>Ga0182030_10010428_pt1 | contig 18875 bp, 12 predicted proteins | sample 812S3MmetaG_FD_121299 | JGI IMG/M metagenome (GOLD analysis project Ga0182030, IMG submission 121299) | Permafrost microbial communities from Stordalen Mire, Sweden - 812S3M metaG (Illumina Assembly) | ecosystem: Environmental > Terrestrial > Soil > Wetlands > Permafrost | place: Sweden...
GGATACGAGGCGCGCGCAGGTCAGCGCGCGGAGGCGTACTTGAACAGTACGTCGAGCACGGTGACCAAGCGCAACGACGTAGACACAGCCTTATCGCGCCCCGCAGTAGAAAGTCGATGAGAAGTGCGGGTTAAGTCCTTGGCGCTGCTGTCGGCGAGGCCCGCTAACGATCGAGACGCCGCGAAACTGCCTCACGTCGTCCGCCCCGCCAAACCAGCCGCTTACGCAGATGGTGCCTGCAACGCGCCCAGCCGGCCGCGGACCGGCCCACCGTTTAGTTTTGCTAAAGATACCGTTCAAACCTTCTGGTTTGACTTCTAGGCCAATCAAACGTACCATTCTCACGAATAAGGGTCTTTCTCTCTTTAATTAGTTGTAGGGTCATCAATAGTCCGGGCCTCCGTTGTTGAGGCTTAGCCTCTACCCCGAAAAGTGGAGGCGATAATTCCATGTTCGATCACGGGAGGTACCTTACGATGCAAGTTTTTGCGAATTACTTCAGTCGCCGTAAACTGGCGGCCGCCCTTGTGCTTGGCGCCGCACTACTGTTGTCGGCGCCACCTCGAGCCCGAGCCCAGGAAGTGGCCGTGGCTGAAGTGGACGGCCGGGTAACCGACCCAACGGGAGCTTCTGTTGCTGGAGCGACCGTGAGAATCATCGAAGCCAACACGCGGCAAATCCATACCTACACCACCGACACGGAGGGCGGCTACCGCTTTCCTGGCATGCCGGTGGGTGACTACGTTCTCGAAGTAACCGCGCAAGGATTCAAGACCTATCGCCAGACCGGCATCACTCTGGAAATAGCGCACAATGTGCAGCAGAATGTCACCCTGCAACTTGGCGCCACTACCGACACGGTAGAGGTTGCCGCCAATGCGAACATGGTGGAGACCAAGGAAAACGCGGTCTCCCAGTTGATCGGCCAACAGGCCATCCAGGACCTGCCATTGAACGGCCGGAATCCCACGCAATTGTTCATCCTTTCCGGCGCGACATCCAACATGACGGTGAATGGCGGCGACCTGACGGGCAGCAAGAACATCCAGGGCTCCAACGGAAGCGGCCAGTTCTCCGTGGCTGGTTCTCAAGCCAACGGCATCAACTTCCTGTTGGACGGCGGCGATAATAACGACTCCTTCAGTAATGTCGGCATGCCGATTCCATTCCCCGATGCGATCCAGGAGTTCAACATTCAATTCGAAGGCTTGCCCGCCCAATACGGGTTGCATCCTGGCGGCGTGGTGAACGTGGTGACCAAATCGGGCGCCAATGCGCTGCACGGAGATTTGTTCGATTACTTTCGCAATGGCGACCTCAACGCCCGGCCGGAAGGTTATGGCGCCCCCGGCTATTCCGTGAACACGCAACAGCCGCGCGATTCGGTGAAACGCAACCAATTCGGCGGCACGGTGGGCGGCAGGATCAAGAAAGACAAGCTGTTCTTCTTCGCCGGATATCAGGGTACCCGGCAGCGCAGCGACCCGTCGTCCAATACCGCATACGTCCCTACCGCCGCCGCCTTGAAGGGAGACTTCAGCGTGCTGGACGGGGCCACGAGTACCGGCGGTTGCCTCAAGACCGCTCGCGTATTGAAGGACCCTTCAGGCAACGCTTATCCCGGTAACCAGATACCGCTCTCATCGTTCGATGCGGCGGGGCTCAAGCTGGCCTCTACCTACCTTCCCACGGCCACCAGCCCTTGCGGCAGTTATCAGTTCGGCTACCACAGCAACAACCCCGACGATAACCTGATCGGCCGCGTCGACTGGTCAATCAGCGACCGGCAGGTTTTCTACGGCCGCTATTACCTCTATCACTTTGACGCGGTCAATCCATTCGACGGCCATGACGCCCTCACTACCGCATCGGCGTCGAACCAGGACCTGTCGCAGACCATGACCGCCGGCGACAGTTATTCTTTCGGTGCCGGTACCAAAGTGAACTCCTTCCACGCCACCTTCGACCGGCGCCGCGACAATCGCGGCTCCAGCCTGTTCAGCCCCAAGGATCTGGGCGTCAACATGTTCATTAACGCCCCGGACTATACCCAGCTCAGCGTCAGCAATTACTCAGGCGGCGGCTTCAACGTGGGTTGTGGCACCTGTGCTTCTGCCAATTTCGACGTGAACACTTACCAACTCTCCGACGACTTCACTTGGATCAAAGGCCAGCACCAGATCGCCTTCGGCTTCGACGGCCGCAAGATTCAGTTCAACTCCTTCAACTATCAGCAGGCCAACGGACAGTTCACCTTCAACGGACAAACCTCGGGAGACGGGCTTGCCGATCTGCTGATTGGCCGTTTCTCCGGCCTGACCGATGGCAACGTAATCTCGGATTACCTCCGCCAGACCGTTATGGCTGCGTATATACAGGATTCTTTCCGAGTGGCGCGAAACTTTACTCTGAACTTCGGCGTCCGCTGGGAACCTTGGGACCCAACATACGACAAGTATGGGCGAGGCAACCAGTTCAACTGGTCGCTCTTCCAGCAGGGCTGGCATAGTTCCGAATACCCGACAGCCCCAGCCGGACTTGTCTTCTCCAAGGACACCGCGCAGGACCCCTATGGCTCCAAGTTCACTGCGTCGCATTGGACGCTGTTCTCCCCGCGATTCGGCTTGGTTTGGGACCCGGCGGGCGACGGGAAACAGACCATTCGGGCCGCCTTCAACCTGATGCATGACACGCCCGAGATGTTCTATCCCGAGCGCTGGACCACCAACTCTCCCTACGTCTCTTCGCTCTCGCTGGCGAGCGGACAATTCTCCAATCCCTTCGCGAACTATACTCTCAATGGCGTCACCGGCGACCCGTTCCCAGGCGCAACGGTCTTCCCCACTCAGGGCGCCTATGTGACCATGCCGCAGCACATCCGTCCGCAATACATGATGCAGTGGAATCTCAGTTATCAGCGTCAGCTTGCCAAAGACCTGCTGGTGACGGTCAACTACATGGGCAACGGGACGCGTCATATCTGGGGATCGACTGACATCAACTACGCCGTCGGTTCTGTGCCAGGCGCAACCACGTCCAACACCAATAACCGCCGTCTCACTTACCTTGCCAATCCGTCGACCGGCCAATATTACGCCAATATCCAGCAGACCGATGACGGCGCCAACGCCGAGTACCACGGCTTGTTCGTGACCCTGCAGAAGCGCCTGTCCCACAACTTCACCAGCCAGGCGAACTACACCTGGAGCCACTGTGTGAGTTCCTGGGACTTCGCGGGCGAACTGGCGGGACCCGTCTACCAAAATCCCACCAACCGCGCCACTGGAGAGCGGGGTAATTGCGGATTCGACCACCGTCAGCAGCTCAACTTCTCGATCGTCGCCACCAGCCCGGGGGTTGGCAGCAGCTTCGTGAAGGCCCTTACTGGCGGCTGGCAGCTTTCGCCGCTAGTCGGTTTCGGCACGGGCAACCCCATCCAGCTTACCGACGGGGGAAAGGACATCTCCCTCAGCGGGCAGGCGCTGGACCGGCCCGAGGTGATCGCACCGGACGCAGTCCATCCCGCGCAGAAGAGCCTGGCGGAATATTTCAATCCGGCGGCGTTCTCATGCAACGGATCCAACTCCACCTGCACCGTGTCGACCGGGCTGTTTGGGAATCTCGGCCGCAATGCGGTGTATGGCCCCGGTTACATCAACTTCGATATGGCCCTCAGCCGCAGTTTCGCCATGGGCGATCGATGGAAACTCCATCTTCGCGCCGACTTCTTTAATATGCTGAACCACGCCAACTGGGGCAACCCCAGCACCAGCATTACCACCAGCAGCACGTTCGGGGTGATCAGCTCATTCGGCTCGCCACGCATCATTCAATTGGCGGCCAAAGTGTTCTTCTAAGCTAAGCGCCACGCTGGACCCAACAAAACAACCCGCGAATGCCGCCAAGGCGTCCGCGGGTTTTTTTGTTGCTGTTTCTGAGGCGCGGTCAAGCGGAGCAGCTTGCAGACGCGCTATTACTTGGCCGGTACAGTCGGAGACTGGGGCGTGGCTGGGGTGGAATTGTTGTTCGTATTATTTTGCCCATTGCCCATCTGCTGCTGCTGACTGCCGGCCGTACCGCCCACGGGGTTCGGTGGGACGCGGTACTTGTTCATGTCGAAGATGTACTCCCACTCGTTGATCTTGGTGCGCTGATTGATCACCATGATCCCTTCCGACTCGTACTTGCTGGCCACTCCGGCGAGTCCGCCGCCAATGGTCGTCCCGGACATCGCGGTGGGCATCCCACCCGGACGCGGCGAAGTGAGAAGGTTGTTGAGCATCGAGGCCGCGGCCGATTGCCCGTTCGCCTGCCCCCCCGCCCCCGCACCGCCGCCAGCGGCGAAACCTGGACCGCCCGGCGTTCCACCTTGCAATCCAGCGGGAACAGCGCCGTTCGCGCCCTGCCCCTGCTGGCTGGGGTCTGGCGTCGTTGTGGGGCAGGAACCCAGATAGACCTGGCACGGCTGTTGCTGCTGTCCGGTGGACGGCTGTCCTGGTATGCCAGGCTGTCCGGACGCACCGGGCGTGTTCGGCATACCGGAGGGGTTCGAGCCCGGCACCCCGGGTAACCCACCTGCGTTCCCTGGCGTTCCTGGCGCACCGCCCGGATTGTTGGGGTCGCCGCCTGCACCAGCCGTATCGCTGGGGCGGTTTCTCATCGCCCGCGCCGCGCCGCCATTGGCGGTATTCCCGTCCGCGGTCGTGGAGTCGAGGAACGTCTGCTGCGAAAGGTAATTCGACGTGGTCGAGATGCCTTGCCCAGCGGCCCCCGGCTTGCCCTGGGTGGTAACCGAGTCGGTCAGGACGCCGCCGTTGATGTGCACCAGGCGCCATTCGTCCTTCCCGGTCATGGGGTCGACGTATCGGCGGCGCAGATAACGATGGTTGTTGAAACTCTCCAATTCCTCGATGGTCGCCGGATAACGGTGGGTCGTGTTGTTGGTCTTGTCGGTGACAAAGACCTGGATGGCGCGCTTGAATTGATTGCCGCGATCCACCAGCAGCAACTCCCGCTGGCGCTCGGCCTCGAAGGCCACGCGCGGCACTTCGACGTACAACGTGATGGCGACCATGGCAGCCAGCAGGAACACCATCAGCATGGCGAAACCCGAATCTTTGCGGCGGCGCTTCACTGGGCGTTCTCCTTTTCCATGTTGAGCCACTGCCGGCGATGGTCTTGCGTGTCTTCCAGCAGGACTTTATCCACGCCGATCTGCACGATGCGGAAATGCTTCTTCAGAACATCGCCCTCGCTGGCCATCATGATCTCGTTGTCGCCATCCGCGCCCGGCATAATAAAGTACGCAGCGCGCTTGCCATCCGGGCGTTCCGTGGAAGTCCCGTAGAATTTGAGCTGGAATCCGCCCGGCGGGCCGCCACAGATCACCTGCAGGAACAACGCGAGCACGGCGGCGCTTAACTCCTTGCTCCGCTTCACTGCGTGTTCTCCTTCTCCATATTGAGCGGCTGCCGGCGCTTGTCCTGAATGTCCTCCACCAGGCATTTATCCACACCGATCTGCACGATGCGGAAATGGTTCTTCAGGACGTCGCCTTCATCGGCCTTGAGGATCTCGTTTTCGCCATCCGCGCCCGGCATGATGAAGTACGCGGTGCGTTTGCCATCCGGGTGCACGGCGGATGTTCCGTAAAACTTGAACGGGATGACCATGGGCGCGGGCGGTTGCGGAGGTGGCGGGGGAGCGGGCGGCCTCGGCGGATTCGGACCGACGAATTGGTAAGGTCTGACCTTCGGCTCGTTCGGATTGGCCAGCGCGACGGCCGTCACCGGGGGCGTCTTCGAGATCGAGAACAAATCGCGCTCGCCTCCTGCTTGCGGCACTTTCATCGCTTTCGCCAGCAGATCGAAGCGGACCGTCGGATCGAGCTTGCTGATGTCGGGCCGCTCCTCTTTTTTCTTCGCCATGTACACCGGGTGGAACTCGCCGTTCTTGCCCTTCGACGATCCCTTCCCCACTTTGCTCTTAGCCTGCGAAATGTCAGGGCCGGAGCTCTTCTCGGGCGCTGGACCCACCGGCGCCGCGATATCGGCGGAAGGGTCTCCGTGCGGCGCCGGCGCGGTTTGCGGAGTGATCGTCTTGTACGTCGGCCCGGAGAAGAAATTCGAGTACACCAAGTACGCCGCCACCACCCCGAGCACCGACAGGGCGTAGACCGACTTCTTGTTCTCTGCCCCGATCTTCATTCCACCGTCCCCGTTTCGTCGCGGACGAACGCCAGCAACTTCATGTTCACGTTCACTACCTGCTTGCCGGCTGCCGCCCTCTGCACTTGCTGCTGCGGCGCATTGAGGTTCATTTCGTCGATGATCAGGAATTGCGGCGATGGCGCTTTTTCCAGCAGGTCGACCAGCTTGGCCAAGCCGGCGTAGTCGCCCTCGAAACCGGCCGTGATAGACATCATTTGGAGGGTATCGCTGCCTTCGATGGCCTCGTAACTCACATTTTCCGGTAGGGCGCGAATTCCGGCGTCGGTCGCCGCCTTGTTCATTTGTTCCACCATGATGGCCGATGCGGAGCGCTTGTCCATGATGTATTTCGCCATGAAATCGTCGCCTTCCGTGCGGGCGATTGCGATCTTGGCAACGTGCTGCTTGCTTTTCTCCAGGCCGGCTTGTAGTTGGCGCAACTGGCCGCTCAGGCGGCCCTGATCTTTACGAAGGTCGTCGGCCGAACCGCCGAAAGGCTTGAACGCGATCACCGCCATCGCCAGGTTCGCCGCCAGTAAAATGCCGATGAGCGCCCGCATGGCGATTCGCGGGTCTTTGATCGACAGGCCTTTCGACCCGAGCTTCTGTCCGAGCTTTTGTCCCAGCTTTTGTCCGAGCTTGGGCGCCAGCGCCAGTTTAGAGCTTTTGGGCATAGGTCACATTCAGCGCCAGACGGAACAGCGGTTCTGACTGCGAGGGTTGTACCACGTTTTTATATTCCACTGCGCCGAACAAGGCATTTTCCTGGAAGGCTTTCAGCGCGTCGACCATCGGCTTGATCTCGTTCGCCGCCAACGTCATGTCCAGTGTCACGCGCCCCTGCTCGTCTACCGAAGGCAGGATGCGCGTCAGTTTCACGTTGTAGGGAAGGGTCTTTTCGAGGTCGGTGAAAATCCGGTTCCAACTAACGCCCTTGCGCATGAGCAGCGAATTGATGAAGACGCTGCGCTCCAGCACGGTCTCATTCTGCGGCTCATGGATCACCGCGTTCAACTTGGCCTGCTGATCGGTGACGGTCTGCACCTGCTTCTTGAGCATGGCCACTTCATGGCGGACGTCGCCCAGTTGCTTGTTGTCCTCGTTCGCCAGGTGGACCAACACCCCCAGGCTCGCTACCAGCAGCAGGCAAACCAGGGTCGACGCCACCACCATCGCCCGGTCCCGCCGGAACGGGTGGCTCGCGAGATTAATCGCTATCTTCATATCAGTTATTCCTGCCTACCGAGCGCAAATAGCCCAGCAGCCCCGCGTCGTGTTCGCCCGGCACACCCAGGGGCGACCGCAACTCATCCACTTCCACGGCCAGTTCCCGCGCGAACAAGTGCTTGGCCTCTTCGGTCCGAGAGCCGAACCCGCAGAGCAACAGCTTTTCCGCCCGGCCAGCCAGGTTGTCTTCCATATAGACGAACGTCGGCACCAGGACGGCGGTAATGTCTTCCAACTCCGTCGACGGCAATTCCAAGCAACGCACCAGTTTGAGGATTGCCTTGTCGCGCACCTGCAGCGTGAGCGACCGTCCGGTGACCTTGGCGATCATGGTCAATCCGCCCTCCGGCGCCAAGTCCAGAGCCGCTAGGGACGATGTGGTGACCAGCCCCGGATTCAGCCCCGCCGCGCGAAAGGGAGCCTCGAAGTGCGCCACAATCTCAGACGGCGCCATCACCACCACCACATCCACGCGCTTCGGCCCCGGTTGCGCCATGTAACTGATCGCCGCGGACTCCACATCGAAGGGCACGCTGCGCTTCAACCGGAAGCGGATCAGCGCCAGTTGTTCCTCCGCATCGGCAGGGAAGGTGTCGAAATCGAGAACCGTGGTGCGCGCGCTGAAATCCGGCAGAATGAGCGTGGCGTCTTTGCCTTTGCGCGACGCGTGGGCCGTCGCCAGAGCCTTCACCGCTGCCGTGAACGCCGCCGGCTCTAGCACGTTTTCCTTCAGTGGAGAGACCGAGAGCACGCCCGGCGCGAGCGGGCGAAAGTCCAACTCGGTCTTGTGGCCGATGCGTGCCGCCGCGATTCCGGCTTCCGACACTTCGAACGCCATGCCCGGCGGCGGATCGATGAGCAGCGACTTTAGATTATCCAGTAGCACGGCGTATTTAACCTTAATGCCTAACCTTCGATGAATGTCACTTTATTGATTTCGCGCAGCGTGGTAATGCCCGTGCGCAACTTCGCCACCGCCGATTCGCGCAGGAAGGTCATCCCCTCTTCGCGCGCGGCCCGCTTGATCTCCGGGGCTGGACGGCGATTGAGAATCATCTCGCGGATGTTGTCCGTGAGATCCAGCAGTTCGTGGATGGCCGAGCGCCCGCGGAATCCCGTGCCGCCGCACTCGAAGCAGCCGGTGCCTTCCATCATCGGAATGTCGCGCCATTCCTCGGGGTGGAGTCCGCTTTCGATCAGGTACGAGTCGGGGTACGTCACGGGCTTCTTGCAGTGCACGCAGATCTGGCGCACCAGGCGCTGCGCCAGAATGCAGTTCAGCGCCGAAACGAAGTTGTAAGCCTCGACACCCATGTTCAGGAAGCGGCCCAGCACGTCGAGCACATTGTTGGCGTGCACCGTGGTGAACACCAGGTGGCCGGTGAGCGCCGAGTTGATGGCGATCTGCGCGGTCTCCTGGTCGCGGATTTCGCCGACCATGATCTTGTCGGGGTCGTGGCGCAGGATGGAGCGCAGTCCGCGGGCGAAGGTCAGGCCCTTTTTCTCATTCACGGGAATCTGCGTGATGCCCTTGATCTGATACTCGACGGGGTCTTCGATGGTGATGATTTTGTCTTCGTCGTTCTTGATCTCGCTGATCGCGGCGTAGAGTGTGGTGGTCTTACCCGAGCCGGTGGGCCCGGTCACCAGCACCATGCCGTACGGCTCCTGAATGTAGCGGCGGAATTTCACCAGGTCGTTCTCGGCGAAGCCCACCACGTCGAGCGACAGCTTGGCGAACTTCTCGCTCATCGATTCCTTATCGAGCACACGGAGCACAGCGTCTTCGCCGTGGACGGTGGGCATGATGGAGACGCGGAAATCGATCAGGCGGTTCTTGTAGCGGACACGGAAGCGGCCGTCCTGCGGCACGCGCTTTTCGGCGATATCCAATTCGCTCATCACCTTGATGCGCGAAATAATAGTCGACTGCCAGTCCTTGGCGATCGGCGGCATGGCATAGTGCAGCACGCCGTCAATGCGGTACTTGATGGCCACTTCCTGGTCGCGCGATTCAATGTGGATATCGGAGGCGCGCCGTTCGAGCGCGTTGAAGATGGTGGTGTCGACCAGCTTGATCACCGGCGCGATATCGCTATCGGTGGCGGTGAGCTTGTCGATCGACAGCATCTCGTCGGAGTCGCCGTCTTCCACCACGCGTTCCAGCGCGAACCCTTCGGTGACTTCTTCCAGCACGCGCTGCGACTGCTCGGTCTTCTTGAGCAGCTCGGAAATCTGCGAGAGGGTGGCGACCTTGACGCGCAGTTTCTTATTGAGCAGCAGCGTCAGCTCATCGATCAGGTTGAGATTGCGCGGATCGGAGAGGGCGATTTCGAGCGTTCCGTTGCGCGCCTGCATGGGCACGAAGTTGTAGCGGAACATCAGGTCCACGGGGATGGACCGGAACAGGTCGTGATCGATGGAGGCTTCGCGCAGGTCCACGAACTCGCAGCGATACCGCGCCGCCATGCCCTTGGCCTGGTCCACTTCCCCCGCGGGATCCGTCAGTCGTAATTTTTCAGTCGTCGCCATTTACTTCCTAACGTTCCGGATGTGGGGCAGGATGGCATCCTGCGCGCGGTTGGTAACCGCGCTCCGGGCGGGTTGCCAACCCGCCGCAAGTTATCAACTTGCCCCACAACGCCCTCATCGAATACTGTCCGCCAGTGAGAAGATCGGCAGATACAGCGCCACCAATACGAACGCCACGAACGTCCCCATTACCAGCATGATGGCCGGCTCGATCAGGGAGAGCATGGCCTGCATGCGCACATTCACATCGTCCTCGAAGAACTCCGCCACGCTGTTCAACATCTGCGGCAGCGCGCCCGTCGATTCGCCCACTTCAATCATGTCGATCGCCAGGCCGGGCACAAACTTGGATGCCTGCAGCGACTTCGACAACGGCTGCCCCTCGCGTACACTTTTGCCGGCCGCCTCCACCGCGCGTTGCAGCAGCGGGGTATTCAAACTCTCGGCGGCCGTTTCCATAGCCTGCACCAGCGGAATACCGCCGGTGAGCAGCGTACTCAAAATGCGCGAGAGCTGCGCCACCTGGTATTTCAGCCAGATCTCCCCCAGGCCCGGAGTCTTGAGCTTCAGCTTGTCGAGAATGGTGCGCGACGACTCCCGCCGCGACCAGATCCGGAACCCTACAATTGCACCCACCACGACGCCGATAACCGCCAGGATTGAGCTTTGCGCCGCGGTACCGATAATGATCAGAAAGTGCGTCATCGGCGGCAGTTCGGCATGGAAGCTGTCGTAAAGGCTGGCGAAGCGCGGCACCACGAAAGTCACCAGGAAGACCATCAGGAAGATGACCAGGACGACGAGCACGCACGGGTACATCAGCGAGACCATGACCTTCTTGCGCACGGCCAGCGACAACTTCTGATAATGGATAAAGCGGTCGAGCACCTCGATCAGGCTGCCGCTTTTCTCACCGGCCATCACCGACGTCACGTAGATTTTTGGGAAGACGCCCTGCGCGCGAAAAGCTTCCGAGAGCAGCGTGCCGTTGCGGACCTCGTCGCGGACGGCCTGGATGTGCGGGCCGAGTTTGGGGTCGGTGAGGCGGTCGGCCAGCAGGTCGAGGCCCTTCAGAATGGGGAGTCCGGCGCGGATCAGGGTGACGAATTGCTGATTGAAGATCAGAAACTTCTCGACATTGATCTTCTTCTTGCGGGTGAACAGGCCGCCCGTGGCGGCACGCGGCTTGATGGAGTAGATCAGGAAGCCTTGCGAGGAATAGCGGTCGCGCAGTTCCTTTTCGGAGGTCGCCGCCGCCACCTGCTGGTGCACCTGGCCGCGGCCGTCGGCATATTTCAGAACATATTCGGCCATGGCTAGTTCTTGTCCGCCTCCACTACGTCGGCGCCGCTGGGCACCTGGAAATGGAACAGCTTGTCGTCCTGTTTGGGGTTCAGCTTCTCCTGGTCGAAGGTGTATTCCATGATGGAATTGTCGAAGCGCGTCACCTTGACGTTGCGAATGCGGGCGTCGGCAGACACCAGGAACTCTACCGCGGAATACGGCAGATTGTCCGACTTGGGTTGCGCGGTAATGCGCGTATCGTTCCCCTCCGGTTTCCCCTGGAGATCCCGGAACTCCTTCTCAAAGTGTAGCTTACCCAGGAGGAAGGCGATGGGGGCCTCGAGCTCGTCGGTTTCCTTGAGTGTAGACTTCTCCACGTGGTTTTCGGACGGCGTGTACATCCAGAAAGTCTTGCCGTCACAAACCGCCAGCTTGCCTTTGGGGTCGGAATACTCCCAGCGCATGCGGCCCGGTTTGCGCAGATCGAGCACTCCGCTCTCTGAGCGCCGGGCGTGGCCGATCTTGGTAAAGTCCTCCCGGAAAAGGACTTGTAGACCGTCGGCGCGATTGTAGCGCTGTTCGACGTTCTTCAGGAGGGTGGCTGTGGGGACATCGGCGGCAAATGCCGACACCGCTAGCGAGCACGCCAAAATACAAAACCGCTTCACAATACAACTGACGCAGAGGGGGGGTGAAACGTGGAGATAACGTGGCGCGGGCGAACTTCTGACAAACCGGCTCCCTCCGGTCGCGGCTCAGTATCGGCATATCGCGTTGCCGAGCCGTGACCGACGGGAGCGATTGTTTGCTTATTACTTTACTGCAACGCCACCGTCGCGCCAGCTTGGGTGGACGCGGCGCCGAGCGTCACCGAGATCTGCTGTGGACCGGTACCGGCGCCGGCGGGCACAATCACGTTCATCTGCAACACACCGGACACGAGATTCGGGGCTTCGCCATAGAACGACACGGTCGCCGGCTGGCCGCCGATCGTTACGGTGGGCTTCGTCACCACAGGGACCGGCACGGGCGGGTTGGCGGATGCGTTGTACACTGTCACCGCACCGTCGGCCGGCAGCGGACTGACAGTGCCTTCACCCGTCAGGTAGAGCACCAGGGTCCAGCCGGCCTTCGCGGGAGTCGCCGCCAGGTTGTAGCTCTGATTCCCCTGAGTGTCATACTGGAGCGCCGCGATTTGACCTGTTCCGGTGCCAGTGGCGGTGAACAAGCCCGGAGCGGTGGCAACCTCACCTACCAGTTGTATGTTAGAGGTCTGGCCCAGGTACAGTACCTCGACCGAGAGGCCAGCCTGTCCCGCCACTCCATATGGAACTATGGCATTAACCTGACCTGCGCTGACATAGGTAAGCGGTGCGAATTGTCCGCCCGGCAGGAACTTCACCTGCACCCCGCCCATTTTAGTCGGCACCAAAGTGCAAGGGCTCGGACACGTGGTGGAGTCGAGCTGCACCTTGGTCGCTGGGCCGATGGGACCGTTCGCAGCGCCGAATATGGAGATGATTTCGCCGGGCGAAACCGCACCTGTGGCGCCACTGCCGGCATTGATGACGCCGGTAATCGCCGGCAGGGGCGCGGTAACCGTGAGACTCACGTTGACGATGGTGGTCCCGGTTGCCGGGCTGGTTCCCTGGATGGTAATCGTTCCCGTATATGGCGTGGAGCTGGGCGCCAGCGTACTGAGCGCCGTCGGGTCGGCGGAGACGGTCAGGTTGAACGTCCCGGTATTCGGTGTCGTTCCGGTGGTGGGCGAAACTACCAGCCAGTTCTGGCTGCTCGCGGCCGTCGCGGTAAAGCCCGCGGTCGCGCCGCCGGCCGATACCAGGATGGTCGAGGTAGGACTGGTCCCGCCCTCGTTGTAGCTCAGGCTGATGGTAGTCGGGGTGGCCGAAACCACCGCATTTGCGGCAACCGTCAGGGTAACGCCGATGGTGGACGCGGTGCCGCCCGAGGGTGTAATCGTGACGGTACCGGTATACGTACCGGCGGCCAGACTTCCGGGCGCGACGCTCACCGAAAGCCCCGGACTGTTGTACGGCGTAGAGGCGGTACTCGTACCGAGGTTGGTTTGCAGCCAAGTCACCGACGTGCCACTGGTTTCGGCAACCCCTACGGTGAAACTGGTAATGGCCGTCCCACTGGTCGCATTCACAATGGTAGCGATCTGTGCCGCGGGAACCGATTGGCCCTGGGTGTAGGCGAAGGTCAGGGTTGTCGGGCTGACGGTGACGTTGCTAGTAGATGTTCCGACGGTCATCGACACAGCAACCGTCTGAGTTCCGGAGTTGCTCCCCGTGGAAACCAGGGTGACCAGGCCGGTGCAGGTGGTTCCGTTGGCGATGCTGCCCGGGACCACAGTGATGGAGATGGGTGTCACCGTGCTCGTGGCCAGGTAGGAGACATTGTTGGTCACTTGCAACCAGCTGTAGGTGTTGCAGTTATTCTCCGAGGAGGTCACGGTAAAGTAGGTGTTAGTTGAGGCGGTGACGTTCAGATTCTGGGTGTTCTGGCCGGTTACGTTGCTGAAAGCCAGCGACGTGGTACTCAGTGTGAGAGGCCCGCTGGTCCCCGTAGTGCCGCCGCCATTTACGATCATAACCACCGGGTAGTTGATGGCGCCGGCAGAGCTATAAGCGGAGGCCGATACCGGAACGGTGGCTGAATATACCCCGGTACTTTGCCCGCTGGTGTTGACGCTGAGCGTCATGGTATTGCCGCTGGCCGCAGCAGTCAACCAACTGGCCGTCGCCGTTCCGACGGCAATCGATGGGCTGGTAAGGGAGCCCGTATTGTCGCTGCCGACTATGGTGACCGATTGGGTATTGGTGGCTGTTCCGGTGGTCGCGTTGAATGTCGCGGAGGCCGGATAGCCCAGCAGAACCGGTGTGTTCTGAGCCGTCACCAGAACGGAAACCTGAACGTAGGTAGTGCCGTTCGGCGTAGTGATGGCGACGGTCGCCTGGTAAGGCGTACTGGATGCTGCCAGACTGGTGACACCGTTATACAGGTCGACCGTCAGGGACGCCGGCGTATTTCCGAAAGTCCCGGAGGAAGGCGACGAATCGAAGCTCAGCCAGCTGGAGCCGTTGGAGTAAGAGATAGCCGCGCTCCACTGAGTGCCCTGCGTCCCGGTGATGGTGAGATTCTGCGCTTCCCTTCCGCCGATCCAGGTGTTATTACCCAGTTGTTCTTCGAAGGCGAGAGAAAGCGGGGCCACCGTAGTCGCGCCCCCGCTTGTGGTGGTAGTACCCGATTGCCCCACCGGCAGCACGATCGTGATAGTGGTGTTATTGGTCGATCCATTGTAGGTGCTCTGCACGGTGACGGTGGTGGAGTAAAGCCCCGTCGCCAAACCGTTAGAGTTGGAACTGACTGTAAAAGTTTGCGAATTGTTGGTCGCATACGGCGTGGTCATGTTGAAGCCGTTAGCCCCTGGACTGCTCAAGGAGGCTGTCGACATGGAGTAGCCCGACGCCGCGGTAACGGTGAACTGTGCTTGCTGATTCACGCTGCTGGCTGAGGCCACGTTATTGAAGCTATAAATTAGGCTTGGTGACACCGAAATTCCGGGGGCCGCTCCCGCACTGACATAAAGATTCACATTGATCGTGGCCGTCGAGCCGCTGGAGGAAGTAATGGCCACCTGACCCTGATAGGCTCCGCTGGTTAACTGGGTTCCCGCATTCGAAAGGCTGAGAGTCACACAGGCGCCGTTGCCGGGAGCAAGAATTTGCAGGTAGCTCCCGCTGGTAGCGTAATTCGCCAGCAGCCAACTGATCCCGTTGGTCGTGGTCACCTGCGTGGCATAGCTGTTCGCACCCGACGCGGTGTCCTGAATGTTGATGCACTGGCCGCCGGGAGTGTTGGGAGACACGTAGTCGATGGCCGTGGTGAAACTGGTAGCGGTGGCGCCGTTGATGGTCAGCGTTCCACTGCCTCCGCCGGTGGTCGTGCCGCTGGTCACCACGAAGGCGACCGGGATATTTAATGTGGTGCCGCCGTAACCCTGTTGCGGGGTGAGGACGACCGATCCCGTGTAGCTTCCCACACCCGAGGTCTGGCTCGCGTTGGCAGTCACGTTAATCGAGGTGGTTCCGTTGGCGGAAATCGTCACGGAGGCGGCTGAGACAGACAGCCAGGAGCTGGCGGGCGTCACTGTGGGCGTGAAGGCATAGCTACCGCCGGTGACGTTTTGGATGGAGAGGGTTTGCGATTGTGAGCCGTTGGTTGCCGCGGTAAGGGCGACATTGCCGGGCGTGACGGTAATGTAATTATTGCTAGTGGAGCCGGTGTTTCCGCCGCAACTGGTGTTCTGCGAGTAGTACGAGGTGATGTTCACCACGTCGCTGGCGTTGTTCTGGTCGGTGACCACCACGTAGGCGGTATCTGACACCGCTCCGATCGAGCGGTTCAGCCCGATGGTCAAGGTGACTCCCGTGGCGCCGGTACTGCCGGTGAAGGTCGCACCCGTCGAGGTGGTGCCGGTGCCACTGATGGTGGTATATAGCCAATTCCCATTAGCGTCGCCGGTCGTGGGGGTGCTGCCGCTATATTGGATCCCGACCGTAAAGTTGATCGGAGTTGCGCTGCCGGCGCTGCTGGTCAGGATGACGTTTTGATAGTCGTTGCACGACGAACTGCCAATCGTCACGGAGGTCGTACTGGCCGTCAAAGTAGGGGCAGCAGCAGAGGCTTGGAAGGGCGCCGTCAACAGCAGCGCCGTCGCGAGAAAGAAAGAGATCTTTTTGAGATTAAGATTCGTTTGTGCAGCGTCCATGATTTTCCTCGACAGTCTCGATGATAACAGACCAATGGCTCTGTTTACCAAAAAACTGGGATATGGACGCGGACATACGTATCTTACCACCGACCCTTCAGAATCTGAAAGAGGTTACTGTAATTGTCAGTCCACATCCGGATCTTTCGCCGTGACTTGATATCCGCCGATTCGAAGAATTCCGGCGGATTGAACCCGCTGTCCGGCGCAAAAACCAACACCCAGGTAGCGGCGAAGACGTCAACCGGCAGATCGTCTTCGGTATCGATAGTGCGTGTCAGCTTGCCCAGAGCCACGGCTTCGCTTTCCACCACCGGCTGCAGATCCAGGTACCGGTTGGAGATATGCACCGCCAGCACGCCATCCGGCCGCAGATGGCGGAAGAACAGCGCCATCGCCTCCGAGGTTAAAAGGTGCACCGGAATCGCGTCGCTGGAAAATGCGTCCACCACCAGAAGGTCGAAATTCTCCGGCGCCTCGCGCTCCATGGTCAACCGGGCATCGCCCATGGCAATCTCCAGTTGCGCCGGGCAATTGGGCACGAAGTAGAACTGTCCTTTGGTAATGGGCGGCACCAGCGGATTGATTTCGTAGTAACGGTAATAATCTCCTAAACGCCCGTATGCCGCCATGGTCCCCGTTCCCAACCCCACCACGCCTACGCGAATCGCGCCCTTATTCTGCTTCTCGCGGATGGCGATCCCCACTCCGGTATGCGGTCCGTAATAGGTGGTGGGCATGCGGCGCTTGGCGACGTTGACGTATTCCTCGCCGTGGTTGATGGTGCCGTTGGTCAGGGTGCGCACGGTGCTGAACTCGCGTTCCGATCCGTTGTCCCGCACCCGTAGCGCTCCATAGAAGTTGCGCAACAGGACGCGCGAATCCATCGCCTGCAAGCGGATATTCTGGCCCATATAGACGCCCATGTAGACCGTCGCCGCCGCACCCACCAGCGGCAGCACCAGGCGCCAGCCGCGGAACCACCGGGCGGTCTCGGGGTCGAGACTCAGCGCGAACAGGATCAGGACGCCGCAAAACACCAGGCCGAATTGCAACTCATAAAAGCTCTGGAAGATGTGCGGGGCGATCAGAGCGACGAACACTCCGCCCAAGGCGCCGCCGGCTGCGATGGTCAGGTAGAAGTGCGTGAGGTATTTCGGATCGGGCTTGAGGCGGGCCAACTCTCCATGACACACCATGCAGCAGGTGAACAGTCCCAGGCCGTAAATCCCCAGCAGCGCCCAAATCGGCAGAACGTTGGCGGTGTCGACGGTGATGCCGTAGGCCATGCTTCCCAAGGCCACGGCCAGCAATTGCAGGTATGGATTGCGCCGGTACCAGCCACTGCTCTCGAAACACAGGATGAAGCTCAACAGGTAGAGGCTGAGGGGCAGGATCCACAGGAATGGGATGGCCGCCACGTTTTGCGAGATGTGATTGGTGATGGCCAGCAGCAGCATCGACGCGGTGGCCGGCAACAACAGCCACATCACGTACTGCCGGACTTCCGGCTTCTTCGCGGGACCGCCGATCGCCGCATCGAGCGGGGAAAAACTGCGCGCGCGGTAAGCCATGAACCCGCACAACAGCACGAACCCGGCGTACGCGATGGACCACGTCCAGGTCTGCTCATGGGTGGTCAGCCTCGGCTCGAATAGGACCGGATAGCTGAGCAGCGCAAACATCGACCCGGCATTGGACAGCGCATACAGCCGGTACGGCATGCCGCCCTTATGTTCGCGGGCGTACCAGGCTTGCAGCAGCGGACCGGTGGAGGAGAGCAGAAAATACGGCAGCCCGACGGTCAGCCCGAGGACGGTCAGGATGCCCCAGGTGGGATCTGTCGTGCCGGCCGGTTTCAGCGCCTGGCTGGGGTAAATCGGCAGGACCACCACGCTGGCTATTAATAGGGTACCGTGCAGCATCGTCTGCGCCCGGGGCTTCAGGTACCGGACTACGGCATGGGCATAGGCATATCCTGCCAGCAGCACCAACTGAAAGAACAGGAGGCAGACCGTCCAGACGGCTGCCGATCCGCCGAACCACGGCAGAATGATCTTGGCAATGACTGGCTCGACCTGGAAGAGCAGGAAGGCGCTGACCAAAATGGTGAGGGCGTAAAGAAGCATAGTTAAGCGAGGGCTACTCCCTCGAAATCCAGCCGGATTTGGAAGTCGGAAATCAGCAGAGCGAGCCGTGGGGCAGGCTTCAGCCTGCGGCGGACTTCAGTCCGCCCTCTCGCGAACCATGTGAAACCTGCGACAGGCGGGCTGAAGCCCGCCGCAGACTGAAGTCTGCCCCACGAAACCGGCGAAGAGGCTGCCGGTTTCACCCTGCCACATGGGTCTGAATCCCGAACCGTCATATTCTGACTTCTGACTCCTGACTTCTGTATTCCAAACATCGACGCTTCGTCGATGTTGGCGCCGCAGGCGCCCTATTTGTACGCTGCGATTCCGGTGACCCGCTCGCCGATCACCAGGGCATGAATATGATCGGTGCCCTCGTATGTCTTGACGGTTTCCAGGTTGCAGAGGTGACGCATGATCGAATATTCGTCGGTAATTCCATTGGCGCCCAGCAGATCGCGGCTGAGGCGGGAGCAGTCCAGCGCCATCGCCACGTTATTCCGCTTGAGCATGGAGATGTGCGCCGGCTCAAGTTTGCCACTGTCCTTGAGCCGGCCGGCATGCACGGCCAGCAACTGCCCTTTGGTGATCTCGGTGATCATCCAGGCCAGCTTTTCCTGCACCAGTTGGTGGGAGGCGATCGGCCGGCCGTCGAACTGCTTGCGCAGGATGGTGTACTGGCGCGCTGTCTCGTAGCAA
>Ga0182030_10010430_pt1 | contig 18872 bp, 13 predicted proteins | sample 812S3MmetaG_FD_121299 | JGI IMG/M metagenome (GOLD analysis project Ga0182030, IMG submission 121299) | Permafrost microbial communities from Stordalen Mire, Sweden - 812S3M metaG (Illumina Assembly) | ecosystem: Environmental > Terrestrial > Soil > Wetlands > Permafrost | place: Sweden...
AATACTAATTTTAATTTATAGCTATATATAGAGTTTATATATAGTTATATAAAGAGAATATAGTACTATATAAGTATTATATATTCCTTTTATCAATAGAGTTTGGAAGTACTTTGAATTATTGCTTATATTTGATATAGTATTACTATTATGTGATTAAAAAAAGAAGCTAATCAGATAATATAACCAAAGCCCCTTAGTCAATAGGTCTATAGTTAAATAAGCTATAGTAGAATATAATATATTAAAGAACTTAAAGACTATCTAAAAAAAGATAAAAGCCCTCTATATATACTAATTATAATATATCTAGAAGCTTCTATAGTAGTAGCAAAGTTATATGACTTTGCTGCTTAGAAATCAACTAGAGGATTCTATCTAGTCTATTACTAAGCTATAGTAGCATATAGACGTTTCTAGAATGTACTAATTATAAATCAAACTACAATTTATACGTCTATCCATAAGACTGCCAGGAAAAATGAATAAATCTACAAAGATTTGGCGGAGGAGTTGAAGAGAGTGGTGGACCTGAAGAAGCATGTCGTTCTTACTGGTGACCGACTGGGACGCTGCAACTTTTTCGTAGAGGTTGAAGAGGAGAGCGATGAGAGCAAGGAGAGCGAGGAGAGAAATGAGAACGATGAGAGAGAGTGAGGCAGTAGATACATAGAGCTAAGCATAGAATACACTAGAGAAGATGGTGGCTGCGAATATAGGAGCTATTTGAACATGTTTATTTTCCGTTTCTTTGGGCATTTCCTGATGGTATACAGTAGTTCTTTTCGCTCAACTTTCCATTTCGCTTTCCTTACAGACTTCTCAGCCAGCTCAAAAACTTCTCCTCTGTCACCCTATTCATTTCCCCCTGAAGTATCTTATCTCTGCCTTAGGTTCCGGTCTTCCAGGGTCGGCTAAAGAATCATCTCGTGCCACCCCGCTGCGCTACCCCCAGCTTATAAATGTCTCCTAGAGATACTCGAAGTTTGATTCTCTTGTATGCCATAGATGCGTAGTGTATAGCTACTGTCCGGAACACACATTTTCTCGCTCTTTTCCAAGCCCACATCTATGTCTCTCATACCCCTCCAGGGTCCAGCGGGGTGAACATAGCCTTTTGTCAAAGTTGACTTCCCTCGTCTTACGTCTACAAAACAGGATCGAAACTATCCTCAATAGACATTCTCATGCTTCTCAATCCTCAAAAAGCCCAGCTTCAAGCCGAGTTCTGAGTCTGTGGCAAACATGTAATGTCAATCCCACATGGACTCAAATTCAGGGGCAACTCGCCTACGCACGCTTATGTCATTCCCCCTGAACACGCCACCAAACCATATCAAAACAATCCTATCAGGATACCCTCACCCGTTCCTCGCCGCTCTCAAATTACCCTCCCGATCCGCCCCTTACCCCGTCACCCATCTCCCCATCCCCTCAAAAACTCACCCCATAGCCCCCCTCGGACCTCGCCTACGCCACCAAAACCCTCTCATTTCCTATGTAGCATTCCACAGCCCCTCAATCTTGCCCCCTCGCGCAACCCCACAGTCCAACCATCTCCCCGTCGCATACCCGGAAAACTTTGTTGCACGTCTACAAAATGCCGATTCTATCCGGTTCGCTCTGTCAAAGGGATATCAAGAGGCAAATGTTTTCCGAAGGCGTGCCAGGAAGCGAGCTTTCCCTGGAATCAGGAGATTGGGTGGCTAAAAAGGTGCCGGCGCGCCTCTTTTCACGTATATTGTGTTAATTACTTTTTGCCTTGCTGGAATTTTGGCTGATTTCAATTTTATGGGATTGAGGCTAGGAGTTGATTTTGAGTTGGGGTTTAGAGGCTCTATTTACTGGAGATAATCCCTAGAGAAGTTTTGGTTGGAAGGGATTTTGACCGTTAGGGGTATTTTCTAGGAGCTAGGTATGAATGCTATGTGCAACAAAAGATTCAGCCGGCCCGTCATCTACTAGTGCTGGTTGAGATGAGACCTGTCACGTTATCAGAGCAAGTCTGGCGGGAACAGCACAACCAAAGAGTGCAAACAAGCATTGGAACGTAATTATACTATATACAATTCCTCATTTCTATTCATCATCATGCTTATTCGCGCTCCACCAAACTAAATGCTTCTATAAGCCATGTTATCAGACGCAAAATATATACCAATACCCTTCAGTCATTCAAACCCAACCCAACCAGGCATTAAAAGCCCAGGAACGCATTATTTACAGTACGGTATACAAAATACAGAAATTCCCTAAACACCAATTATGTAACCGTTTCTTCATCAATTCTCATACCTCGTATCCTGTTCTTGGGCTTCACGCCCAAGCCTTTTGATTCGGCTTTCGCTTGCGTCAATTGGGAGCGCCAATTCAATACCATGACTGTGTCTTTGTCGCCTTCCCCGCCTTCTTTGAAATAGATTTGTCGTACTACTTTCTGGCCTGGAGCACCGACTTCCTCACCTAATACAATGACGCTGTCCAGTAGTTTGTACCCGACCTTCTTATCCTCGCTCAACTTCTCGCGCACAGGTGCTAGACTGTGTTGAACATTGATCTCGGGATCTGCCCATGTACGTTCCATTTCCGCAAGATTGATCTTATCAACTGTACCACCCACACCGGTGCCGAGGACCCCGCCGGGCTTGGTTCCAGAGAGGTGGCCTTGCGGGTAGGAAGTTATGGAGAAACCATTGGAAAGAAGGAGTTCGTTGGGAAATTGCCAGCGTTGAAGAAAGCAGGAGTCGCAGATGTCCGCTACGAGGTGCATTTTCTCCATCTCTAACTTGTATCCTGCTGCTGAACCCTCCTTCCAATGATGGAGAGATAGTGTCTCGCGCCCGGACTCGTAGAAGCCGGAGAGATCACCGTGCATGTCGACTTGATGCAGTTCCGGGATGTGTGTGAGTTTCGTAGAAGAGTACTGGTAGATACAGTCCATGATTGAGACGTCGCCCGCAGTGGTGCGCAAACGCTCTCTGACTTCGTCGTGGTGTTCGTAAATGATTTCTGCGAGAGGCACGGAGAGCATTATTCCTGCACCACCAAAGCCCATCAATCCGTAATGATTTACAGCCCACCAATCTTCACTCAGACTTCCTATGTATTGTGGTTTCGTCGCATCATGCTCCTTTAACATGTTCTGCAAATTCAACATCGAAGGAAAGAAGGTATCATCGTCAATGGTCGTAATCCATCTCGTCTTACTATCCCTCGCTCGGTACATCACGGACACAAGACTGAAATAGCGTTGCGCAAAAGAATCAGTTAGTCGTACAGGGTGGACGATCGAGACGTTCATGCCCTGTGCCTCGAACTGCTTTTCGAGTGTCGCCATCTCGTTATCCGCAGCAGCAACCTCATCCGACTCAACTACTATAACGTATAGCCGAGCGCCAGTATGAGGAAGCCATCGCGCAAGGTGCTTAACTGTTTCCTTCAACCTCCTCATTGTGGTTTGCATACCGAATATCATGTCCGACGCATCTACCTTGACCATTGACGCATGCGGAACGTCGAGTTCGAGGGGTGGCAAGCAGTTTTCGAATGTTAACACCTGTGACTGTGCTAAATCAACATTGGCGAAGTCATTGAACAGAGGCGCATCCACCTGCGTAATTGACGGCCGTGACGAGTCGGCGCGTGGACGCGCAATGATATTCCGAGAGACATATTGAATCGGGTATGCAAATTGATACGGCTCTAACCATCCTAGATGTTCTGTGCAGCCAGCTGGTTTTGGTTCCTTTGGCTTCGTAGGATTAGGGTGGATGCCGTCGAGGGCGGTTTTTAGGTGATTGTCGGAAGAATCATATCGACCTACTAAGACCAGCGTGGTAAGGACGGCGACGAACACTGCCACGAGAAGAGGCTTTCGCGGACTCATGCTTGGACTACATGAAGGCATACGATATAGGCGGACGAAGGAAAAGGTCGTCGGGTGCGAGGAGTGTTGGTGATCAAGGAAAGAAAATGAAGTTCGAGGACAAGGCCAAGCCCAGCCCTCATTGGCCGCCTGATCCATGAGTGAATCCGCTTTAATCTAGACCGAGCCGTGTTGACATGAAGGAGATATCAGGATGGGAACTTGCACTTGAAGAATTGCATAGGCTGGCTTCCTCTTCAGAGGGGAGTTCAAGAATAGTCGCTCTTGCTTTAGGAAGAAAGGACGAATTTTGGTGTCACTGTCAAACGACGAGGTTCTGGTGAAACTCTCCATGCTGAGGGAATATTGAAGCCTTTGAAATCCAAGAAATGTGAATAGAAAGAGGAGGATATGGTGAGATAGATCGGGAGAAGTAAAATGTGTGTGTAAGAAGAATAGAAATGGTAGTGACGCAAGTGATATAAGACCTCAGACCGTCTTTCTGCTTACGCCTCGGTTGAGCCGCAAAGGCTGTAAGACGGGCATCGCGGACGCTCCAAGCCATCTTCACTAAATCAAATCATTGGCGAAAGCTGTACGACGCGCCGCTCGAGATTATCAATCAGAGCAATAAAAGAGAGTAAGAATACATTCAAGCCCGACATGGCATCCCTTCCCTCTCAAACCTCGAGGCAACGATCCTCACCCTCCGAGCAGTCAGCCTCATCTCCATCCCAAGCTTCCATCGAAAGCCCCTTATCACAACACGAGTCCGACTCTCAATTCTTCGTCATCAACAACCCACGAGTCACCCAAAAAACCGAAAATGCCCCTGCCTCCTCTACCGCCCAAGAAAGTGCTACTATTCGAAACCCCCCACAACAAGAGTTATTAACCTGCTGGATCTGTCAACTTGACTCCAGCGAAGATGAGCCCGGCGCAGAATGGCGCAGACCTTGCCCTTGCTCCCTTACTGCACACGACGCTTGTATGCTCGAATGGATATCCAGCAAAGAAGCACCAAAGCCCGGTGAGATAGCCTCGTCCCAGAAATTCGTTTGCCCACAATGTCAAGCTCCTATACAAATCGAACGGCCCCGCGACTTGATTGTTTTGGGGACCGAATACATACAGAGAGCAGCAAAGAGTATTGTGCTGCCAGCAGCTCTGAGCTCTGTGATTGGGATCTTTTACTCGGGGTTTTTGGTTTATGGTTCGAATGCGATACAGATTGTATTTGGACCCGAAGATGCAGCTGCCCTTATGGCTCCCAGCGCACATGATCTGCGGGTCTTGGAGCTTATGAGGGCAAGAAGGAGTAATCAAATCTTGCAAAAGATTATTAAGTGCATGGATCCTTTTTTGCCGGCTACAGGTTCCCTCGCGAATTGGAAGTTATATGTTGGATTGCCAGCGATTGCTCCTTTATTGGTGTTTTCAAGATTAAGAAGAGCGGATAGAGTATTTGCTGTTCTGCCTATTACAGTATGTGTTTCTAGAAATGTAGCAGCGGGTTACTGATGGATTCCTTTAGTATTTCCTGTTCCACCCGACAGCATACCTTGATATGGGCAGTTGGCCCCCAACACCTGCCTTCACATTCGCAGTTCTTCCCTACTTCCGGTCCTGCTATAATGAAATATACCGATTTGCATTCTCGGATCTTGAGAAGAAATGGGACGCTGCCGTACAGCGAAGACCACGGGAAGGCGAGACAGCAGAAGACATCGCCGAGGCACAAGCAGGGCGGGAAGGTGGAGGGATGTTCAATCTAGAACTCGAATTCTTGGCTGAGGATGAAGAAGTCGACATTCCAGCACCTGGTGCCCCCCCTGCTGAACAAGCTCGCCGCCTCCGAGCAGCTGCTGAAAGAAATGCTCAACAGGCAGCGCGGGACAATGCTGAGCGGCCACAAAACGGCGTACAGCCTCCTGCAGAAGTCAACCAACCCATTCCTGGAGCATTCAATCAGCCAGCCCCAGTGGAAGATAACCCCCCACCCCTAGTCCCCCTCAACAATCCTGCCCCTGATGCCCGGCCCCGGCCACGCAATGTCTCAACCCTAGACTTTACCAACACCGTCGTCGGCGCCCTCCTATTCCCCGCCATCTCCTCTATAATGGGCGATCTCCTCAAACTCACCCTACCCACCAAATACGTTGGTAAGAGCGTTGGAAGACTTGATTCTCGATTCGGTATTAGGATTGGAGTTGGTGCGAAAGGTTTATTACAGCAGCAATGGGGAAGGACCATTGTGGGTGGTTGTCTGTTTGTGGTATTGAAGGATGCCATTGTGCTTTATTGCAAGTGGAAGAAGGCGCGAGATTTTGGGAAGAAGAGGGTCGTGGATTATGTAGGGAGGAGGAGAGGTGATGTGGTGACTTAGAGTGAGGGGTCATAGGTTGGAAGTGAGCTCTGAAGTGTTGGTATTATCTCGAAATCTCCTAGCAACCAAAATTTGATGGACAGAAACTAGGGCTTAGCAGATGTATATCAATGAAACACCACCAATCATCAATCACTTTTCATTTTCTCTATTCTGCTGCATTCAATCACTCGAATCTACTAAAATATACATATTAATATCAGCTGACCCCCTCGATTGTGTACTTCTAACTCGAAGAATATACGGCTAGTTGCCGGCATTTACATTTCCATTGAATCTCTCAAGCAATACATAGAGAACGATTCTCGATCGACCCACCTCATCCCTTTGGCCTCGCTCATACGGAAGCCATTCTCCTAGTTTATTGCACATCGAACACTAATACAGAATGGTCAAAACGAGGAAGAGAAAAATGCATTTTTACTATCGCGTTCGCTTGCAGATTTTGTGCTATCGTTTGATGTGCAAGAAACAAGAGAAAGGGTTGTGGAGTAGAGTGGAGTGGGTAGGGCAAGAGGTATTCACTTAGCTTGGTCTCAACGTCTTTCCAAATCTCAGTTTCTCCCCTCAATTCATAGCAGCTCACCACCGATCAATGAACAACTGGGATTAAATCAGTGTCCTAATTCCAAAGGCGTGATTCGACTGGAAGTCTTGTTGGATTCTTGAGTTGAAGTCAGAGTCGGAGACTCAGTGCTCCTCCCACCTCACTGGCAACTGCACTTGTCCCTTCTTATCTCATTACGAAACTATCGGCAGTCATATCTTGGACATGAATGAGAAGGAGACTTAAAGGAGGGAGGAGGGAGGAACCGGATCGGGCTTTAGTTATCTTAGGATGAGGAGGCTCAGTCAGCGCTGCTCACGCCACATCATATCTGCGTTCCAGTAACCATCAAACCGCAAAGGGAATCCGCTTATGAATGTTGAAAGAAATGCTAAGCATGCTCTCAGCACTGCTAGTAGTAGGCAATCCAGGTCCCAAGACAGATGATCCCTTTTCTGAGTCACTGACGGCAAGCAGGAGTGCCGTGAAATGTGAAAGAGCAAGCAAAGAAAAGCTCAAGTCAAGCAAGAGAATGGATACAAAATCTTACAAGTATAATCAAAAGTACATTGGCACAGCTAGCTTCAAAACTCTGTTGTTCACACTTTATTAAAGTCACATAAACTAGCAAGTTCGTTTCTGTATTTCACATTAATTATTCCTGCTTCATATGTTCGCGTCGTTATTCCCCTGCTTATATCGAACATGAGTTTAGCCCTCAAGATACAAGTGAAGAGCCGTGTGGTAGCATAGTATTCGCAGAAGCGGCAAATGGTGGATCGGAAAAGTCCTCAATATGTACCCAGCGGCCCATCATTGTTTGTTCCCATAAGCCCCGCTGCTGGAACATTAATAGTATTTTGGTTGAGAATTTCAGTGTCGGAACTTGGAAGGCGCTGTTGCTGTGACCCGACTACGATCGTACTCGGTGAAGTATGGGCATGGATCTTCACAACCCCCTGAATCGCTGACTGTGCGTTCTTGTCCACCGCAGGGGCTCCAAAGGCAACTTCCTTCTCCGTCAAATCTTTATTTGTCCCTATATTCCCAGCTGATGAATCGCTATCTCTAATCCAGAATAGATCTCCGGAGAAGCTTGAAAGATCCACGCACGCCGTGTCATCCTCATCCTTATTACTTCGAGAGGGATTGGAGTCGCCACTAGTTCTCTGGAATGAATTGATATCTTGAGGACTGCTTACTGGAATTCCATGGACCTCAGGTCTTGTTTCGTTAGCTTTAACATTGGCAATGGTCTTTGGATCTTCAGTATTGATGGAGGATTTCGCTTCCAGACTTTGACTTTCGTTTTGTGCAACGGATTTTGTCTCAGCTACAGGGACTTGTGGAGGGCTAATTTCGTGGACAGTTGCATTTGATATCGGCTTCCGACGAGGTCTGATTGTGAGAGCAGGAATATCCACCTGTGTTGGGATCACCAGGGGATTTGTAGCTGAATGCGGTTGCGGAGTTGGTTTTGAATGAGGGATGATAGCTTGAGGATGTTTAACAAATGGTTTTTGATGCGGAGGGTCATGTTGATGAGGGGTCTGTTGATGAGGGGTCTGTTGATGAGGAGCCTGTTGATGAGGATTTTGCTGGCCTGGTCGTCGTTGCTCGTCATCATAGTCTGTGCCCGGAACATACCACACTGAAACATCCACCTCTTCGACATACCCAACGTCCACCTGCTCATAGCCATAATTTTCTTGAACGATAGTATCGCTGCTTAAAATGTATTGATCCGCGTCATATGTGCCGATGTTATCAAATCCCACGGTGCCAACTTGAACGATATCCGTTTGACCAGTTTCAACATCAATAGTATCCACCTCAACAGTGTTCTCCTCGATTATATCAACGCCAATTGTGTTGACTTCCACAGTGTTCACCTCAACCATATCGGTTCCGAAAGTATTAACAAATACGGTATCCACCTCCACAGTGCCAACATCTACTCCGTCAACTCCCACAGTATCAACTCCCACAGTATCAACTCCCACGGTATCGACTTCGAAAACATCTACTTCAACAGTTTCCACTTGAAAAGTATTCACTTCGACAGACTCAACTTCAACGGTATCAACTTCAACGGTATCAACTTCAACAGTATCGACTTCAATTGTGTCAACGCCAGTGCCGTAAATACCGGTATCCACTTGTACAGACTGAACGCTAGCACTGTCGACATCCACTCCGTCAACACTAGTATCAAATCCGCTTGCATCAAATCCACTAGTATCAACTCCATCAGTCGAAATTCCTTCACCAATATCATCCACCCCAACATCCACATCCACACCCCCCAAATAACCCCCTCCCACATCACCGCCAGCGTCTCCTCCATCAAAGATCCCATCTGGCAAAAGATCCAAATCCGGTAGAAACTCCGCCCCCAAACTCACTCCTGTTGAAGCCTTCACAATGCTATTCACGACCTTGAAGCCCTTGATACCAATCCCAATAGCTTTCCTATTATTCTTTACTCCCTTAGTCGCAAACTTCACCCCTTTCTTGCCGTAATCGGCAGCGATTCTACCGCTTTTCATACCCAGGTCTACAGATTTGGATATTGATCTAGGGGTATTGGCAGGAAGGTGAGGGGTAGGCAGGGAATTGAGATGCATTTTGGACATTGCGGACGACGAGGCAGAGGAGATTGATGACAGGGAGAATTGTGAGCGTCGGCGAGATGACTTGGAATATTGAGGGGCTTCCCATTCTACGCCGGGAGAAATTAAGCCGCTATCTCCTGGCACCGAGGAGGTGGGTGAAGTTGGCCCAGAAGTTAATGGAGAGAAGGGATCGTGAAGTGACGCGTTGGGAGAAGTTGCGCCAGATGTAGACGGAGAGAAAGGATCTCTGGGGAAAGACGGATTAGAAGATGTTGGTCCTGAAGACATGGTGCTAAATGAACCATTTCGTATCGATGTCCCGGGTGAGATCACCGAACTTCTCCTTCGCTCAGCATCGCCGCAGGGGCGTTCCCATGAGGACCCTTGTGTATGGATGTTGAAGTAATAGATCCTTCCGTCGGGGTTGGTGCGTTCTTCCCATCCCGATGGAAGAGTGGATAAGGTCTGGATTGGGGAAGTCCAGGAAGTTTGTTTGGTGATGTGGTTGAGGTAATATACTCGCCCGCCTGGGTCATATGCACTACTCCATCCAGCTGGAAGGTCTTGTGTGGCTTGGATTTGTGGTTGAGCTGGAGGAGGAGAGACAGTAGAGACTGTAGGAAGATTTGCATTCAGATTGTTGGGGCGGGGTATGCTGTATTGGCCAGTCGTTAACGGAGCATTCGATTGAGCTCTCTGTGGCATAGGTGCTGTCGCATTCGTCCCTCCTACTGGTTTTCGAACAGGGACCTTTTTTCTAGTGATCTGAGGTTGCGATTGAGGCGTATTCCTTTCAGATATCGGATTTATACCAAAAGGCTGGGTAGCGCTCGCGGGGCTCCTGACTCCAGCACCTGTACCTACACCTGCATCCCCGGTGGGCCATTGCTGCTTTCTATCCATCATCTTGAGTGTCCCAGAACTAAAAGCAGTAGTTTTAAAGAGACTGCTTGATAATGGAGATCGCAAAGACCATGGTATGGAGGGAAAAGGAATCGACGTTGGAAGAACTACCACACCATGATGCGACGGGACAGCTGAGGGCAAGGCTGAGACATGGCTTGAGCTAGTTGCAGACAAGGTTTACTTTTTTTTGTCCCTTTCGGGATGGGAATTATTGATTGGTTGGAGTGCACCAATCATATGCGCCACTAGACGAAAGACTCGGCTCTAGACCTCGGGGGGGGGGGATTTTTGACGGCTCGGAAAGGAAGGGGGAACCATTCAGCTGTACGGGTGCCTTGCACACACACTTTCTGCTCCTTGTAAAACCAAGAGAAACTTCATCTAGCCTGGTTGAGCTTCTATTTTTAGTTTCTTCAATTTTCTAAATATCTTCATATTACTACACACCGGTACAATTGAAAAGGCAGCAGCTCGCTAAGGATTCACGAGGAAGAAACTATACACGCTAAATCAAGTACCGTATTAAATAATGATATTGAGCAGCTACATGATATTTCATTCTGGCAAAGTGGACATATCTGATGATAGTCTTTGTGCATCGAAGACGGAATAAGAGCATCTGCCAGCAATTGAGGTCCATGCTAGGTATCTGCATCCTCACAGGCTCAGTGGACACCGCAACTCTTACTCGCCCGTAATATTATACTTATTCCAATGGAGTAATTTTACTGTCCTCTCAGGTGGGATGATGTAACGCCAGCCAAATAAATGTTTGCACCTAACATCGACTTCTTAATGACCCTTATCTCTCTCCCTTTGCTTTAATACCTCCTTAACGCCAATGAATCATTTGTCAACTTTCTCCTGAACGTCAATCACAGAAGAGGATAGCGTTACTCCACTCTCCTCATCTTTCTGACTTTGAGCCACAACAACAGCATCCATTACGCCATCCAGAAATCCTTGCTCACCAGACAGCGCCTGATCTAACTTATACCCCTTAACTCCCAGAGTAGCAATCAACGCCAAGCCAGCAATACCACACATCACAGCCCAAATGGTCTTAATCGCGTCTGCGAAAGCATGCTTCAATATCAAAGTTTCAGGTGCATGGGACGGTAGAGTGCGTATCGTGCTAATAAGCGTAAGAGCGTCGAGAGATATATGAGATAAAGTAGGGTAAACAGCGAGGATCGAAGCCATGCGATTTTGGAAAATTGTTCCTCCTCTGTTCTCTCTATATTAGCCAAGATAAACCTGAGACGATGCTTAGGAAAGAGTCAAGAGCACCCACACAGCAACACCGACACTCTGCCCCGCTGCTCGGAAGAAAGTGAAAAGTCCAGCAGCAATCGCGATGTCTTTTGGAGGAACGCTGGATTGGATACTGAGGTTCATGCCAGGATATAAAAGTCCGATTCCTATGCCACCAACCAACTCCAGGAACACCCATTCAACCACACTGGTTCCTACATCTAACAAATACAATAATCCCATTCCAATGGTAGTGAGTACAAAACCAACGTAGAGAGACCAGCGGTAGCGACCGGTTTTGGAGGCAATAATACCGACGACTGCAGCAGAGGGGACAACAGTCAATGTTTGCGGAAGAGCTGCTAGGCCGGTTTTGATAGAGGTGTAAGCTTTCGAGGCTTCGAAGTACAGAGGCATTTAATAAACTATTGACCAGAGAATGGTACCGTGGAGAAAGGTGATTAGGTATGTGATTGCCGTCGACCTATTTGTGAACATCTTCATGGGCAGCAGTGTATTTCTTGCCCCTCCTCTTGCGGAAGAGATATATATCTGGTGGAAAATAAACAACAAAATTCCAAACACGCCGGGTAAGAGTGGGACGAGTGTGTGCCATGATGACCAGGAGTACATTACTCCGCCCCAAGAGAGTGGAATTAGGAATGAGCTGCTGGACGCTACAAAAAGGAAGGAGCCCAGGTAGTCAATGTTGAGAAGCTTCATGGTAAGTGATTGCTGTTTGAGATTGAGCCTTAGGAAAAAGATGACACCCAAAAATCCTATGACCACGATTGGGAGGTTCAGATAGAAGATCCATCTCCAGGCAGCTTTTTGAGCGAGGACACCACCAACGAGTGGTCCTGGGCTGAAATTAGCTGATTAAGCCTTTAACTGGTAGGTTGACTTACCAGCGACTGTTCCAATGGCCCAAACAATGCTGGTGGGAGCAAAATAGTTTCCTCGCTCACGGAGCGGGATGAGGTCGGTTATGATTGCCTCAGTCAAGGTCATGATTCCTCCAACTCCACTTCCCTGAATGGATCGCCCAGTGAGCATAACATTGTAGTTCTTCGAGATACCGCACATAATTGCTCCAATCGTGAAGAGGGTCAGCGCGAAGAGGAGGAGCGGACGTCGACCCCAGACATCAGAAAATGCAATGAAGAGTGGTTGCCATACTGTGGACGCGAGGAGGAACGAGGTTCCTATCCAAAGACCTTGAATCGCTGTTCCATGAAGAGCCTTAGATATTTTCTGTCATGCCGTCAGAAACTAAGCTCGAGGGAAAGACTGAGAAGGAGGTCAATGAACTCACTGGAAGTGCCACGGCAATTGATGTCGCATCTAATGCACAAGCAAGATTGACAATCGCTAGGGAAGTGAAAGCAGCTGATTGACGCCAGCCAGGCTTGAAGGATTTCTCAGGAGATCCAGAAGGGCTTGGCATGTCTTCAGTAGTTTATATACAAAGCAAGGGAGGACACAATTGTTCGAACAAGAGGTTGTGGAATGGAAGCGGCTGGCAGTGGAGCGTGAAGACTGCCATCTTTAAAGGACACATTGAAACAACGAGTCTGAGGGCCATTGCCAGAAAAGTCGCACACGGTGTAATATTTGGTCCTTCTAGAAATCACTGACGGATAAGTCAATCATTTGTCCGAGGTCCGGATACTTTTCCGTGACTTTCTCGGAGTTGTCAGAGTGCGACTACGCGTATTCCTAAAGAGTCTGAAGCTAGGGGGTCTGAAGGGATGGGAGGCAATTGCAGAATTCATACTCGAATAAGTATTTTTATTCGTGAAAGAAAATTGGGAAGCATATAGTTCGAGCCATCTCAATTAACGACATTCATAAGATCCACTAATCCCCTTCTGCTGGCTTACTAAGCAAGTGCTCGCCTATGTATTTTCCGACAATGCTTTTCCGTCCCTCCCCTTCCCTTCCCTTAACTTAAAACGGTACTTTCGCCTTTGTATTCCTCCGCAACGCACGGTGGAAAATATCACAAATTTCAAATCTACAACTGCAAGAGTTTCATCTATCTTCGCTGTTAGACATGCACAAGCGACGAGTATCACGTGCGTGCGATACTTGCAAATTGTATGTCAAGGAATGGCCTGTATCTCCCACATATCCAATGCTAACAAGGAAAAAGAAAAAAAATTCGCTGCACGGGGAAGTTACCGTGTGCGCACTGTATCAGAAATAATACAGTATGCGAGTTCAAGGCAGCGTACACCCGTGGGGCTGTGCCAGAAGCCAAGTCTGCACCTGTGGAAGAGCAGGAAAAATACCTAGAAGAAGTAGGATACAAGCGACGACAAGTCTGGAGATCCTCTACAACCGAAATGAGCTCAACTCAAGGGCAACGCTTAGGACGAGATTATAGAGATGAGGAAGTAGAAGATGAGGATCTTGAGAATGGTGATCTCACTGAAACTGGACAAAATTATTCTTTTCCAGGCCGGAAATTCTCCAGTCATCAGCCTCAAGATCAATCCCTTGGGACTTCTTCTCAATCTTATCACACTGAGAGTATTACCTACCAAAGAAAAACAAATACCAATACTTCGACATCCGCATCCCTCTATGAACGGACCCAAAACAACCTAAACAAACGAACTTTCTCTCAGCAGAACCCAGTCTCTGCTTATGGAGATCCACCACTAAAAGAAGTCGATACTTCGTTTCTCTTCTTGACATCTAAAACTACAGCCCAAGCTCATGTTACGAAGTATTTTGAAGTCGTTTCCGCGACTAACAGAATTCTTCATCGACCTACAGTTGAGACTTGGACTTGCGAGCTCTTTAGTGATATTTCAAGCATTGAAACTGGATCAGAAAAGAATAGTTAGCGAGCTGTTGTGCTAATGGTATTTGCTCTAATGCAAAGGTACATGGACGGTGAGCGCAACGAATGGGAGCACGATATTGGGTAACTCTCGTATGATCTCCTTGAACTCCCAAGCTGATTTGATCCTAGCTTTTACTACTTCCAAGCAGCGGAGAGTCAGCTATCCAAAGAAACAGGCGAGATTCGACTTGCTACTCTCCAAGCACGACATCTGCAATGCATGTTCCTTCTCTCAAGGTCGCGAATTAACCAGTGCTACAGCATCTTCGGCATGATCGTTAACTTTATTTATGCTCTTGGAATTCACAGAGAAGGAATAATTTTTGGTAAAAGAGACTTGCTCAAAATTGAAATGCAGAAAAGGATGTTCTGGTCTGCCTACATCGTAGATAAATACCTCAGCTCAGCCCTTGGGCGGCCTCAGATGTTTCAAGATGAGGATATCGATCAGCAATTTCCTCTTTTTGTGGAGGACGAGAATCTGACACCTGGGTCTCTTCAAACGACGAGCAAAGAGTCGCAGAACCCGATGAAGGCCGCTGTCTTTCAGATTAGGTGCGTAATTTTATCAGTCGGCTAGAAGCGTACTGACTTGTATGAGTCTTTCCAAGATCCTGGGGAGCATTTTGCGTGAGCTGTACAGCATTCGAAAGAATTCACTAGAAATTCGAGTTGCTTCAACAGAGAAGTTGAGAGTAGCTCTTTATAGTTGGCGAAGTGAAATAGCACACTTCCTCGACCTCGAACCCTCGGCATTATCTCCACTATATAAACGTCAGCACATGGCGTTATGTCTCTCCTACTCGCACGCATGTATTTGCCTCCATCGGCCATTTCTTTTAGATAGCTTCGATGATCATCTCGACGTTGCTGCTCCATCATTGCGAGCAAGACTTAAAGAAAATGTTAGCGGATGCCTTGATGCTGCTCTCGACATCATGAAGATTATCGACGCTATGTATAAAGCAGATACGGCGGTCAACGCTTCATGGGTAAGCTAATCAGACTTATCTATCTTTATGTCCTCTTTAACACCTCACTGAAATGTCCCAGTTCGCCCACTACTGTGGTTACACAGCAATCGTAGCACTCTATGTCTATGTCATAAAACGCTGCACCTCATATGCAACTTCCGCTGCCGGCACCTCCACCAATTTCAACAATTTTGGCCGGTCAACATGGATGGTATATTTTGAGGCAGCATCCAATTGCCAAGAACAGATTAAGAACTCCTCAAAAATGGCAAAAGAGAGCTTCGCGCAGAAGTGTAGCGTAGTACTTGAGGAAATGAGGGCTGAGGCTGTCGCTAAGATACTGCGAGTACAAAATAATGAAAGCAGCGACGTTGGTCAGGATGAATGCCAGAGTCCAATTCTAAGCGTGAACCATCCCAGGCAAGAAACATTCACCAACCAAAGAAGGGAAGTTCAAATGGAGGAGACGGCCTTTTTTGGACGAGAGTGGAATGATATGAACCTCGTAAGCCTATCAGATTTTATTTTCGTTCTCAATGTCCAAATTCTATTGTTGCGTTTCAAGCTGATGCACGAGAAGGGTCAATCGGCTCCTAGAGACCACGCTCTGTTCTCGATTTTCAACGGCTTAGATGGCATACGGGCTCACGAACCAAGCGCATCAGGTGGCATGGTTGACAGAATTGATAGGTGGGGCTTCTCTAGCCTGACTGGGTATTGAATAGGAATGACGCACTATTGATATTAAAATTTATTAGATCAGGGGATAGCAAAGCCCCTATTTCCTTGAGATATTCCATGGTCTAACCTGATTCTTTATCGTGAGGCCACAAACTTCCTAGCATGTCAAAGATAGCAGAGCATTAGCCTGGATTGCAATTGGTGAAAGTTAGCTAGTGAAGTCGTTCGTAAGATTTTGTATGTTATCGAATTCTGGAGCCAATAAGTGAACGCTGTTACAGCTCATGTAGCGCCAAAAATATTGTCTGGGTTCATCCAGCTACTCGTATATTGGTCTAAATTATTGGGTCAATCCAAGGTGACAGATGATGGCCAATTTCTCAGAGCCTGTGGGGACCAGACACCGTGTTGGCTACATGGGATGATGTACGGCGTGAAGTTCAAAGGGGTTAATTTAACCCTCGCAGGGAGGCCAGACCTGATTTGAAATTCCGTGATGACACGATACGAAGAGTCGGCGTGAAGGCTTTTAGTAGCAAGTCATGGCTCCCCCGGACCGGGGGTACCAACCGCAGCGAGGCTGTGGCGTCCCGCGGAAAGGAAGGGCACAAGTGCTTACGCAATTCTGTTAGAAATTGATATTTTTGTTAATTATCCTTTCATCATCTGCATATCTTATTTCGAAGCTCACTAGAATTCTACTCTGGACAAACTTCTTTTCGCTCAGTTGCACAGCGAACTCTCCTGAACTTTGCTCAGTTTTTTTTTTGCTCCGCTTGAATTCGAGAAGAAGAGAAAGGTTGAAGTTTAAAGAAAGGATAGTATATCTTATGACTCATTGGTAATCCCGGAAGGTGTTTGGACTCCAGGGGGAAATTCTTCGGTCATGTTGCTTTTGAAGTTCGAGGTGTTGAGATAATGTGGCCGTGAAGGCTTTTATGAATCTCAATATGAGATGTCTTCATGAGAGAGTATGGGATTGAGAAATACTCGAGAAAAATGAAGGTGGGAATTGTAAGAGGAAGGGATGTTTCAAGGGAGAGTAAAGGTCTGTAGTGTGGTTCATGAATATATTAAGGAATGATGGTGCCCTAGAGGCATAGATAGTCTGCCTAGCGATTCCCGTCGCAGGATGGATAGCGGGGTAGATGTTGTTTGGATCAGGGATTCAAAGACAGTGTGGCATTAATGACTGCCTATCATGTAGAAATGGAGCGCACCGACGGACTTCGTATTTCCGACGTTATTGGAATGCGTGGTACTCATATATTATTTTGAAAGTTTGGAAGGGAAGAGGCTTTCGTATCATACTCCTATTTGGCCAATTTCCATGGATCTCGCTCACTGATCGAACAAGAAGATTTGCGATTGACAGCGGCTCATGGCAGATAAAGATGTCCACATACAGATAGGAAGGTATAGTATGCCCTCTGATTCCTGCATGTTAGATTAAGAAATACCCGCGTGAATATTCGTTAGAGGCGGTGTTCAAATGAAAGGGTTTCTCCCTAGTTTTCCTTTCCCAGATCGTTTGTCAAGATTTCAGATCGATCTATTTTCATACCCCTTGTGGTTGGAAAGGGGGGCTGGTCAGGTGATATAGCCGAAGCCCCTTAGTCGATAGGTCTATAGTTGAATAAGCTATAGTAAAATATAATATATTGAAGAGCTTGATAGCTATCTAGAGAGGAACATAGACCCTCTATATATACTAGTTGAAATATATCTAGAAGCTTTTATAGTAGTAGCAAATTCACGTGACTTTGCTGCTTAAAAATGTCTAGAAGATTCTAGCATTTACTAATACTATAGCTATAATAGTATATAGATATTTCTAGAATATACTAATTATAAATTAAGCAACAGACTTCCTTAATTAGTATATTATATAAATATATAAAATATAAGAAAATTTAGACTATTCTTTAAAGAAAAAGTCTAATATTTTTAGTAATATTATATCTCTACTTTAAAGTATCTAATATAAAATTTTATTTAATTTAGTTATATCTAAGTTTTATAAATAAGAGCTTTTTATTATAAGTTGGTTATAATTTTGAAGTAATGCTTATATAAGGCTTAGATATAATATAAAGTCTTTAAACTTTATTCTACCTAGTGGCTTAGTAAGCTCGTCAGTCTTTTAATCTTTAGTAGAAATATAAATAAGTTTTATAGTTTTCTTATTTATAAAATCTCTTATATAGTAATATTTAACTACTATATACTTAGTTCTTTTATAAAAAGTAGGATTATAAGCTAATAATAGAGCCTTGTTATTATCTGAATATATAGGTATTTTAGCTTGTTTATAAAGGTCTAATTTAGATAATATATATTTTATATATATAGCTTTTTTAGCTATAGTATTTATAGCTATATATTCAGATTTTGTAGAGCTTTGAGTTATAATGCTTTGTAATTTAGATTTCTATATAAAAAGAAAATTTTCTATATAAAATATATAGTTGCTAGTAGACTTATAAGTGATTAAGTTCTTAGTATAGTCTGTATTATAATAGTTATTAATATAATAGCTATTATTAATATTTTATTTTATATAAATATCTAAGTTTATAAAGTCTTTTAAATATCTAAAGACTCTTTTTACTATATTTGTATGAATAGGGCTAGAATTAGAAGTATATTTAGCTAATTTTATAATAGAATAGGCTAGATCTAGTCTAGTAACTAGTATTAAGAAGAGTAGTAAGCTTATAGTTGCCTGGTACTATTTAACTTCTTTTATATTAGCTTTTAATTTATAAGGCTCTAATTTTATTTTATTAT
>Ga0182030_10010431_pt1 | contig 18871 bp, 14 predicted proteins | sample 812S3MmetaG_FD_121299 | JGI IMG/M metagenome (GOLD analysis project Ga0182030, IMG submission 121299) | Permafrost microbial communities from Stordalen Mire, Sweden - 812S3M metaG (Illumina Assembly) | ecosystem: Environmental > Terrestrial > Soil > Wetlands > Permafrost | place: Sweden...
AATAGCGAGTAGGGCGTCCACGAAACAGTCGCAGCCAAAAGGCTCGTTCACGGCAGGCGACCACAGGCCCCGTGCATTCAATTCGGGGTCGGACGAGAAGACGGTTTCAAGGGGTGTGCGCAACGAGCTCGGAAACCCATGCTCGCTCGGTCGACCGGTACCGAGAACCGCCGCCGCCGCCTCTCGCGAGAGGCCAGCGTCCACTCCAAGAGCACGCCACCCGCCCCCGGCTAGGCCGGCGCCCTGGGGGTGACGGCCACCGAGGGGATGCTGGCGCTGGCACCGCAGCGCAGCACCATGTCGATGACGCGAATCAGCTCGCCCACCTCGACCAGCGAACCGGCCAGGAGGCTGCGGGCCTCCCAGATCGGGTGGAACTCCATCATGAGGTCCGGGTCCCACGCGTTGATGAACTCCGTCATCGACGGCCCCTCCCCGCCGGCACAGTCGCCCACGACGACCCTCGTGAACCCGACGGCAGGATGCTCCGCCCGCCACGACTCGACCAGCTTTTCGAGCGCGGCCTTGCTGGTGGCATAGACACCCAGCCCGGGCCACGGGGGGGTGAGGGAGGCGGAGACGGACGAGAGGTACGCGGCCACCCCGGCCGAGGCGGTGAGATAGGGAATGGCGGCCGCCGTCACCAGCGAGGCGCCGATCACGTTGGTGCTGAACGAGCGTTGCCAGGCCTCGATGTCGGCGTCGACCAGTCGACCCAGGTGTCCGACGCCGGTGGAATAGAGAAGCGCATCGATGCCGCCCAGCCCGGCCGCCGCCTCCTCGATGGCGGAGCGGCAGGACGAGGCATCGGTCACGTCGCACTCGATGGCCAACGATCCCGGGCCGGCCTCCTTGGCGGCGTCCACCAGCCGGTCGTGCCGCCGGGCCAGCAACGCGACCGACGCACCCCTCTGGCCGAGCCCTATTGCTATGGACCGGCCGAGACCGCTCGACGCGCCGACGACCACCGTTTTCATGATGCTCTCCTTGCGGACGTGATGACGGGGAGTCGTTCCCACCCGCGTACGGTCGAGGTCCGGGCCTGCACGGCATTGTCCCAGTCGACCTCCCACGCGGGGAATCGGGCCAGGACCTCTTCCAGCGCGATGCGCCCCTCGAGCCGGGCCAACGCCGAACCGAGGCAGAAGTGGATGCCGTACCCGAAGGCGAGCTGGCGGTCGATGTCGCGGTGGATGTCGAAGGTGTCACCGTCTTCGAACTTGCGCTCGTCCCGATTGGCCGAGGCGGTGAGCAGCAGGATGGCGCTGCCTTCGGGCACGGTCTGCCCATGGTGCTCGACGTCGTGGGTGACGTAGCGGGCCTGGACCGGCGAGGGTGACTCGAAGCGGAGTACCTCCTCAATGGCATTCGGCACGAGCCCGGGCTGCTCGACAAGCTGTCGACGCTGGTCAGGGTGGTCGGCGAGGACCTTGCCGGTCCATCCGATGAGGCGCGTCGTGGTCTCGTTGCCGGCCGCGGCCAGGAGATTGACGTAGCTCAGGACTTCCTGGCGGGTCAGCCGCCTGATGGTCCCTGTTTCGTCTTCGAACTCGGCCTGGAGAAGGTCGGTCATCAGATCGTCGGAGGGGTGAGTGGCCCGCCACTCTATGTACTCCTCGAAGCCGCTCCCCGAGGTCTCCCCGTTGCCGAACATGGCCTCCACGTCGGGCATCGCACTCTCGGTCAGCCGCAGACCCTCGTCGATGCGGTCGCGGATCGCTTCTTGGTCCTGTTCGGGAATACCGAGCAACAGGCCGATGGTCCGCATGGGCATCTGCGCGCCGAGATCCTCAATGAAATCGAATCCCCCCGTCCCCACCAAAGGGTCGAGGCTGCGGGCGCAGAACTCACGCACCTTCGGTTCGAGATCGTTGATGTTCCGGGGGGTGAAGACCCGCGAGAGCAGCCGGCGATGGATGTTGTGGGCCGGGGGATCCTCGAAGATGATGGAGCCAGGGGGCATCGTCATCCCGCTCTTTATGAGCTCGAGGACCGTGCCCTTGCTCGAGATGTAGCGCTCCCAGTCGAGCGAGCAGCGGTCGACGTCGTCGAAACGGCTGAGGGCGTAGAAGTCGTAGCGTTCGTTGTAGTAGAGCGGCCGCTCGTTACGGAGCCTCTTCCACACCGGGTAGGGATCAGAGTCGATTTCGAAGTCGTACGGGTCGTAGTAGATGTCGGGATCCGTCGTGGTCATCGAAAGAATCCTTCCAGGAAAATAAGAACTGGCAGATCTATTTCAGAAACGGTACTCTCACAATACAGCAGAATCATTCTCATGCCCAGAAACCAGCGAGGAGAAGGCATCATTGGCGCAACCTGCTCTCCGCATCCCGCTCCTCGGTGCCGATGAGTGACCGTGGCCGGTGGCCGAGCATCCCGGCCATGCTCCGCTCCGCCGCCGAACCGTTCGGGGGGAGGCCGGCCATTGAGGATGGCCCGAGTCGGTTCACGTTCGCCGAACTCGACGACGAAGCAGTTTCGTTCGGCGCGGCATTGGTGGCGACCGGCGTCGAGCCCGGCGACCGGGTGGCCATCTGGGCCTTCAACAGCGTCGAGTGGGTGGTGGCCATGCTCGGCAGTTCGCTGGCCGGCGCGGTGCTCGTTCCAGTCAACACGCGGTTCAAAGGTGGTGAGGCGGCGGACATCCTGTTGCGGAGCCGGGCCCGGGTGCTGGTCACCGTCACCGATTTTCTCGAGACCGACTACGTCGAGATGCTGCGTTGCACCGGGGCGGACCTGCCCGACCTGGCGACCATCGTGGTGGCCCGGGGTGGGGCACCCGACGGCACCGAACTGTGGGCCGGCTTCCTCGGGCGTGCCACTGACGCCGGGCGGGCCACCGTCGATCGGCGACGCGACCGCCTTTCGCCGGACGATCCGTCGGACATCCTCTTCACCTCGGGCACTACCGGCCTGCCCAAGGGGGTCGTCATGACGCACGGGCGGACGCTGTGTGTGGCCACCGACTGGGTGCAGATGACCGGGCTGTGTGCCGACGACCGCTATCTGATGGTGAACCCGTACTTCCACATGTTCGGACTGAAGGCGGGCATACTCGCCTGCGTTGCCGCGGGGGCGACGATGCTTCCCGAGGCGGTCTTCGACGTCGCCCGGGTCCTCGACCGCGTCGAGCGCGAGCGGGTCACGGTCCTGCCCGGCTCGCCGACGCTCTATCAGGCACTCCTCGATGACCCCGGGCGGGGGAGGCGGGACCTCTCCAGCCTGCGGGTGGCGGTGACCGGTGCCGCCGACATCCCCGTGGAACTCATCCGTCGCATGCACGACGAGTTGCCGTTCTCGACGATCATCACCGGGTACGGGCTCACGGAGGCGGGTACGGCCACCGCGACCGGCCCGGGAGACGACGTCGAGACCATCGCGACCACCGTGGGGCGGCCCCGTCCGGGTTTCGAAATCCGTATCGCCGACGACAGCGGGTTCGACAAGCCCGATGGAGAGCCGGGTGAGGTGGTGCTCCGCGGCGGCAGCGTCATGCTCGGCTACCTCGACGATCCCGAGGCGACGCGGCGTGCCCTCTCCGCCGACGGGTGGTTGCGCACCGGCGATATCGGCACGCTCGACCCGGCCGGGTGTCTGCACATTGTCGGGCGGGCCAAGGACATGTTCATCGTCGGTGGCTTCAATGCCTATCCCGCCGAGATCGAGAATGCCCTGCTGCGCCATCCACAGATTGCGCAGGCGGCGGTGATCGGTGTCGTCGACGATCGCCTCGGTGAGGTCGGAATGGCCTTTGTCGTGACGGGCTCGGCGGACCTCACCGGACCCGACATCATCCGATGGTGTCGGGACCAGATGGCGAACTACAAGGTCCCGAGAGCGGTGGAACTCGTCGATGCACTGCCGGTCAATGCCACCGGAAAGGTGCTCAAGGATGTGCTGCGCCAACGGGCCGCGTCAGGCCGCTCGTCGGTGAACGGGTGAGCGACGACCCCGAGTCGGGGCTCTCGACGTTGTCGGACCTGCGGGTGATCGAGTTGGGCGTCTGGGTGGCCGCGCCCTCCGCGGCAGCTCTGTTGGCCGACTGGGGCGCCGATGTCATAAAGGTCGAACCGCCTGCGGGAGACCCCATGCGCCACGTGTTCGGCTCGCTGGGGATCGACAGCGATATGCCGAACCCCGCCTTTTCCCTGGACAACCGGGGCAAGCGCAGTGTCGTGTTGAATCTGCGCCTGCCCGGAGACCGAGAGCAACTGGAGGACCTGCTGGCGTCGGCGGATGTCTTCATCAGCAATCTCCGGCCCGACGCACTCGACGGGCTCGGTCTCGAGCCTGCCGCCACCGTCGCCCGTCACCCCCGGCTCGTCTACTGCAGCATCAGTGGCTACGGCTTGCGCGGGGTGGAACGGGACCGACCGACCTACGACATCGGCGCGTTCTGGGCGCGGTCGGGTCTCTCGATGCAGATGGCCGATCACCAGGGCACTCCGCTCAACGCGCGCGGGGGCATCGGTGACCACATCACCGGCTTGGCGGCGCTGGCCGGCCTGCTGGCTGCCGTGCTCGAACAGCGCGCCACGGGGAAGGGGCGGGTCGTCGAGGTGTCCCTACTCCGGACGGGTGCGTACGTCTTGGGCTGGGACCTGGGGCTCCAGATGACGCTCGGCAAGGTGGCCCGGGCCGAGGCGAGGGAGCGCAATCAGGCCCCACTCATGAACCCGTACCGCACTGCCGACGGGCGGTGGTTCTTCTTCACCGGTTTGGAGGCAGCCCGCCACATCGGAGCCGTCTGTCGTGCCCTGGGGCACCCCGACCTGGCCGACGATCCACGTTTTGCCGATGCCGGCGCCATCCGTCGCCACCGGGTGGAGATCATCGCCATGTTCGACGAGATCATCGGGAAGTTCCCCCTGGCCGTCTGGGCCGAGCGCTTCGACCAAGAAGGTGTGTGGTGGGCCCCGGCACAGACCCCCGCCGAGGTGGTCGACGATCCTCAACTGATGGCGAACAGCGGCTTCGTCGAGATCGACGGCGGCGCCGCGGGCGGACAGAGGTCAGTGAACGGGCCGGTGAGTTTCTCCGATGCCCCGGGTACCCGGGTGGCATCGGTTCCCGGCCTGGGGCAGCACACCGACGAGGTGCTCGGGGAACTGCGCGGGCGACTCGGCGATCCGCCTCCGGGGTCCTCTTAATCCCTCGCCCGGCCCAGAAGACCGCGCGCGATGACCAACTTCTGGATCTCGTTGGTCCCCTCGCCGATGACCATGAGAGGGGCGTCGCGGTAGTAGCGCTCGACGGGCAGATCCGTCGTATAGCCGATGCCGCCGTGGATCCGCATGGCCTCGGTCGCCAGGGAAAGCGCGGTCTCGCTGGCGAACAGCTTGGCCATTCCGGCCTCGACGTCGCAGCGTTCGCCGGCCATTTTGCGCTCGGCCGCGCTGCGTGTGAGCAGACGGGCGGCCTCCAGGCTGGTGGCCATCTCGGCCAGCTTGATCTGGATCGCCTGGTGCTCGGCGATCGGCTTGCCGAAGGTGACCCGTTGCTGCGCGTAGCTGAAGGCGGCGTCGAAGGCGGCTCGGGCCACTCCCACCGCCCGCGAGGCGATGTTGATGCGACCGAGCTCGAGCACCCCGAGGATCTGTGGGAGGCCGCGGCCTGCCTCGCCGATCAGGTTGGCCGCGGGAATGCGATGATCGACGTAGGCCATGTCGACCGTCTCGACGCCCCGGTAGCCGAGCTTGCCGACGTTGCGGCTGACCGAGATCCCCTCGAATTGGGCCCCGGGCTCTTTCTCGACGATGAAGGCGGAGATCCCCTCGTCCGTCCGCGCCGCCAGGGCGACGAGAGCGGCGCGTTCTCCGTTGGTGACCCACGCCTTCGTGCCGTTCAGCACGTACTCGTCCCCGTCGCGCTGCGCCCGGCAGGAGATGTTGCGGGTATCGCTGCCGGCGTCGGGCTCGGAGAGCGACAGGGCGCCCCGCCGCTCTCCCGTGGCCAATGACGGCAGCCATCGCACCTTTTGGTCCTCGCTGCCGTGCGTCAGGATCAGCGTGGCGGCCATGGTGTGGGTGTTGACCACCCCCGTCAGGCTCATCCACCCGTAGGCCAGCTCCTCAATGACGCCGACATAGGTCAAAAGATCGAGACCGAGCCCGCCGTAGGCCTCGGGGATGGTGACGCCGAAGAGACCGAGCTGGCGCATCTGCTCGACAATGTCCGTGGGAAACCGGTCCTCGTGCTCGAACTCCGAGGCCACCGGGATGACTTCACGGGCGACGAAGCGGCGTACCGTGTCGATGATCTCCCTCCGGAGGTCTGCGTGTTCGTCCACCGTCACGGCGTCTCTCCGGGTCGCATGGGGGAGAAGTCTACCTCCATCAAATGTTGCGGCCGATCTCAAATAAGAGAAGAATGTTTCCGATGCCCGGGACAATCCATGAGCAGCTCCAGCGGGCTGCGGACCGGTTCGGGGACCGAGACGCCATATGGGCCGGCGAGGAACGCTGGTCGTTCCGCCAGCTCGACCAGCACAGCAATGCCTTCGCCCGGCATCTGGGGGCGCAGGGGGTCACGGCGGGCAGCCGCGTGGTGGTCATGACGGCGAACCGGGTCGAGTTCATCGTGGCCGTGCATGCCGCCAGCAAGCTGGGCGCGGCGGCCGTTCTGCTGAGCCCGGCCTGGAAGTCCGGCGAAGTGGAGCACGCGCTGAGCTTGACCGATCCGGTCCATGCGGTGGCCGACGGCGACGCGGCCGGCCTGCTCGCCCAGGCGCGCGGCGAGGCCTTCGTGACCGACCTGGACGATCCGTCGATCGACCCGTTCGGCTACAGCCGGGCCCCGGTTGCGTCACCTGCCGCCGACGACGACGCCGGCGACGCCGTCCTCGTGTTCAGTTCCGGGACGACGGGCCTGCCCAAGGCCGTCCGCCACACGCACCGGACGATCGGGAGCGCCACGGCCCACTGGTGCACCGTGCTCGGCCTGGGTCCCGACGACCGCTTCCAGGTGGCGACACCACCGTCCCACATTCTCGGGCTGCTGAATCTGCTGGCGGCGATCGCGGCGGGAGCCACCGTTCGGCTCCACCGCCGGTTCGACCTCGAGGAGGTGCTGCAGCGAATAGCCAGCGAGAAGATGACGCTGGAGATGGCGGTTGCGCCCATCGCGCTGGCGTTGGCCAACCACCCCGGCCTCGAAGCGTACGACCTCTCGTCCCTGCGCTACATCATGTGGGGCGCCACGCCGGTGTCCGAGAGCGTCGCCGCAGTCGTCACGCAACGGACCGGGGTGCGCTGGCTGCCGGCCTATGGCGCCAGCGAGGTGCCGGTCATCGCGGCGAACCCGGTCGAGCGGCCTTCGGAATGGCGGCTCGACTCCGCCGGCCTGCCCCCGAGCGGCGTCGTGTTACGTGTCGCCGACCTCGAAACCGGTGCGATCCTCCCGTACGGCGAGATCGGGGAGATTCAGGTACGCAGCCCTTCGGTCATGGTCGGCTACCTCCCCGAGGAGGCCACGGCCGCTGCGTTCGCGCAGGGCTGGTATCGGACCGGTGATGTCGGCTGGCTCGAATCGCAAGGGTGGGTCCACCTGACCGATCGCTCGAAGGAGATGATCAAGGTGAACGGCTTCCAGGTGGCGCCCGCCGAGCTGGAGTCGGTCCTGCACGGTCACCCCGCCGTGCGTGACTGTGCCGTCTTCGGGGTACCCGATGCACGAGCCGGCGAGGTCCCCGTCGCCGCGGTGCTGCTCGATCCCGACCTGCCGGTAGCCGATGGCGAGCTGCAACAGCTCGTCGCGGCAGGACTGGCGACCTACAAACAGCTCCGTCACGTCGTCGTCGTCGCTGACATCCCGCGCCTGCCGTCGGGAAAGGTGCTGCGGCGCGTGCTCCGCGACGAATGGGTGCGGTCGCACCCGGCGCCGGGAGAGGATGCGTGATGGACGTCCGACTTTCGCCGGAGCAAGAAGCCCTTCGGGTCTCGGCGGCCCAGGTCGTGGCGAGGTTCGGCCCCAAGGCCGTCGGACAGCTCGACGATCTCGAACGCCAAGGAAAGCTCGACGCCGCGGTCGACGAATCGGGTTGGCGAGAGCTCCGCGGGGCCGCGGGGTCCGAGATGCCCCTGGCCTCGGGAGTGGAGCCGGCCGTCATCGGGGAAGAACTCGGCAGGGGACTGGCCGACGTCTCGTTCCTCGGCCCCACGCTGGCCGCCGAGTTGCGACGGATCGCCGGCGCCCCACCGGCCCCCTCGGGCGAGACGGTCGGATTCGACACCGACCTCGGGTTGCCCGTTCACGCCGGCGGCCCGGGTTCGTCGCCGATGGTCGCCATCGACACGCTCGGTTGCCACTCGGCGCTGTTCTTGGTCCCCGACTCCGACGGCTACCGCCTGGCCCGGATCGAACTGGGTCCTACCCGTTCGGGTCTCGATCTCACCCGGCCCTCGGTGATCCTCCGACCGCTTTCGCCGCCGGCCCTGGTGGAGGGCTCGCAACGGCTGGTCACGGCGGACGACGTCACTCGGTGGACGGCCCTCGGCCTCACGTTGGCCTCGGCCGACCTCACCGGGGTCATGCGCGGCGCCGTAGAGCTGGCGTGCGAGTACGCCAAAGCGCGCACGCAGTACGGCGCGGCCATCGGCTCGTTCCAAGCCGTCCAGCACATGCTGGCGGACGCGTTCGTGGTGATGGAAGGGGCCCGCAGCATCACCCTTCACGCCGCCTGGGCCGTCGACGCGCTCCCCGCACCCGACGCGCTGGCTGCGGCAGCGGCTGCGAAGGCCTACAGCGCCCGGGCCGCCCGCACTGTGTGTGAGACGGTGATCCAGGTGCATGGGGGCATAGGGAACACATGGGAGTGCCTGGCCCATGTCTTCCTCCGCCGGGCCTTGCTCTCGGGCGACATCTGCGGCGACGCCAGCGCCAACTTGGACCGTGTGTTGCGGTATCACGCACTAGGAGACGACGATGGATTTCGGTGACTCTCCGGAAGAGTCGGCGTTCCGGATCCGGCTCCGCACGTGGTTGCAGGGCAACAACCCCCGCCTACCCGCTTCCTCCACCGACGACGAATACTGGGTGGGGATGGCGGCCTGGCACCGCTCGCTCTACGACGCGGGATTCTTCGCCATGTCCTGGCCCACGGAGATCGGGGGTCAGGGTCTGCCACCCGTCTTCGAGGTCATCGTCGACGAGGAACTGGCGACGGCGGGGGCGCCCCCACGGCCGAGCCTCGGCTACCTGGTGCAGGGAATCCTCGAACACGGCAGCCAGGAGATCAAGGGGCGCTTCCTCCCCGGGATCGTCAACGGGCGTGCACGCTGGTGCCAGGGATTCAGTGAGCCCGATGCCGGCTCCGACCTCGCCTCGTTGCGTACCAGGGCCGATCGCCAGGGCGACGACTTCGTCCTCTTTGGCCAGAAGATCTGGACGAGCTACTCCGACGAGGCCGAGTGGTGCCTTCTCCTGGCCCGCACCGACCACGACGTGCCCAAGCACCGGGGGATCTCTGCGTTCGCCGTGCCCATGCGCCAGGCCGGCATAGAGCAGAGGCCGCTCCGGATGATCAACGGTGTCACCAAGGAGTTCGGGGAGGTCCACTTCAGCGGAGCCCGGGTTCCGGCCGCCAACATGATCGGCGAGCCCGGTGAGGGCTGGGCCCTGGCGATGACCGTCGTCAGCCATGAACGCGAGCCGGGGGAGCTCGGCTATGTGGCCCGGTACGCCAAAATGGTCAACGACCTGGCGCGCCGTGTCCGGGCCGACCCAGCGGCCTTCGGATCCGAACAGGTCCGTGAACTCGGGTGGGCCATGGTGGAAGTCGAAATGTTGCGACGCCACGTCCAACGTCGCCTGTCCGACCGGCTCGACGGGATCCAACACGGTCCCGAGGGATCGGTCGACAAGTTGTTGATGACCTGGGTCGAGCAGGCGGTGGGGCATGCCGCACTCGGTATAGGAGGCCTCGCGCACGGGGGCGGGGATGACTCGTGGTTGCAGGCGTATCTCTACAGTCGGGCCCAGAGCGTCATGGGCGGCACATCGCAGATCCAACGGAACCTCATCGCCCGTCGCATCCTCGGACTGCCCGCGCCGTCGTGAGCGCGCACGGGAGCCCGATGGGCGGCGCGACCACTCTGGATTGCGAACGTGAGTGCTATCGTCCCGCGTTCACGAGGGTGTGGGAAGGCAGACGAGCGTGCGGAGAGTGAGCCGATGACGACCTACGACCTGCCCGACGAGCTCGAAGTCGTCAGCGATGGCCCGGTCCGGATCGTCCGCTTGAACCGGCCCGACCATCTCAACGCGGCCAACCACGAGCTTCACAAGGGACTGGCCGAAGTGTTCCCGCAGATCGATGCGGACGACGAGGCTCGGTCCGTTGTCCTGACCGGAAACGGCCGGGCATTCTCCGCCGGCGGTGACTTCACCTACCTGGACGAGCTCGCCCGTGATGCGGGGCGGCGCAAGGAGTCGTTGGCCGACGGCCGGCAGATCGTCACCGCCATGGTCGCATGCCGGGTGCCCATTGTGGCTGCCGTGAACGGCCCGGCGGTGGGGTTGGGCTGCAGTCTCGTCGCCCTTTCCGACATCGTGTTCATGGCCGAGAGCGCCCACCTGGCCGATCCACACGTGGCGGTGGGCCTGGTCGCAGCAGATGGTGGCCCGGTGAGCTGGCCGCTCATGGTCAGCCTGCAGCTGGCCAAGGAGTACGCGCTGACCGGTGACCGGATTCCGGCCCGCCGAGCCGCGGAAATCGGTCTGGCGAACCATGTCTGCCCCGATGACGAGGTGATGGATCAAGCCCTGGCGTGCGCACACCGCATCGCCCGACTGCCCCGCCGGGCCGTCGAGGACACCAAGAGAATCCTCAATCTGCATCTCGAGCGGGCGGTGTTGGCAACACTCGATTTCGCGCTCAGCGCGGAAGACCGCTCGTTCACCTCACCGGAGCTGCGGGCCAATATCGACGGCTACCTGGCCAAGAGCCGCGAGGGAAGTGAGCGGTCGGCGTCGTGACGGCATGAGGCATCGACTCCTGGCCCGCACCGGAGTCCGCGTGAGCACCCTCAGCCTCGGCACCATGATGTTCGGGCGCGGCGCCAACGAGGACGTCGACGCGTGCACGGAAATGATCCACCGGTCGCTCGACGCCGGTATCAATCACATCGACACGGCCGACGGGTACGGGAGGGGTGAATCCGAGCGCATTGTCGGGGCGGCCATCGCGGGACGACGCCGCGACGACGTCGTGCTCGCCACCAAGTGCTTCTTCCCCCGCGGACCCGACGTCAACGAACGCGGTGGGTCACGGCGATGGATCAGGCGGGCCGCCGAGGCGTCCCTGCAGCGCCTTCACACCGAGTACATCGACCTCTTCTACCTCCATCGCCTCGATCCGGATACCGACATCGACGAATCTCTCATGGCTCTCGAGGATCTGGTTCGTCAGGGCAAGGTCCTCTACGTGGGAACCTCTGGCGCCAGCGGTTCGCAGCTCGTCGAGTGTCAGTGGGCCGCGCGTGAACAGCGCCGTACGCGACCAGTGGCGGAGCAGGCGCACTACTCCCTTCTGGCCCGTGCGGCGGAATACGACGTGCTGCCGACGTGTAGCCGGCACCGCATCGGGGTGATCGTCTACGGCCCGCTCAATGGGGGATGGCTGGCGGACAAGTATCGTCGCGACACGCCGCCACCGCCCGAGAGCCGCGCGGCTCGAGGGTTCTACTCCCGCACGTGGTGGGACCGGTCCCGGCCCGAGGTCGATGCGAAGTTCGACATCGTCGCCGACCTCAGGTCCATCGCCGATGAAGCGGGGCTCACGCTTCCCCAACTGGCGGTGGGATTCGTCCTGGCCCATCCGGCCATCACCTCCGTGCTCATCGGGCCGCGCACGCCGGAGCAGCTCGACCAGTTGCTCACCTGTGCGGACATCGCGCTGTCCCCTGACACGCTGGCGGCAATCGATCGCGTCGTCCCACCCGGCAGCGACGTGGACCCCACCAACTTCGTGGTCGTGCGCTGATTTCGAGGACGCCAGGCAGCACCCGAGTTCCGAACTGGCTACCCTCCACGGAGGGCCCCGATCAAGGAGATGGACGATGAGCATGCCGACCGGAATTGGAATTGTCGATCTCGGGACCGGGTTTCCCCATAGCAGCGTGGCGGAGAAGAAGGCAACCTACGATTTCTTCCGGGCGAATCTCAAGGACCGCGAGAGCCTGGAGGAGATGGAGTTTCCGGCGGAGTACATGTTCAAGGGCGTACCCGATCTGGTGCCCGAGGGCACCGACGTGGTCGCGTGGACGTTGGCGAAAATGGATGCCTTCGGGGTGGACATCGGGGTGGCCGGACTGACCCCGAACGGGATCGAGGCGAAGCGGCGGCATCCCGACCGCATCGTCCTGCAGATGTCGGTGAACCCCCACGATGGGGTCGAGACCCTCCGAAAGATGGAGGCGGCCAAGGCTGAGCACGACATCGTCGGCGCCATGTGCTTTCCGTCCGGGCTGACGCCCCAGGCCGGCATCGACGACAAGAAGCTCTACCCCATCTATTCGAAGTGCGTCGAACTCGACATCGCCATGCAGATCAACGTCGGAATCGTCGGTCCTCGTATGCCGAGCTGGCCCCAACACGCCGAACGAGTCGACGAGGTCTGCTACGACTTCCCCGAGCTGCGCCTGGTCATGATGCACGGGACCGAACCGTGGACGGCGCTGGCCGTGAAGCTCATGCTCAAGTGGCCCGGCCTCCATTTCATGACCAGTGCGTTCGCCCCTAAGCATTACCCGAAGGACATCATCGACTACGCCAATACGCGTGGTGCCGACAAGGTCATGTACTGCGGTTACCCCGCCGGGTTGACCTACGAGCGACAGTTCTCGGAGCTACCGAACGTGCCCTTCAAGGACAACGTCTGGCCGAAGTTTCTCCGGGAGAATGCCCTGCGTGTCTTCAAGATCCCCGAGGCCATCGAACGTGCTGCTCAATGAGCATCGGCGTACAGCGGGCCGGCAATGGGGCGGACCGACTTGGGGGTGATCTACGCTGGTTGAGTACAGGTGACGACGGTTGGTTCGGGTGTAGAGGAGGGGTGTCTTGACGGAAACGGGGGGATCTTTCTCTCCTCGGATCATCGACAGCCTTCTCAACGCGGTCATCATCGTGGACGATCAGTGCCGCGTCCTCTATGCCAACTACGCAACCCAAGAACTTCTGGGATGGCGGGTGGACCGCCTCTTCGGCGAGCCGGTCGTCCACATGGTGCCCGAGCGGTTCCGCTCGGCCTACTTGGCCGCCTTCAACCGGATCATCGGATCAAACCCCCCGAGAGCAAATCTCACACCCAGTCGAGTGGTGCTGCAGCGTGCGGATGGATCAGAAGCACCGGTCGACCTCGGGGTGTTCATGGTCGTACCCGATACGGGCCCGCGTCTGCTGGTTGCCGTTCTGTGGGATGTCAGCGACCGGATCGACATCGATCGCTACCAACGGGTATCCGACGAGCTCGTCGCCTTTCTCGCCGGTGCCGCGGGGACGACGGCAGCGATCGTTCCCGAGCTTCTCTCGATTGTCGCACGCAGCATGGACTTCGAACTGGCGACGGCCTGGCGGTGGGATGAGCAGTCCGGGCTCTTGCACTGCGACTACGTCTGGTGCGAGACCGACACCGCTCAGGCCATGGTGGCTGCTTCGACCGGCTTGACGGTCCGGGCCGGCGAGGATCTGGCCGGTTCGGTCGTGCGCACCGGCGAGCCCGTCTGGCACCTGGACCTGTCGTTGACCGCGCCGTCTGCGCGTCGCCAGGCACTCGCTGCCGATGATCTGCACACGGCGTTCGTATTCCCCCTCCGAACCCGCGAGCGCCTCTCCGGCGTGATCGAGCTCTTCACGAGATTCCCCCGTCACCCGGACGGCCCGCTCAATGCGGCCGTCGCCGACGTCGGCGCCAAACTTGGTGAGTTCATCGAGCGACTCGAACTCGAATCACAGAAGTCCGAGTTGATCGATCGCCTGGAGCAGTCACAGCGACGCCAGGAGTTCCTCTTGCGCGCGAATCGGGCCCTGGCTGGGGCGCGCGACTTCCGGGACTCGGTGGTACGCCTGGCGACGGTGGCCCTGCCCACGCTGGGCGATATCTGTCTCGTCGACGTGGTGAGCCCGACCGGGGTATTAGAGCGGCTCGCCGCGGTGCACGCCGATCCCTCGCACCAGGCCGAGACCGATGAGCTGGTGAGATACAGCCCTGACCCTGACGGCTCCCATCCGGCGGCACGTGCCGTGCGGACGGGTGAGTCGCAGTGGTCGACTCAAATAGGCGATGAATTCATGCGGAGCACGACCCAGAGCGACCAGCATCTGAGGCTGATACGAACGCTCAGCTTCGAATCCTATGTCTCCGTACCGCTGTTGACGGAGGGCAAGGCGATTGGGGCACTGACCGTGATCGCCGCCGGGTCGGGCCGTCAGTTCGGCCAGGAGGAGTTGAGCTTGGCCGAATCGCTGGCGTCACAGGTCGCATCGGTCATTGAACGAGCGCGGGCATATGAAGAGCAGTCGACGATCTCTCATCTCCTTCAGCACAGCTTGCTACCGGGCCATCTGGGTGAGCTGCCCGGGGTGCGCATCGCCGCACGGTACGTGGCCGCCAGTGCGGTGGCCGAGGTGGGAGGAGACTTTTTCGACGTGGTGCGGCTCGACGGGCATCGGATGGCTCTCGCCATCGGCGATGTCCAGGGACACGATATGACGGCAGCGATGGTGATGGGAGAACTTCGTAGCGCGATTCGTGCGTACCTGTTGATCACGCAGGATCCCGCGGAGGTTCTTCGACTGGTCGACCACTACGCGATCGAGCAATCCCACGCCCGACTGGCGACGACGGCTCTGGCGGTCCTCGACATCGAGGCCCACACGATCGACCTGGCTTCGGCCGGTCACCCACTGCCCTACCTGGCGCAGGAGGGAAGTCCGGCCGCTCCCCTGACAGTTCCTCCCAGCCGACCGCTGGGTGTGGGGGGTGGCGAGTTCTTCGTCGAACGGCACGTGCTGCCGCGAGCCGGAACCTTGGCGTTCTTCACCGACGGGCTCATTGACGAGGGCAGGAGGGGAGCGGAGGGACGTATACGCACCCTCACCTCGTTGTTGGACGAGAGCCATTCGCAGGATCCTGAGGAGGTGGCCGATTCAATTCTGAAAGAATTGACCGTCTCGGGAGCACGCGACGACGACCTCGCAATTTTGGTCGCCACGTGGTCGTTCGCCTAAGAAACTGCCATCATGGCGAGCCCTGACCTCCCTCGGCTTGGAGGGCCCGGCACGGCTCGCCGCGTAGCGATCCACACGGAGGCAGGGTGGGCGTGCTCTTCACACCGGCCACCTCGTTGACCACCAGCGTCGACGCGGCGATCCCGCCGAGGCCGACCGTGGCCGACTGGTCGTGGTCGAGGGTGTCGAACGCCCACAAGGGCCGGTCGCCACCGGGCGCCGAGATCACAATGCGGAGCTGCGTTCCGGGCCGAAAGGTGTGGGCAATGGGGTCGAGCGGAATCTTGACGAGCGCGTACGTCCGTCGCGAGAGCCGGCGGGCGTTTTTTGCCAGGTACGACGGATCGGTGAACAGGCGGGTGGAGTCGGGGAGGTCGACCTGATTCGAACTACGGAGGAAACCGGAGGTGATGTACTCCTCCTCGGAGCTGGTCGGCCGTGCTTCGGTGACCGTGACCTGGTAGTCCTCGACCGGGGCGGATGACGTGACCCACAGATCGACGGTGGCGGGGCCCACGATCGTCATGGCGTGGCGCAACGGCGGGGTGGCAAAGGCGAGGGCGTCGGGTGCCGGCACGGTCGTCCAGTCCCATGCCGGATCGGCGGCCCACGGATTATCCCCGGCGGGGAGGTCGGTCAATGGGCGCGCCGCGGGGTCGAGGATCAGCGACGCGCTCCGCGATGACGTCGGCACCGTGGTGGTCAGTGACCCGCCGCGAGTGAGGTGGTAGGTGAGCACAGTGCCGGTCGGTGGCCACTCCTTGAACCCGTCCGCATAGGTCGACTGCGGATCTCCGGCGCCGACGGCTCCGGCTCCGCTGTCGAAGAGGACGTCGACCCGTGGCGTGTTCCCGGCAAAATCCTTCCGGGCTGCGGTAAGCGTCGCGGCCCCGGTGAACCTCAGGGCCGGTAGGGGTGCCTGGGCTGTGGTGCCAGAGGCGAGGCTGGCGGCCTCGTCGAGGACCCTTTCGGCCAGCGGCCCGGGATTGGCGGGCACCTTGTCGGCCACGTAGAGGTCCAGGAATTCGAGCCAGCGACTCATGATCTGCGGGTCGGTCGAGTCGATGTGGCCGCCGTTGACCATGGTGGCGTACACCGGCGTGGAGTGGGGAAATGAATTGAGCAGCGCCGGCCACTGCGGACCGGTCTGGTCGTCTTCGAGCGCGCCGGCCATGAACACCGGGACCGTGATGTGCCCGGCCCACTGGCTCATCGACCGGCGATCGAACAAGGAAGGGTTCCGTCCAGAGCCGGTGGCGGGTGCCACCAACTTGGGTCCGACCAGGGTGCTGAGGCTCTCGGACTGCCCGTGGAGCACCTGGTTGGCCAGGCAGGTCGAAGAGGCGTTCCCGCTGGCCGTGCGCTCGGCGTCGATCTCGTAGTACGTCCACGGCTGGCCGACGTTCGAGACGGGAGCCGACGACAAGGGCACGATCCTTCCCCCCTCATATGCGGCGGCGGGCTTGGCATCGTCTATGCGAGCCTCGACCCAGCTCGCCGCGAACCCCATGTTGAAGATCCCACCCGGGTAGCCCGTCGAGAAGAGGTCGTCGGTCGGGCTCATGGGGGCGATGGCGGCCAGGCCCGGAGGGTCCGTGCCCGCCGCCGGGAGTTGCGACAGGCCCGAGTAGCTGATGCCCACCATCCCGACCTTGTGGTGAGCCACCCAGTCCTGGTGGGCCACGATCTCAACGGCGTCATAGGCGTCGTAGTCCGAGGGATAGCCCAACAGGTCGTAGGCGCCCCCCGAGCATCCCGTTCCCCGCATCTGCACGCTCACCGTGGCGAAGCCGGCGAAACGGGCCACCACCGAGCCGATCTCTGTGGCAGAGTCCGGGAGGAGATCCGGGTCGCCGCATGTGGTGCACGTGGTGCCGGTCGCCTCGGCCAAAAGGGACGGGATGGGGTCCGTCGGTCCGGCGGTGTCGTATCCCGAGTATTCGATCACGGTCGGACAGGGGGACGCTGCGCTGCAGCTCTGGCCATAGGGGTACCGGACGGTTGCGGCCAGTGTGATCCCGTCGCGCATGGTGATGTAGTTGAGGCCAACGTGCATCGGCTGGTTGGTGTAGAGCGCGGAGTCAGTCGGTGGGTTGGCTCCAGGGGCAAGCACCGAGAACGAAGCAGATCTGTCGCCCGAGGTGGTGTCGTCCCACGAGTAGCGAGGCCCGGGGGCCAGGTTGCGAATGATGAGCGCGCCCAGGGAGTCGACCGTGCCCGGGTTGCCGGACTGCGCAACCGGGGTACCGTTGCGCAGAAGCGTGATCGAATCGCCCGGTGTCGCGCCGGTCACCCACGCCTCGTCCACGGATCCGTTGCCTTGTAGCTTCCCTTCCCCCGATGCACCAGCGGCGGGCGACCCGGCCATCAGGGCCATCCCCGCGGCGAGGGAGGCGGACAACAGCGCGACCCCGCACCTGGCGAGTACGCGACAACTCCACACGGTGCCCCCTTTTGCGAATGACGGGCGGACCCACAGTGGTGCCGCTCCGCTCTCCCGAATAGATCATGGCATCGAACGAACCCCTGACGCCGCGGGTCTCGGCGCACCGTCGTCGCCTGCTACACATGTACGCCGTGAGCCCCGATGCCTTCAGCCTCTCCACGCCGCCGAACGCGGGAGACGGTGCACTCACGCGCGCCACCCAGTCCGCCCTCGACACTCTTCTTGTCGCCCTCACGCTCGAGCCGATGGGCGGAGATCGCTTCAGGGCGTCGGGAGAGGCGGACCGCTTCGACCGGGTTTTCGGTGGGCAGGTCATCGCGCAGGCATTGCTGGCCGCCAGCGCGACGGTGGTCGGCAAGGACCCCGACTCGCTGCATGCGTATTTCGTCGAGGCGGGGATTCCGGGCCAGCCGGTCGACGTGCTCGTCGATCGGGTACGTGACGGGCGTTCGATCTCCACCCGGCGCGTGACGGTCAGGCAGGGGAAGCGGCAGCTGCTGGTGGCGATCCTCTCGTTCCACGACGGCCCCTCGGAGCCCGGGCTCGGCGAGGCGCCCCCGTCCGATCCGGGACCCCACGGGCTTCCTCTCTTGCAGGACTGGGCCCGTGACGTCTCCCCCGAGCAGCGCTTGTACGGCCTCAGCTGGATCGAGCACCCGCCTCCCCTCGAAATCCGCATGGACGAGCCACCGAACTTCATGGGCGGCCCGGCTGCGCAGGGAACCCGCAGCCACTGGATGCGCCTGCCACGCGACGTGGGCGACGATCCCCTTCTGCAGACCGCCCTGCTCGCCTATGCGAGCGACTACCTGATGCTGGACATGGTCTTGCGCGCCTACCCGGACCGCGCCGCCCTCACCTCGTTCGCCTGCTTCAGCCTGGACCACTCGCTCTGGTTCCACCGTCCCGTGCGCCTGGACGGCTGGCATCTCCACACCGTGGAGACCCAGGCCATCTCCGGCTTTCGGGGCCTGGTGCGCGGGACGATCCGTGACGCCGACGGCCGACTCGTCGCCAGCGCCATGCAGGAGGGCTTGCTGCGCCCGTCGTGACCCCGGGTGGGGAAAACGACCGATCCGGTCCCATTAGCGACGGGGGCCTGGCGGCCACCTGATGGATGGGGAAATGTATTAGGGCGCCCGCTGTCGACGCCGAGCAACCTTGGTGCAGCAGAGCTCGTCATTAGCGTGGCGTGGAGGT
>Ga0182030_10010432_pt1 | contig 18871 bp, 13 predicted proteins | sample 812S3MmetaG_FD_121299 | JGI IMG/M metagenome (GOLD analysis project Ga0182030, IMG submission 121299) | Permafrost microbial communities from Stordalen Mire, Sweden - 812S3M metaG (Illumina Assembly) | ecosystem: Environmental > Terrestrial > Soil > Wetlands > Permafrost | place: Sweden...
CGAGCGCCTGCCGCTCACGCCGGCCAGCCAGATCGCGGATCTGCTGCCAGGGCGCTGGAAACTCAGCCGACCAAAAATCCACTGATCGACCGAATGCAAGATGGGATCACGGAACGCTTACGACCTAGCTAACGGATTAACGGATTGTCCCGGATCCGCACGGCCGCACGGCCTCAGACGCGATGCGTTGCCGCACCGCAGGCGAACGGGCCCACGATCTCGCCGCTTTGCATGTTGTAGGCGGGGCGCTTCCAGCTCGCCGGAAATTTTTCCTTCGCCAAACTCACCGGTGAACCCGCTCCCGCGAGCACGACACGCGGAATGCTGGTCAGTATGGCGTCCCCGTCGGGCGTCTGCGGCGGCAATTGATCCGCTGATGCCCAGAAGCCGTGGATCTGAGTGACCACCTTGAATGGCATCTTCACGCGCGCTACCGGCGATGAAGGATCCTGCGTATCGAACAGCACCATATCCGAGCGGCCGTTTTCCTTGCTGCTGTCGCCGACGCCGACCAGATAGCCGTCGCCTTCTGGCGCCCCCTTGCGGCGCGGCACGAAACACATTTCCGACAGCGAATAACCGGGCAGTGCGAAATTCTTCGTCGTGCCGGTCATGTGGTCGACCATGATCCAGTGCGAACCGTCGACGCCGAAACCGTTGAGAAATCCGTAGCGGTAGGGCACGGTGTGATAGCGGTCGTCCTGGCGCGCCAGGCCGCCGGCCGCCTCGGGGAACAACATGGCGTGTTCGCAGGCCGGGCTGCGCGAGCGCAGGTCGATGGTGAAGCGGTGGATGTGGCCCTGGGCCGGCGGCGTGGGCCCCTGCAGCGAGGGAAAGAAGGGGTAACGATTGCCTTCCTGTCCATCCATGTCGACGTAGACCTTGTCGCCGTCGCACCATGAGCCCATGGTGTGATCGCAAAACAGTTGCGGCGCCTGGAACCAGCGCACATCGCTCCCATCGCCGCCACGACGCAGCACACCGACGTACGAAGGCAGGGTGCCGTCCCAAACGTAGTGCAGTCCGAGGGCATGAATTTTGTCCATGTGCGTGACCAGCGGGACCATGAAAAACACCACATGCTTCTGCGTGACCGCAAAATCATGCAGCAGGCCGCTGTAGGGAACTTTAATCCACGCTTCCCAGTTGATCGCGCCGTTGCGATCGGCCGAATACACATAGACGTCGTTGGAAGCGACGCCCGTGGCCTGGTAGCCGAAGGCAACCAGCTCACCGCTCACGGGGTCAATCTTGGGATGCGCGGTGTGCGTGAGGCTCTTCAACCTGCCGCCGAACGTGTAGTAGTCATCCAGCGTTTCGAGCGTGTGCGGATCCAGCACCGCCGGCGGACTGTCTTCCTTGAGCACCAGCAGCCGCTGGTGATGCAGGAACAGCTGAGTGTTGGCTGTGCCGCGGCTCAGGCCCCGCACACTCGGATCGTCGGTTAGCGGGTTGCGGTACATGCCGAAGAGGGACCGTCGCGCCTGATGCTGTGCGCGCCAGCGCTCATTGCGCACATAGCGCGAGCGATAGTCCACGTGGCCGTTGCTGATGCGGAACACGCTGGCGTGGCCTTCGCCGTCGAAATAAATGTCGCCGTTGTACTTCGGATCCTTGGGGTACTGCGCGTCCGGTCCGACGCGATAGAAGGCGCCATCGAGATCCGGCGGTAGTTTTCCTTCGACCTCGCAGTCGAACAGATCCACCTCAGCACGATGCACGCTGCCAGCGGCGCTGCCGCCGCCGGCGAATACCGAGCCCCTGAAGCCACCGGTTCCCGGAGGGAACAGCACTTCGGCGAGCGAACGGTGCGACCATAGGGTTCCGGAGAGCGCAGCGCCCGCTCCGAGGCCGGCTGCACCGAGGAACTGCCGTCGCGAGGTGCCGTGCGCAAACCCGCGTCCGCCCGATGCCTTCGATGTCCGTTTGTTGACCATGTCCTCCCCCCATCCAATCGTCTTTTATTCAGGCATGCCGATGCTCGCCTAGCTTGCCGTTTCCGCTGGCGAAACCAACAGTAAAAGCAAGGACCCGCTTTTCATGTCGTTGAAGATATCATTCAGTGAATCGCGCCTTCAATCGCCAGCCAGGGATTGTCTCCTGCCCCCGATCCACATCCGCGCCAACTCTTTGTGCAATACGTGCTGTGCCGCGACCCCGCCCGGCTCCGTGCCGATAGCCTCGATGGGAGTGATCACATGGCAAATAGCGACTTACGCCTCGCCGGTGAAGGCGGCCAGCAGGCGCGCCCATTCCTCGCGCGTTTGAGTGAGCGCGGCGTCCTTGACCGGGCCAAAGCCTCTGATGGCGTCGGGCAGTTGCGCGAGCCGCAAGGCAAGATCGCGATTGGCGTGGGTCAGCCGATCGCAAAGCGTCGCGACCAGCGCCTCATACTCGCCGATCAGACGACGCTCCATCCGGCGCTCCGGGGTTCGGCCGAAGGGATCGAACACGGTGCCGCGCAGGCCCTTCATCCGCGCCAACAGTACGAGGAACGGCACAGCCCAGCGCCCGAATTCGCGCTTCAGCGGCCGTCCGGTCGCCGGATCGGTGCCCGGCAGAAAGGGCGGGGCAAGATGGAACGTAAGCTTAGGCTTATCGCCGAAGCCGGCCTTGAGGCTGGCCGCGAAGGACGCGGCCGTCAGCAGCCGCGCAACCTCGTACTCATCCTTGTAGGCAGTGAGCCGGTAGAAATTGCGCGCCACCGCTTCGGTGAGCGCTGACTGGCCGGGCAGCACGCGAAGCTCCGTATCGCGCATCCGCGCCACCAGCGCCTGGTAGCGCGCGGCATACGCTGCGTTCTGGTAATGGGTGAGATCGGCGATGCGCCGATCGATCACCTCGTCCAGCGATTGCGACAGTTTGAGCCGCGCCGGAGCTGCGCCCCGACCCGCCCCCACGGCGGCGTCGACCGCCTCGCCGTTGACGGCCACATGCCGCCCCCAGGTGAACGCCTTGAGATTGAAATCGACCGCGACATTGTTGAGCCGGATCGCCTGTTCGATGGCGGCTGCCGAAACCGGGACGAGGCCGTGTTGATAGGCGAAGCCGAGCAGCAGCAGATTGCCGCCGATCGTGTCGCCGAGCAGTGCCATCGCCATGCCCTGCGCATCGATCATGCGCAGCGCGTCGGCGCCGACGGCCTGTTGCAGTTGCCGTACGATGGCCGCGATCGGCACGGCGTTGTCGCGATCGTGGACGAATGCGGCCGTCACCACCGCCGCGCCGCTGACAACGGCAGCGCTGCGCCCTTTCGCCAGGGTCGCCATCGCCTCCGGTCCCGCGGCCACGACCATGTCGCAGCCAAGTAGCAGGTCCGCCTGGCGCGGCGGCACGCGCACGCTGTGCAGTGCGCCCGGTGTTAGCGCGAAGCGCACATGGCTCAACACCGGTCCTGCCTTCTGCGACAGGCCGGTCATGTCCAGGGCTGAGCTGGCTTTGCCCTCGAGATGCGCCGCCATGGCGAGGATGGCACCCACCGTGACGACGCCAGTGCCGCCAATGCCGGTGACCAGGAGATTGAACGGTTGATCAAGCCGCGGCAGCGCCGGCTCGGGCAGCGCTAGATCGGGCAGGGATGGCTTCGCCGTTCTCGATGGGTGTTTTCCCGCGACCTCGACGGTCACGAAACTCGGGCAGAAACCCTTGAGGCAGGAGAAGTCGGTGTTGCAACTCGCCTGGTCGATCTGGCGCTTGCGCCCGAACTCGGTGTCGAGCGGCACGATCGAGAGACAATTGGACTGCACCGAGCAATCGCCGCACCCCTCGCATACCGCATCATTGATGACGACCCGGCGTGTGCTTTCCGGCAGCAACTTGCGCTTGCGCCGCCGGCGCTTCTCGGCCGCACAGATCTGGTCGAAGATCAGCACGCTTACGCCTTTGAGCTCGCGCAGTTCGCGCTGCACCGGGTCGAGCCGGCGGCGGTGATAGACCTTCGTTGCCGGCGCCAGGTCGCGAACGTTGCGGTAGTGACCCGGCTCATCGGTCAGAATGACGATATGTTCGACGCCCTCCGCCGCCATCTGCCGCGTGAGGCCGGGCACGGTGAGCGTACCGTCGATCGGTTGGCCGCCCGTCATCGCCACCGCATCGTTGAACAGGATCTTGAAGGTGATGTTGACGTTCGCGGCGATCGCCTGGCGGATGGCGAGACTGCCCGAATGGAAATAGGTGCCGTCGCCGAGATTCTGGAAGATGTGCGTATCCGTGCTGAAGGGCGCTTCGCCCGCCCATTGCGCGCCGTCGCCGCCCATGTGGGTGAAGCCGCGAATGTCCCGGTCCATGTTCATGGCCATCAGGTGACATCCGATCCCACCGCCAGCGACCGAGCCTTCCGGTACCAGGGTGGAGCTGTTGTGCGGGCAGCCCGAGCAGAAATAGGGCCGGCGCATCTGGTCGAGGCTGAGCGGCGATTTCTCGCCATCCGTTTCCAAGAGGGCGGCGCCCAGCCCCGCGACGCGCTCGCCACCCCACAGAGCCTTCAGCCGCGCCAGAATGACCGTGGCGATGGCGGTGATCGTCAGGCCGGCGATCTGCGGCAACAGCGGCGCGCCGTTCTCGTCGCGCTTGCCGACGATGCGCGGCTGGCGTGGCCCGCAGTTGTAGAGTAGATCGCGGATCTGCGTTTCGATGAAGCCGCGCTTTTCCTCGACGACCAGCACTTCTTCCACGTCTGCGCATCGCGCAGCCAGTCCTTCAGGCTCGACCGGCCAGATCAAGGCGAGCTTGTAGAGCCTGAGGCCGAGTTCGCCCGCTGCCGCATCGTCTATCCCTAGCAGGTCGAGCGCCTGGCGCACGCCTTGATAGGCCGAGCCGGCGCTTACGATCGTCAGGCGCGGACGCGCACTGTTGATGACCAGCCGGTCAAGGCCGTTCGCCCGCGCGAACGCGCGCACCATCGGCAGCTTGAAGCTCAGCAGGCGCTCTTCCTGGGCGAGCGGAACGTCGGGCCAGCGGATGTGGAGTCCGTCGCGCGGCGCGGCAACGCCCTCCGGCGCGAGGAAGCGCGCGCGTCCGGGATCGACGTCGACCGTCGCCGTACTCTCGACAATGTCCGAGACGACTTTGATGCCAACCCAGGCGCCACTCGCGCGCGACATCGCCCAGCCGGCGAGCCCGAAGTCGAGCATGTCCTGAATGTCGGCCGGCGCCAGCACCGGGACCATCGCCGCCTGGAAGACGAATTCACTCTGATGCACGGCGGTCGAGGACTTGCACAGCGGATCATCGCCCGCGACGGCAAGCACGCCGCCTTTGGGTGAGGTGCCGAACACGTTGGCGTGCTTGATGGCGTCGCCGGATCGCTCGACGCCGGGGCCCTTGCCGTACCACATGGCGAACACACCGTCGAAACGGCCGCGCGATACTGCAACGGCCTCACGCATATTCGCCTGCTGCGTCCCCCACACCGCGGTCGCGGCCAGATCCTCATTCACGCCGGGGAGAAAGCGGACATCGTGCGCCTCGAGCAACTTGCCGGCGGCCCACAGCGCCTGATCGACCCCGCCGAGCGGCGAGCCCCGATAGCCCGACACGAAGCCCGCCGTATTCAGCCCCGCGGCCCGGTCGAGCCGCTTCTGCGCGATGAGCAGCCGCGTGAGCGCCTGCGGCCCGTTGAGGATGATCCGGCCGCTGTCGCGCAGATACTTGTCGTCGAGGTTCACGGCGCTGCGGTTCGATGCATGCGCTTTTCCAGCGCGAGAAGGATCGCATTGGCAACGCCTGCGAACACGAAGAGAAACAGGGCCAGCGATAGCGTCTGCGCCACCTCATGATTGTCTAGAGAGCGGACCAGCAAAAATCCCAAGCCCTTGGTGGAGGCGAACATCTCTCCGATCAGCGTGCCGAGAATGGTCGCGGCGAAGCCCATGCGCAGCCCGGTGACGATCTCCGGCAGCGCCGCCGGCAGCAGCACTGTCAGCGCCGTGCTGGCCCGCGTGAGGCTCAGCGATCGGGCGGCACGCAGATAGATGGGCTTGATGTTGCGTACGCCGTTGAGCGCGAAAATGGCGACCGGAAAAATGCCGTGCATGACGCCGAAGGCGACCTTGGCCGATAGTCCCAAGCCAAAGATCAACAGGATAATGGGGTAAAGCGTGATCTTGGGGATCGAAAACATCGTCAGCAGCATCGGGTCCGCGACGTCGCCGGCCAACCGGTTGAGCCCCAGCAGCAGACCCAGTGCCAGGCCGCCCAGCATCGCGATAACACTGGCCAGCGCCAGCGCATAGCCGCTCGCCGCGGCGTGTCGCCAGAAATCCTCGGTCCGCAGCAGCCCTGCGGCATAGACCAGCGTATCGGCGGGCGCAGTCACCGCAGAGGTGCCCGCAATCAGGCTCACGATCTGCCACAGGGCCAGCAGGCCGATGAGGAGCAGCGCAAAATCGATGGCGCGCTGTTTCATTGGCGCGCCCATCTTTCATGAACGCGCTGCTCGATGTGATGCAGCAACAGCACCACCACCGTGACCGCTGTGATTAGCAGCAAGAGCAGCCCATACATCGTGCGGTTGTCAAAATCGTTGTAGGCGAATGCGATCCTGAACCCGAGGCCCTTCGGCGACAGTATGAATTCCGCCGCGACGACGGCGATGACGGAATAGACAACGGCCATCTTCAAGCCGGTGATCAGGTAGGGGATCGTCGCCGGCAGCCGGATGAGCAGCAGCGCCTGCAGCGGTCCGAGGCCGAACATCGTGGCCGCTTTGTCCATCACCGGGGGGACGCGGTCGAGGCCGATCAGCGTGCTGGTCAGCATCGAGACCATGCCGAAAAGCGCGCCGATGACGATGATCGGCGTTGCGGTGACGCCGAAGATCAGCACCAGTAATGGATAAAACGCGAAGATCGGCACTGCGTAATAGGCCGTGAGTAGCGGGTCGAGCACCCGTCTGAGCCGCGGCAGCGCGTGGATGATCACGCCAGCGGCAAACCCGGTCAGCACGGCGCAAACGATCGCGGCGAGCGTGTTGGTCAGCGTGTAGGCAATGTCGGCATTGGCGCTGCCCGAGGCGAGAATCGTCCACAGCGCGGTGACCATCTCGCTGGGCGGAATCATCGTCAGCCGGTCGATCAGGCCGGTCCGGCACGCCAGTTCGAGGATCGCGGCCAGCGCGATCATCAGGGCAAGCCGGATTGAGCCTGCCAGCGTCATGACATTATCCCGGCGCCATGGACTTGCGCGATTCCTCGCGTAGCAGCGCCCACATATGTCCCGTCAGGGACCCAAACGCCGGATGTTCCACGATTTCGGAGCTTCGATCCCGCGGCCAGCGAGTTTCGATGATCTCGATGAACCGGCCGGGCCGCGCTGACATCACCCCGACACGGTCGGAGAGCATCGCCGCCTCGTCGAGCGAATGGGTGATGAGCATCACCGTCGCCCCGGTTTCGCGCCAGATGCGCAATAACTCGTCGCCCATCAATAGCCGGGTCTGCTGGTCGAGCGCGCCAAACGGTTCGTCGAGCAGGATGAGCCGGGGCCGCAACACCAGCGTACGCGCGATGCACACGCGCTGGCGCATACCACCGGACAATTGCGCCGGATGCGCCTTGGTGAAGCTGGAGAGTCCGACGAAAGACAAGGCGGAGTTCACGCGCTCGGCGGTCTCCTGCTTGTCGACTCCCTTGCGGCGCAGACCGAAGGCCACGTTGTCCCACACCGTGAGCCAGGGAAAACTGGAATCCTCCTGAAAGACGACGCCGATCCCCTCGCGGGGTCGCCCTGCCACTGGCGCGCCCTCGAAGCTGGCCGAGCCCGACGAGGGTAGCGTCAGCCCCACCAGGATATCGAGCAAGGTGGATTTGCCGCAGCCTGACGGGCCAATCAGGGAGAAGAATTCGCCCTTGCTGAGGGTCAGATCAAGCGGGCCCAGGGCCTGCAGCGCCGCTGCGCGTCCGACAGACGCATAGACGTGAGTAACGGCATCAAGTTGCGCATGGACAGTCAAAGTGGACTCTGCAGTTCTTTGGGCAGGAACGACTGGTCGACGAATTTCGAAAGATCGACCGCGCCGTTGCTGACCCCCATCAAGCTCAGGCCGTGGACCGCCATGTCGAGGCCGCGTTTGTCGAAGGCGCCCTTCGAGACGTATCTCCACCCGATGTATTGCGGCAGCAGCTGCTGCGCGATATCGATGGAAACACCAAGATACTCGGCCAGATACGGCGCTGCGGCGATCGGGTTGGCTTCGATCCATTCGATCGCCGCGCGGCGGGTCGCGATCACCTTCCTGAGCACCTCGGGGTGCGCCGCAGCGAATTCGGGCGTCGTCACACCGACGGCCCAGGTATCCGCCGGCACGATTTCTCCAGCGCGGAACAGAGCTTTGAGTGCACCCTTGGACTTGGTGAGCGTGACGCCGGGAATGACAGCGCTGTCGAGCGCGCCCTTCGACATCATCGTGACGCCGCCGCCGATGCCGCCGGTGGAGATCGCCTTGACCTTGTTGAAGGGAATGCCCTGCGCCTCGAGCACCAATCTCAGGGCCGCCTCGCTGGCGGATTTGGGATTGGTGTAGCCGATGGCTTTGCCGACCAGATCTCTGGCCGAGTTGAGGGGGCTGTTCGCCGGCACGCCCCAGATCATGTCGCCAAGATCATTGGTCGCGGCGTAGATGATCTTGATACGCACGCCGCTTTCGATCGCCGCGACGACCGCGGAGGTCGCGACCTCACCGATCGGCGATTTGCTGGCGAGCGTGTTGCGCAGCGTCGTACCGCCGCCGTCGCCGGAAACGATCTCGTCGATGTCGAGCCCCGCCTGCTTGAACAGGCCGCGCTTGAGTGCCACGAACCAGGGCAGGCCCGTCGCCAGGCGCCCATATTGGGTGACCGTGATCTGGTATCCGGCGAAGCTACTCGATACCGGGGCAAGCGCGGCGAAAGCCGTGACGGCGAACGCGAGCCAGGCCGGGCGCGAAGCGCGAGAAGCAGCTTTCATCATCGGCAAATTGTAGCATCGGCTGGATTTGGCGTTTCACGCCAAATAAAACCTGAAGCCGCCCAGATCACTGCTAGAATCGCGCAGCAGAGGCCCGGTTCTTGCACCGTGTTTGGGTACGGAATCAAGACCTCCTACTCCTATGAAATGGCCGCGTTCGCGAACATTTTTCGACTGAATCCCGCGGCGGAGCGGATCACAGGGGTTTCGGTTTGCCGAAGCGTGCAATGCCGCTGATTGGCACAGAGATATCAGGAACCGCTTTGAGATTTTGCCACGTTGAACGAATCCGTTCCTTCTGCTCGCTAGTCACGGACTTGAAGTCGCAAATTCGATCGAATTTCGCCACCACCTCGTCGTGCGTGAGTGTCAGCGTGCCAAAGAACGGAGACTCCTTGACCATCTTCTCGCCGGACTTCTTCGTGATAGTTATCTTTGGACTACCTTCGATCTCCGGAACCTCACGAATCACTATTTTGTCCATCAGCGCCCGGGCGGCGGGATCCATTAATTTTTCTTTCGTGAAGCCATCCAGATAGATTTCACCACTCACGAGGTGACGGGCGATGATGTAGGGCACGCTGTGATCGGCAGTTTGTTCGTTTCGTGGATCCCACTTGGCCGGATCTCCGATTTCGCCCCACGAAGTCATTTCCACGTCGATTGATGCAATTTCATCCGGCTTCGTCCACTGACCAAACTCCGGCAAGATTCTGATCATTCCCTGGGTTCCGGCTTCGGCCGGATAGCGCTTGAACCGGGTCGCCTCCACCACCATTTGTCCCGGTGTGCGACTGTCGGGGGCCGGCCCGGTGACGCGTTTGCCGGCCGGTACCGGCAGCTCGATCGAAAATGGACCTCCGGCTACAATATCGCACAGCCCCAGTGTGCCTTTGAACGGAGCGCATGGCCCCGTGAATCCCTCTTTTGCAGCAATGCAGGAGAAGACCGCGTTACGACATCCTTCCGCACTGCGCGCACCCTTCATCATCGAAAGCGGTCCCGCGGCATGCGAGACACCGCATCCGATGTGCGATAGCAGCGAAAGCGAGAAGGCATTGGCGAGCTGATCATCATTCAGGCCCATAAGTTTTCCTATGGCCACAGCCGCCGAGGGGCCGGTATAGACATCAAAGCCGAACAATGCCGCGCGCGGTGTCGCCGTTTGGAACGCTCCCATCACCTCGAAGGTCAGCGTCACAGCTTGCAAGATGCGGGTACCGCTGGCGTGCACTGCTTCGCCCATCGCGAGGACGGCGGGAATAATATCGCTGGGGTGCCCGCCCGCTCCCAGATCGTTGAAATCGTTCTCGCGCACCATGCAGCAATTTGCAAAAGCAGCCAGCTCTGGCGACGTGGAAATGCCGTGCCCGAGCACGGTGCTCTTCATTGTGACGCCCTGAACCATTCGTGCGACACGGGCTGCCGCCCGGACCGCGTCCGAGTCGCAGCCAGCGATAACGCACGCCATTGCATCGAGCATCACGTCGTTGACCTTGGCCTCTGTTGAGGCGGGCAATGTCGAGTTCCAGAATTTGCCCGCGTATTCGATGACTTGCCGAGTGATATCATCCATCGGGCCGTTGCCAGACGCGCGATTGGCGTTGTTCTTGTACCCAGCCCGTGAAATGCGGCGCCGTGGTTCCGTGGATAGCCATTCATTACTGCCACTACTGCGAGTCCTCCACGGCAAACTCCCCCACTCCGGCAGCGGGGCCGCAGAGTCCGGACCTGCGCTCTCTGCCGCTTGCCCCACAGTCTCCCGCAGTCCGACTCCGGAGATGGCAATTCCAGCGCCTAGACTGAGTTTCATGAGCTGCCGACGGTCCTTATTCGACAGGTTCTCGTCAGCGCCGCTATTTTCCGATTCGTCTTTCCGCATCTTTGCCATGTGGTCTGGTCACTCCTCCGGGAACAGCGATGTCAGTTCAGCTGGCGCGCTTGTAAACGACTGAAGACACTGCGGCGTATTCTCTCGAGAATACCCGTGACATGTCGCGACTTAGTGAAGCGACGCGTCCTTCCGCCCCACCCTCAGATCGTTCATTGCCGATAGTGGCGCTAAATGTAAATGTAGGGCTTCAATCGACTAGACATGATCCCCCGTCGGCATTAACCGGACGCGCAATCGATCATATCGAAAGAAGTCGCGCAGTGCCTGTCATGCGTTACTCCGCGCCGGAATGCCCAATCATCCAAGGCGGTACAGCGATCCTTGTTGGCTCTGCCCACGCCTTGCCGGAACTGTCCCAGACGTACCACCACATCGCTTGTGCCCGAACCCGTTCTCGGCACGTCATGGTGACCCTTACCTGACGGTGCATTTTCCGGAAGATGGAATGCTTCGCTGTCCTAGGCGCGATCGCCGATCAGATTCCCCGGCTTAGCTTCGATCAAGTAGAAGACGAAGTCAGTTGCACCAGTGTGACTTCGGGTGATTGACCGTGTGCGTAATGACCGCCAGCGGCAGTCCATCGCGACCGACGAGCGCCAAGATTTTCACGCCTTTTCCGCGCCGGACCGATCTGCGTGCCCCACCCTTGGTCGATGCAAACGTCGCATCGATGCAGCGCGGTGGTGCGGCGTTTTGTAGTTCGGGTAGGATGGCGGTAGCATGTGTCGTTATGCGCCGGTGTTCAGAATCCACAGCACCGCTCGATCACATTGCGTGCAGCGATCGGGTTGCGTCCCGGCCGATCGTCGGGATAGTGCTCCTCCGGAAAATGCTTCTGGAGCCGCTGCTACTGCGCGGCCCTTTTTGCGTAGCAAAGATTTGCCTATGAAACAGCGCGTTTACACAGTTTTAAGATAGGTTCTAACAACATCCAATACTATGGGATCGTCGACCCTCCTGCCTCTGGCCGGCATCAAGGTTGTGGAGATCTCCCACACGGTGATGGGGCCGACCTGCGGGCTGATCCTTGCCGATCTTGGCGCGGAGGTCGTAAAGGTTGAGCCGCCCACTGGCGAGCCGATGCGGCGGGCCAGAGGCTTCGCCTCCGGTTTCCTGTCTTTCTTCAATCGCAACAAGCGCGGCCTGTCGGCTGACCTCAAGGACCCGAAGGACCTGGCGCTGGTCAAGGAACTGATTCAGCGATCCGATGTGCTGATCGAGAATTTCGCCCCCGGTGCCATGGATCGGGTCGGGCTCGGCTACCAAGATCTCAAGCGGGACAATCCCAGGCTCGTCTATTGCGCTCTGAAGGGATTTCTGACCGGTCCTTACGAGCACAGGCCCGCTTTGGATGAGCTCGTTCAGTTCATGTCGGGCCTTGCCTACATGACCGGTCCGATAGGGCGCCCGCTGCGCGCCGGCGCTTCCGTGATCGACATCATGGGCGGAGCCTTCGGCGCCATCGGCATTCTCGCCGCCCTGCAGGAGCGGACGCGCACCGGCAAAGGACAAATGGTGAAGAGTGCGCTTTTCGAGAGTTCGGTTTTCCTTATCGGCCAGCATATGGCGGGCGAGGCGGTGGTGGGCGAACCGGCCCCGCCGATGCCGGTGCGCGGCGCCGCGTGGGGCGTATATGAAGTGTTCAACTGCGCCGACGGTGAGGGCGTTTTCATTGGCGTCACCAGCGACAAGCACTGGAGGAGCTTCTGCGAGGCGTTCGGTTTTCCGGATCTGCTTGCTGAAACGGTGCTGAATACGAATGACGGCCGCGTGGCCGCCAAACAGCGAATCGGCGAGCGCCTGTCGGCGGTTGTCGCTGCCAAGACCGCCGTGGAAGTCTCTGCAATGTGCGAAGCGGCAGCCATTCCGTTCGCCCCGGTCGCCAAGCCCAGCGAGATGTTCGAGGACGTCCATCTCAATTCCGGTGCGGGGCTGATGCGAACCCAACTGGCCGATGGCCGCTTCACCAAGCTGCCGCGCCTGCCGCTCGAATTCAGCGACCATGCGATCGCCCTTCGGCGCCAACCGCCGAAGCTCGGCGAGCACAATGCCGAGATCAAGGCCGAACTGGAAGCGATGCGTGCAGCCGAAAAGTCTTCTTGAGAAGATCTGGCAAAGCCACGCCGTCACGCAGTTCGATGACGGTGAAACCCTGCTCTATGTCGACCGCGTGCTGATGCACGAGGGCTTCTGGTGGTCGATCATCGACATGCTGCGCGAAAAAGGACTGACGATCCGCCGGCCGTCGAGTCTGATTGCCTGCGCCGATCATCTTGTGCCGACTGCCTCGCGGGTAAACGGCTATGCGTCGATTACCGACGATCGCCGGCGCGAACTCATTCGGCGCCTGGAAAACGAAGGCCGGGAAATCGGCGCCATCGTGCTTGGGATGATGGACGAGCACCAGGGCATCCTGCATGTCGTGGCTCCCGAACAGGGGATTACGCAGCCGGGCATGGTGATCGTGGGCAGCGATTCCCACACCTCGACCCACGGCGCTCTGGGCGCGCTCGCCTTCGGCATCGGGACCACGGAAGCCGTGCACGCCATCTCCACGCAAACGCTTTGGCAGAACCCGCCGCGGTCGATGCGCATCACGGTCGATGGAAGGCTCAATCCTCACGCCAGCGCCAAGGACCTTATCCTCACGATCGTGGTCAGACTGGGCGTTGGCGGCGGCGCCGGCCGCTTTGTCGAATACGCCGGGCCGGCCATTGACGCTCTTTCAATCGATGAGCGGATGACGGTGTGCAATATGTCAATCGAAATGGGCGCGCGCGCCGGTCTGATAGCCCCGGACGACAAGACCATCGACTATCTGGCCGGCCGGCCGCGCGCGCCTCAAGGCGCCGATTGGGACCGCGCAGCCGCCGATTGGCGAACGCTGTATTCCGACCAGGGCGCAATATTCGACCACGAACTGACCATTGCGGGCGACGCCATCGTGCCGATGGCCACCTGGGGAACCACGCTCGAACAGGCCATTCCGATCTCGCAGACCATTCCCGATCCAGCCCGGGAGAGCGATGGCATTCGTCGGCGCGCAAACGAACAGGCGCTCAGATACATGGATCTAAAGCCCGGGCAGCGCCTCTCGGAGGTCGCGATCGACCGAATATTCATCGGCTCCTGCACCAATGGTCGCCTGCAAGACCTGCGCGCTGCCGCCGCCGTGTTGCGCGGACGGAAGGTCTGTGTCCCTTCTTTCGTCTCGCCGGGATCGCGCGACGTCAAACGCGCCGCTGAGGCCGAAGGGCTTGACCGGATATTCATCGACGCCGGTTTCGAGTGGCACGATTCCGGCTGCTCGATGTGCGCTGGTGCCAACGGCGACCAACTCGGTCCAAACCAGCGCTGCGTGGCCACTTCCAATCGGAATTTTCCCGGCCGGCAGGGTCCCGGCAGCCGCACCCATATCGTCAGTCCGGAAACCGCCGCCGCCAGCGCTGTCGCCGGGCGGCTGGTGAGCAGAGGGCAATTGGAGGCGTCAGCGTGAAGCGGTTGACTATGATCGACGCTGTCGCCGCGCCGCTCGATGAATCGAACATCGACACCGATCAATTGGCGCCAGGCCGGTTTCTCTCCAAACCTGTCACGCCGGACGTGCTGCTGCACGACCGGCGCTTCGATTCGCGCGGCGGCAGACGCCAGGATTTCGTGCTAAACCATCCCGCCTATGCCGGCGCACGCATTCTGGTGGCGCGGCGAAATATGGGCATCGGCTCTTCGCGTGAGGCGGCGGCCAACGCCGTGGCGATTGCCGGTTTCGCCTGCGTCATTGCCGCAAGCTTTGGCGACATTTTCTACAATAATTGTTTGCAGAACGGCATCTTGCCCATCGTCCTGGACGAGGCGGCCATCGACGATCTCATTACATTCCTGCAGGCCAATCCTGGCCGGCATCTCGTGATCGATCTGCCGGCCCAGACGGTTGCGGGTGAAGGACTGCTAATCCGCCATTTCACCATCAGCCCGCGCCGTAAGCGCTGTCTGGTTGAAGGGCTGGACGATTTCGCGCTGACCGCGCAGTTCGGCGACGCCCTCGCGGCATTCGAAGCCGGCTATTACAAAACGCGTCCCTGGTTGGCCCTAAGGGCTTAAGGTATGACGGCGTTCCCGAAAAAAGTGAGCATCCGCGAAGAAGGCCCCCGCGAGGGCTTTCAAATCGAGCCGACATTCATTCCGACCGCCAGGAAGATCGAATTCATCGACCTGTTGGGGCAAACCGGCCTCAAGCATATCCAGATCGTCTCTTTCGTCAGCCCCACGCGCGTTCCCAACATGGCGGATGCTGAGCAGGTGGCTGCCGGAATCACGCCGCGTGCTGGAGTCGCCTATACCGGCCTCAGTCTCAATGAGAAGGGTCTCAGGCGCGCCCTGGCCTGCAAGAATCTGACGGTGACTGGCGATATCGCGCTGTGCGCCTCCGAGGCTTTTCTCAAGCGCAACCAAAACCGCACGCTCGAGCAACAAACCGCCGCCCAGCGCACTGACGTGGCGCAGTACAACAGCCTTAAGGTGCCGGTTGAGCGTGCAGTCGTCATGGCCGCCTTCGGTTGCAACTTCGAAGGCGATGTCCCCACCGCTCGTGTGGTGTCGCTCGTGGAAACTGCGACCGACATCGCCGCGGAACAGGGCGTCCGGCTCAAGAAGGTATCGCTGGCGGATACCATGGCCTGGGCCACGCCGGACAGGATCAAGCAGGCCGTCGGCGCTGTTCAGGATCGCTTCCCCGATCTGAGCATCGCGCTCCACCTGCATAACACGCGCGGCATGGGCATTGCCAACGCTTATGCCGGGCTCGAAATGGGCGTGACCGAGTTTGACGCCTGCGTAGGCGGATTGGGTGGCTGCCCCTTCGCCGGGCACAAGGGCGCCGCCGGCAATGTCTGTACCGAGGATCTCGCCTTCATGTGCGAGGAAATGGGCATCGAAACCGGTCTCGACATCGAGAAACTCATCGCCTGCGCGCGGCTGGCCGAGGAGATTGTTGGCCATCCCTTGCCCGGCGCTCTGCTGAGCAGTGGTCCGCTCAGTGCCCTGCGAGACGGCACTAGACCGTATATCATGGCATCACCATCCGCCTACTAGCGCCGGCAATTTCAAGAGGAACCATCATGAAATCGGCACGTTTTTCACTGGCACGATATTCAATAGCCGGGATCGCAGCCTTTGCCGCCATTGCTGTTGCGCAAGTTGCGGCGGCGCAGAGCGCACCGAATTATCGTGTGGTACGCACGGTGGCGCTCGGAGCGCCCGATCGCTGGGACAATGTGGTGTTCGATGCCGGCTCGCATCGCGTCTATGTGGCGCATGGCGACCGCGTGACCGTGGTGGATGGCCGCGACGGCACCATCGTCGGCCAGGTTGAGGGATTCCCGGGTGGCACCCACGGCGTCGCCATCGCCGCCGCTGCCGGCCACGGCTATAGCGACGATGGCCGCAAGGGCACGGCGGGCTCGTTTGACCTCAAGACATTGAAGATAGTCCACACCGTCACCGCGCAGGAGGACGCTGACGCGGTGGCCTTCGACCCGAAGAGCGGTCACGTGTTCGTGGTCAACGGCGATCCCGGCACGCTCACCGTCATCGATCCGAAGACCGACACGGCCATCGCCACCGTCAACGTGGGCGGTAAGCTCGAATATGCAGTGGCCGACGGCCGCGGCGCGTTGTACGTCAATGGCAATGAGAAGAACGAGATCGTGCGCGTCGACACAGCCTCGAACCAGGTCGAGGCCCATTGGCCGATGAGCACGTGCAAGGGGCCCACCGGGCTCGCGATCGATACGCAGTCACAGCGCCTGTTCTCCTCGTGCCGCAACGGTGTGATGGTGGTCGTGGACGCCACCAACGGCCATGTCGTGACCACTCTGCCGATCGGGCGTGGCACCGATGACGCCGCCTTCGATCCCAAGCGCCATCTCGCCTTCAGCTCGAATGGAATAGACGGCACGATATCGATCATCGAGGAGAAGGACGCGAATACCTTCGTGTCCGCAGGCACCGTCAAGACCGCGATGAGCGCACGCACCATGGCCGTGGATCCAGAAACCGGCCGACTGTATCTCGCCGCCGCGGACATCGACCCCAATGCGCCCGCCATGGCACCGCCCGGCGACGCACCTCCCGGTCCGCCCCCTGCAGGAGTTGCCAATGGACCGGCGGGCCCGGGCGGCCCCGGCGGACCGCCGCGCCGCCCGCCTTTCGTGCCCGGCTCGCTCAAGCTGCTATTCCTCGATCCGGCTCCGTAAGGCAGGCGGGCTGACCGTTTATCGAGAAATCCAGCGCCCTGTACTTTCGCAACAACGGGGCCTCGCCGCGATTTACGTGCCAAAGGTGCCGGTGCGCGTTCAGCGATTAACGCGTTGGCTATCAAAGACGACTAATGCGGCGACCATGAGGTGAGCAGGAGTTTGTCGATCAGGCCGCTGGTGTCGGAAGTCGCGATGCCGATGTTCGGCGCGGCTGCGTTAGACCGACTCGATCGGGACGTTCATGCCGTTTGAAGGCGCCGACTATTATTCGACGGCAAAAGAGTAAAGTTCGGGAGACCGTCAACGGATGGATACGAACATCGAAAGCGTTCGATGCTGTCATGGATTTTGATAAGACCGCCCGAGATCCCGCAGCTCCTCACAAATTAGGTGCGGAATGCGACAGCGGTGCTCGCTTACATCCGAGCTCGGATGGCTATCGCACAATCGGCGAGTCTATCGATCTAGAGCTGTTCAACTGAATCGCTCGATATTCCTAATGAACACTGCCAAGGCACAAAGATTTGCAGGCAAGGGCTGCCTTCTCGGCAACGTCGACGATCCGGGCCTGGTGCCTGAGCCGCAGGACTGAGGAGGCCGCAGGCCGGCCATTCGCCGCAACGGACGGGCACGTCCGCGCTGGTGAGTCAAACGGCGGTTCGCGGCCAGCTTCGCTGCCCGCAGACTCCCGGCGCCGACTTATCTCATGCTAATATGCAGCAGATCGAACTAAAAATTGGGCCCGACGACTCGTCACCGCCATCGTAGTTCGCGATGAAGAGCAGCTCTACCGGTGGCGGTTTCCGTCACATGACTGCCGTGGCTGTGGCCGGCACATTGAATCGGGCGGTGATGGCCGGTCCGGCTCATGCGCAAACGAGGGCGACGTGGGCGTTGCCGCGCACCTGTAGCTTCATCGCCGCAGTCAATCTCTAGTCGCCGAAGTGGTGATTGTTCGCAAGAGCGACGAGTCGTCCCTCCTTATTTACTATTCCACATCATGAGGGTTTCGAGTATGAACAGGCGCGCAGTACGCCCAGAGCGGGTCGTATGGTCGATGCTGGCCATGGCGATAACGGCGCCAGTGTGGGCGCATCATTCCGCTGTCGGGTATGACTTGTCGAAGACCCTTTCCGCAGAGGCCACTCTTAAGGAATTCCGTTGGAGTTCACCGCATTCGGAGGCGATATTCGTTATCAAGGGCCCGGATGGCAAGGCCGAAGACATGACGGTGGCTAGCGCCACTCCGGCGATGTTCGTCAAGCAGGGCTTCAAGCCAAAGGATTTCCAGATTGGGGACAAAATGGAAATCAGCTGGCATCCCGCGAAGAGCGGTCATCTCGGCGGGATGTTGGCGAGCATGAAGTTCCCGGATGGACGCGTGTTCAAGGATGTCGAGTTCGCGCCCGGCACCGGAACCAGCGATGCCCTCAAACAGGGCGAAACAGCGCAGTAATCACTAGGAGCCAAAGCGAATGAAAATCAGGGGGCGTGTACGAGGCCCGAGTTCGGTGGGCGCAGTTTTCTGCCTGGCCATGGCTGGCGCCTTGCTGTCGGCGCGCGCGTCGGCGGCCGATCCCGTCAATCTGGAAGGTACGTGGAAGATCAGCGCCCCGCAGTTGGCCTTCAAGCCGGAAGGCGCATCGATTCCATTTACGGATATCGGCCGCAAGCGCTACGCGGCGAACAAACGCAACCTCGCCAAGCGCGCTTACGAAGAATACGACTATGCGACCGCGCGTTGCGCATCGCCGGGATTACCGCGGTTGATGCTCAC
>Ga0182030_10010435_pt1 | contig 18867 bp, 16 predicted proteins | sample 812S3MmetaG_FD_121299 | JGI IMG/M metagenome (GOLD analysis project Ga0182030, IMG submission 121299) | Permafrost microbial communities from Stordalen Mire, Sweden - 812S3M metaG (Illumina Assembly) | ecosystem: Environmental > Terrestrial > Soil > Wetlands > Permafrost | place: Sweden...
AACGCTCTGTTGTGCTATTCTCGGTCAAGCGAAGGCCCTTTCCTGCTATCCAAACACTGTCTTATCAACATGTTTGTAGCAGATTGGGCCTTTCGTGTCTGTGATCTTCATGAATTATTCGGGATAGAGTGAATGAAATAGTTATACCCTATGGAACATTTGCCCTAGAATGCGATAAAGAGTCTGCTGCTGGGGAGTTCCTGCAACGGTGGCCGCTTCTTCACGGAAAGCGGATCGCAATTACTCTAGGTAGAATTCATCCGAAGAAGGGTTGCGACATTCTAATCGAGGCTTTTGCTGGGGCACTCGCAGATGATGGGAATTGGCATTTGGTGATAGCTGGGCCCGACGATGCCGGATGGAAAACTGATTTGGAGTCGCTTGCAATGCGGCTTGGAATTCAGGACCGAATCACTTGGACTGGAATGCTGAAAGGAACACTGAAGTGGGGTGCGCTGGCAGCTTCGGAGATATTTGTGCTTCCGTCTCATCAGGAAAACTTCGGCATAGCGGTCGCTGAAGCGTTATCTTGTAGTCTTCCTGTCGTTATATCCGACAAGGTCAACATATGGCGTGAGATTTCTGCCTACAATGCCGGACTTATTGGCGAAGATACTCCGTCAGCAACCTGTGCTTTGCTCAAACGATGGACTGCACTGACAGCCGAGGAAATTGCCAACGCGAGAATCAATAGCAGGAAGTGTTTCGATGAAAAATTCAACATGGATGTTACTCGTGGAAGGTATCTAAGCATCGTCGAGAGTCTCGTTCGATGACTTCCTCACCCGATATCAAACCGGCGCGGTTCTCAGAGGATCACAAACTTTGCCTTGGCTATTATGTGACACATCCGATTCAGTATCAGGCACCGATGCTGAGAAGGATAGCGCAAGAGCCGGATATAGATCTCAGAGTTTTTTTCAGTTCGAACATATCCGTGCGCAAGCAAGGATATGACGACCAAGATTTCAAGGTTAATATAAAGTGGGATACTCCGCTGCTGGATGGGTATAAGTATGAGTTTCTTCCAGCAGTTCGCAATAGCAACGAAATTGCTTTTACCAAGCCGATAAATTACGGCATTCGGAGCAGGTTCAAGAAGCAAAGGATAGATGCTTTATGGGTGCATGGTTATAGCAATCTATCAAACTTGCAAGCAATGTTTGCGGCAAAATCGCTGAGGATACCAGTATTTCTGCGATCAGATTCGACGTTATACGATCATCGTCGTTGTGGCATGAAGCTGGCAGCAAAGAATCTGATCTTCAAAATACTGAGAAGTAAAGTGTCAGGTGCGCTCTCAGTTGGCGAAGCGAACACAGCCTATTGGCTGAAATATTTTGGCGATGATTTCCCGATATTCCCTTGCAAATATGCAGTCGACAACGCATTCTTCCAGCAGCAATGCAGGGCGGCGGCTGGCACTCGCAAAGAATTTCGCCAGTCACTGGGGCTTGAGGCCGGACGGACTGTCATCCTGTTTGCAGCGAAGTTAATTGAGCGAAAGCGCTGCATCGATCTATTGCGGGCATTTATGCAAATCTCCACTGCGGGTGAGTTACTGCCTTGTCCCTATTTGTTAATTGTGGGTGATGGCGAGGAACGTCGAGCGCTGGAGACGCAGGCTGGTGCGGCCATAGGGAAAGATGTTCGCTTTCTCGGATTCCGAAATCAATCAGAGCTGCCAGAGTTTTATGACTTATGTGATGTATTTGTCTTGCCCTCAGTGAACGAGCCTTGGGGACTGGCAATCAACGAAGCGATGAATGCCGGGCGAGCGATGATTGTGAGTGACCAGGTAGGCTGTCAGCGAGACTTGGTACACCCCGGCGTGAACGGTTGCGTGGTCGGTGCCGGAGATGTGAAAGCACTTGCAGCAAGCCTGCGCCTGTTGCTCTCTGAGGAAACCATGCGCCATGCAATGGGAGTTGAAAGTCTGCGCATCATACAAGGCTTCACATTTGAGCAGAACGTTGCAGGGCTTCGTCAGGCTTTGCAGGCTTTTGTTCCCGGATTTTCGGCTGCGCCGTATGATTCAGTTTCCTGAGTGCTGGAGCGTTGTCGGCGGGGCTTCGCCAATCGGATTCTGGTCAACGATAAGATCAAGCTTGATTTTGTCTTTTGGGGATTTCGGATTGATATACCGGGAAGATATACGCCCCATCTTCCATTTTTGCTCGCCAACCGCAGCTCTCGTCGTCCAAAAGAGAGGACTGGAAGGCTGAAAATCGCTTCTGCTGAGCGGCATTGTGCCGGGGCCACCCTGTCCTGATACACTTTTTCTGAAGCTTTGCGTACTTTTTCGTCGGTCGGATGCATTGAGATTGTGCCTCCAGATGCCGGTTGTAATGAGCGGATTTTACTGTCAGCAGGCCATCCTTGGCGTGTTGACGGACCGCTACCACCCATTTTTTGACGTATTCGGAGAGACCGTTCTGCGGATTGAAGAGGCGGAACGGGGAGGATTCATGCGGCGGTTTTTGACGCTTGTCAGCTTGTTTTGCTTAGCCATTCCGGCCGGGATTTCGATCTCGGGCTGCACCCGCAACCCTGGCGAAAACTATTGCAATGGATTGGGTTTTGGTCCAAAGATCACTGACCCCGTCTCCATTCTGCTGCTGCCGCAAACGTCTGGCGTATCGCTGGCTTTTGGACAGACGAAGCAGATGATCAATCCCTCAGCCAAAACCTGCCAAGGCGCCAGTGCATCAACCGGTACGTACACCTGGGGCACCACCAACAATCGTTTGGTGGACATCTCTACGGGAGGAAACGTCTGCGCTGGTACTTGGAACCGAAACTCAGGCGGCGGCATTCCGGATTTCACCATCTGCAGCGCCCCGAGTCCCCTGCCGGTTTCCAAAGAAGGGCTGCCATATGGCTCAGCATATGTAACGGCCTCTGCTTCGTCGGTATCCTCTAACCCCGTGATTATCGAGGTGCATCCAGCTGTCACTTCAATTTCCCTGGTAGGTCCGTCGCAATGCCTTTCCCAAGGCCAGATTGCCCAGCTTGATGCCCAGGCCTGCTTTGCCGGAAGCAACAGCCAGCAACAGTTGCTTTGTGCGCCATCCGGGACAACACCGGCCTGTCCGCTACCTCCAAGCGTAAGTTCGGTGCCAAGCTGCTCTGTTGCTCTCGGCACGCTATCCTACTCGATTGACAATGCTGGCATTGGCCTGCTCAACAATGAGACCGACCAGATTACTGCCCAATTACCAGGCACTACCGCGATCAACGCTTCTGTATCCAACTCTGGCTCGTCTGCTGGCTACTTTTCCACTTGCCCGCCCGCATCGATTACGGTGACGCTGGCCAACGGAGCCAAGACCGGCACGGTTGCCCAGGGCGTACAGCAGAATCTGGTCACTACCGTCACAGACACCAATGGGAACCTGATTACGGGACTGCCGTTGACCTATCAGTCCACCGATCCAGTCGACATCAATGCAGGAAGTGGCGGCGGAATCACGACCAACTTTCCAGGCGTGGCTTCGATTTTTGCCACCTGCCAGCCGCCAAGTTGCAATCCAACACCGATCAATCAGACGGGCTTGTATGGTACGGGCTTTGCTCTCACTTCAAACCCTGTAACCGTCACCACGCCCGGAACTGCCAGCGATTATGTCTGGTTCGGCGCCCCGGGGCAGTCGCAGTACGTCGTTCCTGTCGAGTTGCTATCTGGCACCATCGGCTCTACAGTGCGTTTGCCGTACGTTCCCAATTCAATGGTCTCGTCGCTGGGAGGCAGCAATCTTTATCTCGGCTCAGCCCGCGGCATGATGACCTACACCACTTCCTCTAACTCGGTCTCCGCGCCAAATACCAATGTTCCCGGAGTTGTGCTGGCCGTGTCGCCGAGTAACACACAGGTGCTCATCAACGATCAGATACGACAAATTTTTTACATCGCCTCCACCGGCAACTCCAGCGCGCCAACCTTCAGCGGATTGGGTGCCGCTGCTGCGTGGACGCCCGACTCTGGAACACTTTACATCACAGACAGCGCTCAGTTGGGCGGCAACCATACCGATACGCTCTACGTTTACAGCCAAAATACCGGATGGTCCACCTACAAGCTACCAAGTTCCGCTGGTTCTCTTGGCGCACAGAGTTTGGCCATTACTGTCCCCAGTGTAGGTGCTTACCTGGGCGGTTCGCCTACGGTTGCACACACCTGGTGTCCCTCTGGCACAGTTGGCAATTTCGTCAACATGCTCTACTATCCGCAGGGTGATTCAGTGAACGCGCAAACCGATGTGCTGGCAGCAACCACGGATGGCAACCACATTCTCGGTGCAGCCTTCATCGGTGGTGGCATCACGCTCTCTGACATCGGGGTCACCATTCCGACAACGCCCTGCTCTTCAACCACCACAGGTTCAGTTGAGACACTGAACGCTCTTAATATCGCGCACAATCTCAATCAGGCACAGCTTAGCGGCATCAACGCCACAGCCGTAAACCAGATCATCGCCTCGCCAGCATCCAATCTGGCCTTTATCACCTATACCGCGCCCTCCACCAACACCAACGCCGTGCTGCCCTACTACAAGCCGGTGGCAGGCAACACAGGCACATTGGGCGCAGTGGGCTATCTCACGATGACTGGCAGCTCGGCTATCTCGGCTCCTATCGCCGGCGCATTCACTCCAGACGACACCCTCTTTTTCGTCTCCACAGCAGGCGACAATTTGATCCACTACATCAACGTGCAAACGCTCAAGGATACGCAGCAGATCGCGCCTAATCTGCCCGCTTGCACGCCGCTGTCATCTGGTGGCAATGATCCTGGCTGCACGTACACAGGAACTGGCACTATTGTCCCAACAACAGCCATCGCCGTCGAACCTCGCTCAACGACGTAGCACGCTGGCATTACGACGCAAAAGCAAAAGCCCTGCCCCTCAGAACCATGAGCAGCAGGGCTTTTGCTTTTGTGTATTGAAAAAATCCAAACGGATGAGCCACTTGCATCATTCCGCTTAGACACTGCCTGCTGCTCCGCTGAATTAGTCGCCGCTGAAAATCCATCTAACTATTATAAGAATTCCATGGCTTTACGAACTTGCTGTTCAATTATTTCGAGCAGTAGAAGACGGTGATCCGCGCAGCATCAGCAGAGCGACACGAACTCTTCTCAGAACCATTGAAGTGTCATCACATGGTCCACTTTTCCACGAGATAATGAACGGTCCAGATGATAAAGAAACACTTATGTTTTTGCACCATTTCATTCATGAAATTGATCGTTACATTCTTATCCCCAAGCGTTCGCGAAAGAAGGAATTGTCACCTGAGGTAAACGAAAGCCAATAGAATCGCTGATTCCAAGTAGTGTTTTTTCTCTGACCGAGTGACCACCATGCCCGAAACCGCACCCCAAGCCCGCATCGTTCTAACTACGGAAGCCACCCCAGATTTGGCGGCCAAGTTGGGCCGGACGCTTGTTGAGGAGCGATTGGCGGCTTGCGCCATGCTGATTCCGGGGGCGCAGTCGATTTATCGCTGGCATGGAAAGGTTGAGAGTGCGACCGAAACGCTGCTGCTGCTGAAGACGGGGTTGGAGCAACTGGCGGCGCTTCAGGCTCGGCTGCATGAGTTGCATAGCTATGAGACACCGGAGTTTCTGGTGCTGGCGGTCGAATCTGGTAGCGACCAGTACCTGGATTGGCTGCATGGTGCGTTGCGACCATCGTGAAGGCTCGTGGCTGGCCTGTTCTCTCGCCTCTATTCCCTGGCCTTTCCCCCGCGTATAATGAGAAGTCAAGTTCTTTATCTCTCGCGGAGGGAGCTAGCTCCCCGCACTGGATTGTGGATGCCCGAGCATATCAAGAAACAGCTACTTGCCCAGATCGAGCAAATGGAGCACGAGCTTGCCCACGAACTGCCTGCCGAGATCAAGAAGGCGGTGGCGCTGGGCGATCTGTCAGAGAACGCCGAGTATCACATGGCCAAGCAGCGCCAGGTGTTTGTGAACGCGCGGCTGGGGCAACTGAAAAAACGCATGGCCGAACTCTCGCTGGTGAACCTGACAAATATTCCGCGGGACAAGGTGGGTTTTGGCTCGACCGTGGTGGTGTTTGACTCAACCAAGGACGAGGAGATTGTGTACCGGCTGGTAACGAGCGAAGAAAGCGACGTGACCAAGGGTCTGATCTCGACGACTTCGCCGATTGGACGCGGGCTGGTGGGCAAGCAGGTGGGCGACGTGGCCACGATTGTGACTCCGAACGGCAAGCGCGAGTTGGAAGTGCTGAAGCTGACGACGATTCACGATGAAGCCGAAGCGAACGCCGCAAAAGCCGATGCCGACGCGGAGAAAAAGTAAGACAATGGCAATGACCTGGACCAGCGCTTTTGGACGTACCTGCGGATGGCTGCTCGACCGCCTTGTGCATGGACTGGCGCTTACACGCATCTCGCCGAATGCGCTCACGTTTATTGGGTTGGTCATCAACATTGTGGCGGCGTTTCTGTTTGGCCACGCCAACGCAGCCAACGCCGACCGGATGTTTTTTTACGCGGGCATGGTGATCTTTGCCGCTGGCGCCTTTGATATGCTGGATGGTCGCGTGGCTCGGCGCAACAATCAGGTTACGGTCTTTGGGTCGTTCTTTGATTCGGTGATGGATCGGTACTCGGACGTGGTGCTGTTCTTTGGCCTGCTGGTCTATTACGGTCGCATCAACCGCTTCCGGTACGTAGTGCTAGTGGCGTTTGTGATGGTGACCTCGCTGATGGTGAGTTATACGCGTGCCCGCGCCGAGGCACTCATCGGCCAGTGCAAGGTTGGCTTCATGGAGCGGCCAGAACGAATCGTGCTGGTAATTATTGGTGCTCTGTTCAACCACTTTGGCGTAATGGCCCCGGCACTGTGGGTGCTGGCCGTGCTGTCAACCATCACCGTTGCTCACCGGATTACGTATACGTATCAGAACACCAAGCATCTGGCACCAATGGCGTGATGGCCCAGGTTCTCCCCACAATCAACCTTACGGCTTCCAACGCAGCAAAAACTCGGTCAGCGCTGACGATTGCAGATTCCGCATATCTTCGAACTCGCCGGTTTTTTGGCTGTAGAGGAGGACGCCCTTTTCGCTTAAAACGGCGAGAGCGGGAACGCCTTTGTGCAGCGGAATATCGTACTGGGCGGCGATGTCCTGATTGGCGTCCATGCGTCCGATGTTGATGTCAACGAGAATGTAGTTGGCTTCGAGAATGGGGCGGTTCTTGTCGTCGTGGAAGTAGAGGTCGAGAACCTGGCAGTCGGGGCACCAGTTGCCACCAAAGTCGAGCAGGACACGCTTGTGGGATTGCTGTGCGGCTTTGAGAGCGGCGGCGATTTCGGCTCGCGCTACGGAGGGATCGGGATAGATTTCGCGGCTGGCGGAGCGGGCGGCTATGGGAGCGACGGCTAAAAGGGCGGCCAGGGCGACGAACTTGACGAATTTCATGGGGTGAACTGCCTCCGCAACTGCTCTTAGTCTGCCACAAACCGAGGGTGTACCGCTATTTTTAAGCAGCCGATTTCGGTTTTGGTGCATATACTCTTGAAATGGCAACTCGCGTATTAACTGATCTGCGCAAACGGCTGGAGTCGTCGTCGTTCCCTGACTTGGGCACGATGATGGAGAGCTACGCGCGGGCGGCTGCTGATTTGGCCAAGGGCGAGTTCAAACAGAAGCTGGATTTTTCTCCGGAGTCCATCGACAGCCTGGACGAGATTCTGGTTTTGGTGGGTGAAAGCCCGGAGCGCGACCTGGACTTTGAAGTGCGGCTGTGGGGCAGCTACCTGGGCGAGGTGCTGCGGCGACGCTATGTGGGTAGCTGGGAGATGACGCAGTATCCCGGCGGCGCGGTGGCGGTTCCAGCGGTGGAGGTGCGTGGCTCGCGGCTGTTTCCGCTGCTGAAGGTCTATCGCCGGCTGACGGTGGGCGAAGAGGAAGACCTGGGCGCATTTTTCGCGATGGTGACTGAGCGGCTGGGTGGTCCGGCACAGGTGAATTAACGCCGCCAAGGTCGAATTTCGATCTTATTCCATCCAACGACGCATGATGAGCGTGGCGTTGATGCCGCCAAAGCCGAAGGAGTTGGACAGCGCAATGTCAAAGCTGTGCGCAACAGCCTTGTTGGGCACATAGTCCAGCTTGCATTCTGGGTCAGTGTTTTCAAGATTTATGGTTGGCGGCAGCATCTGGTTGACCAGTGCGAGCACGCTGATGCCAGCCTCCAGGCCGCCTGCACCGCCCAGCAAGTGGCCGGTCATGGACTTGGTGCCGCTGACCTTGAGCTTGTGGCTCAGAGCATGTTCGCCAAAGACCAACTCGATGGCCCGCGACTCGTTGCCGTCGCCAGCCGGAGTCGAGGTGGCGTGCGCATTGACGTAGCCCACTTCGTCGGGACGGATGCCCGCATCCTTGAGAGCGGCTCTCATGCTGCGTTGTGCACCTGCGCCTTCAGGGGCGATGCCGGTCATGTGGTAGGCGTCGGCGCTCATGCCGTAGCCGATGACCTCGGCCAGAATCTTTGCGCCACGCGCCTTGGCAAACTCCAGATCCTCAAGAATCAGAATGCCTGCTCCCTCGCCGATGACAAAACCGTCGCGATCTTTGTCGAAGGGGCGGCTGGCGTGGGTTGGATCGTCGTTGCGGGTAGAGAGCGCGCGCATGGCGGCAAAACCACCCACCGAGAGCGGCGTTACGGCAGCTTCTGCTCCGCCTGCAATCATCACGTCGGCGTCGCCGTGCATAATCATGCGCACCGCATCGCCGATGGAGTTGGCGCTGGTGGCACAGGCTGTTGCAGTAGCCGAAATCGGACCCTGCGCACCGTACCGGATGCTGATATTGCCTGCCGCCATGTTGACGATGGCCGCAGGGATAAAGAAGGGTGAAATCTTGCGCGGTCCGCCTTGCAACAGGTTGGAGTGCTCGCGCTCAATAACCTCAAAGCCGCCGATGCCAGAGCCGATGAAGACGCCGACGCGATCAGCAATCTCAGGCGTAATCTGCAAGCCTGATTGCGTGATGGCTTCGTGCGTTGCGGCAAATGCGTAATGCGTGAAGCGCCCCATCTTGCGCGCTTCTTTTTTGTCCACGAAGTTGAGCGGGTCAAAGTTCTTGACCTCGGCAGCAAAGGTGACTGAGAAGCCAGTGGTATCGAAGCCCTGAATGGGACCCATGCCACTGGCGCCAGCCAAAAGCTGCTGCCAGACTTCGGGAGCGGTGTTGCCCACACCGCACACCAGCCCCAGGCCGGTGATGACGACTCTTCGCGGCGAAATGGACAAGGGTTACTTGCCGCCTTTCGCGTTTTTCTCGATGTACTCGACGGCGTCCTTGACGGTCTTGATCTTCTCGGCATCTTCGTCGGGAATCTCCAGGTCAAAGGCCTCTTCAAACTGCATGACCAACTCGACCACGTCGAGCGAATCGGCACCCAGATCTTCTTGGAAACTGGCACCGGGGGTTACTTCTGCTTCGTCCACCTGCAACTGCTCAACGATAATCTGCTTGACTTTTTCTTCAACGGCCATGCGTGCATCTCCTCGATTTTGTCAGAACTTGGGTTTACTTTCCGGGCATCCGTCCACAGTCTTCCCGCTTGCCTACGATACTGGTTCGTGGCAGGGGAACACAACCATTTACGCTAAAAAAATGCGCACAGCCCCGAAATTTCAAGTCTAACGGGTGGAGTGATGTGTGTAAAGGCTTTGAAGAACAGGGAATAGAGACAAGGGAATCGGGAACAGAAAAATTAGGTGATATTTCGGGAAAATCACAGCAGAAAAGCGTACATTAGGCGAAGCGGGAAAGGGAAGAACGATGCAGGCTTTGATTGCCGGAGTTGTAGCTGCGTTTGTGGGGATTTTGATTGGATTTTGGTTGCGGACAGTGTCTGCTAAAGCTGAAAAGGTGCAATTGGCGCAGCGTGCAGCGGAACAGTCGAATGAATTGACGGCTGTGCGCAGCGAACTGGCGCGTGTGCAGGCCGAGTCCGCAGCACGAGCGGGCTTTGAATCGCTGGCCGGTGAGCGGGGAAAGACCATTGCCGCGGTGACTGCTGAGCGCGATGGGGTGCGCGAGGAGTTGAAAGTCATCTCAAATGCTGCAAATACAAAATCTGCACGAATAAAGGAACTGGAAACCAAACTCGAAAATGAGCAGAAAAATCTGACGGAGAAGTTGGCACTACTCGATGGTGCCAAGCAAGCGTTAGCCAACCAGTTCGAGGCACTGGCCGCCGACATTCTGGATAAAAAATCGAAGAGTTTTTCTGAGGGTAGCCAAAAGGAATTAGGCACTCTTTTGACACCGTTGCGCGATCAGATCAAGGAGTTCCGCGAGAAGGTGGAGCAGGCGCAGACCGACTCGAAGACAGGCGTGACGAAACTGGAGACACTGATTGGCACACTGGGCGGGCTGAATCAACAACTGTCAGAAGAAGCGCGTAATTTGACCACTGCGCTGCGCGGATCGTCGAAGGCGCAGGGCGATTGGGGCGAACTGATTGTGCGCAATCTGCTGGAGAAGGCCGGTTTGCGCGAGGGCGAGCAGTTTCGTGTGCAAGAGAGTTTCGATGCGGCACCAGGCGACGACGAACGACAGAAGAAGGTTCGCCCGGATGTGATCGTGAATCTTCCGGGCAGTCGCCACTTGGTGATCGACTCAAAGGTTTCGCTCAATGCTTATACGGATTCGGTGAACGCTGCCACGGAAGAGGAGCGGAAGGTTGCAGTCAAGCGGCACTTGGCCAGTGTGCGCGGCCACATTGATGAGCTGGCGGCAGTGCGTTATCACAAGCTGCACGCTCTGGATACACCAGATTTTGTTGTGATGTTCATACCGATTGAGCCAGCGTTTCTGGTGGCTCTACATGAGGATGAAGGGCTTTGGCGCTACGCATACGAAAAGGAAGTGTTATTAGTTGGGCCGACGACGCTGCTGTTTGTGATTCGCATTGTCGATAACTTGTGGCAGCAGGAGTTACAAGCTCGCAGCGTGCAAGATGTGATGAATCGCGGAGCCGAGTTATATGACAAATTTGTGGGATTCGTCAGCGATCTGGAGGCTGTGGGCAAGAGTCTGCGCGGCGCCGATCAGAGTTATGGCAACGCGATGAAGAAACTGAGTGAGGGCCGCGGGAATCTTATCCGGCAGGTGGAGTTACTGAAGGGGCTGGGCGTGAGAACCGGTAAATCGCTGCCGCGCAATCTACTGGATAGCTCGGGCTTTGAAGAGGAGGGATTGGCACTGGCGGCGGAGGCGGATGAGGGCAGCGAGGCGAAGTAGGAGCAGCCCCGCCCCTCTCCGATAGACTTATCTACGATGAACTCGATGCACAGAATCGGATGGGGTGCGTTGGCGGTTGCGCTGGCGGCGGGGTTGGCGGGTTGTGGAACGCCGGGAGCGCCGCTTGCGCCATCGCTGAATCTGCCGGAGGCGGTGAGTGATTTGGCGGCAAGCCGAGCGGGCGATGCGGTTACGCTTACCTGGACGATGCCCAAACGCAATACGGACAAGCTGCTGCTGAAGGGTGCCGTGCCGGTGCGCGTCTGCCGCAAGCAGGGCGATGGGGTTTGCGAGACGGTTGGCGGCGCCGCGAACCATCCACTCTTGATTGCTCCGGGAAGTGACGGAAGTTTCACGGATACGCTGCCACAATCGCTGACCTTGGGCGCGCCGCGGATGTTGAGCTATTTTGTTGAGTTGAAGAATGGCGATGGGCGGTCTGCGGGGTTGTCGAATGCCGCCGTGGTGCTGGCTGGCGTTGCGCCTGATGCTGTGGAAGGTCTGAGTGTTGAAATCCGCAAAAATGGCGTGGTGCTGCACTGGAATTCCGAATCGGCCGCCGCGTCAAAGTTCAATGTTCGATTGCATCGCAGGCTGCTGACGCCGCCTCAGGCCAAAAAGGACAAGCAAAGTTTGCTGGCACCGCCCGAGGAGCCAATGGAACGAAATTTTCTGGTTGCCTCCTGCGCGCAGGGCGAAAGCAAGAGGTTTTGCCGCGCACTGGACAATGAGATTCACTTTGGCGAGAGTTATGAGTACACGGCTCAGCGCGTGGCACGCGTAACCGTGGACGGCAAGCCGTTGGAGTTGGCAGGGCCACTTTCTGCAGCGGTGCGTGTGGATGCGACGGATGTGTTTCCGCCTGCGGTGCCGACGGGGTTGGCAGCCGTGGCCAACGCTGCGGGGGCGACGAACAAGGCGTCGATTGACTTGAGTTGGCAACCTGTTACGGACACTGATTTGGCCGGTTATGCGGTTTATCGCCGCAGAGGAAATGGTGACTGGCAAAGGGTTTCGCCGATGCAGCCGATCGTGGCTCCAGCCTTCAATGATGCGATGGTTGAGCAGGGGCGTACGTATCACTACGCTGTGAGTGCTGTTGCGCAAAATGGTCATGAGAGTGCGCGTTCGGCTGAAGCGCAAGAGACGGTGCCGGGGCCTTGACGAGTTCCGAGGAGGTTTGCGATGAAGTACTGCCGCTTTCTGCTCGATGAACAGGTGCATTACGGAGCCGTGGAGGATCGTGGCGGCGAGTTATGGATCACTCAACTTACTGCAAGCCAGGATGAGGATGCACGCTTTCATGCGGAGCACGGGCGCAGGACTTCGTTCAGTTTCAGCTTTGAGCCGATGCTGCTGAGCTTGGCGGAGTTGCTGCCGCCGGTTACGCCATCAAAGATTGTCTGCGTGGGACGCAACTATCGCGACCACGTGAAGGAGATGGGCAGTGAGCTGCCCCAAGAGCCGCTGTTGTTCTTCAAGCCGCCGTCGGCGTTGCTGGGTTGTGGTGGAATCATTCGCATGCCCGCTGCTTCTACGCGCGTGGATTATGAAGGCGAGTTGGCTGTGGTGATTGACCACCGCGTGCGCAACCTGAAGGTGGAAGATTGGCGCACGGCGGTGCGCGGCTATACGCTGGCCAACGACGTGACTGCACGCGATCTGCAAAAGTCGGATGGGCAGTGGACCAGGGCCAAGGGCTTTGATACGTTCTGTCCGGTTGGGCCGCTGGTGAGCGACGAGATTGATGCTGAAGTTGGACTGAGGATTGAAACGCGTGTTAACGGCGGGTTGCGCCAGCAGGCCTCAACGCTCGATTTCATTTTTGCGATTCCACAGTTGCTGGCTTACATCACATCGGCGTTTACGCTGGAAGCGGGCGATCTGGTGTTGACCGGAACTCCAGCAGGAGTGGGTCCGCTGGCTGCCGGAGATCGCGTGCAAGTGAGTGTTTCCGGTCTGGGCGTGCTGGTGAATACTGTGGAGGCGGAGTAACTCTTACTTTGTATGCGGTAACTTATGCGATAACTCTTCAAGCGTTTGTGCCTTGGTTCAGAATAAGTAAATATAACTACAACGCAACTGCGCACCGGTTGCTACCACCACCTGCGTAGTGTTAACAGGTTCTGCTGCGTTCGGATTGAGTACAACATAGATGAGAGCTTTCCAATGACGATAGATTCTGGCCTGGGGCGGGCTATTCTTAACGCATTCTGAGAATGACCCGATAAGTTGAGGAGAAACTTAGAGTGGAAGCGAGAATTCCTGATGGGGGGAACGGCCATGCGTGCTCAACTCGACGAACAGAGCGTGATCAAGGCCAATTCCCAGTTTTGGGAGCAGATGTTGGCGATGAAGTTGGACCCGGTGTCGTCGCCGGAGGAGTTTTATGCTGCGGCAGGGCACGTATTCGGCAGCGTGCGTTTATCAGGCGTGTGGACGGGGCAGATCGAGGTGCGGATGGCCGAGGCGTTGGCCTACGAGGCTACGGCGGCGATGATGATGCAGCCGCTCAACACCGTGGGCGAGTCCGATGCGCTGGATGCAACCAAGGAGATCGCCAACATGATTGCTGGCGTGATCAAGTCGTCGTTGCCTCGGCCTTGCTCAATGACGGTGCCTGAATCTGCTGTGGAGACGGAAGTCTTTCGCGGGCATGGACCGACGGAGGATTCGCTGGTGGTGGTCTTTCACCACGCATCGGGCGATCTGATGGTACGCATCTGGGAGCAGGCCTGCGAGTAGACAGTCTGAACGCAATGCAACAGAAAATCGGGCCGGAGTCGAGCGCGAGGGCGTTTCGATTTAGGATCAATCTATGAGCCTGTTGCCGATCTTTCTGAAACTCGATGGCCGCCGCTGCCTGTTGGTGGGCGCGGGCAATGTTGCGCTGGACAAGATTGGAAGCCTTCTGACGACTGGGCTGCAACTGCGCGTTGTGGCTCCGCGCGCGCGGGCAGAGGTTCAGCAGTTGGCGGCTGAGGGCAAGCTCGAATGGATCGAGCGCGGCTTTGAGCCGGCTGATCTGGACGGCAACTTTCTGGTGATTGCGGCAACCGATTCGCCAGATGTGAATGCCGCAGTGTACCGCGCGGCGGTGGAGCGGAAGATAGCCTGCAACAGTGTGGACGATATTCCCAACTGCGATTTTTTCTTTGGCTCGGTGGTCAGTCGCGGCGCGTTGCAGGTGGCTATCTCGACGGGCGGCAATAGCCCAGCCTTTGCCCAGCGATTGCGTAGTGAGATTGACGAGCAACTGCCACAGGATTTGGCTCCATGGCTAGAGAGTCTGGGGCAACTGCGCCGCGAAGTGCTGGCTCAATTTCCCAGTGGCGAAACGCGCAAGCTGCTGCTGCACAAGTTGGCTCAGCGCGAGGTTTGCGCGGCGGAAGATTGTCCGGCGCGGCAAATGGCGTTTGGCTTGGTTGATGATGAGTTGGATAGAAGTTTCGACGCTGATGACGGAGAGTATTCGGCACCGCATGAAGAGGAGTTTGCTTACGAGGCTGATTCGCGCAGGGACGCAACGGTGGAGACTGTTCATCTGGTGGGGGCTGGGCCGGGTGATCCTGAGTTGCTGTGTGTGAAGGCGTTGCGGCTGATTCAGACAGGCGATGTGATTCTGCACGATGATCTTGTTCCGCAGGCGATTCTCGATTGTGCCTCGCCTTCAGCCGAGATTGTGAATGTGGGCAAGCGCTGCGGCATCAAAACCATTACGCAGAATGAGATCAATGAAATGATGATTGAGCACGCACGCGCGGGTCGCAGCGTGATTCGATTGAAGAGCGGCGATCCGCTGCTCTTTGGTCGTGCGGCGGAAGAGATTGCGGCGCTCAACATGGCGGGCATTCCGCTGGAGATTGTTCCGGGCATTACTGCTGCGTGTGCTGCTGCTGCGTCAATTGGTTGCTCGCTTACGGAGCGCGGCAGTGCTTCGAGCGTGATCTTTACGACTGGCCATCGCGCACATCCACAGGCAGACGGCGCGTTGGCAAAGCCAGAGCCACTGCGCCCCGATGAGGCGACCCGCGTGGTCTATATGCCGGGCCGCGACCTGCGCCCGCTGGCGGAGGAATGGCTGGGGCAGGGGTTGCCGCCAGAGCTGCCTTGTGTGGTGGTCTCGCGTGCCGCTCAGCCTGATCAACTGGTTCTGCGCACCACGCTGGGCGCACTTTGCGCTGCGGAAGCGACACTCGCGCCCAGCTTGGTGATTGCTGGCTGGGCATTGCAAACAAAAGGCAATACCGAGGAAAACAAAAATTCATCTTAGAAATCAACCTGCGCTGCATTCACGAATTGAAAATACCTCGTGCATATTCATTTCTCCGCAATGTAGAATTGCGCCAATTCGCAACAGTGAACAGACAGTTCAAGTCTGCAAGAAAATCTCTTGCAGAACAGATGCTTGCGTGGATTGGAAGTTGAATCATGGCTTCAATGGGACGGCGTGCAGTAGTTTTGATTGCAGGCGCAGTGAGCCTGCTGATGGCAGCTTGCGGGGGTGGGGGCAACGCTGGTTCAACGGGTTCAACAGGCGGCGGAACAATCACACCGGTCATTGTTACCTATGTGCTCACTGTGAACTCGACCAATCCAGCCAGCGGAACAGCGATTACAGTAACACCAGTCGATAACTCCAGCCTGGGCAATGGGACAACGGGTTTTACGCGTACTTACAATACAGGGACTATCGTTACATTGACCGCGCCAACAACTTCTGGTGGCAATCCATTTTCCTCGTGGAGCGGATGCACAACGAGCAGTTCCGTTACCTGCACAGTAACGATGGGTGCCAATGCGACAGTTACTGCCAACTACTCCGCTGCTGGAGTCAACGCGGTCACAGTAACGCCGAATCCTGCAATCGCCACCATCGGAACGTCAGTTCCTTTGACAGCTACCGTCACTGGTACGGGCACTGTCAGCCAAGCCGTAACATGGTCAGTGACCGCGCCCCTCGGTAGTACTTTGAGCGCGGGTACGATTTCTTCAACCGGTGTTTACACGACCCCGTATCCTGCTCCAGCGACGGTGACAGTGAAGGCCACCAGCACTCAAGACACGACCAAGAGCGGCAGTGTGACGGTAACGCTTGTGGCTCCAGTTGTGGCAGCGGGACCGGCGTTGAGTGTGGATGCGGGCAATCCGACGCATGCGATTGATCCTGATATTTACGGCATGAATGCATATGGATTGGATACGACAGTAGCCAAGGCTGCGCACATAAGCATTGCTCGCTGGGGCGGCGATAGCGTATCACGCTATAACTACCAAACGAATGTAAGCAACGCGGCAGGCGATTGGTTCTTTGAGAATATATCCGGTGCAGGCAATCTATGGCCGACAGGCAAATTCAACGATCTGGTAACAAATGCCTCTTCTGTTGGAGTCAAGACGCTAGGCACAGTGCCGGTGTTGGGCTGGGTTTCAAACGGCGATTCAACGGGTGCATCGTGCAGTTACCCGGAGTCAACGTATCCCAATCAGTTTGCTACTCCCAGTCAACTCTCTGAAAATAGCGGTAGTGCATTCGATACAGGTCGCGGCTGCGGCTGGGGCGTATACCCCGACGGAGTTAGTGGATGCACATCCTCGAATGGATGCAACATTACAGGCGACAATACAGCGATCACCAGTATTGCCGAGCCTTCGCCAGCACCACCAGCAGCCAGCGCGGTTAACACCAAGTGGGCAGATAGCACATGGTCAGGCGGATGGGTTAACTATCTGGTTAACACACAGAAATATGGCCCGGGAAATCCAAATGGCCCGACTGGAACGCTGGGCACGGGCGTAGCCATCTATGACCTGGACAACGAACCGAGTTGGTGGGATGCGGTGCATCGCGATGTACACCCACTTCCCTTTACTTATGATGAAGTGACCAACGGAGGCATCGGTACTGCTCTGGCCATCAAGACGGTTGACCCGACGGCTGAAGTGAGCGGACCGGTGATGGACTATTGGTGGGATTATTTCTACTCCAAAAAGGATGTGGAAGCGGGTTGGAATACGGGTCCATGCAATTCGCCGTGGAGCAATCCGGCAGACCGCACAGCGCACGGCGGCGTTCCATTCATTGAGTATTATTTGCAGCAATTCGCGGCGGCGCAAAAAACTTACGGAGTGCGACTGCTTGACTATTTGAGTATCCATGCGTATTACGCAGCCAACTATCAAGGCAACTCCGTCGCGTTTACTACGGCAGGCGATACAGGTGAGCAGCAGGCGCGTCTGGATTCGACACGAGCCTTCTGGGATCCGACGTACACAGACGGCGGCAACCAGCAGCCGAACTACACCACGGATGCGAATTACACCTCAAGCTGCAACCCTCCGGCGCAGGCTACGCAACTGATTCCGATGTTGAAACAGTGGGTAGCCAAGGACTATCCAGGAACCAAGACGGCCATTGACGAATACAACTGGGGCGGCCAGGAGCACATCAACGGCGCAATTGCGCAGGCAGACATTCTGGGCATCTTTGGACGCGAGGGACTCAACATTGGCGCATTGTGGGGAATACCGGATCCAAAGACACAGGTGCCTGGGCTTATGGCATTCGAGATCTACCGCAACTACGATGGAGCCAACTCTGCGTTCGGTGATATGGCACTTGCGTCGACCAGCGCCAATCAATCCACACTTGCCGTTTATGGAGCATTGCGCACCGCCGATAGCAAGGAGACGATAATCGTTCTCAACAAGACATACGGCAACTTGACCACTACGCTTTCTCTTGCCAACTTTACAGCCAGTGGACAAGCACAGGTCTTTCTCTTTAGCAACGCAAACCTGGCGGGTATTGTTGCGCAGCCAGCATTGACCGTGACGCCACCAGCAACGGGTAGCACTACCAGCAGCATCGCCAACTACACCTTTCCGGCGCAGTCGATCACACTCTTCGTGATACCAAAGAAGTAGCGATGCGAACCCCACAGACCCGCAGCCTGCCTTTATACTGAGATGTTTGCTATTGGCAGGCAAGCGGGTCGGGAAACGGCCCGCCGCACAGAGGAGCGGGCATTGGCACAAGCAGAGATCGGTATCATTGGCGGCAGCGGGCTTTACTCGATGCCCGGATTCACCAACGTGCGTGATGTGGCCGTGGAAACGCCATTTGGCGATCCTTCGGCTGAATTTGTTTTAGGCGATCTGGACGGGCGCAAGGTCGCCTTTCTGGCTCGGCATGGACGGGCGCACAGTATCTTGCCGTCGGAGTTGAACTTTCGCGCAAACATATACGCTTTCAAAAAACTAGGCGTCGAGCAGATCCTCTCTGTCTCTGCCGTGGGGTCGCTGAAAGAAGAGCATAAACCTACAGACTTTGTGGTTCCTGACCAGTTCATTGATCGCACTTATCAACGCATTGCAACATTCTTTGGCGAAGGGATTGTGGGTCACGTGGCCTTTGGCGATCCGGTATGTGCTACTGTAGCAAACGCCGCTGTGGAGGCTTGCGCCAAGGCGGGTGTGGTGGGCAAACTGGGTGGCACGTACGTATGTATGGAGGGTCCGCAGTTTTCTACGCGCGCTGAGAGTAACCTCTATCGCAGTTGGGGTGCGGACG
>Ga0182030_10010436_pt1 | contig 18867 bp, 14 predicted proteins | sample 812S3MmetaG_FD_121299 | JGI IMG/M metagenome (GOLD analysis project Ga0182030, IMG submission 121299) | Permafrost microbial communities from Stordalen Mire, Sweden - 812S3M metaG (Illumina Assembly) | ecosystem: Environmental > Terrestrial > Soil > Wetlands > Permafrost | place: Sweden...
CGAACCCTTGCCCGCCGCATGTGCTGCCAAGACCTTCCGTCGCAAATCATTATCGTAGGCTCGCGGCATACACTCGCGGAGTCCACCAGAGCGACCTTATAGTAACACTAGAAATGCTCTAGTGGCCACATTGGCGGCCGCCTTGGTCGGCGTGTGGACCATGCGCTTGGACCGATTTCCCCACTTCTCGTCTACGCACCCTGCAGCCATCATCGGTGCAATGGTGGGACTTGTCGCCTGGTTTGCTCCGGCTGTGGTTGGAGGTGGCAACATGCTGACGCAGGCCATACTCGCCGATCGCTATGCAATCGGGGGTCTGCTGATGGTCTTTCTGGCGCGCTTTTTCCTTGGCCCGTGGTCGTATGCCGCAGGCGCACCAGGGGGGCTCTTTGCACCGCTCTTAGTACTGGGTGCTTCCTCGGGCGCGCTTTTCGCCGGAGTCCTGAATCATTTCATTCCGCTGCCGGGTTTCCCACCCATCGCCTTTGCGGTGGTCGGGATGGCGGCAATATTCTCGGCCAGCGTGCGCGCGCCCCTGACCGGAATTGTGCTTACCATTGAAATGACCGGCCGCGGCGACCTGACCCTTGCTTTGCTAGGGGCTTCGTTAGCAGCGATGCTGGTTGCGATACTGCTCCAGAGCGAGCCGATCTACGAAACCTTGAAACGCCGCATGCTAGCAAAGGCCACTGGAACATCTGGGTTCAGAAGTGACCTGGGTGCGGAGGATGGTCTCCCGGCGCCGGTATCGTTCGACTCCCTGAGGCCGAGAGTGGAGTGAAGTACGGATGCCGCCAGTAAAACCGCAAGTACGCCGGCCCCGGCCGGCCGATGTCACGGTCTTGCCGTTCAGTACGTCGATGGCGTTGGACGCCACAATGCAGTTCACGGCCACGGCAAAGGATGCGAGCGGAGAGAAGTTTCAGTGGCCCAGTAGTGCACCAAGCGTGGCAACAATTGACAATAACGCTAGTCGCACAACGTCAACACGACTGGAGAACTGGTTTTTCTGCCCGCAATCGCTGTGATTTGCGTCGTTCCAGCACCTATTCCGGCCGACACTCGCGATGAGCTAAGCTTCATGCGGGTCGACGATGAGGCTTGCGGTGTGTCGCTGTAACTTTTCCGATTGCGTGAGGTGATACGCGACACCGATGAGCGCGATGTGAGATAGTGCCTGCGGGAAGTTGCCTACCAGACGTTTACGCTGGGTGTCGTATTCTTCAGAGAGCAGACCCACGTCGTTTGTCAGAGATAGTAGCCGCTCAAAAAGCTTCAGGGCGTCTTCTTCGCGGCCGATGAGCTTTAGATTGCTTACGAGCCAAAAGCTACAGGCCAGGAACTTGCCTTCGCCTCCAGGCAGGCCGTCGTCGGTCTTAGAGGTGACGTAGCGCATCACTAAGCCATCCTGGATGAGGTGGTGCTCGATGGCTTCGACGGTGCCGTGAATGCGGGGGTCTTCCGGGGGCAGGAATCCGACCATGGTCATCAGCAGCACAGAGGCGTCCAGTTGCTTAGAACCGTAGTACTGCACGAAGCTGTTCAGCCGCTTGTTATAAGCCTTCTCGCAGACCTGCTTGTGGATGACGTCTCGCGTCTTCTTCCAACGTTCGACGGGCGCTTCCAATTTGCTGCTCTCCGCCATCTTGATGGCTCGGTCGAATGCTACCCAAGCCATGACCTTTGAGTACGTGAAGTGCTTCGGACCTCCGCGAACCTCCCATATGCCTTCGTCAGGTTTTTCCCAAATGGTCTCGAGGTGCTCGACAAGCAATTGCAACAGGGCGAAGTCTTCAGCGCCAACATGGTCAAGCTTGCCGTAGGCACAGAAAAATGCATCCAGTACCTCACCGTATAGATCGAGCTGAAGCTGTTCTGCAGCGGCATTACCGATGCGGACGGGAGACGACTTTTCGTATCCCGGAAGCGATTTAAGCTCCCGCTCGGCCAACATCCGTTCCCCGGATATTCCGTACATGATCTGTACCCGATCCGGACTCCCTGCGATGGTTCGGCGGAGCCATTGCATCCAGTCATGCGCCTCGTCGTAGTAACCGCTGTTCATGAGAGCGAGAAGGGTGAAAGTCGCGTCCCTCAGCCAGCAGTAGCGGTAGTCCCAATTGCGCACGCCCCCGATATCCTCCGGAAGTGATGTGGTCGGCGCAGCAATGACACCGCCCGTGGGCCGGAAGGTGAGCGCCTTGAGCGTGATCAGCGAACGCTCGACCAATTCGCGATACCGACCCTGATAGGTGCATTTGGACGTCCATTCCTCCCAGAAGCTGCGCGTTTGCCGATAAGCCTTTTTCACATCCAGAGGTTCCTGTGGGGAGTGTTCGCGGTAGTCACCGAAGGTGCCGTAGGTAAGCGTGAACGAGACCGATTCACCTTGGCGGACTGTGAACTCGCTCACGGTTTTCAGTTGCTCTCCTGCAAGAGGTGCCGAGGTGTCCAAGGTAACGGAATCTGGTCCTGCCACGGCCCGAATGCCTGTCTTCGTGCGGGTCACCCAGGGCACTGCTTCTCCGTAGCAAAATCGCAGCGCGAGTTCGCTACGCATGGCGACTTCGCCGCGAAGTCCCTTCACCACCCGGATCACATGAGAATGCTGCCCGCGGAGAGGCATGAAGTCCACGACCTGCACGATTCCATCTTTCGTTTCATGCGTGGTATCAAGAATCAGTGAGTGCTCCTCGTATTTGCGTGCGGATCGTAGGATCTCGTCTTTCGGTGCGATACGCCAGAAGCCATTTTCCTCTGATCCGAGCAGGTTGGCGAAGCAGGACGCGGAAGCAAAGTGGGGCCAGCAGAGCCAGTCGATCGATCCGTTGCGTCCGACTAATGCGGCGGTCTCGCAGTCTCCAATCAACGCGTAGTCTTCGATATTCACCGCCCACCCGCTTTCGGCCACTCGTGGTGGCGGCGCATCAGGCCGCCATCAATCAAGTAGCATTCGTTCGTCTTCATGCAGCAAAGTATGGGGCTGTTCGTAGTGACAATTGCGGTATGGAGGGAAGAAACACAGCCGTGCCGCTCATCATCCGGATGCCTCCTTGGGGCCGGGGTTGTGCCAGCCGCCATCTGAAGCGATGATCGCGTCGGCCTCTTTCGGTCCCCAGCTGCCACATTTATAAGGGAGAGCCCGGTGGCGCGTCTTGAGGACTGGATCGACCACCGCCCACGCGGCCTCCACCGCGTCTTCACGCGAGAAGAGCGCTCCATCGCCGATCATAGCGTCGCCCAATAGCCGTTCGTAGGGCGCTTCTTCTCCCGACTGTTCTTCGAACATGTAGAGCTCTCGCTGTTCCCCGACGAACTCCTTCCCTGTGAGTTTGACGCGTGCGGCGAGGGCGATTGCCGCACCGGGAGAGAGACGAAATCGAAGATTATTGGCCGGGCAAGTCGTCGGCGCTGAGTCGGCGAAAAGCCGCTGCGGCGGCGGCTTCAGTTCTACGAGCACCTCGGTCGCGGTATCGGCCAAAAATTTACCGGAGCGCAGATACCACGGCACGCCCTCCCAGCGCCACGAGTCAATGAAAAGCCGTAGTGCGCAAAAAGTCTCGACGTCGGAGTTCTTCGCCACGTCTTTCTCCTTCCGATAACCTGCATACTGGCCGCGCACCAGGTCGTCGGCTTTCAGAGGACGCATGGCTTGAAAAACCTTGGCTTTCTCGACGTGCACGGCTCCATAGTCCCTAGTTGCGGGCGGCTCCATGGCAAGCAGTGCGACAATCTGAAAGAGGTGGTTCTGGATCACGTCGCGTAAACAGCCAGCGGTTTCGTAGAACGCACCGCGACTGCCCACTCCGAACTTTTCGGACAGGGTTATCTGGACGCTGGCCACGTAGTTGCGGTTCCAGATCGGTTCCAGAAAAGAATTGGCGAAACGGAAATAGAGGATATTCATGATCGCCTCTTTTCCGAGAAAGTGGTCGATGCGAAAGATGGAGTCCTCTGGGAACACCTTATGCGCGACTTGGTTAAGCTCTCGCGCCGAGGCAAGGTCGCGACCGAACGGCTTCTCGACGATGACGCGCGCGTGCTCGGCCAAGTTCGCGGCGCCGAGGCCATTGATCACAGTTTCAAACAGCGAGGGCGGAATAGCGAGATAGTGCGCTGGACGCCGAGCGCTACCCAGCGCCTCTTTGATCGTCGCGAACGTGCCTAGATCTTTGTAGTCCCCACTCACGTACCGGAGGAGGGACAGAAGATGGTGGAGGGCACGCTGGTTATCGATTCCGCCCGACCTCTTGATGCTATCCGTCACGCGTTTGTGCAGCCTCGCCAGACTCCACTTCGGAAAAGCGACGCCGACTACCGGAACCGTAAGAGTGCCTCGTTTTGCCATTGCATAAAGCGCCGGGAGGATCATCTTGTGCGCGAGATCACCCGTCACACCGAAGAGCACCAGCGCATCGGAACGGGAGGCAGTCATCGGGCCACTTTTTTCTTGTCGGCGGCTTTTTCCTCATGGCCCCCGAACTGGTAACGAAGGGCGGACAATACCTTGTCAGCGAAGTCGCCCTCACCGCGCGAACTGAAGCGCTCGTACAACGCGGCGCTGAGGACGGGAGCCGGAACCGACTCGTCAATAGCCGCTGCGATAGTCCAGCGCCCCTCTCCTGAGTCCGACACCCGGCCGGCGAACTTCGACAGTTCCGGACTATCGAGGAGCGCCGTCGCTGTCAGATCCAGTAGCCACGAAGCGATGACACTGCCACGTCGCCAGACCTCGGCAATGTCGGCAAGGTTCAGGTCGTACGGGTAGTACTCAGGGTTGCGCAGCGGCGTGGTTTCAGCATCGACGGTACGCCGATCCTTGCCGGCGTTAGCATGGCGAAGAATGTTCAACCCCTCCGCATAGGAGGCCATGATGCCGTATTCGATGCCGTTGTGGACCATCTTTACGAAGTGGCCCGCGCCGCTCGGACCACAGTGCAGGTAGCCGTGCTCAGCAGTGCCGCCAAGCTTCTCCCGACCCGGCGTGCGTGACGCCTCCTCGACGCTTGGGGCCAGGGCTGCGAAAACTGGGTCGATGCGCCGGACGACGGTTTCATCACCGCCGATCATCAGGCAGTAGCCTCGCCCTGATCCCCACACCCCGCCGCTGGTCCCAACGTCGACATAGTGGATGCCCTTCGGTGTCAATTCGACTGCGCGGCGAATGTCATCATGGTAGTAGGAGTTGCCACCGTCGATGACCACGTCGTCACGTTCAAGGAGCGGAATGAGGGCTCTCAGCGTTGGATCGACTACGGCCGCCGGGACCATCATCCAGATGACACGAGGCATTTTCAGCTTGTTTGCGAAGTCTTCTAGCGACGACGTGCCAACCGCCCCATCCTTGGCGAGTGCCTTTACGGCTTCCGGTTGAAGGTCGTAAACGACACAGTGGTGGCTGGCCCGTAGAAGGCGCCGCAACATATTGGTTCCCATCCGACCCAATCCGATCATGCCAAGTTCCATATGTTTTTCCCTTCTCTTAAATGCCGAAACTCCGCGCAGGCGTCCAAAAGCGGCCATGGCCCGACGCAAGCCTCACAACGTCATTTCCGGAACGTTTTTTCGTAACATCCCTTCGGTTGGATCGTGGCATTCCTTCACGAGGTTGCGCGCTCGCCGGAATATTCGCGGCTGTGAATGCGCCCACGCCGTCGACGACCCACCTGTGCGCCGGGCGAGCACGGCTACGAATCATCGAGAGCTACCAAAGGTTGCAAGCGCGTGGCTAGGCGCAGTTCAACAGGCGGTGCGGGCGTGGGGTATCGCTGCTCTCATTTTCCCTGTTCGCGCGTTTCTGGCTCAGTTTCATCGTCAGCGCTGTAATTCCGGCAAGGTCACCCAGTTGCATCGAATCGATGGCTGAGCTGGGGACGAGGACGCTTGTGGAGTTTTGTTTCAGTCCTTCATAAGCATGTTCATAGCTCTTAGGTGTAAAGCGACTGGGTTGTTAGCATAAGTCTTGGCCGCTTCGCCAAAGCTCTCCGTCCCTCAGGCGTTCGTCATGCGGAAGTTTGGTAACCACTTGCTTTTCAAATTGCGGCCAATCGCCTCCTGAAATCACGGCCACTTTGACGATCCCGAGAAGGTCGTGAAGCAGCCCTGACATTTCGCCATTAAGAGATGATTTACTGTCGGCAATTGTGCCCTCCATATCCCGAAGAGGATACAGAACTGTTTGAGTTAACGATTTGCCGTGGCTCTCGCTCATCAACGGCACGGTTTCGTTGCCGATCTTTAGTGCCTGCGCCATCGTCTTATCTCACGTCGGCGCCTGTTAAGGACCGATCCTAGTTCCCGACCATCCTAGCCACCGGGCCTACTTGCCGACTGTTCACAATTGACCACATTTCTCGTCATATTCGATTTGATAGTGAGCAGTATTGAGTAAAGAAAAATGCATCGAGCGATGAGGAGCAAGGAACACGCGTGAATTATCCATCGATAGTGTGCAATAAAGCACAGTTTCCCCGGGGGTCAGGTGTCACAGTTGCGGGTGTGACTTTAGCTTGATGGCTGAAAAAACAAGGCAAGTCCCCGAGGAGAATCAGGGAATGTCAACAAATGATTCAGTTGTCGCGATCTATCACATTCACACAGGTATGGAAGAGGCGTACCTCCCATGAGATGAACGCTCAGCCGCCGATTACACGGCGCGATTGATACCACACTGCAAAGGCGTGGCGATCCCGCTGGAAGTCGCGAAAATCCTTTGGCAACGGTGACACTCTATCGAATGATAAGGGGAAAACGTGATGTCAGGCGTCGCACCGCTCATGGATCGAGCGGCCTGGAAAACTCTCAAAGCCAACTATACGAAGGTGAGGGGGTTGTCTCTTCGCAAGCTCTTTGCCGATGACCCCGAGCGCGGCCAGCGAATGGCAACCGAGGCCGTCGGAATCTACTTTGACTACTCAAAAAACCTCATCACCGATGAGACACTCTCACTCCTGCTGCGATTAGCGGAGGAGTCAGGCCTGAGGGCTCACATCGATGCAATGTTCCGGGGCGAGAAGATCAACGTCACGGAAAAGCGGGCCGTACTGCACGTGGCTCTGCGCGCCCCCAAAGGCCAGTCCATCCCTGTTGACGGCAACGACGTTGTGCCGGAGGTTCACGCCGTGCTTGACAAGATGGCTGATTTCTCCAACCGCGTGCGCAGCGGCGAGTGGAGGGGACACACCGGTAAGCCGATCCGCAACCTCATCAATATAGGTATCGGCGGATCAGACCTGGGGCCGGTAATGGCCTACGAGGCATTGCGGAATTACAGCCAGCGCAACCTCACCTTCCGGTTCGTGTCCAACGTCGACGGTACTGATTTTTTCGAGGCCACGCAGGATCTCGATGCCGAGGAGACGCTGTTCATCATCTCGTCAAAGACGTTTACAACACTGGAGACGATGATCAACGCGCACGCGGCCCGCGATTGGGCCCTTGCGAGTCTGAAGAATCCTGCCGCAGTTGCCAAGCATTTCGTCGCAGTATCGACCAATGCCGCGGACGTGGCCAAGTTCGGCATCGATACCGCGAATATGTTTGAGTTCTGGGATTGGGTTGGCGGACGTTACTCGATGGACTCTGCGATCGGGCTGTCGACCATGATCGCCATCGGCCCTACGCACTTCCGCGCCATGCTCGATGGTTTTCACAAGATGGACGAGCACTTTCGAAGCGCTCCCTTCGAAAGCAATCTGCCGGTGCTCATGGGGCTTCTGGGCCTCTGGTACAACAACTTCTTTGGAACACAAACCGTGGCTGTCTTGCCTTATGAGCAGTACCTGAAACGCTTTCCAGCCTACCTTCAACAGCTGACTATGGAAAGCAATGGCAAGCATGTCACGCTCGAAGGAAAAGAGGTTCGTTATCAAACAGGGCCAATCTACTGGGGAGAGCCGGGAACTAATGGTCAGCATTCTTTCTACCAGCTGATTCACCAGGGAACTAAGCTGATTCCCTGCGATTTCATCGCATTTGCGCGGCCGCTTCATCCTCTTGGGCGTCACCACGACCTGCTGTTGGCGAATGTGTGTGCACAGGCAGAGGCGCTGGCGTTCGGCAAGACTGCGCAGGAAGTAGAAGCCGAAAATACGAAGGCATGGCTGGTGCCGCATCGCATCTTTGAAGGTAACCGTCCATCCAACATGATCCTCTTGGAGCAACTGACCCCGGAGGCACTCGGGAAACTCGTTGCTCTCTATGAACACTGTGTCTTCACTCAAGGTGCGATCTGGCAGGTCGACTCGTTCGATCAGTGGGGAGTGGAGCTGGGCAAGGTGCTCGCCGGACTCATCATCCCTGAACTCGAGGCGAAGGTCGAACCCCAACTCTCGCATGATAACTCAACCAACAACCTGATTCGGCGCTTCCGGAATTTCAGGAGCCCGTCCCATGGCTGAAGTTAGTTACTTGAACCGGGCACCCGTGAAAACGCCTCACCGCGAACTGCACGATTACATCTCGGAGATCTCCGAGCACGCTGACGTTCGGGCGGGATCTCCTCTGCCATTGGGAACTCAGGAAACTGGACGAGGTGTTAATTTCGCGCTTTTCAGCCGTCACGCTAGCCGCGTGCGACTAGAGTTATTTGATCATCTCGAAGACGCGGCGCCCGCTTGCGCAATCGAGTTGGATTCAGCGCGCAACCGCACCGGCGATGTATGGCATGTCTGGGTGAAGGGGATCGATTCCGGTCAACTTTACGCTTACCGCGTGGATGGCCCTTACGAACCCCACGCAGGACAGCGTTTCAATTTCAACAGGCTTCTCCTCGACCCCTTCGCAACCGCGATTTCGCAGCTGCCCCCGTGGGATTTCGCATCGGCCCGCGGATACGATCCGACCGCCCCTGAACCAGACTTGTCTCTTTCAAAGCTGGACAATTCCACTTCGATGCCAAAGTGTGTGTTTGTGAACGATCCCTTCGAGTGGAATGGAGACCATCCGCTGCGGCATCCGTGGTCGAAAACCGTCATTTACGAAACCCATATTCGCGGCTTTACCATTCATCCCCAGTCGGGCGTGGACCATCCCGGGACCTATCGGGGCCTGATGGAAAAGATTTCCTATCTCAAAACCCTGGGAGTGACCGCAGTGGAACTGATGCCCGTCCAGGAGTTCAATGAAACTTCTGTCACGCGCAACAATCCCCGGACAAATCAACGGCTCAGAAATTACTGGGGATACGATCCCGTGGTTTTCTGTGCGCCTAAAGCTTCCTACAGCAGTTCGGGAGGTTTAGGCCAGCAAAAGCTGGAGTTCAAGGAAATGGTCCGGGCCTTTCATGGTGCCGGAATCGAAGTGATATTGGACGTGGTCTTCAATCACACGGCGGAGGGAGGCGAACTGGGGCCGACGCTCTGTTTTCGTGGGATGGATAACGCAATCTTCTACACCCTGGCAGGGGACAAACGCTACTACAAGGATTACACGGGAACCGGTAACACCATTAACGCTAATCATCCTGTGGTGCGGGACCACATTCTGACCTCGCTCCGCTATTGGATGGTGGAGATGCATGTAGATGGATTCCGGTTTGACTTGGCGTCGGTACTCGGCCGGGATGAACGTGGCAAGCTGTTAGCCAATGCTCCTCTTCTCGAAAGGATCGCCGAGGACCCCATCTTGCGAGACGTGAAAATCATCGCGGAGGCGTGGGACGCCGCCGGTGCGTATGAGGTGGGCAGTTTTTCAGAGCGGCGCTGGGCGGAATGGAACGGGCGCTACCGAGATGACGTCCGGCGTTTCTGGCGCGGCGATGATGGGATGCTCGGTTCGTTTGCGAGCCGCATCTGCGGCAGTGCCGACATCTATACCAAATCCGGCAAAGGCCCCGAGGCCAGCATCAACTTCATCACCTGCCACGACGGCTTCACTCTCAACGACCTTGTGAGCTATAGCAGCAAGCACAATGAAGCAAACGGAGAAGAAAATCATGACGGGAGCAACGCCAACTTCAGCGAGAACTGCGGCTACGAAGGCGAGACAACGGATGCCGGGATCGAGACTTTGCGGAAACGCCGGATCAAGAGCTTTCTTCTGACCCTGCTGATCTCGCGCGGCGTGCCAATGCTGTTGGCTGGAGATGAATTCCGCCGCACCCAAGGCGGTAACAACAACGCTTACTGCCAGGACAATGAAACTAGCTGGGTTGACTGGGCCAATCTCGAACAGCATCAGGAGATTTACCGGTTTGCCCACGGTATGCTCGCCTTTCGACGCGCGCATCCGATTCTGAGTCGGGAGCGCTTCTACACGGACGACGAGATCCGCTGGTTCAACCCACAGCTGGGACCACCCAACTGGGCAGACCCAAAGTGCAAACAGTTCGCCTGCCTCATCCATGAAAATGGACAAGATACTCTTCTCCTAATGTTCAACGCTGGCACCGAGGAAGCCAACTTCGGTTTGCCGCCGCTGCCGGCGGGCTACCGCTGGTGTCTCGCGGCAGACACCTCCCGCTCGGCACCACAAGACTTGCCTGCAGCAGGAGAAGAAACGCTCGCGGACAATTCAACAACGTATCCCGTAGCGTCCTGTTCAAGCGTGATCCTTATGGCATTGAAGCGGAAGCCTGCACCGAGAACGACGGAAACTCCAGGGCAATCATGAAACGCTCAACCGAGATTACGACGCTGTTCTTGGATGTCGGCGATGTGCTGCTTAACGATGGGTGGGATCACCATGCCCGTAGGCGAGCTGCGAAAAACTTCAAATTGCCGTGGGCTGAGATGGAGGATCGGCATCGACTGACCTTCGAAACCCATGAAGAAGGAAAGCTTACGTTTGAAGAATATCTAGATCGAGTGGTCTTTTACGAAAAGAGGCCGTTCACCCGAGCTCAGTTTCGACGCTTCATGTTCGCACAATCGAAAGCTTGCCCCAAGATGATTGAACTGGTCTCTCAGCTCAAGGAACGGTATGGACTCAAGATCACCGTGGTCAGCAACGAATCGCGCGAGGTGAATGCGTATCGGATTCGCAAGTTTAAGCTTGACGGGTTTGTGGATTCCTTCATCTCTTCCTGCTTCGTTCACATTCGCAAGCCCGATGCTGACATCTTTCGACTCGCTCTGGATATCTCCCAGGCGCAAGCCCGGCAGGTCATCTATATCGAAAACACACCGATGTTCGTTCAGATCGCGGAAGGTTTGGGGATTCGAAGCATTCTCCATACCGATTACACGTCCACTTGCGCGAAGCTGGCCTCGTTCGGATTGCGGAATGACTAAGGTATTTTCCATGAAACCAGCGAATCCACGCATCCTGACCATCAATGGTGGTTCATCGAGCATCAAGTTCGCGCTCTTCGAGGCAGGTGATTCCATGCGAAGGGTTCTGGAGGGCGGTCTTGAGCGGATTGGACTGGCAGACGCCAGCTTCCGGGTGAAAGGCACGGATCAGGCAGACAATTTTGTGCGTTCAGTCTCGGCCCCAAACCACACGTTGGCCGTAAGCATCCTGATGGATTGGATCGAGCAGCGCATTGGGCATACCACATTGTTCGCGGTCGGACATCGCGTCTTGCAAGGCGGAGCAAAGTATTACAAGCCGCAACGAATCACAGCGGAAATCGTTGCAGAGCTGCACCAGCTCAGTCCATTCGATCCTGACCATATGCCTGAGGAGATTCTGCTGACCGAGGCGTTTCATCAACGGTTCCCTGATCTTCCTCAGATAGCGTGTTTCGACACAGCTTTTCACCATGATCTACCGCGCGTGGCACAGATCCTGCCAATCCCGCGCCGTTTTGAAGCAGCGGGGGTACGGCGGTATGGGTTTCACGGATTGTCGTATGAGTTTCTGATGGGAGAACTGGCCCGCCTGGCCGGAACAGAAGCGGCACAAGGCCGTGTCATCCTCGCGCACCTTGGCAATGGCGCTAGCCTGGCGGCGGTACTTCACGGAAAGTCTATAGACACGAGCATGAGTTTTACCCCTACCGCTGGAGTGCCTATGAGTACGCGGTCAGGCGATCTGGATCCCGGACTGGTCTGGTATCTGTCACGCACCGAGAAGATGAGCGCAAAGCAATTTAACGAGATGGTCAATCTCCAGTCCGGGCTTCTCGGCGTGTCGGAAATCAGTTCCGACATGCGCGACTTACTCAAACAAGAACCGCACGACGTGCGGGCGGCGGAAGCTGTGTCGCTCTTCTGTTACCAGGTGAAGAAGTGGATTGGCGCATTCGCTGCCGCGCTGGGTGGACTAGATACGCTGGTGTTCGCCGGTGGCATTGGAGAGAACGCGCATCCGGTCCGCGCCCGGATTTGCGAAGGGCTGGGATTTCTTGGAATTGAAGTTGAAGAAGAGCTAAATGCCGCGAATGAATGCGTGATTTCCTCGGCGTCTAGCCGGGTGGCGGTACGCATGATCCGCACGGACGAAGAACTCATGATTGCTAAAACAGTTTGCCAGGTTCTCGGGCTTGGCATGGCAGTCACGAGAAAAAGCCGTCCTCAAAAAGGCTGTCTGCCCGACGTTTGCAGCGAACAAGAACGAAACACAAAGGAGAACCATAGAACATGAAACACCCCACAAATCCGCACCTCGTCATTTGTTCCGGTCTTGCATTGGCTTTTGTCCTGGCCGTCTGGTGTCCAGTCCAGGCGCAATCCGCCGCGCCTGCGGAGGTCAAACACCCCATGGAGGCCACCATGATGGAACACTGCCAGGAAATGAAGCAACAAAAACAGAAGATGATGGCGGACATGAAGGCTCAAGACGATCAACTCATGGAGCAGGTCGCCGAGATGAACCGCGCGCCGCACGACAAGAAGATAGGCCTCATGGCCGCCGTCCTCACCCACATGGCTGAGCAACGCATCGCCATGGACGCACGAAAAGCGAAGATGGACGAGGAAATGATGCAGCACATGCAGATGGGCAAGGACTCCATGTCGCAGTGTCCAATGATGAAGGACATGAAAGGTATGAAGGACATGGGCGACAAATCGGAGGACGCCCACAAGGAACACCACGAAGAGCAGAAATGACTGCCGAGCGCTACGGTGCCCCGTGTCGAACGGTGACGGCAGCCCGGTGGCGGCTCCTTCACAGGATCCTGCCGCCGCCGCTCACGGTCTGATTGCTGGCGGGTGGACTGGCCGCAACGTAACGAAGTGAGTTTCATCATGAATCACGGAGGGATGTGGCTTTGAACAGTGATCGGGGCACTGGTGGTGGCCCTGCTCGTCGTTCTAATTAACAAGGTGTCCAAGAAATAGTCGTGAGCTCACGACTCGCCTGCCAGGTGAATGGTTAGGCATGAAAGGAACATGCCCATGAAAAAGGCGAGATCGTTGACCAAATATCCCATCTGCGGAATGACAGTGGACGAAGCAACCGCTCTTCACGCCGACCGCGATGGAAAGACGTTCTACTTTTGCAGCGAACACTGCCAGCAAAAGTTTCTGTCCACGCCCGCCGGTGCTAAGCCGGCGTACAAGTCTGGAGGCTGCTGCGGATAACCCCCACACATTGTAGGCACAGTGAAACTCCCGGCGTGGCCATCAATAGTCAGGTTGAGAAGTCCAGCAGACCCAGGGGGAGTCGACCACACACGCCAAAACTCCGCGACTAGCCGGGTAGCGGTCCGCATGATCCGCACGGATGAAGAACTCATGATTGCTAAAACGGTTTGCCGGGTTCTCGGGCTTGGCTGCGAAAAGGGGAATTGATCGTATGAAAACTAACACTCTCACTCCAGAACTGCTCCACAAGACACCCGAAACAGTGAGCAAAGAAGAGTCGATCACGAAAGCCAACACACTCAGCCCAGAACTGCTCAACAAGATGAATGCATACTGGCGCGCCGCCAACTATTTGTCGGTGGGCCAGATTTATCTCTACGACAATCCGCTGCTGAAGGAACCGCTGAAACTGTCGCATGTGAAGCCGATTGTGGTAGGACACTGGGGCACGACGCCGGGCCAGAACTTCATTTACGTGCACTTGAACCGAGTCATTAAGAAGTATGACCTGGATATGTTTTACATCGCCGGTCCTGGGCACGGCGGCCCGGCGCTAGTGGGCAACGTCTATCTGGAGGGGACCTACAGCGAAATATATCCAAACGTCAGCCAGGACGAAGCCGGATTGAAAGAGCTGTTCAAGCAGTTCTCATTTCCCGGCGGGATTTCCAGCCATGTTGCGCCGACGACGCCAGGGTCGATTCATGAAGGCGGCGAGTTGGGATACTCGCTCAGCCACGCCTTTGGCGCGGCATTCGACAATCCCGATCTCATCGTCGCTTGCATCATCGGTGATGGTGAAGCGGAAACTGCCTCGTTGGCGACCTCGTGGCAGTCCAACAAGTTTCTCGATCCGATTACCGACGGAGCCGTGCTGCCGATCCTGCACCTCAATGGATACAAGATCAGCAATCCAACCGTCCTTGCCCGGATCGAGCCCGAAGAATTGGAACAGTTTCTGCGAGGCTGCGGTTGGACACCTTACTTTGTGGAAGGCGATGAACCGGAGAAGATGCATGAACTGATGGCCACCACCTTGGAGACGGCCATCGAGGACATCCGGAAATTTCAAAGCAACGCACGAGACAAGAACGACGCTACTCGGCCGCGCTGGCCGATGATCGTCCTCAGATCACCCAAGGGCTGGACGGGACCAAAATTCGTCGACGGTCTGCAAATTGAGGGAACTTTCCGATCGCACCAGGTGCCTCTCCTGGTGGATGCCGAGCATTCGGATCATGTTAAGCAGCTTGAGAGCTGGATGAAAAGCTACAAGGCCGAGGAGCTGTTCGATAAGGGCGGGCGACTCATACCGGAATTGGCCGAACTGGCGCCAAAGGGCGACCGCCGGATGGGTGCTAATCCCCACGCCAACGGCGGTATTCTGCTGCACGATCTGCGTATGCCGGACTTCCACGTCCACGCGGTCGACGTGCCTTCACCCGGCGCGGTGAACGCCCAGGATACGCTCGTGTTGGGTACGTTCCTGCGTGATGTGGCCAAGCTGAATCAGGATCAGCGTAATTTCCGTATCTTCGGTCCCGATGAGACAGTCTCGAATCTGCTGGGCGCGGTTTTTGAGGTCACCAACCGCCAGTGGGATGCCCGTGAAGTAAAGAACGATGAGTTCCTTGCGCCCGCCGGCCGGGTGCTGGACTCGATGCTCAGCGAGAACCAGTGCGAAGGTTGGTTGGAAGGATATCTTCTGACCGGACGGCACGGCCTCTTCAACAGTTATGAAGCCTTCATTCGAATCGTCGATTCGATGTTCAGCCAGCACGCCAAGTGGCTGAAGGTATGCCTGGAATTGCCATGGCGCCGGAAGATTTCGTCGCTGAACTATCTGCTCGCCTCTCATGTCTGGCAGCAGGATCACAACGGTTTTACGCACCAGGACCCCGGGTTCCTCGACCACGTCATCAACAAGAAGGCTGATATCGTGCGCGTCTACCTTCCGCCCGACGCCAACTGCCTGTTGTCGGTTTTTGATCATTGCCTGCGAAGCCGGAATTACGTCAATGTGGTGGTTGCGGGCAAGCACGCCCTCCCACAATGGCTGACCATGGATGCGGCGGTCGTGCATTGCACGGAAGGAATCGGCATTTGGCAATGGGCCAGCAATGACCAGGATGCAGAGCCGGACGTGGTGATGGCCTGCTGCGGAGACACGCCGACGCTGGAGATACTGGCCGCTGTTTCCATTCTTCGCCAAAATCTACCCGATCTGAAAATCCGGGTGATCAATATTGTCGATCTCATGAAGCTGCAGCCCAGCACGGAGCACCCACACGGGCTGACCGAGAAGAATTACGACTCGCTCTTCACGAAAGACAAACACATCATATTTGGCTTTCACGGATACCCCTGGCTGATCCACCGGCTGACCTATAGCCGGACCAACCGCAATCTGCACGTGCGGGGATATAAGGAAGAGGGCACGATCACAACACCCTTTGACATGAGGGTGCAGAACGACCTGGACCGCTTCCACCTGGTGCAGGATGTCGTCGATCGCCTGCCACATCTAGGTTCCAAGGGCGCCTACCTGAAGCAGCAGATGCAGGACAAGCTCATCGAGCACAAGCAGTACATCGACAAGCACGGCGAAGACATGCCGGAGATCCGGAACTGGAAGTGGAGCAACACCAAATGAATACGCCATTACTTATAAATACCGCTCGGATGATGGTCGCCGGTGACAAGGGACTACTGGCAATGGATGAAAGCAACCCAACCTGTAACAAACGATTTGCCAAGTGGGGAATTCCCCAGAACAAGGAGACCCGGCGCGCTTATCGGGAGTTAATAGTGACCACCCCAGGTCTCGGGGAGTCAATTAGTGGGGCGATCCTCTACGACGAGACAATCCGGCAGAAGAAAAAGGATGGCACCCTCATCGTTAAATCACTCATCGATGCACGAATCATTCCTGGCATTAAAGTTGACACCGGTGCAAAGGACATGGCCGGTCATGCGGGAGAGAAAGTAACCGAAGGGCTGGACGGACTGCGCGACCGCCTGGCTGAATATTTTCAAATGGGCGCTCGTTTTGCCAAGTGGCGTGCCGTGATTGCCTTGGGTGATGGTATTCCCAGCCGCGGCTGCATTGATGCCAACGCGAACGCGTTGGCCCGCTATGCCGCGTTATGCCAAGAGGCCGGATTGGTTCCCGTGGTGGAACCGGAGGTGCTCATGGACGGAGCACACACCATGGAGCGCTGCCGCGAGGTGACGGAGGAGGTGCTGCGCACGGTTTTCAACCAGCTTTACTCCCAACGCGTGATGCTGGAGGGACTGATCCTGAAGCCCAACATGGTGCTTCCGGGATTGACTTGCCCCAAGCAGGAAACGGTGGACGAAGTGGCCGACGCTACGGTGAAGTGCCTGTTGCGAGCCGTCCCCGCTGCTGTTCCGGGGATTGCTTTCTTGTCGGGCGGTCAATCCGGTGAGCTGGCCTCGGCCCGCTTGAATGCCATGAATGTCAGATTCAAGTCGCAACTGCCTTGGGCGCTAGCGTTTTCATTTGCCCGCGCTATCCAGCAACCGGCGTTGGAGATTTGGCATGGCAAGCAGGACAACCTGTCGGCGGCACAGCAAGCTCTACATCATCGAGCGCAGTGCAACCGGGCTGCGCGCCGAGGCGAATACAATGCCGCACTCGATACGGATGGTCGGGAGAGTGCGTCGCGTGGCGGATCGTCTCTGAAGCGCGGTTAGGCACTCAATGAAACCAGGCAGGAGCCAGTAACTGGATGATGTTTATTAGCGCCGCCGAGGCCGGGCAACTGGCTAAGGCGGCGGTAGGTGGCATGGCAACTAGCCGAAACCCACGAACCCTGCGGCACAGCGATGCCAAAAGGAGAACGCGTTATGAAGCTCAAGGCGGACCAGCTCAAAGATCCCGAATCGAAGCCGGGGTCGAAGCCCGATTCTAAGGACGATCTAAAATCCCTGCCGCTGCCGGAGGTGGAGAAACGATTGACGTCGTCACCAAAGGGCCTCAGCCAAGCCGAGGCGGAGAAGCGGTTGGCGCAATATGGGCCGAACGAGATCCAAGAAAAGAAAGACAATGCGCTTCTAACATTTCTCACTTATTTCTGGGGCCCCATCCCGTGGATGATTGAAGGCGCAGTCATTCTGTCGGGAATTGTGCGGCACTGGCTGGATTTCTTCATCATTCTCTTTTTGCTGTTTTCCAACGCTTTGGTCGCATTTTGGGAGGAACACCAGGCGGGCAACGAAATTGCCGCGTTGCGGGCCAAGCTGGCGACCAAGGCCCGCGCCTTGCGAGATGGAAAGTGGGCGACCCCGAAGGTATCTGAATTGGTGCCTGGCGACGTCATCCGCCTGCGACTGGGAGACATTGTGCCGGCGGATGCGCGTTTGTTGGAGGGCGATCCGGTGCAAGTGGATCAGTCCGCATTGACAGGTGAATCCTTGCCCGCGACGCGCAAGCCTGGCGAGGCCGTGTTTTCGGGTTCGATTATCAAGCGGGGCGAATCCGACGCGATGGTGTACGCCACCGGTACCAAGACCTTCTTCGGCAAGACTGCGGAGTTGGTACAGGACGCTCACACCGTCAGCCACTTCCAGCGTGCTGTGCTCAAAATTGGTGATTACCTGATCATCCTCGCCCTGACGCTCGTGGCAGTGATTGTCACCTCCGCGCTCTTCCGTCACGATCCGGTTCTCGATACTCTGGAATTTGCCCTGGTACTTCTGGTGGCTGCGATTCCTGTGGCAATGCCAACGGTGCTGTCGGTCACCATGGCGGTCGGCGCGCGGCTCCTGGCAAAAAAGCAAGCGATTGTGACCAAGTTGTCGGCGATCGAGGAACTGGCTGGCGTTGATGTGCTGTGCTCGGACAAAACCGGCACCCTGACCCAGAACAAGCTAACCTTGGGCGATCCTTTCACCGTGAACAATGTTCCCGCGGATCAGGTGATTCTGTGGGCCGCACTGGCTTCGCGAGCGGAAGACAAGGACACCATTGACCTGGCAGTAATCGGCGGAGTGAAAGACGGTAAAGCGTTAAAGGCCTATCAGGTACTCCATTTTCAGCCATTCGACCCGGTGCATAAGCGCACGGAGGCTACCGTCAAAGGCGACGGAAAGCAGTTTTTTGTGGCCAAGGGAGCGCCGCAGGTCATTTTGCAGATGGCAACAAATATCGCAGAAGTAAAGCCCGCGGTTGAGAAAGCGGTCAATGACTTTGCGGCACGCGGCTTCCGTTCCTTGGGCGTGGCCCGGGCGGATGAGGAAGGCAAGTGGCAGTTTGCCGGCTTGTTGCCATTGTTCGATCCGCCACGTGAGCAGGCCAAGGCAACCATCGCGAGCGCCGGGCAGATGGGCGTGAAAGTAAAGATGGTTACCGGCGATCAATTGGCCATTGCCC
>Ga0182030_10010437_pt1 | contig 18866 bp, 12 predicted proteins | sample 812S3MmetaG_FD_121299 | JGI IMG/M metagenome (GOLD analysis project Ga0182030, IMG submission 121299) | Permafrost microbial communities from Stordalen Mire, Sweden - 812S3M metaG (Illumina Assembly) | ecosystem: Environmental > Terrestrial > Soil > Wetlands > Permafrost | place: Sweden...
CCCGAACTATCTCGGATGGCGCCGCACCCTCGAGGCGCTGGGACAGAACGTCACGTCTACCGCCATGATCCTCGGGGCAATCGGAATGGGACCATATCAACAAGCAACGCTATAAGAGCCATCCTTTTTTATGTTTTCAAGATCCTGAGCGATCACGCAACAAGACCTTCCCGAACCCATCGCCGATCAAGACTTCGCCCGCGGAACGGCGACAGGGGGAAGGCAAACCGCCGGAATATGGCCATTCCGTCAAAGTTTGCGCGCCAGCTCCCGCAGGACGAATTTTTTAACCTTGCCCGTAGAGGTCTTCGGTAATTCACCAAACACCACATGGCGCGGACATTTAAAATGCGCCAAATTGTCGCGGCTCCAGGCGATCAACTCCTCGGCGGTCGCGGTCGCGCCCACTCTCAGCTCGACGAAGGCGCAGGGCGTCTCGCCCCATTTGTCGTCGGGCTTCGCGACGACCGCCGCCGCGCGCACCTTCGGATGTTTGAACAGCGTGTCTTCGACCTCGATCGACGAGATGTTTTCGCCGCCGGAAATGATGATGTCCTTGGAGCGGTCCTTGAGCTGAATATAGCCGTCCTTGTGCATCACGCCGAGATCGCCCGAATGGAACCAGCCGCCGAAAAAGGCGGCGTCCGTGGCGTGCTTGTTGTCGAGATAGCCCTTCATCACGATGTTGCCGCGAAACATCGCCTCGCCCATCGTCTCGCCGTCGCGCGGAACCGGCTCCATGGTCTCGGGATTCATCACGTCGAGATCGTCGAGCACGCAATAGCGCACGCCCTGGCGCGCCTTTTTTTCGGCCTGCGCGGGACCGTCGAGCGCGTCCCACTCGTCGCGCCATTCGTTGACGGCGGCGGGGCCATAGGTTTCGGTGAGGCCATAAAGATGCGTCACTTCGAAACCGGCCTCCTTCATCGCGGCCAGCACGGCCTGCGGCGGCGGCGCGGCGGCGGTGAAGAATCGCGCCGTGACCTTCAGCGGGCGCTTTTCCGCCGGCGACGCGGCGAGCAGCGTCGACATCACGATCGGCGCGCCGCACAAATGGGTGACGCCATGCTCGGCCATCAGTTCGTAGATATGGCCGGCGCGCACCTGGCGCAGGCAGACATGCGTCCCCGCCACCACGGACAGCGCCCAGGGAAAGCACCAGCCGTTGCAATGGAACATCGGCAGCGTCCACAGATAAACCGGATGACGCCCCATATCGCCGGTGAGAACATTGCCGAGCGCCAAAAGATAGGCGCCGCGATGGTGGTAGACGGCGCCCTTGGGATCGCCGGTCGTGCCCGATGTATAATTGAGCGAGATGGCTTCCCATTCGTCGGCGGGCGGCGCATAGGCGTAATCCGGATCGCCGGAGGCGAGGAAATCCTCGTAATCGATCTCCCCCAGCGGCGCGCCGGGGCCGACGTAAACCGGATCGTCGTAATCGATCACCAGCGGCTTGGCGTTCGCCAGCGCCAGCGCCGCCGCGACGACGCCCGAATATTCGCGATCGACGATCAACACCTTGGCCTCGGCGTGATCGAGCATGAAGGCCACAACCGCCGCGTCGAGGCGGGTGTTCAATGTGTTGAGCACGGCGCCGGTCATCGGCGCGCCGTAGTGGCACTCCAGCATCGCCGGCGTATTGGCCAGCATTACCGCCACCGTGTCGCCGCGCTTGATTCCCCGCTTGGCGAGCGCGCTGGCGAGGCGGCGGCTGCGCGCGTAAAATTGCGCGTAATCGCGGCGCAAATCGCCATGAACGATGGCGATGTGGTCCGGAAACACCGCCGCCGCGCGCGCCAGAAAACTGATCGGCGTCAGCGGCTGGAAATTGGCGGGGTTGCGATCGAGATCGCGGTCGTAAGGCGATAGGGTCAAGGACGCCTCTCCTGCGGCTGGAGCATTGCAAGCAAAGTTTCGGCCAAAACCGCCAGCCCCGCCTTACGTGTCGAAATCGACATCCTTGAGGCGCCCGAAAACGCTGTCCGCGTCGAAATAATCGTCCTCCTTCGGCGCGACCGGGGCGCGCTTGCCGAACACGTTTTCCTCGGTCGCCGGCGGCGTATAGTGCGGCTGCGTGGTCTCCTCCGCCGGAACCAGCATCGGACCGTGGTCCACGACCAGCGCGGGGCGGTCCTTGGCGGCGCGCGTCACCTCGAAATCGAGATCGATCTGCGAGCACAGGCCCAGCGTCACCGGGTCCATCGGCGCGAGGCCGGCGGAATTCCAATGCGTGCGCTCGCGGATCGCCTTCAAAGTGGTCTTGGTGGTGCCCACGAGGCGCATGATCTGCGAATCTTTGAGCTCCGGGTGACTGCGCACCAGCCACAGGATCGCGTTGGGGCGGTCCTGGCGGCGCGACAAAGGCGTGTAGCGCGGCCCGCGCTGGCGCTTGACTTCGGGAACCTGCACCTTCGAGACGAAAAGAACCAGCCGATGCGCCGCACTCGCCTCGCCTTTGGCGATCTCCTCGCGCGAGAGCTGGCCGGAGGTGATGGGATCGTGGCCGCGAATGCCGGAGGCGACCTCGCCATCGGCGATGCCCTTGACCTCCAGCGGATGCAGTTTACAGAAATCGGCGATCTGGTCGAAGGTGAGCGACGTGTTCTCCACGAGCCAGACGGCGGTCGCCTTGGGCATCAGCGGTGCGTTGCTCATGATAGTCTCCTTAAAACTTTGTGCGCGGGCACGGACGAACGGATATGGACGAACGGATATGGACGCGGAGCCGCGCGCCGTCCGGCGCCAGCGTACCCAAAAAACTCCATCCATGCTGGGGATATACTCATATAGCTCGCCGCCGGACAAAACGCAATAATGTCCGTTTTGGGATAATCGCCCTAATTCGATTTGTGCCGTTCGCTATGGAGATGCTCTAACTCCCGCAGTCGCGCCCTCGCAAGCTCCACGGATTCTCGCAAAATACCCAGCAGCTCGCTCGCCGTTTCGACGAGGCCATGATGCCCTTGCGCGATAAGTTTTTCCATCAGGGCTTGCTGTTTGGCAAGCAGTTGCTCGCCTTCCGAAATATGACGGCGCTCCATAGCTATTTCGTCTTCGCGCGACCAAGCGTTCATTTCGCGCTCCTATGCTCCGCCACGATCGGCGGCCTTAGAGCGTCCGCAGGCGACCGTATCCCGCCCAAGTTAGCACGGCAAACGCTTCGGAGCGGGTTTGAATTTTCGCGCGCCGGCTCGAACCTCGCTCGCTCCGGAAACCCCGCCGGTCAGCGCCAGGATCAGCACGGGAACCTCGATCCAGGCGTGAACGGCGGCGAACAGCCCGTAATAGGCGCGCGCCCGCGCGAAATCGGCGAAAAAACCGCCGAGAGCGAGGCCCGCGACACCCGCGCAAAACAGCGCGAACAGCACGCCGCGCGGCCAGCGAACCAAACCCGCCGCGCCCGGATCGAGCCGCCCCAACATCCACGGCAAGATCACGATGACCGCCAGATAATGCGCGCCCTGCGCGATCACCGACGCGGTGAAAAAATCCTCCGCGCGCCCGTCGAGGAAAGGTCGCGGCACATAGACGCCGAGATGTTCGGCCAGCGGCCCGGCGCCGAGCGGGTCGAACGGGCTTGGCCCGGCGTCAAATGCCCAATGCGCAGCCCCCATCGCCGCCAACAGCGGCAACAGCAGCAGGCCAAAGGCCGCCGCCGCCATCACGCGCGGGCGCGCCCCGCGCGGCGCGATCTGCCACAAAAAGCCGAGCGGCGTGAAATTGTGCAGAATGGCGACGGCGACCGAGGTCGTGAACGGCGCGATCATCGTCGCGCCGCCAATCGCGCCGGCCACGGACAGCGCGACGGCCTTCCGCGCAACGCCGCCGCGTGCGCAAAGGAGCGCCAGCAACGCGCCCGAGCCAAGCTCCACCGGCGCGCCGACGCTCGCCGGCGCCGCGCCGAACACCACGCAAGCTCTCGCCGCGACGATGACGCACAGCAAAGCGGCGATCTGCGCCAACAGCGCCGGGGGCAGCCGTCGCCCGAAACGCCGGTCGACATAACGAAGTTCGCTGAGCACATGCGGCAGGCCAAAGAAGGCCAGCGCCACCGTATAGGCGGCGAGCGGCGCCATCGCCGCGAAAGCCGCGAAGGGAAGGATCGGCGCCATGCCGAGAGCGGCCGCAGCGCCAATGTCGATCCGCGACAGCGGCTTCATGTCGGCGCCCGGCGATCGCCGCGCATCAACGCGGCGGCGGAACAGGGCTTTGCGGATCGGGCGGCGTTTGCCGATCCTTGGGTTTTGGCGGCTCGCCCGGCGGTTGCGGCGGCGGCGGCGGAGGTCGTCGCCGATTCGGATTGATCGGCGCGATGTCGGCGCGCGCGCCGGCGCTGCTCGCGGCGAACGCCGCGCCCGCAATAGACAAGGCGAAACAACGTCTGCTGATCATGGCCCGTCCTCCGTCATGCGCGCGCGCCGCGATGGATCGCGAAGCCGTTCGAACTTGTGACGGATTTCCGCCCATTGCAAGACCGGCCCGCGCCCGGATATTGAATCGAGGGCGTGAAACAGCCGCCCAAAATTGCTATGTCTGACGCATGACCTTCGCGCCAGATTATCCGCTCGCCCGTGTTATCCCCTCCCCGAACCACGGCGAACGGCTGCGGCCGATCACCATGCTGATCCTGCATTACACCGGGACGCCGACGGCTGCGAGCGCGCTCGATCTGCTGCGCAGCCCGCAAGCCGAGGTCTCCGCCCATTACTTTGTCGAAGAGGACGGCGCCATAGCGCAACTCGTGCCGGAGGCGCGGCGCGCCTGGCATGCCGGCAAAAGTTTTTGGGCCGGCGAAACCGACGTGAACTCCGCCTCCATCGGCGTCGAGATCGTGCATCCCGGCCATGACGATCCCCGCCCCTACCCGGCTCGGCAAATCGCCGCGGTCGCGGCGCTGGCGCGCGATGTTTGCACGCGGCATGCGATCGCCAAGGAGCGCGTGCTGGCCCATTCCGACATAGCGGTGACGCGCAAGATCGATCCCGGCGAGTTTTTTCCCTGGGACGCGCTGGCTGTGCAGGGCGTCGGACATTACGTCGCGCCGGCGCCAATTGTCGGCGACGAGGCGCTTAGCGTTGGCGACGCCGGCGCGGCGGTGACGGCGCTGCAACAGCGGCTTCGCGCCTATGGCTATAACATCGAGCCGACCGGGCGTTACGACGAGGCGACCGCCAATGTGGCCGCCGCCTTTCAGCGCCATTTCCGCCCGCAAAGAATCGACGGCCGCGCCGACGCCTCGACGCGCGCGACGCTGGAGGGGTTGTTGGGGGCGTTGGGAAAGAGCGCGTGAGCGCGACGAAACCCGCTGGCGCGCCGATCCTAGCGCGCCCCGCCGTCGATCAACTGGACCTCGCGCAGAAAATCGTCGAAGGCGGCGTAGTTTTCGGTGAGCCTTTGCGCGATCAGCGCGAGTTCGTCGAGCGTGTATTCGGCCCTGTCGTCGTCGTCCTCGAAGAAATCATCGGCGCTGGTGTCCGCCGTCCGGTGCAAGGGCTTGATCGTCTTCGAAACGTTGAAGATCCACGCCGGCTGGATCGAATCCTTCGACACGCCAGCCGTCCAGTCGGAGTGCCTGATGTCGTCGCAAAGCACCCGCATTCTCGAAGGCAGCTTCAGAGAGTCGCGGATCGCGTCGATCTGATCGAGCGGAACGCTGCGATGCCGCAGCAGAGCCAGCAACGCCTGGCGCTTCTCCACGAATGTCATGGTCCTCGTCAGCAGAATCACGGCGGAGCCGTCGGCGCCGATCGCCTGAGCCATGATCCGCTGCATCAACAGTTCGTAGCGGGCATAGCAATGCACGATGGCGCCGAACAGCGTCAGATGTCGCTCGCTGAGGCGTCCAGGCGTCACGGTGTTCATACTTGGCATCCCTGTGGTGACTGTTCGTTCAACGCGGCGGAATTCTCTTGCGACCTATCGCGCCAGGCGGCTTAGCAAGCCGGGGCGAAAGAAGTTGGCGATCGTATCGCGCAGATCGCTGAAGATCAGATAGAGAACCGGCGTGGTGTAGAGCGTCAGCAACTGGCTGACCACGAGCCCGCCAACGATCGCAATGCCGAGCGGGCGCCGGATTTCGCCGCCGTCGCCGTAACTGAGCGCCAGCGGAACGGCGCCGAGGATCGCCGCCGCCGTGGTCATCATGATCGGACGAAAGCGCAGCTGGCAGGCCTGCAGAATCGCGTCATATTCGCTTAAGCCCTGAACGCGCTGCGCCTCGATTGCGAAATCGATCATCATGATCGCGTTTTTCTTGACGATGCCGATCAGCAAAATCACCCCGATGAAGGCGACGATGCTGAACTCCGTGTCGCAGATCAGCAGCGCCAGCAGCGCCCCGACGCCGGCCGACGGCAACGTCGAAAGAATGGTGATCGGATGAATGTAGCTCTCGTAAAGAATGCCGAGCACGATGTAGACGGCGACCAGCGCCGCGGCGATCAGCAGCGGCTCGCTGTCCAGCGATTTTTGGAATGTCCGCGCTGTGCCCTGCATGCCGCCATGCACGCTCGCCGGCATGCGGATTTCGGCGATGGCCTGGTCGATCGCGACCGCGGCCTCGCTCAGCGAGCTTCCGACCGCCAGATTGAACGAGATCGTCGACACGACGAACGGCCCCTGATGGTTGATCGCCAGCGCCGTGCTGCCGCGCTTGTAGCTCACGAAACTGGTCAAGGGCACCATCGTCTCGATGGCGGTGCTGACGGCGGCGCCGGACGAAGCGCCGCCCTTGCCCGAATTGGCGATGGCGTTGGTGGCGGCGTTGCGCGCCGACGCCACGCTGGCGTTGGCGACCGCGCTCGCCGCGCTGGCGCTCGACTTCGCCACCACCGTTCCGACCGGAAGAACCGATGTCGCCGTCCCGCTGGCGGGGCCGCCGGACGTGCTCACGTAAACGTCGCGCAGCGAGCTTGGGTCCTGCCAATAGCGCGGCGCCACCTCCATGATGACGTGGTACTGGTTGAGATCGCTGTAAATCGTCGACACCTGCCGCTGTCCGAAAGCGTCGTACAGCGTGTTGTCGATTTGCGCCGGGGTGAGGCCGAGCCGCGAGGTCGTGTCGCGGTCGATGACGATATCGCTCTCGATTCCGTTCTGCTGCTGATCGGTGTTGACGTCGAGCACGACGCTGCTCTTTTGCAGCTGCTGAACGAGCTTCGGCGCCCAGTTGTAGAGGTCCGTCGAATTGTCCGCTTGCAGCGTGTATTGGTAAAGCGCGTTGCTCTGCCGGCCGCCGATGCGCAGATCCTGCACCGGCTGCATGATCAGGCGCGCGCCGGCGATTCTGCTCAATTTGCGCCGCAGCCGCGCCACGACCTCGCCGGCGGTCTCCGTGCGCTCCGACAAAGGCTTGAGCTGGATCGACACCGAGCCGCTGTTGGTGGAGCCCGCGCCGCCGCCGCTGCCCGATCCCGTATTGCCGGTCACCACGTCGACGGCCGGATCGGCCCCCACGATGGCGACGAGTTCGTCGAGTTTGACGCTCATGGACTGGAACGAAATGCTCTGATCGGCCTGGATCGACCCCTGCAAGCGGCCCGTGTCCTGTTCGGGAAAGAAGCCTTTCGGTATGCCCTCGAAAATCCCGGGGACGCCGGTGAAAAGCACGATGGTCAAAACAACCGACGAGAGCAGCATCGACATAATGAACAGACGATGACGCAGCGCCCAAGTGACGCTGCGTCCATACTCCGCGACGATCCTTGTAAACAGCGAGCGCCGCGGGTGGGCGTTGCGTGGTCTGGATTTGAGCAGCAGCGCGCAGAGCATCGGCGTCGTCGTCAGCGAGATGACCAGCGAAACCACAATCGCCATCGACAGCGTCACGGAGAATTCGCGGAACAGACGCCCGACGACGCCGCCCATCAGCAGCAGCGGAATGAACACGGCGATCAGCGAGATGCTGATCGAGATCACCGTGAAGCCGACTTCGCGCGCGCCGCGTAGCGCCGCCTCGCGCCGCGGCACGCCCTCCTCGATGTAACGCTCGATGTTCTCGAGCACCACGATGGCGTCGTCGACGACAAAGCCTGTGGCGATGGTCAGCGCCATCAACGACAGATTGTCGAGGCTGTAGCCAAGCAGATACATCGTCGCAAACGTGCCGATGATCGACACCGGCACGGCGATCGCCGGAATGAGCGCCGCGCGCAGATCGCCGATAAACAGAAACACGATGAGCGTCACCAAGAGGACCGCGATGACCAGGGTGCGCTCGGTGTCCCTGAGCGAGGCGCGTATCGTCGTGCTGCGGTCGGAAGCGGGAATGATTTCGATGTCGTGCGGCATCGCCGCTTTGAGTTTGGGCAGCGCCGCCTTGATTTGATCGACCGTCTCGATGATGTTGGCGCCGGGCTGGCGATACAAGATCACCAGAATCGCCGGCTTGCCCTGCGCCACCCCGGCATTGCGCAAATCGGCGACGGAATCGGTGATTTCCGCAAGATCGGCGAGATGCACCGCGTTGCCGCCGCGATAGGCGACGATGAGCGGCAGATAGTCCGCGGCGTGGCTCGCCTGATCGTTGGTGTAGATTTGATAGCGCGCGCCGTTGCTCTCGACGGCGCCCTTGGGGCTGTTGGCGTTGGCCGAGGCCAGCGCGGCGCGAACGTCTTCGAGCCCGACGCCGTATTTGTACAGCGCCGTCGGATTCAGCTCCACCCGCACCGCCGGGGAAGCGCCGCCGTTGATCGTCACCTGCCCGACGCCGGCAAGCTGCGAAAGCCGCTGCTGAAGCACATTGCTCGCGGTGTCGTAGAGCTGACCGCGCGTCAGCGTGTTGGAGGTCAGCGCCAGAATCAGGATCGGCGCGTCGGCCGGATTGACCTTGCGATAGGTCGGGTTGCTGGGCAAATTCGTCGGCAGGTCGGCGGCGGCGTCGTTGATCGCCGCCTGCACGTCGCGCGCGGCGCCGTTGATGTCGCGGTCGAGATCGAACTGGAGCACGATGCGCGCCTGGCCGGTGCTGCTCGTCGAGGTCATTTCCGTCACATCGGCGATGTGCCCGAGGTGACGCTCCAGCGGACCGGCGACGCTGGTCGCGACGGTCTGCGGCCCCGCGCCCGGCAGCGAGGCCGAAACGGAAATGGTCGGGATGTCCACCTGCGGCAGCGGCGCCACCGGCAGCAATTGGAACGCCAAAAGCCCGGCGAGCGTGACGCCGACCGTCAGCAGAATGGTCGCCACCGGGCGAGCGATGAAGGGCGCCGAAATATTCATTCCGCCGGCTCCCTGCTCGGCAGCTTGTCGGTCGATCCGAACCGCTCCAGACGTTGCGCCAGACGATCGAAATAGAGATAGATCACCGGCGTCGAGAACAGCGTGAGAAGCTGACTGACGATCAGTCCGCCGACGATCGAAATGCCGAGCGGGTGCCGCAGTTCGGAACCGACGCCCGTGCCGAGCATCAGCGGCAGCGCGCCCAGAATGGCGGCCATCGTCGTCATCAGGATGGGACGAAAACGCAGCAGGCACGCCTGATAGATCGCGTCGCGCGCCGTCATGCCGTCGATGCGCTCGGCCTCCAGCGCGAAGTCGATCATCATGATCGCGTTCTTTTTAACGATGCCGATGAGCAGAATAATGCCGATGATCGCAATGATGTCGAGATCGTGACCGGTGACGCGTAGCGCCAGCAGCGCGCCGACGCCCGCCGACGGCAGCGTCGAAAGAATGGTGATCGGATGAACGAAACTCTCGTAGAGGACGCCGAGAACGATATACATCGTGACGATCGCCGCGACGATCAGCAACAGTTCGTTGCTCAGCGAGGCGGAGAAAGCCGCCGCCGAGCCCTCCATCGCCGTCGTGAAACTGTCCGGCAGGCCGATCTCCCGCTCGGCGGCCTCGACGGCCTTCACCGCGGCCCCGAGCGAACCTCCCGGCGCCACGTCGAACGAGATGGAGGTCGCCGGAAACTGGCTCAAATGCGTGATTTGCAGCGGTCCCGTGCTTTCCTCCATATGCATGATCGCCGACAGAGGAACCTGTCCGTTCGTCGTCGACGACGACGACGGCAGATAGAGGTCAGACAAGGACTTGAGCGATGTTTGAAATTTCGGATCGACCTCCAGAATGACCCGGTACTGATTGGTCTGGGTGTAGATCGTGGAGACGATGCGTTGGCCGAACGCGTCGTAAAGAATATTGTCGACCGTCGCCATCGTGATGCCGAAACGCGCCGCCGTTCCGCGGTCGACCACGATGTTGAGCGTCTTGCCGCGATCTTGAAGATCGCTGGCGACATTGACCATTTCCGGCGCCTCGCGCAACCGCTCCAGAAGTTTGGGAACCCATTTTTGCAGTTCCGCGCCATTGGCGTTTTCGACGACGAAATGATAGCCGGCGCGGCTGATGTTCGAGTCGATCGTCAAATCCTGCACCGGCTGCATATAGAGCTTGATGCCCTTCACCTGCGCGGCGACGCTTTGGAGGCGGGCGATCACCTCGGTGACCGGCGATTTGCGCACGCCGAACGGCTTCAGCTCGATCAGAAATCGTCCGGTGTTCAATGTCGAGTTGGCCCCGTCGACGCCGATGAAGGAACTGAAATTCGCGACATCCGGGTCCTGGCCGATGACTTCGCCGAGCGCGTGTTGTCTTTCGGTCATCGCGGCGAAGGAAATTTCCTGGCTCGCTTCGGAAATCCCCTGGATCGCCCCGGTGTCCTGAAGCGGAAAGAACCCTTTGGGAATTTCGATATAGAGAAGACAGGTGAGAACGACCGTGGCGATCGCCGCCAGCAGCGTTAACGGCTGATGTTCGAGCACGACGTCGAGCGCGCGCGCATATTGCTTGATGATCCAGTTGAATCCGCGCTCCGATGCAAGATCGAAGCGCGTGCGCTGCTGGGCGGTGCGATGGCGCAACAGCTTGGCGCAAAGCATCGGAACCAGCGTCAAGGCGACGAAAGCGGAGATGATGATCGTGACGGCGAGCGTGATGGCGAATTCGTGGAAAAGACGCCCGACGACATCGCCCATGAACAGCAGCGGGATCAGCACCGCGATGAGCGAGACGGTCAAAGAGATGATGGTGAAGCCGATTTGCCGCGAGCCGCGCAGCGCGGCTTGCAGCGGCGCTTCGCCTTCCTCGATGTAGCGCGCGATGTTTTCGATCATCACGATCGCGTCGTCGACGACGAAGCCGGTGGAGATCGTCAGCGCCATCAACGAAAGATTGTCGAGACTGAATTTAAGCAAATACATGACGACCAATGTGCCGACCAGCGACAGCGGCACCGAGAGGCTGGGAATAATGGTCGCAGGCAGGTTGCGCAAAAACACGAAGATCACCAGAACGACGAGAACGACCGCGAGGCCAAGCTCGAATTCGACATCTTCGACCGAAGCGCGGATCGTCGTCGTTCGGTCGCTCAGCACCGTCACGTCCAACGCGACCGGCAGCGACGCGCGCAGTTTCGGCAGCAGCGTCTTGATCGTATCCACCACCGCAATGACATTGGCGCCCGGCTGGCGCTGGATGTTGAGAATGATCGCGCGCGTCGAATTGGCCCATGCGGCGATCTTGCTGTTTTCCGGTCCATGCTCCACGCTCGCCACGTCGCTGATGCGGACCGGATTGCCATTGCGATAGGCGACAATGACGTCGCGGAACTGCGCCGCGTCGTCGATCTGATCGTTGGCGTTGATCGTCGAGGATTGCAGCGGTCCGTCGAATCCGCCCTTGGGCGTGTTGGTGTTGACGTTGCCGATGGTCGTCCGCAAATCGTCGATGTTCAGCCCATAGGCCGCGAGCGCGCTGGGGTTGAACTGGATGCGGATCGCCGGGCGCTGGCCGCCGCTGATGCTGACCAGGCCGACGCCGGGCTGCTGCGACAGCTTTTGCGCCAAACGGGTTTCGACCAGATCCTCGATTTCGATCAGCGGCAACGACTTCGACGTGACGGCCAGCGTCATGATCGGCGCGTCGGCCGGATTGACCTTGGCGTAAACCGGCGGCGCCGGAAGGTCTTGGGGCAGCAGATTGCCGCCCGCGTTGATCGCCGCCTGCACCTCCTGCTCGGCGATGTCGAGACTGAGATCGAGATTGAACTGAAGCGTGATCACCGAGGCGCCGCCGGAACTCGCCGAGGTCATCTGATTGAGCCCGGGCATTTGCCCGAATTGCCGTTCGAGCGGCGCGGTGACCGCCGAGGTCATGACCTCGGGACTGGCGCCGGGATAAAAGGTCTGCACCTGAATCGTCGGGTAATCCACCTCGGGCAAGGCGGAAAGCGGCAAGAAGCTGTACGCGAACATGCCCGCGAGCAGAATGGCGACCATCAACAGCGTCGTGGCCACCGGACGCAGGATGAAGAGTTCCGAAGGATTCATTGCGGGCGGCCGTCTCTCTTTTGGGCGAGGGGCGTGGCGGACGAGTTATTCTGCATCGGGCCGCTTTCTGGCGCGACGCTCGCGGGCCTTCTCCGGGTCGCCGTCGCGTTTGTCCGGTCCCGCGCCGTCGTGTCTCGGGCGCTTTGGCGGCGCGACCGCCTCGGCGGTCGGCTTGTCGTCGGCGATCTTGATTTCCGCCCCGTCGCGCAATCGGTCGGCGCCGTCGATGACCACCCGATCGCCTTCCCCGACGCCGCTCTTGACCTCGACCTTGCCGCTGTCGGCGACGCCGATGACGACGGGCTGCACGGCGACTTTCTCGCCGTCCCTGACCACATAGACGAAGGAGCCGTTGGCGCCGGTCTGGACCGCCGCCGACGGCATGGTGACCACGTTTTTCTCGACATCGACCAGCAGATCGATGTTCACGAACTGGTTGGCGTAGAGCTTGCCGTCCTTGTTGTCGAACTCCGCCCTGGCCTTGACCATGCCTGTCGTCGTGTCGATCGTGTTGTCGAGCGTGTAGAGGCGCCCCACCGCGAGCGTCTTGGCGTTGGCCCGGTCGAGCGCCGTCGCCTGCAACACGCCCTTGGAGTTGAGCCCGTCGACGATCTCCGGCAGATAGTCTTCCGGCATCGAAAATATGACCGAAATCGGATCGATCTGGGTGACCAGAACGATGCCGTTCACGTCGCCCGTCGTCACGTAATTGCCCGCGTCGACCTGCCGAAGGCCGACGCGCCCGGAGACCGGCGAGATGACGTGGGCGTAGGTCAGATTCAAGCTCTGATTGTCGACCTGCGCCTGATCGCTTTTGACGCTGCCCTCGTATTGCTTGACGACCCACACCTGGTTTTCGGCCTGCTGGCGGGCGATCGAATCCTGCTTCATCAAAATGTTGTAGCGCTTAAGATCGGCCCGGGCCTGATCGAGAAATCCCTGATCGTGACGCAATTGTCCTTCGTATTGCTCTTTCAGCACTTGATAGGGGCGCGGGTCGATCTGGGCGAGGAAGTCGCCCTTTTTGACCACTTGACCTTCCTTGAAGGCGACCTCGGTCAGATAGCCGTTCAACTGCGTTTTGATGATCACATTGGCGATGGGCGTCACGGCGCCGAGCCCCTTGCGAACGATATTGATGTCGCCGCGCGCGACGGTCGCCACCCCGACCGGTTGAGCGCCGCCGACCAAGCCGCGGCTCGGGCGCTGGCGGACCTGTTCCTGCGGCCACACGATCCGGTAGGTGGCGTAACCGAGCAGCCCGACGATCAGCAGCCCGAGACCAATCGCCACCGGCGAGCGCCGCCCGATCGCCTTTGGCGCCGACGCCGGCTTGGGTTTGACGACGCCCGCCGGATGAGCTTCGTATTTTATCTCGTGGTCGGGCAGAGCGACATTATCGTCCATCTTCGTATCACCTGTCTGAGAGCGCGCGGGCCATGGCTGTTGGTTCGCGCGGCTCCGGGGACATAGACGTGGCAGTGGCCGGCAAAGCGCTGATCGGGACCGGCAAAGGCGGCGCTTTAATGGCGGCGAGATCGTCGATGGGCGGCAGGCTCGCCGCGTCCCATCCGCCGCCGAGCGCCTGAATCAGGCTGACGCTGGCGATAAAAAGATTTTGCCGCGCGATCAAAGTGGACTCCTCGTTGGACAGCAGCGTCGCCTGCGCGGTCACGACCGAGGTGAAAGCCACCGTGCCGACCCGATATTGATTGAGGTAAAACTCCACGGCGTCGCGCGCCTCTTTCACGGCCTCGTTATATTTCTTCAATTCCTGCGCCAGGATTCGAATCGCCGCAAGCTGGTCCTCGACCTGCTGGAACGCGGTCAGCACGGTCTGGCGATAGGTGGCGACGCCCTGCTCGTAGCTGGCCTTGGACGCTTGCAACTGCGCGTCGAGCAGGCCGCCGTCGAACATCGTCTGCGTGGCGCCGCCGATCAGCGACCACGCCTCGTTCGCGGCGATGACCGGCCAGGGCTGCGGGCCGATGAAGGTCAGCGCGCCGGAGAGGCTGATGTTCGGATAGAAATTGGCCACCGCGACGCCGATCAGCGCGTTCAACTGCTGCAACTGCCGTTCCGACGCCGCGATGTCGGGGCGCCGCTCCAGCAGACGCGACGGCACGGAAACCGGGAAGGCCGGCGGCGTTTGCGTGGCCCAGCGGCGCTTCGCGATGGTCAGCTCGGACGGAGGCCGCCCCGTCAACACGGCGATGGCGTGTTCGTATTGAGCGCGCAGCACGCCGACATTGATGCCTTGCGCCTCCGTCGACAGCACTTGATTGTCCGCCGTGATATAGTCGGCGCGGCTGGAAATGCCGACCGTATACTGGTTCTTGAGAATATCGCGCGTGCGCCTAAAACCCTTCAGCGTGTCGTCGATCACGCCCTCAAGCTCGTCGGAGGCGCGCAGATTGAAATAGGCGGTGACGAGTTGCGCCTGCGCCAGCAGCTTCGCATTGGCGAGATCGGCCGCGCTGACTTGCGCCGACGCCGCGTCGGCCTCGACGGTGCGGCGGATGCGGCCCCAAACGTCGACCGCCCAGGTGGCGTTCGCCGCCGCGGTGTAGTTCCAAGTGAACGTGGGGTTGCTGGACGCGGACGAACTGCCCGACGAGGAACTGCTCGACGAGAAGCCTCCCGTCGCCGAATGCGTGCCCGCCACGGCGTAACCGCCGGTGATGGTGGGAAACAGCCCGGCCTGCCCCTCGCGGATCACCTCCGCCGCTTGGCGATAGCCGGCTTCCGCGGCCGCGACCGTCTGATTCGAGATCTCGACTTGGGCGGCCAGCCGATCCAGCTCCGGCTCGCGATAGACCCGCCACCAGGCGCCGCGATCGACGAGATCGGCCGGCGTGATCGGCTTCCAGCCCTTGCGTTGCTTGAGCTCCTTGAACTCGGTCGACATGATCGGCCTCGGACGGACATAGTCCGGCCCCAGCGCACAACCCGACAGCAGCGCGAGCATGACGCCCGCGCATGATTTGCCTGCCGCCGTGCTCCCCGTGCGCGCGTCGTTGAACACTTGGCGCAACGTCGTGAAGCTCGACAACGAGGACAATCCGCAAAATTCAAACGATTCGACGTAAGAGGATTTAGCGGCGGCGGCGATCGCGACAACTCTCCTCATAAACTTCCCCCGCAACGCAAGAACTTCCCCCGCAACCTTGCCCGCCGCCACATTTAGCCGAACGGGCCCAGCCCCGCCAGATACGCATATGTCGAAACGAACCGCGCGGCGCGGTCCCTCTTGCTGATCGAACGGGCCGCAGCCGCGCTCGAAAAACGCTTCATCATCGAACTTATCCCCATTTATCGACGACGCGCCGCGCGCCCATCGATCCGCGACACGCCACCCTCGCAGGCGCATGTGTCCGAGGTTTATCTTTTTGGCCGAGAGTATTGCCGGAATGCGTCTCCAGGTCATATTGGACACAATGGAGACATATTTATCGAACCCGGAGCTGCTGAACACTGCAATCGAAGGAGAACCGGCAAGGGGCGATGCGGTTCTTCCTTGCTCCAACATTTTGATTCTGAGCTTTGATTCCGAGCGATGTCTTATCGTTCGAACGATTAAGCGCTCTAACTGGCCAAAACCTCGTCTATTTTCGTCGCTAACTGCACGAGGGTGAAGGGCTTGGCGATGAAATGCAGTCCTGCATCCAGCCTGCCGTTGTGAATAATGGCGTTGCGCGTGAATCCGGTGGTGTATAAAACCTTGAGGTCAGGGGCGCGACGCAAGGCTTCGGCCGCCAGTTGCCGACCGTTGACGTCGGGCATGACAATATCCGTCAACAGCATTGCCGTGGCGGGATGCGCGTCAAGCTGTTCCAATGCGCTTTTGGCGCTATTCGAGTGAATGACCGCATATCCCAGCTCTCGCAGCGAGGAGACGGTCATTTCGTTGACCCGCGCGTCGTCCTCGACCACCAAAATCAACTGATCGGAATGGTCGCCATGCAAATCGGGCCATGCCTCTGCGCGCGCGGTCTTGGCCTCTTGCACCGGGCCGGCGTCGTGAAGGCGCGGCAGGTACATCTTGACGGTCGTGCCGTGGCCGGGCTCGGAATAGATTTTGATATTGCCGCCCGTTTGTTTGATGAACCCGTAGACTTGCGAAAGACCAAGGCCAGTGCCCTTGCCAACGCCTTTAGTGGTGAAAAAGGGGTCGAAGGCTTTGGCGATGACATCCGCCGTCATCCCCGCTCCGGTATCGGTGACGGCAATCTGAACGTAATGGCCCTCCGGAATATCGTTGTGGCGGGAATACCGACTGTCGAAATCGCAGTTGGCGGTCTCAATCGTCAATCGCCCCCCGCCCGGCATCGCGTCGCGGGCATTGATCGCCAGATTCAAAATAGCGTTCTCGAGCTGGCTGACATCCGCGCTGGAGGGCCAAATACCGCCAGTGAGAACGATTTCCGTGACGATCGTTTCGCCCAAAGTCCGTTGCAGAAGTTCTTCCATGCTGCTGACCAGCCGGTTGACGTCGATCCGCTTTGGGTTGAGGGGCAATTGCTTGGCGAAGGCCATGAGCCGGCTGGTCAGCGTCGCGGCGCGCGTCGCGCCGTCCATGGCCCCGTCCAGAAACCGTTCGATTTTCACGTCCCCCCTGGCGAGCCGCTTTTGGCACAGGTTGAGGCCGGACATAATCACCGCCAGCATATTATTGAGATCGTGCGCGAGGCCGCCGGTTAACTGACCAACGGCGTCGATTTTGTGCATCTGACGAATTTGCGCCTCTCGCTGCTCGCGCTGGGCGTCACGCACAAGCATTTCCCGGTCGTGACGGCGCTCGAATATAATCCATGTAAACAGCGCGGTGACGATGAGGATAAGCCCTAACAGAGAGACTGCGGCGATCGCCAGCGTCGCCCCAGTAACATCGGTGACCCGAAGTGCGAGCAACCGGTCCTCTTCCTTTTGCATCGAAGCGAGTGAATCTCGAACTTTTTTGGTCTGGGTTCCGGGCAGCAGGGTTTTGAGGTTTGAGAGCGTATTCTCAAGCGTCGACCCTTCCCGAAAGGCGATAATTTCCTTGCGGTGGGCGAAATAACCGTCCATCGCCGGTTGCAGCGCATCGAGATTGCTCTGCTGCTGCGGATTGTCCTGCGTCAGGCGACGCAAGTCTTCCAACACGGGACCATATTTCTCCGCCGATTGCCGATATTCGGATCGATAGACCGGATCTCCCGTGAGCAAGAACCCCCTTGTTGCGGACTCCGACTCCAGGACCAGATCCGACGCGAGCGAGATGCTGCTTTTAACAGCGACCGAGTGTTCGACCCAGACGACGGTATGATGGTAATTCCATACCAGCCAGCTCAGCGCGCCAAGCACCCCAAGCAGGAGCACAACGCATATTTGCGGCACGCGCACGCGCCTCCTGGGATCGGTTTTCGATGTCATGGAAAAATCCTCAACCCACAAACCACCGCGCGGGCCGCTTTGGGCGAAACTCCATCAGCGCCTAATAATCCCCGGATGCAAGCTGGCCGTGTTATTCTTTGGCCAATGATCGGGGATCACGAGGGCCATATGGACAATAACAGCTGCGCGGTAAGCAACGCTAAGTTACTCGCGGATCGACCGGCTGGTCTATCTGGCGTGCGCGTGTTTGTCGCCGAGGACGAACAGATGCTTCTCTGGGTTCTTGAAGAGGTTTTAGCGGAATTTGGGTGCGAAACAATCGGAACGGCGACGCATGTTGCCGATTCTCTGGCGTTCGTTAAGGATAATGTCTTTGACGTTGCGATCCTCGATGTAACGCTCGTCGATGGGGATACTCAACCAGTGGCCAACTTGCTCAACGCTCGCGGAACGCCTTTCATCATTACTTCTGGTAAGTCACACTTGGAAGCGCCCACCGTCTTGAAGAACGCTTTATATTTGCAAAAACCTTATACATGCGATGATTTGAAGAAGATGTTGCTTGCCGCATTGGCATAGGTCACGCTAGAGCCAGATCTTAACAAAGTCGATAGACGTTTTTAAAAGCTCGCTCTAGGGGGCGGCCAAACTGAATTGAGTAGATTCCACCGGTTGCCAATTTATCTCGTCTCTCCGACGATGAGAACCATGACATGGCACGTCCAATATCAGCAAGACGGAACAGACCGCCTCGCGAGGTATCCAACCCCCGAGGAGGCCATCGAATCCGCTTGCCGTCTGATCGACGAAGGTTGCGACGTTTCCCGCATGGGCACGGACGAATTCGCCAACTCCATCGGCAGAGACGAAATCGCCCGCATCTATGCCTTTTGGGCGAGACCGAGAAGGCCGTTCGATCGATAAGAAAAAGTGAGCGCAGCAGACGGTTGTGCTTAACTATATTCTCACAAATCGTCGTTTTGAGAGGCGAAGCTTAGCGGGCGCAAATATTACGTTTTCGCATAGGACCAAGCTTGCCTATCCGGTTGTTACCCACACCCACTAGATGTGGGGTGCGTCCATTCCCCGGAGTAAAGCCCATCGAAAGTCGGCGCGACCGCGCCTCCCGCAATTCCGAGCAGCGAGCGGAACGCG
>Ga0182030_10010438_pt1 | contig 18865 bp, 14 predicted proteins | sample 812S3MmetaG_FD_121299 | JGI IMG/M metagenome (GOLD analysis project Ga0182030, IMG submission 121299) | Permafrost microbial communities from Stordalen Mire, Sweden - 812S3M metaG (Illumina Assembly) | ecosystem: Environmental > Terrestrial > Soil > Wetlands > Permafrost | place: Sweden...
ATGCAAATTGATAAAGTGTACGAGCCTCAGCGGTTCGAGCCGCATTGGGCGCAATCCTGGATCGATTCCGGCATCTTCCGCGCCAACCCCGCAGCCCCTGGGCGCGTATTTTCGCTGGTCATCCCTCCGCCCAATGTCACCGGGTCGCTGCATATCGGCCACATGCTCGAACACACCGAGATCGACGTCACCATCCGCTGGCGCCGTATGCTCGGCCACAACACTCTCTGGCTCCCCGGCACCGATCATGCCGGTATCGCTACCCAGATGGTGGTGGAACGCAAACTGGCCGAAGACGGCATCTCGCGCCGCGATCTGGGCCGCGAGGAATTCGAAAAACGCGTCTGGGAGTGGAAGGAACAGTACGGCGGCAACATCAAGAAACAGATGATCCGCCTGGGCGCCTCCTGCGATTGGAGCCGCGAGCGCTTCACGCTGGACCCCGGCCTCTCGCGCGCCGTCCGCGAAGTCTTCGTCCGCCTGTACGAAAAAGGACTCATCTACCGCGGCGAGTACATGGTCAACTGGTGCCCTCGCTGCCAGACCGCGCTCTCCGACCTCGAAGTGGCCCACACTGACGTCTCCGGGCACCTCTGGCACATTCGCTACCCCGTCAACGGGCTCGAAGGCGGCTTCGTCACCGTCGCCACCACGCGGCCTGAGACCATGCTCGGCGATACCGCCGTCGCCATCAACGCCAAAGACCAGCGGTACTTCGACCTTCACGGCAAGACCGTCCAATTGCCGCTGATGGATCGCGAGATCCCCATCGTTCTGGACGATCTGGCCGACCCCGCATTCGGCACCGGCGTGGTGAAAGTCACGCCCGCGCACGACCTCAACGATTTCGAAGCCGGCCGCCGCCACAATCTGCCGAAGATCAAGGTCATCGACGAGAACGCGAAGATGACCGAGGCTGCCGGTCCCTACGCCGGCCTTGACCGCCTGGAAGCTCGCAAGCAAGTGGTCGCCGCACTCCAAAAGATCGGGGCGCTCGTCAAGGTGGAAGACTACAACCTCAGCCTCGGCACCTGCCAGCGCTGTAAGACGCCCGTCGAGCCGCTGGTCTCCAAGCAGTGGTTCGTAAAGATGAAGCCGCTCGCCGAAAAGGCCATCGAAGTGGTGGAGAACGGCAAGATCGAATTCATCCCGGCCAACTGGACTAAGACCTACTACGAGTGGATGTACAACATCCGTGACTGGTGCATCTCCCGCCAGCTCTGGTGGGGCCATCGCATCCCCGCCTGGCACTGCCAGGAATGCCATGAGATTATCGTGGCGCGCGAGACGCCAACCGTGTGCCTGCGCTGCAACTCCGAAAATCTGGAGCAAGAAACCGACGTGCTCGACACCTGGTTCAGCTCCGGACTCTGGCCGTTCTCCACCCTCGGCTGGCCCGATAAGACCGTCGATCTCGCCACTTACTATCCGACCTCGCTGCTCATCACCGGCTTCGACATCCTGTTCTTCTGGGTGGCGCGCATGATCATGATGGGGCTCGAATTCATGGGCGAGGTTCCGTTCCATCAGGTCTACATTCATGCCCTGGTGCGCGACGCCGAAGGCCAGAAGATGTCGAAGACCAAGGGCAACGTGATCGACCCGCTGGTGGTCACCGAAAAGTACGGCACCGACGCCATCCGCATGGCCATGCTGCAATGCGCCGCGCCCGGCACCGACATCGTCCTCACCGAAGCGCGCATGGAAAGCTCGCGTGCCTTCGCCAATAAAATCTGGAACGCCGCGCGCTTCCTGTTCATGAACATGGAGCGCAGCGGCGTGGAACCATGGGTGCCCGAACACCTGGAGGAGTTCCTCCCGCAGGCAGAAAACGGCGAAGTCCCCATCGAGGATCGCTGGATTTTCAGCCGCCTCAACGACTGCGCCCAGCAGGTGAACCGCGCCATCGAAACCTATCGCTATCACGAAGCCGCGCAATTGCTGTGGCAGTTCATCTGGCATGAGTTCTGCGACTGGTACGTGGAGTTGAAGAAGCTCCGCTTCCAGGAAAACTCCGGCATCACACCTGGATGGCGGAACATCCTGGCGGCTTTCGAGAGCGTACTGCGCCTGCTGCATCCCGCCATGCCGTTTCTCACCGAGGAGCTCTGGCAGCGCTTCATTCCGGCCGACCAGCGGGCCACGCGTCCCGCCTCCATCGCCCTCGCCAGCTACCCGCAGTACCGCCGGGAGGCCACCGATTTCGCCGCCGAACGCGAGACCGGCATCCTGCAGGAGATCGTCACCATGGCGCGCACCCTGCGCACCGAAAGCAAGCTCGACCCCAAGCAGCAACTCGCCGGGACGGTATACTGCCGCACCGCCGCGCTCGAAGTCGCGCAACGCCACGCCGAAGCGATCCAGAAGATCGCCAACGTGAAGTTGGAATTCAAGGCGGAGGCTGCGCCCAAGGCGCCAGTGATGCGCTCCACGGCGGAGCTCGACCTCGTGCTCGAAGTACCCAAGTCGCAGGAAGACGCCAAGGCGAAGCGCGACGCTAAAGAGCTCGACCAGCTCAATAAGAACATCGCCAGCCTCGAGCGCCAGCTCGAAGATGAGGCGTTTCTCGCCAAGGCTCCGCCGCACGTGATCGAAGGCATGCGCGCCAAGCTGGACGCCTACAAGAAGCAGCGCGACAAGCTCCTATGACCCCCATCTTGCGCATGGCTCTCGATGAGGACATCGGTAGCGGCGACGTTACCACGCGCGCCTGCGTGGCGGAATCGCAGCAGGCGCGCGGACGGTTCCTGGCACGTGAGCCGCTGGTCATCGCCGGCCTGGCGCTTCTCTCCGAGTTGTACGGCTCCATCGACATCCACAAGCACGATGGCGACTCGTGCGTCGATGGCGAAGTGATTGCGGAGGTCAGCGGGCCCGCCCGCAAGCTGCTCGAACACGAACGCGTGGCGCTGAATTTCCTGCAGCGGCTGAGCGGAGTCGCCACCCTCGCGCGCCAGTTCGCCGATGCCGTCAAAGGCACCGGTTGCCGCGTTCTCGACACCCGCAAAACAACACCCGCCATGCGAGCGCTCGAAAAGGCGGCCGCTGCCGCGGGCGGCGTCACCAACCACCGCATGGGCCTCTACGACGCAGTCTTGATCAAGAACAACCACATCGCCGCCGCGGGCGGGGTCCGCAATGCCATCGAGCGCACCCGCGCCAGCGGCCTCGATATCGAAATTGAAGTGCGAACCCGCGCCGAACTGCACGAGGCTCTCGACGCAGGCGCCACGCACTTGCTGCTCGACAACCTGACGCCCGCCGAAGCTGCCGAGTGGATCGAAGAGATTGCCGGCCGTGCCCGCGTGGAACTCTCCGGAGGCATCCATCTCTCGAACGTGCGGGCGTACGCCGAGACGGGTGCCGACTTCGTCTCCGTAGGCGCCATCACGCACTCCGCCCGCGCCATGGACATCAGCTTCCGTCTGGAGCTCGCATGACGACTCTTCCTCCCTCTGCGCTCTCAGCTACCTCCGCGTTCTCCGGTTTTGACTTGGTTTTTCTCTGCGTCTCTGCGCCTCTGCGGTGAATCCATGATCCCCCTCGACATCGACCGCCTCCGCCGCGCCTTCCCCGCCCGCACCATCCACTACCACGAGTCCATCGACTCCACGATGACCGCCGCCGCCCGACTTCCCATCGGCGACGTCGTCATAGCCGAAGAGCAGACCGCGGGACAAGGCCGCCACGGCCACACCTGGCATTCCGCCCCGGGCGACGGCATCTATTGCTCCCTCGTGCTGCCGCAAACGCCGGTTCTCACCCTGGCCCTCGGGCTCGCGACTCACACCGCTATCTTCGAATCGACCGGCCTGGTCTGCGACCTCCGTTGGCCCAACGACCTCATGCTTAACGACCGTAAAGTCGCCGGCATCCTGGTACAGGCCGTGGGACGCAATGCCATCGCGGGCATCGGCATCAACGTGAACCATACCGCATTCCCAGCCGATGTCACCGCGCTCGCCACGTCCCTACGCATTGCCGCGGGCCGGCCGATTCATCGCGAGGAGATCCTGCTCGCGCTGCTGCCCGCCATCGACACGATCGTGGCGCAAGACAAATCCGCGATCCTCGCAGCCTTCACCCATCTATCGAGCTATGCATCCGGCCTGCGCGTCGAGGTGGACCAGCCCGACGGTATCCTCGAAGGCACCACCGCGGGGCTCGACACGGATGGCTACCTGATCGTGCGCCGGGACGATGGAACTTCTACCCTGATAATTGCAGGAGGCGTACGTGCTGCTCGCTCTTGACGCAGGTAACAGCAATATCACCATAGGTGCTTTCGAAGGCCGCAAACTGCTCTGCCAGTGGCGCCTGCGCACCGTCCGCGAGCAGACCGCCGACGAATGGGGCATCCTGCTCCGCAATCTGTTCTCGCCCGTCGGTCTCGACATCGCCGCCGTCGATGGCATCATCATCGCGAGCGTCGTGCCCACCATCGATGCCACCCTGGCCTTCATGGCCGACCGCTATTTTCATACCACTCCTATGTTCGTCGGCCCCCATACAAACCTGGGCATCGCCATCAAGTACGACAACCCCCTGGAAGTGGGTGCCGACCGCCTGGTCAACGGCGTCGCCGGGTTCTATAAATACGGTGGCCCCTGCGTGATCGTCGACCTCGGCACTACCATCAACTTCGACGTCATGTCCGCCGCCGGCGAATACCTGGGCGGCGCCATCGCGGTCGGTATCGGCATCGCCATCGAGGCGCTCTTCAGCAAGACCGCGCGCCTGCCGCTGGTCGATTTCCGCCCGCCCAATGACATCGTGGGCACCAACACCGTAAACAGCATGCGCTCTGGCTTGTACTACGGCGCCATCGGCATGATCGACGGAATTCTCGAACGTATGATCGAGAAGATGGGTCCGGACACCAGGCTCGTTGCCACCGGCGGGCAGGCGTCGATGATTGTCAGCGGATCGCGCTACCTTAAAACGGTGGACGAGCATCTCACTCTGGAAGGTCTCGCCATGATCTGGGAGCGCGTCCACGAGGACAATCATGGGGACAATCATGGGGACAAGCATGGGAACAAGCAGCGGCCTTGAACTACTTCAACTACTTCAACTATTTCACGGGGCCTTTTAGAATGGGCCCGCTAACGCTACCGTCTTCTTCGGGGGCGGGCAGCAGCGGAACACTGATTCACGATTTGCTTCAGAAGCGCGCTAACGCTCTGGCGACCTTGGCGGAGGCCCGCGCCACAGCGGTGCGGCACAGATGCAGGTCAGCCCCGCAAACTGCACTGTCGCCGTTACCCCCCAATCGTGACGGTCGGCAATTGGACCAGCGGCGTGACCCCGCCGGGACTGGCCCCCAGACCTGGCCCGGCGGCAGGCGGAGAGGAATACCTGCAGGTCGCGGCCATACGCATGTGACGATCATGGAGGCACAGTCGCCGATCGCCGAGTAGCTCGCGAAGCACCCGGTTCTCCTCGCGAAGGTAGTCAATGACCTGCAGTTGGCGTCGATTCATCCACCCGGAAACGGCGATCGGCAGAAAGCGGAATCGGCCGAAAACTTGCTTGGTGTTCAAATCCCATTATCGCGACTGCGGGACGATGGTGAACCCACGGCGAATTCAAGCAGATCCAATTTCCGGACCATACGGGCACTCCGGCTGATTCGTCCGCTTCAGTAGCTCGAGGGCAGGAAGTCGATGGTGATCCAGGCAATCCGGTCGACTGGTCTGCCATTGAGGAACGTCGGTTCATACTGCCAGCGCAGCACGGCATCCTGTGCCGCTTTCCGCAGCATGTTCGGTCCGCTGACCACCTGGGCGGCCACCACCTTGCCGTCTCTCCCTACCCAAGCTTCGAGCTTCACCAAGCCGCTGACCTGGGCGTGCTCGGCGCCGCGCGGATAGGCGGGAGGCGTCATGCGAATCAGCTTGCCGCTATGGACGCCGCCGCTGCTCTCGACAACCGGCGTTTCATCGGCGATCTGTGTGCTGGGTGTGCGGTCCAAAGCGTGCGCTGCGGGAATTCCCAGAAGGGTGAGGGCGGTCAAAAAGCTATAGAACTTACTCATGCTATCCTCCCACGCATCGCAGAATGCTTGGGTCTGCGGTGTGTGACAACGCGAGTATAGCGCGAGGCTCTTGGCGTTAAGCCGAATTATGAGGTACTAGGTCACCTATAAGCGTAATGGGAAACATGCCTGACATTTTCCCACTCCGGGGTGCGATAAGGCCGCGTCTGCTTGGTTGCTTGGCAGGCACGGCCCTCTCACACGCTTCGCTCCGAAACGTGGTGAGATCTGCGGAACTACCCTTTCATACGATTTTCGACGCCGGATTTTTTCAATTCGGAGTCGAAAATCTCTTTTACGAGGGGGTCCTCGTCGTCATATTCAATGAGATTTCCGCCTTTGCGAATACTGGTTTTTCCCAGACGGTGCGTCCGGCCCCCACCGCCCAGCCCGCGCATGAACCATCGGCCGTCCCCGCCCCACGTCGCAGCCAGGTAGCGGGCGGGGTCGCCGCTGGTATTGAAATGCTGATGGAACCATCCGTCCGGTGGTACGAATAGAGTACCTTCGGTGAAATTGACGCGCACGTGCTCCGCCGCTTCCGAAAATCTCGGCGAGCCCTTCCACAATAGCGTAAAACCGCTGCCGTTCAGCATGAGCACGTGAGATCCCGGACCGTGACGGTGCGCCTTCTTATACGTACCCACCTCGAATTCCGAAATATGCGCCTGCATGGTGTTATCGGCCAGTTGCAGCTCGATGCGCGAGTTGGCCTTTCCTCGCTCGGCAACTTTGAAAAGTCCCAGCGTACGCGCGTTCGGAATGTAGGCACTGTCCCAGGTGTCGACACCGCCTTTCTGCTCGCTCTCCTCGGGATTCGTCTCCTTGTGGTGGAGGTGAGCCGGACCCGCGCCGAACGCCTCAGGTTCGCCCGTGTAGCGATCCCGGAAGACGTAGTCATTGTTGAATACGAAATCCAGGTTGTGAAACAGGTCGATGACCACGGGCGCGTTCGTGATAGCCACGAGTCGCGCGGGCGCGGCGCCTCTATTGCGGTGCTGCCGCCACGTGTTCAACGGCGGGCCGATCACGGCGCCGGGCTTCCATTTCACCGTCTGCTTCGCACCTCCGGGCGCCCAGATGTCGGTCTCGCCTTCACCGGCTGTCACGTAGATCACTTCTTCGAAGAGGTAGCGCTGCGGATTGGTCTGGCCCCCGGGAGGGATCTCGCAGACGTAGCCGTCATTTACGCCCTCGCCGCCAATCAGGTCGATGTAGGCGCCCTGCACACCCATGCGCTTCCAGGGTTTCACCGTAACATTCCGCACGTCCGGAATGCTATGGCCGCCGAGTATCGGGATGTTCTCTTGCTTGCGCCACTCGTCGTAGGGGTTGCGGTTGGTCTGGTTGTATTCGGCGGAGGCAATCGCGTTCTCGCGTGCCTGGTTTTGGTCGGCTTTCAAAAGAATTCGGCTGGTGGCGGCGAAACCGAGGCCGGATACGGCAGCCCGCTCCACAAAGTCGCGCCGCGAGGTGTGGCCGGCAAGATACTCCCGAGTCCAGTTCTTTCTCATTGGTCATCCCCTATGGAAAAGTGGAGCCGGTAGTTCCGGCCCCCTTTTTGACAGCCTGTACGTCCCCTGAAGTTTCACCATTTGAATTTCAGTGCGAATTGGATTTGGCGGGACGTCGTCAAGGTCGACGTGATGAGCCCCGCGCTTGGTGAAACGGCGCCTGAAGAAGTGAAGGTGGTGATCACCGGCCACCCGAAATTGGGGTGATTGATGGCGTTAAAGAACTCCGCGCGGAACTGCAGAGTGGCACGCTCATTGACGCGGAAGTTCTTGAAGAGAGAACTATCCATTTCCACCAGGCCAGGAGCGGTGAGGATGTCTCTGCCGGCATTTCCAAAGGTGCCCGCGGCGGGCAGAACGAAAGCCGCCGGATTGAACCATTGATTGGGGGAACCTTCGACAATGTTCCCGGTGAAGTTGGGATTCAACGACACGCGATCGGGATTGCGGGTGTCGCCGTCGCCGGATTGGTTGAAGCCTGCCAGCGGCGTAAAGGGGAAACCTGTTTGCGCAGAGACGATGGAGTTGACCACCCATCCTCCAATCAGCGCTTCCTCCAGGGCGCTCGTCCCTCCAGCCAGAGCTTTCCCCTTGCCGAAAGGAAGTTCATAACTGAAGTTGCCGGAGACACGCTGCGTGATGTTGAAGTTCGAGAGCCCCCAATCGAGCATGGGATTGCGCGGATCGAGGTAAGTGGTGGCGCCGCCCAACCCTTCGTTGCCGAGGAAGGATGACGAGTGATCGTCAAGGCTCTTGGCAAACGTGTAGTTGGCGCGGAAGACCAGGCCGTAGCTGGATTGCTTGGTGACGTCCGCCTGCAGGGCGTTATAGTTGCTGTTCGCGTTGGAATACTCGTAGCGGCTGTTGGATAAGTTTGGATTGGCGCGCGGAGATTTGGGAGGAAAGTAATCCTGCCCGTTGACGATCTGCGGAATTGCGGTGTTGGCGTCCCCGGTGCCGAGCAGATGATCGCCGCGCTCTCCCACGTATCCGACAGAGAGCACCATTTTCCCCGGCAGAGATTGATCGACGCGCAAGCTGTACTGGTAAACCGTGGGCATCTTCAGATTCGGCTGCACGCCCAGCGGTCCGATCTTGGATCCGGGAATGTTCGCACCCGGCGCCAGAACCAGAGGAAAAGTAGCCGGTGTGACCGAAACGCGGCTGTCGAATGCGCCCAGCGGAATCGCATCGCAGCATGCGCCCATGTAGTCCAGTTGCTCGTAGTAAATGCCGAAACCCGCGTGCACGGCCGTCTTGGCGCCGAAAGGGGCCCACGCGATACCGGCGCGCGGGCCGAACAGGAAGCGGGCATTGTTTTGGTTATAGATGGAATGCCCAACCACCGGCTGCGTTTGCAGAACGCCGCTGGAATCGGCCACAAAATTACCGGCCAGCCCCTGCGGCGAGTTCCAACCGTTGTTGAACTCGTGCCGGATGCCGACGGTGGCAGTCAGGCGGGGCGTCAGCTTGAGCGAGTCTTGCGCATACCAGGCCCCGGCCGTCTGTCGCCAGGCGATGGAAATAGGATTGAGCGTGCCTACTACCGACGAGGCTGAACCGAGCATGAAATGTTGGAGATCCGAGAATGTCGCCACGCCATACCGCTGGTCGGCGGCGTTGTCATTCGATTGGACCAACTGGAACCATCCGCCGAATTCCAGGCGATGGATGCCCTTGATGATCGATACCGAATCGGTAATCGTTCCCAGGTTGCGGGCGATGTTTTCGAACTCCTGCGAACCATTGCTGCCCGCACCGGCGATGGCGCCGAGTTGGCCGTTGCCGATTGCGCCGATATTGATATTGCCAATCGGCTGGTCGGCCACGAAGGAGAGTGACGAATTGGTAATAGGCGGCGCGGTATTCAGAATCCACTTGGCGCGCGTGAAGCCCACGCGAAGCGTGTTCAGGAACGAAGGGCTGAAAGTGTGGGTCTCTTCCAGACTTGCGACCTGCGATCGCAGCATGCTCACGGTTCTCTGCAGAGACGTGGTGCCGGGGGCATCGCTGAAGCCATCGTCGATGGTGTAGACGCCCGTCAGCACGTCGGTAGAGGAGAAGTTGTGGTCGACGCTCAGATTCCCGAAGTCTTCGCGGATGGCTTGCGCCGGATTGCCGTAGAAGAGAGCGGCGCCGCCACCTAGTTCAGGTCCGTTGGCCACTGGCCACAACGCGAAATACGGAGCGATTCCGGGCGCCAGGCCGATGTTCGAGAGGGATCCGTTGGCCAGCGTGATGATGCCCTGTCGCGCGTTGGCGTCAGGGACCACTGCCACCTGGCTCACCGCCAGCCGTTGGCGGAAGCCCTCATAGCTGCCGAAGATGAACGTCTTGTCTTTGCGGATGGGGGCGCCGGCCGATCCGCCGAATTGATTGCGCTTAAAGGGCGCCGGTCCGGACGTGTGGTCGAAGAAGTTGCGAGCGTCGAATGCGCTGTTGCGAAGGAACTCGAACAACGTTCCATGAAATTGATTGGTGCCGGACATGGTAACCAGACTGATCTGGCCTCCGGGCCGCTTGCCGTACTGCGCTCCGTACGTGTTTTGCAGCACGTTGAACTCCCGCACTGCGTCGACGCCGAGCAATTGGCCGCTTACTCCGCCAGGGATCACGTCGGCCGTCGAGACGCCGGTATACTCAATGCCGTTCAGCAGGAAGAGATTGTAGTCTTCGCGGTTGCCGGAGATAGAGAAATTGTTGCCCTGTCCTGCCCCGGTGCTGCTGGCTGAACGATTGACCGTGGTATTCGCCGTCCCTGGATTGAGCGTGATGAGATTGTCGAAACTGCGGCCGTTGAGCGGAAGGTCTTTGATCGCGCGCCCTTCCACCAGTCCCATGATGGAGCTGGTAGCGTCGTCAACCGGCGCCGCGTGGCTGGCCACCTCGAGAGAATCCTCAATCTTGCCCACCTGCATGTCTACGTCGAGCACAGCGTCCTGCGCCACCGCGAGATCGATGCCGAAGCGGACCAAGGTGCGGAAGCCGGTCTTTTCGATTTTGACGTCGTAGCGGCCTACAGGGAGCGCCAATGCCCGGTAATATCCGCGGTCATCGGTGGACAGAGTGCGTGTGAGTCCGGTCTCCGTGTTGGTGACCACCAGCGCTGCCTCCGGAATGGGCGCAGCGCTCGGATCGCGGACTGAGCCGGAGAGGGAGCCCAGCACCTGGCTGTAAGCCGGTGAAGACAACAACACGAGCAAGGCCGTCAGCAAGCTGGCCTGGCCCAAATAGGTGCGAGTAAGCGGTGTCGATTTAACTTGTCTCATGGCATACCTCGGGTAAAGTAAGGGCCGCCTCATGCAGCGAGCCCTTGCGGTTTTTTGTTAATCGCGTCCAGCGCGATTAGGCGATTGGCGAAATAGCAACGTCTTGAAAGCGAACTACAAAGCCTTCCGGCGCAGTGGCCGGCGTCTTAAAGCCGATAACTCCCGGCTGAGAGAGCAACTGGTCCACGCGGTTGACCTTCTGCCCGGCGATGGTGATTCGGAGTTCCGATCCGCGAAAAAGGATCTCCAACTCGTTCCATTGCTCCTCGGCGCCGGCCACCTTTTTGGGCTTCTGAACATTACAGATAGTCCCCGTGGGATTCTCCGTGTCCCGGTAGTTAATGGCGATCTCGTAACCCGCGTTCGGGCCTCGTCCCGGCCTGTCATTCCCGGTGGGCCCCCACTTACGCCGGGGTTCGCGCACAAAAATCGCGCTACTGCCGCCGGCTGAGATCCAAAACGATAAAGTGAGGCGAAAATCCTTAAACTCTTCGCGGCCAAGCAGGAACCCTTCCCCTGGCCTGCTTTTTTCGCAATGGCCGGAGATTTCCGAATCCTGAGCCGCCCATGCTCCGAAACCGACGCTCTGCCAAGCCGACGCATCAGGGCGGTATACGACCGCTTTCTGCTGGGCGTTGGCGGAAATGGCAAGCCCTCCGACAATGAAATTTCTCCGTGTTAGGACCAAGATTAGGTACCCTTGTTTCCCGGGCAATGCTGCGCCCACGAGCCGCCGCGAGCCCCATACAACCCGAGGCGGTTCATATCTTTGGTTATGTTCTATAAGTCCTATACGTCCTATACGCTAGGTTAGGATAGATCCTACGCCGATTTGATGTGAGGCGCAATACCTACCTTCGCTAACATGCGGGGTTAGTATTCGGGGTTAGTGATGCTGGACATATTAGATGGCGGGTTCCCTCTTTCTGATTAACCGGACCGTCTCACATTACACCGTTCTGGAAGAATTGGGCGCCGGAGGTGTGGACGAAATCGAAAAGGCAGGGTGGCGCTTTCCGTTTCAAGGGCCGCTATACTAAGCCGCGCATTTGCAGCCAGTATACGTTCGGAGTGTTTGGCCTCGCGGCATCTTGCGGTTGAGCAGCCCAAGTTCAGGATGGTCTTTCGGACGGTTCAAGCATTCGCGCGTGCGGCGTCCAAACCGGTGAGCATGAGACAATTATCCTTTGCTTTGTACATGAATGATACACAGAAACGGATGTACTGCAACTGAAGCAGATAGATGCCAAATTGAACTATTTCAACTATTTCACCGAAATCGAGGAGCACTTCCAGCGCGCGCGCGCCACCAGTCTGTTCCTGCTCTCGCCGCTAGACTGGGCCCTCATCGAAAGCTGGAATAACTCCGGCGTGCCGTTGGAGGCCGTCCTCCGCGGCATAGACGTGGCATTCGAAAAGTGGCGCTCGCGCAAAGTCAAAACGCAGATGGTCAACTCGCTGGCCTTCTGCGCGCAGGCCGTGCTCACCGAAGCAAAGATCATGGCCGAAGGCGCGCCCGCCCGTCCGCGGCAGGAGACTGCCCCGCCCTTCACCGTCGACGAACTGCGCGCCTACCTGGAAAGCAACGCCGCCGCCATCTCGGGCGCCCACGCGCCGATCGCCGAATCGCTCCGCAAGCTCGCCGCGGAGGCCGACACGCACTACGCCGACCTCGAGGGACTGGAACAGCACCTCACCGTCCTCGAAGAAAAGATGATCGCCAGCGCCCGCGCGCAGCAGAGCGAAGAGCAAGCCCTCGAATCCCGCCGCGAGCTCGATCGCCAACTCCGCCCCTACCGCGGAAAGATGACCGCCGACCAGCTCTCCATGCTGGAGAAGCAATATCTGGAGCGGCACTTGTTAGAGCAGTCGAGTCTGCCGCGATTGAGTTTGTTCTATATGAGATAGTGGCAGGCACCGTTTTCTGATGCCGAGTAGAATAAAGAGTCATGCTCGGCGACAAGAGATTCTTGAGAACGATCAAGCTGCGAAATATTCTGTCGTTCGGGCCGGAAACGCCTGAACTCGAACTGCAGTCTCTGAATGTGCTCATCGGCCCGAACGGCGCGGGCAAATCGAATCTCATCGAAGCGATTGGCCTACTCCAATCCGCGCCTGGGAACTTGCTGGAATCTGTGCGCGCCGGGGGTGGTATTGCTGAGTGGCTGTGGAAGGGTTCCGACAGCGCTCCGGTCGCGGAGATCGATGCGACGGTCTCCTATCAACCAGGCACAATGCCCCTTCGCCACCGCCTGAGCTTTACGGGCGGCCGCTACACTGTATTAGTCGACGAAGCGATTGAAAACGAAGTTTCAGATCGGACCGGCGACTCCGACGACTTTCACTACCGCTACCAGAACGGGCGACCGGTCCTGATTGTGAGCAATCCGGCAATCGGGACTCGAGCCCCCCGTACGCTTCTGCGCGAGGACTTAGCCCCGGATCAATCGATCGTGTCCCAGCGTAAAGATCCCTATCAATATCCTGAGATCACGTACTTGGGGAACGAATACGCCAAGATCAAGCTTTTCCGTGAATGGAACCTGGGCCGCAACACACAGCCTCGCCGACCGCAGCCTACCGACATGCCGTCGGATTTCCTCCGCGAAGATGCCGCCAACATCGCGCTCGTGCTCAACGATCTGGAACATCGTTCTAATTATCGAACCCGTCTGGTGGAGCAGCTCAGAGAAGCCGACGCTACAATTAGCGACTTTTCAACCAAAGTCTTAGGAGGAACGATCCAGTTGTTTCTCCACTATTCCGGGCTGAGCGCCCCCGTTCCTGCGACACGACTTTCCGATGGTACCGTCCGATACCTCTGCTTGCTCGCCGTTCTCTGTCATCCCGAACCGCCGCCGCTAGTTTGCCTCGAAGAACCGGAGCTGGGCTTGCATCCTGATCTGGTGGCCCGACTCGCGGGCCTGCTCGTGGATGCATCTCATAGAATGCAGTTGATCGTCACAACCCACTCAGATGTCCTCGTGGACGGCTTGAGTGCAGTGCCAGAGGCCGTCGTCGTCTGCGAAAAGGAGCATGGCTTGACAAAGATGACCCGGCGAACAAGCGCGGAATTGGCCGTTTGGCTCAAAGACTACGGTCTTGGACAACTTTGGCGCCGTGGTGAGATCGGAGGAAATCGCTGGTGAATGTGCGGGTCTACGTGGCAGGAGGAGGCGACCACAACAAGGCGCTGGACACTGCCTGCCGTCGAGGCTTTAGCGAGTTCTTTCGGAAGGCGGGCCTGGCCGGTCGCATGCCAAGAGTCATCGGGTGCGGGGGCAGAGATCGCGTCTACCGCAATTTTCGCACCGCGCACGAGCGGGCCGGACGCGATGATTTCCCCATACTTCTAGTGGACAGCGAGGTGCCCGTTGTTGGAGCCGATCCGTGGGAACACGTAAGGCTGCGCGCAGGTGATGGGTGGAAGCGCCCTGACGGCGCTTCTCAAGAGCAACTCCACCTCATGGTACAGGCGATGGAAGCATGGTTTCACGCAGACAAGGAGAAAGTCCGGGAATACTACGTCCGGGGCTTCCTGCTCGACGCACTCAGTGCGCGGACGGATATCGACAACATCCCGAAAGCCGATTTGTTTGCCGGCTTGAAGTTGGCTACCAGAGCCTGTCCAACCAAAGGCGCGTACTCGAAAGGAGGGCATTCGTTCGCCATCCTCGCGCTTATCGACCCAGCCAAAGTAAGGGCGTCCTCACCGGCACACGCCGGAAGGCTCTTGGACTTGCTCGATCGCATTTGTACCCCATAAACCCGACCATTGGGACCGTGAACGTTACCCGCCCTTCCCCGCCCGATATACTAACTCCGGAGGCATCCATGCATCGCCGCTCCTTCTTACAATTCGCCGCCGCCGTCAGCGCTGTCGACGCGCCCCAATCGGCGCCCCCTCTCGTCGCCTTCACCGGCGACGGACTCAGCCTCTCGCCCTCCGAGTACGCCAGTCTTCTCACCGCCATCGCCGCCAAGCCAGCCTTCCGCCGCGATCAATACCTCAACAGTGGACCCGTCGAAGAGCTCGAACACGCCGTCGCCACTCTCCTCGGCAAAGAGCGCGCCCTCTTTCTCCCCACCGGGACGCTGGCCAACCACCTCGCCGTCCGGGTGCTCGCCGGCGATTCCCGCAAAGCCCTCGTGCAGGCCGAAAGCCACCTCTATCGCGACGAAGGCGATTGCGCCCAGTTGCTCAGCGGACTCAACCTCGTCGCCCTCGGGCCCGGCCGCACCACCCTCACCGCCGACGAAGTCGCCAAGGCCGTCGACGAAGCGGCCGGCCCGCCCTATCCCGCGCCGGTCGGCGCCATCAGCATCGAATCGCCTGTCCGCCGCACCGATGGCCAGGTCTTCGATTTCGAGGAGATGAAAAAAGTCTGCGCCTACGCCCGCGGCAAGCACATCGGGACGCATCTCGATGGCGCGCGGCTGTTTCTCGCCTCGGCCTACACCGGCATCGCGCCCGCGCAATACGCAGCCTTGTTCGACACCGTCTACATCTCCCTGTACAAGTACTTCAACGCTCCGTTTGGCGCGGTCTTATCGGGTCCCGCTTCGCTGATCGCCAAAGTGGAGCCGCTGCGCCACCAATTCGGATCGCTCATCTATCAGGGGTGGGAAAGCGCCGCGGTCGCTCTGCATCATTTCGATGGGTTCAGCGACCGCTATCGGTCCGCCGTACGCACCGGCGAGAAGTTATTTCAATTGCTGGAATTAAGTGGCAAGTTTCGCATCGAACGCATCGCCTCGGGAAGCAATATCGCCAAACTGCGGCTCGCCAACAGCGCCCCGCTCGATCCATTACGCGATCGCCTGTCGCAAGCCGGCATCCGAATCGCCGCCGCGCGCGGCGCCACCGTCGCCAATCTGCAAATCAACGAGACCGTCAATCGCCGAACTGCCGAAGAGATCGCCCAGACGTTCGTCTCGGCGGCCGGATAGTTCAGACTTTATAAGGCCACGGCGCCCGCGAGAACAGCGCACCGTCGATCCCAATCGTCTGCCCACTAATGAACGACGCGCCCTCGCTCGCCAGAAACAGCACGGTCGGTGCGATGTCCGCGAAAACTCCCACGCGATCCATCGGAGTCAGCTTCGACCACGCCCCGGCATAGTCCGGATCTTCCTGCCGCGTCCGCTCCGACTCAATCGCGCCCGGCGCCAGGCAGTTCACGCGAATTCCGTACTCGCCCAACTCCACCGCCGACACCTTGGTGAACATCTCGATCGCGCCCTTGCTCGCCGTGTACGCCACCAGCCGTGGGAACGCCAGCTTGCCGCATCCCGACCCCAGATTCACGATCGAGCCGCCACCGTGATCCTTCATATAAAGGCCGGCCTGCTGGGTGCATAGAAAGCAGCCCTTCAGATTCGTGTCCAACACCAGGTCCCATTCCTCCTCGGTCACCTCGAGCAGAGGCTTGAAGGTTTGTACTCCGGCATTGTTCACCAGAAGGTCCAGCCGTCCGAATCGCCTGACAACCTCTTGGAACATCGTGGCCACCTGCGCTGGCGACCGTATGTCCGCCTCGATAGCGACCGCGTCCACGCCCAGCGCGCGAAGCTCTCCGAGGGTACCCTCCGCCAGAGGGGTGGGGTCGTTGTAATAGTTGATCGCCACCCGCCATCCATTGCGGGCCAATTCCAGCGCGATCTCCTTGCCGATGCCGCGGCTGGCTCCGGTCACGAGGGCCGCGCGATTTTCACCTTCCAAACTCTTCATCACCCCACAAGTCTACACGCAAATTGTGCACTTTCAGCCAGCCGGAACGTGCAAGAACGACTCTACTATTCGAATAGAGCCCGCAACCGAAGGAAAACAAAGTGGAGAAGTTTGGCCGCAATCGTGCTCAAGATTTCCACACTACTCTCAAGAAGGGACGCTAATGAAAAACGTCTTGATTGTCGATAGCGATCTGGGGTTCATCTTCTGGTTGGCCAAAGCGCTCGTCGAAGCGCGCCACCAACCGTGGCCCGCTTGCAGTGCAATGGATGCCATCTCCATGATAAAGAGCAGGAAACTGGCCCCCTTGGATCTGTTGGTCGTCAACCCCTCCTTGTCCGGGGCAACGCATCTCATCAGCGACCTCCGCCGCACTCAGCCCGATCTCAAAGTGTTGGCGGTCGACCCGCTCAACGATCGGCAGGTGCGGGGCGTCAACGCCTGGCGCGCGCGGCCGCATTCCGGAGATCAGCCGGCCAGGGAGAAATGGCTGCGGGAAATCGATCGCGTGTTCAAAACCCACGACCGCGCCGCGTAACAGTAGGACATGCTTCTTCAGCTTGTCCAGGTGAGCACAACTCGCCCCCCGGCGGGCATAGCTCGCCCCAAAAGGGGGTCGAGAGCACCGCCCCATAATGTTCACCGCTGGTGATGAGCGCCACCGCCTTCCCGCGGAATTCGAAATAATGAGGGTTCGTGGGATGCAGCCTGATGGGACTCGCCGCCGATGCGGCGAACACCGCGGCCGCGATAACACCGGCAAACCTGCGCGATCTGGTCATAGCACCTGCGATTGTAACCGCCCGCGCACTGCCGCGATAGCATGCTCGTCAGACGCACTTCGGTGCCAGACCCATGCCGTCTCTCTCCACTCCGCTTTCGCAAGCGCTGGTCGCCTGATCTTGTCTCCGCAAGTTTGGCGGTCGGGGAAACTGAAACGCTGTTGTGTGGCAGCCAATCCTGGCTGCAGGCGGGCTTTCAGCCCGCCCGGCGGCCTGAAAGGCCGCCTGCAGGCAAGATTGCCTGCCACACGAAGCGCACATATCGCAACTGCCGGGCTCATCTAATTTTCCACGAGATCAGGAGGTCGCAATCTCTGGCCGCCTTCACCATCGAACTCGATAACGAGTTCGAGCCTAGTCCAGGTACACTTTGGCGAGCAACTGCGAATTGAGGAAGTGCCGGCGTAACCGAGGTTGGCCGGAGGACCTGCGCCGCCAAGCTGCTGAGCATGCCCAGCACAGAACCCGGCCGCTTGGCGCGGCGGACGCTTCGCGTGGCGGACAGGGTGCGGACGAAGGTGCAAAGCGGTAACATCGAGAGGCACTCTGGGATACACCAGAGCCGCATGCCATGGAGGCCTTCCGGCAGCCATGCAGAGGCTAGTTCGGAGGCACTGAATAGCTATGAACTCTTCACAAGGTTCCACCAGCCGTCGTGAATTCATGAAGACCAGCGGTAAATCGGCTGCATTTTCCGCTTTGGCTACCGTTGCGATTCCGCCCGTCCACGCAACCGGCAGCGACCTGATCCAGATAGCGCTTATCGGCTGTGGAGGGCGCGGCGGCGGCGCAGCGGCGAACGCACTATCCGTCAAGCGCGGTCCCGTCAAGCTCGTTGCCATGGCGGACCTGTTTCCGGAACGCCTGGCGAGCGACCTGACTAAGCTAAAGCAGAATTTCCCGAGTCAGGTGGACGTGCCGCCGGATCGCCAGTTTCTCGGATTTGACGCCTACCAGAAGGCGATGGATTGTTTGAAACCCGGCGATATCGCCATTTTCGCAACGCCTCCAGCGTTTCGCTGGGTGCACTTCACCTACGCTATCCAGAAGGGCTTGCATGTCTTTATGGAAAAGCCCCTCACCGCCGACGGCCCAACCAGCAAGCGCATGTTCGCGCTCGCCCAGGATGCCTCAGCCAAAAACCTCAAGGTGGGGGTAGGACTCATGTCGCGTCACAGCCGGGCGCTCCAGGAACTAGCTGACCGCGTCCATAACGGGGAGATCGGCGAGATCGTGCTGCAGCGTGGCTACCGCATGCATGGCCCCGTCGGGTATTTCCTCTCTCCGCCCAAACCGGCTGGCATCACCGACCTGCTGTACCAGGTGAAGCGCTTCCACAGCTTCATCTGGGCGAGCGGAGGCTGTTTCAACGATTTTTATATCCACCTGATCGATCATCTGGGATGGATGAAGAACCAATGGCCAATAAAGGCGCAGGCGTTGGGCGGGCGGCATTACAAGGTCAGTCCCGAAGGAGTTGCCTACGTGGATCAGAATTTTGACGTCTATTCGGTGGAATACACATATTCGGA
>Ga0182030_10010439_pt1 | contig 18863 bp, 15 predicted proteins | sample 812S3MmetaG_FD_121299 | JGI IMG/M metagenome (GOLD analysis project Ga0182030, IMG submission 121299) | Permafrost microbial communities from Stordalen Mire, Sweden - 812S3M metaG (Illumina Assembly) | ecosystem: Environmental > Terrestrial > Soil > Wetlands > Permafrost | place: Sweden...
CAAGATACGTCACCAACACGCGGATGCGACCTTCATCGGTGGTGCCTGCGCCGAGACCCATTCGATGTTTCGTGGATCTGCTGCGAGGACGGTCAGGGTTGGCCCGTGTCGCACACATTGGCGCCAATGGCACTCATGTTGATCACGAACGACTTCTGGTTCTCGTTAGCGTCCGATATGTTCTGGGAAGTGATAGAGACGAGCGAACTCTCACTCGGCAACGGCATGTTGTTCGCCGACGACGATGCGAAACTGGCCAATTTCGAAACCAATGCCGGTCAATTGATAGCCGACGTGTTGGAGTGTGGTGTGCCAGGCATCTTGCTCGCAATCCTTCTCATGTGGTCCACCGGCTGGCGTGGATTGGCGCACAGGCACTTCAACGCCGACAGACGCGCCGGCGTGTTCTGGAAATACGCACTCTCGGGCCTCCTGGCGCTCGCCATTTGGGTCCTGCCGAATCTTAGCTCGCATCGCTTCAACTACGGAGAGATCATTGCCGTTGTTGCGCAAGTGGCGCTGATCTTGTTCTTCTGGCCGCTCGTGCTCTCGCCCAACGACGTGCCACCAGGGCATTCGAACCCACGCGCCGAATTCCGTCCTCTCATCTGGCCGTGGGTGTTTGTCACGTTGGTGATAGGCGCCGCTGGGCCTGGTTGGTTGTATCTGTACAATGTGTTCTATCAAGTGTGGCTGTCGGTCTACTCATGCATGCTGGTGCTCCTCCTCGCTGTCTACCTCTATCCGGTGATTCAGAGGCGCTGGTACGTTGCACCGATCGAATACGATAGAGACGAAGATGGTGATCAATGGAGGACTGCAAACTCGAAATTGATTGGCAGAAACCTCAACGATCGATCGCACAAAAAGACACCATTCAATTAAACACGGCGCTTCGCATGCCTATTCGCGCCAGTCAGCAACCGCCGCAAATTTTGCCACCCTCGAGGCAGAACGCCGATGCGCAATGCGTAGAACGTCGCGCCAAACAACGAGAATGCGCCCAATACCATCGGCCACAGATCGTAGATGAGCACTGCACTCACGCCAACTACATCCTTGAAGTAGTGCCACGGTGTTTGATAGGCGTTCTCGTACGGATGCCAGTGCGCGTGCAGTTTCAGTGTGCCTGTGACGAGCAGAAGCAAGCCGCACGCCAGCACGGCGCCACACATGCGCGGCGACCACACCGGCGTGTTCAGCACACGACTACTCGCACGGAACAGCTTCTCCAATTCGCTCGCTTGTTTCGGCGACGGTTGACGCACGAAGAAGTGCATCTCGCGTGTGCGAGCCGTGTAGACCAGCTCGAACGCAACGCCCAACACGTCGGTGGCCGATTTGAGTGCGTCGCCGATCACGCGCTCCGAGACGCTCGGTTTCACGTGCGCCACGAACTGCATGTCGCCGAAGTCGTCTCCGCCGTCGTTCATTGTGACAACATCGCTCGCCACACCAACAGCGTGCAGGAAGTCGGCGATGCGGTTCTGCGCTTCGATCGGCATGATGGCGAGAGTCATTGTGTGCGTGCGCGGGTTTTCCAATCAGTTCTGGCGCTTGTTGCTGGGCAGGATTGTCACGCCAATCTTCTCGAATGGCCTTCGCTGAGCGGCCAGCTTCTCGTCGAGTCGTTTCTCAATCGTGGCGACATCGACCAGCGCCTGTCGATAGTCGCGATGAACGATCTCCAACTCGCACGACCACATATCACGCTGCGAACGACACAGACTAGTCAAGCGTTCTCCGAGTGCGTGCAGTTCACAGCGACGTTTAGCCAACGCTCGTTCCGAAACAACAACATTTGACATTCAATGCGTACAGAGGTGCGGACGCGTATTTACAATTCAATTTCTCGGCTCATAGGAGGAGACAGTGGTGGATGTGGTGCCTCCAACACCAGCACGCGACGTGCGTTCACGAGTTTCCGGACAGCTTCGGTGTCTGGCGACTGTGAGCGCTTTTTTCGCAGCTGAATTGGCGGAGGCGTCTGGTGGTTGTGATCACAGCAGTGCACCTGTTCTGGCAGGCGTTGTTCGGCGCGTTGCCAATCGTTTTCACGCGCGTGCAGACCAACGAAGTTGCGTTTGGCGCCACTCACACGCGCCACGCTGCTGGCACCACCGGCTCTCTGTGCCGCCAATGCAGTGCCAGGATCGCGGACAGCTTCGACGCGATCGCGGAACAGGCCTGTGTCGCGACAATCAACAGAGCCAAGCAGCTCGAGCAGGTACGGAGTGACGCTGCTCGTTGAACCAAGATGCAGGTCGACCTCCTCACCGGCGCCGTCTATCGTTTCGAAGTGGATCGTCAGTTTGCCGGTGCGGTTGCACTTCACTTCCTGCACCAGGTTCCTGTTCACGAACATCGTGTTGCCGTACATCTTCAGCTGCACAAAGTGCTCTGGCAGCCACGCCTGGTCGTAGAAGCGCGAGTGCTTCGCCACCGCGTCCTGGCTGCCGTCGCAGGTGTGCAGCACTATCTCGTTGTGCTCGTTCCAATTGACGTAGGTGACGTTGCGCGCCGAGCATTGCCACTTTGGCGAGCCAGACTTGTCGTACACCTTGATCGCGCCTTCGACGAAGAAGAACACCTCGCTGTTGAACTCGGTCATCGGATTAACTTTTAAATTGGCGGGCGGTCGCAAAAGCAGGTTCCTTTCATTGTTCAATTCAACGCACGTCTCTTGGCTGCATTTGTTCGCACAGTCTGCATGATCTCAGCATTCTCAGATGTAGCTGCTCCTCCTCCTCCTGCTCCTCCAAGAGATTGTGTGTCGTCGTCGCGGCTCTCACTGGCGTCGGTGCCACTCATCTTAGAAGCAGAACGTTTTGCTTTGCTCTTCTTCGCCGCTTTCTCTTTCAGTGCCGCCGCCGCCGCTGATTCGTCTGCATCGGCGTCATCGTTTCTGTTGAGAAGATTGCGCGCGAGCTCAAGCACCGCCTCCTGCTCTTCTTGTTTCTTGAGAAGTGCCTCCGAATTGGCGACTCGTCCAGCTTCTTCTTTGGCAAGCATGGCAGCATTCTCCGCTTCTTCGGCACCTTTGGCCATCGCCTCGTCCTCGAGTTTCTTGGCCGCCTCAGCGTCGATTGGCACCGCAGTGATCGCCAATGGCAGATTGACGTGTTTGAGCACCTCGGAGAACGGACTGTCGCGCGAACTGACCTCGCGTTCGGCGCGTTTGCATGCCACCAGATCGATGGCGTAGAGAACGAACACGTCGGTCGACGAGTAGACCGAACTGGTGCGAATGCGCTCGCGGATAATGACGTGATCATCGGGGAACTCGGGCCACTCTTCCACTGGCACGCCCTTGTAGGTGTCTTTCAGGTAGGCCTTCGGGTCGAGTGCCCACTTGTCGCTGAGCAATACCTCGCCGGCGACCGCTTTCGGGTGTTCGGCGGCGTAGGTGCGCACATCGTTGAAGATCGTCGCGAGGTCCTTGTTGAGTGGCTTCGAGAGGACGACGACGAACAGCCAATTCTTGCGCACCTCGGGCAGCATCATCTTGTTGGCCGCCTCCGCCGTGCACTCGTTCAGGTTGTAGAACGTCGCATCGCCGTCGGAGCTGCGCGTCTGTCGCACGTCGCTCAACGTCTGTCCAGAGCTGCGGAACAGGCGACCGGGCGTGTTGACGAGACTGGCGGCGCCCTGTGCCGACACCACCAACCCACAACGCTTCAGATCGTCGACGAAGTTCATGAATGGCTTCTTCGCCGCCATGAACAGGTGTTGCGAACCACCGTTGCCACCACCACCCGGCACGTTGGCCGGCGAATCACCCGACTCGTACAGGTGAATGCGTGTGGGGATGTACATGCGCGCCATCGAGAACAGCACCTTGGCCATACGCTCCCACAGATTGAGATCGTTGATCTTGAACGGAAGCGCATCCTCGTACACGGGCACCGACATCGTGGTGCGCGGGAACATCGGCACTGGAAACTCCTCGGGATGCAACACTTCGGCCGCCGAAGAGTAGGGCGCCAGAGATAGCTTCATGCGATACATGACGTGTCGTTCCAGCGGTGTATCGAACTTGTGCCACTCGTGGGCGTTCTGCACCTTGTTTGGATCGACTTTGTCCACTGTGCGATCCTCGTCGGCCAACACCAACGCACCCGGACCGTCGCCGAAGTAGTCGACGTAGTTCGACGATTCGGGGAACATCGGCACGAAGTACGTCTCGTTCGAGAGGTCGCGTGGCGCCATCTTAGGGTCCAAGTAGTGTTGGTGTACGTACTGGTTGCGCTCAAAGATCACCGGCAACGACATCACCGGTATGCCTGTGAACGACGGATTCGCGTCCAGGAAGCGGAAGATCTCGAGTGGCGATGTGCGACGCACCACCGACGCCGCTTTGACGACACGCGACACACCGTACACTGGCAGCTCACCCGGTCGCAGTGCACGTTCCGGATCCGAGACGTACTCGGTCATCGAGATGAAGAAGTCGGCAAGGAAGAACATCGACATGTCCTCGATTGTGCCCTCCATGCGCATCGACACTGTGTCGTTGATGCCGATCTGCTCTCCGGTGCGACGCAGTTTGGTGACGACGCCAGTCTTCTCGTCGATGAAATCAACGACGCCGATCTCGTCCTTCACGTCGGCTTTCTTCTCTGCCCACTTGGCGAGGAAGCCGTTGACGCGGTCGTCCATCTTGCCGTAGGTGAAGATCACTGAACGACCGTCGGGCGAAACGCGCGCCACTTCGCGGTTGTAGCCATTCTTCACGACGTGGTTGGCGGGCAACGGAATCTCAACCACCGTGAACACGACCCATTTGAACGCTTTGCCGTCCTTGCCCTGACGCGCCTCGCACGACTTCACCAAACCACGCACCACGCCTCGATTGTCCTTCAGAGGTTTGAGTTCGCGCGTCTGCACCAGCGCCAACTGCGGCGCCTCGCGTTCCTTCACCGCCTCGAGTGCCGCAATCATGGCGTCGCGTTTCTCTGCAGTCAGCGTTCGAGTTTGGACTGCGCCACGATGCGCGTGAGCGCGCGCACCCGCAAGCGCACGCGCGATTACCGTTCTTGGAAGATAAAGCCAGTTTGTTCGCCTGGCCTGCGGAAGCGTCGGCAGCAGAGGAAGCAGAGCTGTTAACAGCAACAACAGTGTTTTCAGTTGACATTTTCGAGTGAATAGTTCAGGTAAATTGTTCGAGTGAAGTTTCGAAAATGTGAGTCACAGCGTTTCGTTTTTGGAAGGAAGGGGGGGGGGAGGGGCGCCGCGTGAAAAGTGAAGCCAGCCCCTTTTCGCGCTTCAGAGCAAATTGAAAACAGGATGGGTTTCAAAGACGGTCTCGAAATTGTGCGCAATTTGAATACATTCATCGAAAGAGTGCTGAATGCGCGCGAAGTTCCGGCACCGCGCTTCTTCTACGACTTTGCCGTTGCGACTACGCCAGATCTGACGGTGGAGCAGCGCGCGTTCGACGTCGTGCTCTGCGATCTTTCTCTCATGCTGTTCAAACTGGCGAGCAAAGCCGTGTTGGGCAGCGACGTGCTCGCCAATCTTCAGCGAATGGTGCGCGAAGACGCCGTCGAGCTTGGCACGAGTACGCACATCTTCTGCTTGGACATCTCGCCGTACGTGTGGACCGCGAAACGAGTCACACAGGTGGAACGACAGAACGATCGACAGAAGTCGGAGAACGGTGCCGCCTACGGAGACACGGTTACGCTTTGCAGTGTGCGCGGCGCGCCGAAGGTGCAAGTACCGGTCGAGTGCTACGTGTTTGGCCTCGACACGCCGATGCCCGACTCGGTGCCGTCGATGAAATCGACGCCGCGCCTGTTCGCCAAGTTCTGCGTCTTCCTGGGCGACCTGGTGGCAAACCATCTGCGAGCGCCGATCGAAGGTCGCGCACACACCATAGTGATGTCGGGCTTCCGTTCTTCGACGCTGAAGGGTCAGGACGATGTGTATCACGAAGTGACGAATAGATTCGAAGCGTGGGCCGTGCTCGACGAGTACGAGAACACAATCGCCGACTTCTACGCCGAGGAGGACGCAAAAGTGCGTCTGCACACTCCAGTGCGAGCGACTGCCAATTCGAACTCGACCGCGGCCGCCATCGATGCGGCTGTGCGCCATTTGTTCGCAACCAGTGCGTTGATAATTCCGCAGGAGACGCGCGTCGTTCACGTCGTCGCCGAGAATCTCAAACGCACCACGGCGCCGGCGGTGCACATTGGCGAAGCAGAGGCACAGATGCTCTACTACGTACGAAAGATCGAACGCGAGGAGTCAGAGCACAAGGCGTTCCTGTTGCGCACAGAGGACACCGACATCTTGGCGCTCTCGTTGCTCACAATGGCACGTCTCGCCGAGAAACTGGCAGACACAGTTGCTGGATCGGCATCGCCAGCGACCGCTTCAGCAGAAGCAGCAACAGCTACAGCATCAGTAGCAAGTACAAAAGAGTTCCTCAAGCATCGATTGTGGCTCGATTTGGAAAACAGAGGCGTGAAGCGGTTCGTCGACGTGGTTCAACTGTGGCGCACGATGCATCTACTCGAAGAGACGTTGGCAAAGCGCCGCACCGGTCACGCACGATGCGGCAACGTTATCGAGTGGTTGGTGCTGGCGATGGATCTCACAGCCAACGACTACTGCGAACGCATGCCTCACTTCACGTCGCACGGAATGTTCAAATCGTTCGACCATCTGCTCGATTTGGTGGCACACAGGCAGAGGCGGCCGCTCTCGTTGGCAGCGCGTTCTTGCGACATGGTGCTCGACGAAACGCTGATGTTGCTGTTCGTTCTGCGTGTGTACGCAAACGAGAACAAAGAAGTGGAGAAATTCGTACAATCGTTGCGCCTGAATGGCAAACTCTCGGACGACGAGTCGCTGCGCGTCAAGTTCGACGAGATGTCATCACGGTTCAAACGCAAGCCGAAGCTGGCCAGTGGCAGAGAGAGTCCGGCATTTTGGACGCAAACGCACAACGAAATGCGTGCGCACATGAGACGAGCGGCCGCCTGTTTGCACTATCAACTCAACGTGACGTCTGCCGACTACGAACTGCTCGATGCATACGCGTGTGGCGAAGACAACGAATCGCTGTTCGGCTACCGTTCGTGGCAGCAGCAGCGTTTGTCGGCCACGCACGGTTTCAGCCCTGAACCGAAGACCTACTTCGAATACGCCAGGCGTGTCACACCGCTCTCGCTCACGTTCCCGTTCGTGCGCACAATGGAGCCAATCGCCAGCGCCCTCCCACTGCCACTGGAGAAGAGAGCCGTCAAAGAGGAGAATGGCGCAAATGGCAAATCAAACGGCCACGCATTGCATCCGACGATTGATTGGAATGGCACACGAAGTTCCTCGGCCGGTCCGCGACAACCACCTCCGCCGCCTTTGTTCGTCCCGAGGCGCTCTCGATCGCCAACGAGGTACATACCAAAGGCACCTTCGCACGTCGTTACATCGGATCGTCGGGCTCATCAAATACACCTGGAGGAACGCCAGAGGCGGCTGCCATCTGCGCCGTCGCCACCACCACCACCACCTCCATTGTCAACGCACACCAACCACAGCAACAGCAAAAGAAAACTCGACAATAGAGCCGAGGAGATCGACGATGACTACGAGGATGAGGAAAGACACAAGAACGGAACGAACGGCGTGCATCGAAATGGCACCGCAACGAGAATGTTGACGTCGTCGTTGCCGGTGGTGGTGATCAAACGACCGAAACTAACCGACGAGCCAACTACTGTGGCGACGGGAAAAACGCTATCGAACGAGTCTGAATCGCTGGAGGAATTCGAACCGTGGACGCAACCACCAAACGGCCTCGTACAACGCTGCACCAGTGGTTCGGCCGAATTTGGGTCGTTTATAGGCGTTCTGAAAACAAGTTCGACGTGAACGGCGCGCACCAACACCAAAACGGTCAAACACACTGAATTTATATTTCATTGCAATTGCCATTCGCGCGCCAGTCGTTCGAACCACGGCTCAAACGAGTTGAAGAACTCAACGATGTCTAATTCGTTTAGCTGTGCACCACCAGGCGTATCGAGGAAGATCGCCGTCGGGCCGTCGGTGAACGCACGTAGGCGTGAGAGTTCGCCTATCGGCAGCGCCGATGCCACACGGTCTATCTCGTTGGCGCACTCGTTCGCCTCTGCCATGCGTCGGTGTTCGAACTCGCGCACCATGTTTGGATAGCGTTCGGCTTGGCTCACAATGCGCGGGAACGACATCCGCCTCAGCTCCGCCGCAACGAGCAGTGCAGAGGCGAGACCCACTAGCGCGTTGTAGCGCTGGTCGGTTATCGCAGGATAGTTGTCCAGGTTGTGCCGTTCGGCATCGGCGACCAACTGCCGCTGAGCGTTTGCACTCAGCAGTTCGTCGCGCACAAACAACTTCATGTGTTCGCCCTCCGAAGAGCGATCCAGTTCCGCCAGGCGTCGTTGGTTCTCGGAGGCGGCTAGCAGATAGGTGGCGCTGTCTACGGCCTGTCCCGTCGCCGACACTCGATCGTGCGCCTGAGCTAACTCTGTTCTGCGAGCCAACTCCTCGTCGTTCGAGTGCTCTTCGCGTGCCATCAACTCGTCGACAGCGGCGTCGGCTGCTTCCAATTCCAGCTGCGCTTGCTCGAGGCTCTGTTGCGCCTCGGTCAGTGCGGTGCGTTTCGCGAGCACGTTCCGAATCGACTGTGCGTACGCTCTATTCTCACGTTCGTACGCCTGCACCACCTCTCTAATGCGCTCGGCTAGCGGTTGCGCGAGTTTGCCGTCTATCTTCACACGCGCCACCTCGTTGGCCGCTGCGTACTTCTCGCGTCGTGCTGCCTCTGTTGGTTGGCGCACAAACTCTCGTTCAGCACGATCGTAGCGCTCCAGTGCCTCGCCCAGCGCGTTGGCCGATGGTTGGAGATTTCTCGCCACCCGCTCCAACGACCGTGTCAACGAGCGTGGATCGTCCAGGTCCGTTGCGGAGAGATCGACGCCGTAGAATGTTTCGTCAGACTGCTCGGGCAGTGCATCGGATTTCACCACCAACGGAAAGTGGAAGTTCACCAACACACCCAACGAGGCGTTCACGAAGCCGCTGTTAGCATAGGCGCTGCGCGTGTACAAACTACCGTCGAGTTCGCCACGCAACGGTGCCAGCGCACTCTCGATGTCGACTGTATCGCGTCCTCTCGCATCGAGTTTCGATGTGATGAAATACTCGACGAACAACTGTGCCACGAACAGTGCGTTCAGCTGCAGTTTCTCACTGGCCAACTCGAGACCGTCGAAGTAGACTGCAGTGCCACGCCCGCCACGCGAAGCGAGAATGGGCAACTCCACTGTGTCGCGGTAGTCGAAGCCGCTGCGCACGATCTCCACGTCGTACGACTCTGGTGCGTGTTCGGCATCGCCATCTGGGTGTCGATTGCGAGTGGCGTCGACCAGTGCACGTATGAGCGCCGAACTGTCGGCGTTCCCTTCGACGCCGAAAGCGCGCGTCATCTTCGTTATCGATTGCCCAATGAACAGTGTGGGTTCAGTGATTGGATCGGCTGGTCGTGGTCGACGCTCAGCCTCGGTTGGTTGCTCGTGTTCCAGTAGACTAGGTCGCATCGCTTCGCGCGACAACCACAGTCTGCCACCCAGATTGCCGTAGGCGCGTTCGAACGTGCGAAACGCCTCGATGTGCGAGTTGTCGCTCGGGTACGGGTCGGCGTATTTGCGCGCCTGTGCACGCACGTTGCGCGCAAACGCCTGCGGCGTCATGTTGCGCCGATCACGTTCAGTGAGCGCATCGAGGCCCGAGTAGCGGCCAACGCGCGCCTCGTCGACGACCAACGATATCGTGTCGCGATACGGATAGCGTGTGAGGTTCACAGTGATGCTGTTGTCGTGTACTAATGCATAGGTGTAGGAGGAAGCCATTGTGAGTGAGTGAGGTGTGTGCGTGCGTGCGTGCGTGCGCAAGTATGTGTTCGTTGTACGCTGGGCAGTAAACACTTTTAAAGGCATTTTCTTCGATCAATTGTTGTCGCCACCACGCACACGCGTTCAATCACGTGGAGATACATCGTCGTCAGGCGTCGTCGCAATGCTGCGCTCCAGATCGTCTTCGACCTCGGCTGCGCCCTTTCGCAGAACGCCGTTGTACTCGACGTCCTCTTCGGTGGTGTCCAGTTCGTTATAGTTATTGTTCGATGTCGGTGGTGCTGAGGAACGTTGGTTTCTCAGGCGTGCTTCGTGTTCGTTGATCTGTTGCAGTTCCTTGCGCAGACGAGAGATGTCAGCGATCACTTCGGCCGCCGTGCGTCGTCGGTGACGCACATCGGAGACGTCGGACGTGAACGCCTCCTTTGCCTCCACCAGCGGCATGAGAGAGCGCGGCGACATCGTCTTCGCACGCAAACTCGCGCCAACGTCGGTTTGTGCGGCGTCCGACACCGAGCGCACTGGATCGCTCGCCGCGCCACCCAGCACACCATGCTCGAATCGATTCTTCAGACTCGAAATGGTGCTGCTCGTACTGCTGCTCGTCGTGCTCGTACTTCCACTGCTATCGGCGCTGCCGGCACCACGTGCGGTTGGTTGTGTCTTCTCAATAGCTGCCTTCAACGACGTCGACTCCATGAAACTTCGCTGTTTCTCAATGCGGCGTCGATGTTCGTGTGCCGGCGCCGCTTCTGCTGCTGCTGCTGCCAGCGGCGCTTGCTGGCGCAGTGAAACGTCGCTCATCGTGTCAAACTTCCGAGACGCGCAGTTTTTGTGCTCCGTTGGAGCGACCAGTGAGTAGACGTGTGTGTCTCTGCACAGCTCTGTCCGAGTTCTTGCTCACAATGACGAGCGAGAACACGAGCAGACCGAGCGGCCACGAGAGGAACACGAACATCAACACACCGGCTACGTCGGAGACACGCGCAAAGAACAACGCATCCAATGCACACACGATGCACGCCGATAGCAACGAGAGCAGGCCGAACAGCCAACGTGAATAGTAGAAGAACAGGAGGAAGTAGAACGCCAGCAACAACTGCAACAGCCAGTACTCGATCATCGGTTGGCGGTTGACTTCACGCACGTACGGTCCACCTTCGAGACGTACGAACACCATCGCCAGTGCCGCTGTAGAGTAGTAGACGAATCCGAGGAGCAGGAACACTGCTCTGTTGGGCGCACATGGTACTTTGCGTTCCGTGAGCGCCTCGTAGCTCACTGAGGAACGACTGCGCGTGCCTGGCAGATAGCAAAGTCGAGGAGATAGCGCAATGCAGAACGTGACAAGGAACACGAACACTGCTGTTTCAACGCGCACGTCGAGTTCTAGCTCTGAGTCTTCACTGTACATTTGCCGCCGATGCGGGTTTTCAACTCTTGAACGCGTGCGGATGATGCAACTCTCTTCGTTGTTCATTAATTTTTTACACACACACTCGTGTCTTCTCATCGCTCATTGGAGTCTCAACGACTGGTCCATGAGACGTTGATCATCGCAGAAGCCGTTGCCGGAGCCGATGAACACTTTTCTCACGCCAGGTCCCGTTCGGTTGCCGCTGAGATGACCGTGTCCGTGATTCTTCTTGGAAAAATACTGATCCGATGGATTGTAGGACCACCATGTGCCGCGCCATGCCATCACGTTGATGCGCACCGATGAGTCGCCCCACACTTGGCCGGTGTTGCCGTAGGCCAGCGCCGCCTCAGAGAGCTTCCACGTCAACTCCGACATGCCAGCTGAGCTGTAGTCGTTGATTGAACGCTGATTCTTCGGCCGATTGGTGACGCTCGGCAACAGGCGCTGTGTGTTCGTGCGAATGAAGCAGAGCTTGCGTGCACCGTTCAACGTCTCGGTGATCGGAATGGGCGTCACGATGATCGAGCCGCGATCGTCTTCTGTGAGTTCGTCGGTGCCCATGACGAAATCGGTGTCCCAGCCGGCAATGTAGCCTGCCGGCATGACGTCGGTGAGGTGGTGCACGAACTGCTGATTCCAGATCATTGTGGCGTGATGGTACGTGAAGTGGCCGTGCATCATCTTGTCGGCACTCGTGTTTGAGAACACCATGTTCGTGTGTCCGAGCACGTTGGCACCCGTCTCGATGCCCGACTGCAGCAGGATGCACGTGAACATCTCCAACTCGATGAACAGACGCCAGACGATGAAGTTGAGCGGCACGTGCACGTTCTGCGCAATCATGTTGTAGATCGCCTCGTAGCTGTTGTTGGTGAACAGCACAGCGATCATGGCCAGTCGCACGAGCGGATCGCGTTGCTTGTTCGCCTTCTCGAAGCGGTACGCCGTGTTCAGGTGCACCGAATCGAGGTAGGCGTCGGTGTTCTGCGGCTCGGCGTGCTTCGTGTAGCCAAACGACGCCAGGCGCATGCGTGCGCGCTGCGACGCCGGCATGAATCGACCGCGCTCGTCCTGCTGTTCGAAGAGATCGTAGCCGACGTGGTCCAGATAGGCGCGTTGGCGGCGCTCCTCTGGCGTTAACTCAGGAAGTTGATCCTCGGCCATTGCATCGACGTTGTCGTTGTAACGATCTTCGAAGTCGCGCTGGCGCGTCACGAACTCGCGATTCGGTGCAAACACGTCGAACTGCTCGGTGGGCGGCGCCACGCCAGCCAATCGCGCACGACGCTCCGAAGCGATCTGCGCTGGAGTCTTGATGTTCACGCCAGTAGACTGCTGTGTGAGCGAGAAGGCGCGTGCGTTCTCCATTGCGATCACCGACAGTGTCGAGTCGCCAAACTCACGCGCTCCACTCTGCAGTGGTTTCATGCTGGAAAGCGCCGCCGCGCGTGCCACAGCAGCACGACCGCTCGCCTCTGCCTGACGTGAGTCGCTGGCTGCGCGTGTGAAGTCGGCGGTGTAGTCACGCGCCGGCAGACCGGCAGCTGCGCGCGCTTCGTTGCGTGAATTGATCGCCGCCATCACAGCCTCGTCCTCCTCTTCGCCGTAGACGATGCCACTGCGTAGAGCCTCCTCGCGAGCCTGTGCTCGAATCGCGTTGAGATCCAGTGCATCGTTCAACTGCGAGCCGACGAGACCAACTGGCACTGCATCGCGATACTCGGCCATCAACTCGGGCTGCGTGGAGAAGAACGTCGCCGCAATGGGCGTATGCAGACGCTTGGCGCGCACCCACGCCTCGTTGTGCAGTGGTTTGACGTCGGCGAGCGTCATGTCCGAGGTGATCGGCTGCATCGACTTGTCGCTCATGATATGCGCCAAAATCTGTCGATTCACAGAGTTCGCAGGCACGTCTGCACGTTCTTCTGTGCCGTCGGCGCGTTTCACCGACCACGGCAGAATCGCTGTGCGATAGTCGCTGTTCTTGTCGGTAGGCAGCACCATTGGCAGCGCTTTGGAGAACTCGGCCGACATCAACGAACGCTGCAGAGCTGGTGAGTTTGTCACTGGAGACAGGAACCAGACTTTCGGCGGCTGATTGGCGTTTGTGAACGCCGCCGCACTGAGGTCGCGTGGCACCTCATCACCAGCTCGCAACATACTACTACCAATGTTGGCATTCGAAGACGTTGAAGATGCAGAAGCAGCAGAGATCGACGATACCGCCTGTGCCGGCAACGAACGCAACTTCTGATTGTGCACTTCTACAACTTGTTCCTGCAAGTCGTTCGAGAGCGTGACGTAGTCGTTGTACGCCTTCGTGATCGCCGCACTCGCCGACTTCTTCATGCCCTTTGCTTTGGCTGTCAACTTCCACTGCGGATAACTGTGCAGCGACAGAAGCATGGCGTCGCTGGGCGCGTAGTTGGCACGACCCAGCGCGTCGAAGTTCTCCTCGAGACGCTCGAGTGTGGCGCCGTTCGACATTGAGATCTTCTCGCTCACTGGCGCCAGCACGTGTGCGTTGATCGCCTCCTGGAGTTCGGCGCGCATTGGCACCACGCGTTGTGTGCCGTCTCCGCCAGGGTTGACGATGTTCACCGGTCGAGCACCGTTCTGGAACTGCAGAATAGCTTCGCCTGCCTCCCGAACGGCCTGTGACACCGGTGCGTTCGATGCACGTTCGGCACGGATGCGTGCGCTAGTCTCGGCGATCGACTTGTTGATACGCTCGAGCAGCGCGTCGACGGCAGCTACGTACACATCGTTGGCATTGTCTCCGGCGTTCACCGTTGGCAATGTGATAGCATTGACGAGAGTCTGCACAGCGGTGAGCGACGCGACGGCATAGTTGGCATCGCCTCCGTCGCCCGGCACAGCTTCGCTTGTGTTGAGCAGCGCCTTCAGTGCGTTGAGAATGCGTTTGCGTGCCTCCTCGCTGGCGTTGATGTCAGTGTACGAACGCAGCACGCCCAACAGAAACTGATCGAGCGCAGTTTCGTCGGTGGCGCGTGTGTCAACCCACAACGCATTGTCGGTCACGTTGAACTCTGGAACGCCTCGTTGGAATCGAAGTGCGCGCACCATCACATCGATGCGACGCAGTTCTGGCAACGTTGTGGGAAGTACGAGTGCGCCCTGGTTGGCGTCGATGATCGGCGTCCACATGAGACGAGTGTTGGCGCCCAACTCCTGCTGCTGACGCTGCTGTTCGGTCTGAACGCGAGCGGCGCGTGTTGGCACACCGGCGGCGCGCGTCTCCACTGCTCCCGACGTTGCAGCTTCACCCCGAAACGCCGTGCTCTCTGGCACACCCAAAAGCATTGGCGGACGCTGGTGGTAGAGTGCCGCGAACATGACATCCTCGGGTGTTGGACTTTGCAACCACCACGGTGCACGATCCAACAGGAACGCGTACGACTCTGGCATTGTGTCGGCCTGACGTGCGACGACGCGATCGATGACGCGCACCTGTTCGGCGGCAGCGTCGACCAGTTCTTGTGAATAGCCGCGTGCAAGACCCTGCGTCGAGATGGTCTTCGACCAGCCGTACGAAACGGCGCCCACTGGCATCGTCCACAGAGATGCTGCAGTGCGCACTGGCAGATCGAGCGCGTTGAACGCGTTCTGATACCACATGATTGGCGACTGGTCATCGCGTTGATAGCCGACGAACAGACCGTTGGCGGTGACACTGGCGTTGCGATTCTCGTAGGCCAGCGCACGGAAGTACGCATCGTTGTACGGCACCGCCTCGAGACGTCGCGCGAAGCGATCGCCCTTATCGAGTGCCGTGCGCACCAAGTCGACCTCGTCTCCGGCTGGAGCGAACATCTTGTTGACGATCGATTGCGCCACGTCCTCGAAGTCCTTCGTCGTGACAACGTCGACGTCGAGTTCGCCGAGTGTGCGCGCTTTCGCCACACGCTTGCGCTGCACGTCGTGCGCCAGCATCATGTAGAGCTTGCGATTCGACGGTATGCCGCTCGACACCATGTCGAGCTTCTCCAGCGCCTCGAACGAACCGTAGCGCTTCTGTGCGTCGTCGAAGCCGCCCTGGCGCTCGAACGCCTGGTTGGCCGCCGTCACCAACGCATCGGTCTGCGGCGAGAGGCCGCCCGGGTCTGTTTCGTCGCCACCGTAGATGTTCGCGTGCTGGAAGATCGACGCGAACGTCACCTTCTCGTACTCGTCGGCCTCCAACGAGTAGACGTAGATCGAACGATGATCGGAGCGGTAGTTGGGCGAGATGGGCTGACCGCGCCAGTCGAACGTGACAGCGTAGAACTCGCCCACGGCGACACGACGCAACAGCGGCTGGAAGTTGATGCCGTCGTTGTACACCGAGTAGCCGCGTGTCTCGTACACCGGAATGCCACGGAACGAGCCGTTCGACGCCGGACCCTCGGTGAGCAGCTGCACACCGTTCGGACCGGTTTTGTAGTACTCGGTGTAGATGGCGTGCGAGACCATGTCGTTGAAGTAGGGGAACGACGGGAACACGATGAGCGTGTCGGCAACGCCCTTGGACTGACGAATCACTTCGCGACCACGCTCGACCATGCGAATGAATCCATCACGATCGTACGCCAGCACAGCGAAGTCGGCGATCTGATCCGCCTCGATCTTCTGCAGCGTCTTCGAGTCGCCGTTGCGGTGCAGCGATTGCATCTCGCGCATGGCGTCCTTGCACGTCAACAGTTTGACGACGGTGTGGAAGTTCACCGTCTCCTGGCAGCACTGCGAGATGCCGGCAATGTTGCGCTTGTAGGCCAACGAGCCGGCGTACGAGCCGACGAGATCGCCCTCCATGACGAACGCAATGCCCATGCGTTGCACGCTGTCCTCGTAGCCGCGCTTGTTGAACGAAATGAGACGCGACACGCCCTCGTTGGGCACGATCGTCGCCAGTGTGTTCTGGAACTCGAAGATGTTGAACGCAATGTTCATCTCATCGGTCTCGAACCATGGTATCACCGACGTGTACCACTCCTTCTCGTCCAGGATGAAGCCGAGAATGGTGTCGCGCAGATAGAGATTCTGGCCCTCGTACAACTGATAGAGATCGTTGTGCGTCGCGACCACGTCGCCGGCGAAGTTCTGCTTCTGCTGCACGTTTGGCGGACCGAAGTACGCTCGCCAGATAGCCTCCTGATCGGGGCCCGGTGCTCGACCGCCTCCGATGCGGCGTGTTATCGAAGCGACCGATGCGCTATCCAATCCTTCAGCATATGATGAAGTCGTTTGCATTTTTTACACCGACAAGAAGTTGGGTTTTGCAAAGATGCGCGGGGCGAAGAGCACGCGCGTTCTTTTCTCCGCCAAGCGTCGCCGCGCGCTTGAGTTTACACCGAACTCTTTTTCTTCGCGCCGACGAGCGCCGGCGTTGTTTGCGCAGCTGTCGTTGCCTCTGCCGTCGCTGCTGCGTGCGCCGAGGCGAGAGTGCGAGGAAGAAAGTGAACACACGCACACATGAGTTTCTCCGACATTCATTTACTCAGAGTCGCGACACGCAGGCGTTCGAACCACTGCGCGTCCAACAACGAGAAGAGACGCTTCAGCGCAACGCCGCGGGGGGGGGGGCGAAGCGGCGGGCGCCAGGGGAGAGGAGATGAGGGGAGGGGCGTGCGTGGATGTATTGAAACAGCAATGTTCATTAATCGTCCAACGACGTGCTCGCAACTGGTGCACACGGCGGCGCCTGAGTTTGCGAAAATGGAAGCGGATCCAGCTCCATTAGAAAAGCCAACAAGAGGGCTCGTTTTTCATCCATCGCTTCCTCCATTTCGTTGGCTGCGTGTATACCACTGCAAGGACTGAACAGCCGTTCAAGTTTTCGCTGCACCTTTCCGAGACCGACGATGCGCTCGCGTTGTTTGAGCGTCACTTTCACGGTAGTCATGAGCAGTACAAACAATTTCCACGCGTCGTCGAAGCAGGGAGATCCAACAGTGCGCCCATGCACAAGGTCTGTCGATATTTCGAGGAACCACTTGGCGAACGCGCCGTTGAGATTCGAGCCGTCGTGCGTTAGCATACGAGCGACCGCTGTCTGTAGACTTTCGTCCGCAGAGTGCTGGTGTGGCACGTTGGCAGGGTACGACCAGAACTTCTTTATGTCCTTTGCCACGTTGTCGTCGACTGATTTCAAATTCTTAATCAGCGCAAGCAACGAAAACGAGCGGTGGTACTTCCGTGCTGCTTCGGCGTGCTCTTTGTAGAACATCGGCAAGGAGTGCGCATTAAATTCGTGCAACATAAACTTGCTGTATGCATCTTCCTTCTTTTCTGGATCAACATCTGAAAATTGCGTCATTCTTATTCACGAGTGCGTCCTCAATTCAATCTTCAACGAATTTCCCCGCACCCCCGGAACAGGCGGGGTTCAACCACCAGCGTGATCGAAGTTCTCAGGGATCGAGTTTCGTTTGTGATGCGGTGTGGGACGCGGTGTTGGGTGTGGTGTTGGGTGTGGTGTTGGGTGTGGTGTCGGCGCCTTAGTTGTTGTCTTAGTGGTCGTTGTCGCCTTCGTGGTGGTTGTTGTCTTGGTTGTTGTTGGCGTGGGCGCCGGTGTAGGAACTGGCGTCGGTGCAGGACTGGGCGCCGGCGTTGGCGCTGGACTTGGAGCTGGTGTGGGTGCTGGCGTTGGCGCTGGACTCGGAGCTGGTGTGGGTGCCGGTGATGGCGCAGGTGTGGGCGCTGGACTCGGAGCCGGTGTGGGAGCTGGACTTGGCGCAGGCGTTGGCAATGGAGTGGGTGCCGAGGTGGGCGGACCACCCAATCCGAGCAGGTAGCCAGCCCAGGTGGGAAACTTTGGCGAGCCCCATCCACTAGCCGGGTCCCAACCAGCTTGCGCAAAGTACGCAACCGACGAGTTGCACGGGCACGACCCTGTGATGCAGCTGTTGTCGCCGCTCGTGATGTCGTTGTAGTAGTACGACTGGTTGGCGTAACCCATGGCGTACAACGCCGGGTTGAGAAAGCCGAGCGTTGGCAGACCGAGTGCCGCGCGCTGCGAATTGATGAGCGTGATAAGGCCAGAGATCAATGGCGCCGAGAGCGACGTGCCGACGTAGAAGGTAATCGAACCGCCGACGTACGCAGGGTAGTTGACAGCGGCAAACGCGATGTCTGGGATGCCGCGATACGATGAATTCCAACCCGGCGACGTCGGCAACACGCCGTTGGTCGACGCCAGAGCGTACCAGGCGGCAACGGCCGCGGTTTGATACGACGGCTGTGCTTCGTAGTGCGAGAAGCCGCCGCCCGTTGTGATTACGGCACCAGTGGCATACGAGGCGACTACCTCGGTCACGCCGTTCTGGGCGCCGTTAGTGCCACCGACGCACGTGACGTAGATCGACGTGCACGGGTAGCCCGGGAGGAGGGCGCAATAGTAGCCATCGTCAGTCGAACCGTCATCGCCGGCGGCCGCTATGAGCGTGACTCCCTGTAGAGCCGCCATTGCGGCCGCATTGTCAAATGCTGTTTCTTGCGTCGTGCCACCCTCGGTGACGTAGTAACTGAACGAGAGGACCTTG
>Ga0182030_10010440_pt1 | contig 18863 bp, 17 predicted proteins | sample 812S3MmetaG_FD_121299 | JGI IMG/M metagenome (GOLD analysis project Ga0182030, IMG submission 121299) | Permafrost microbial communities from Stordalen Mire, Sweden - 812S3M metaG (Illumina Assembly) | ecosystem: Environmental > Terrestrial > Soil > Wetlands > Permafrost | place: Sweden...
CCAGTCGGAAGCGTCCCGGTCACGAGAGCATGACTGCGCCTCCCACTCAAAGGTTCGCTTCCTCCAAAAGAGGATCACTTTTTCGACGCATCGAAATACCGAGGTGACTGACTCGTCCGACACTGGCGTTGAGCGAGCCGTTACTCAACGTCCAGGTGGCAGAGGGTATTTGATCGTGATGGCACGTCCCAGGAATTGGTGGCGTCCGCCTTCGGCGGTGCTACTATTACGTTCACTGATCTATTGGTCGTCGTAATAGGAGAGCAGAGTGGGTTCAGACAAAGTTGAGAGTTCTCACGACGTTCTTCGTCGCGCTGGTGACGCGTCAGTTCTGATTTTGACGAGTCTCGCTGATGGTCCGAAACACGGGTACGCCCTCATTCAAGACATCAAGGGCTTCTCGGGACTCTCGCTCGGGCCCGGCACTCTCTACGGGGCCCTTGATCGGCTCGAGCGACTGGGTTTGATTGAGGAACTGCCCTCTGACGAGCGGCGCCATCCCTACCAAGTCACCGCTTCGGGCATCGCGGCGCTTGTTTCTCATCTCGATGCGCTGGAGCGAGTGAGCATGACTGGTCGGCATCGGCTCGGACTGAGGCCCGTGTAATGAAACCCTCGCGAGAGCGCCAAGCCATTGCCATTGCGGTGCGTTGCTACTCAGCACGGTGGCGACAGCGCCATAGCGACGAAGCCAGGCTGCTGGCCTCTGCCCTTTTGGAAGACGGCGTCTCGTGGTGGTCCATCTGTGTGAACTTTCTCGCTGGTGCAATGAGAGAACGGGTCATACGAAAGCCGAGCGTGCGGGTGGGTGCCGCCTTAGCCGCCATCGCCGTCGGCGTCACGGCCGTTCCTCTGGCGCTGCTCACGTCGCTCACTCCGGCGAGTGCTTCCTCGACCAACGTGGTCATCAACATTTCGAAACCGGGCGACGCGGCGCGTCAACTCGAATCCGGGTTCTCCTCTTACGGTTTCGAGTTGACCGTGACAGAGAGGTCGGTTCCCACGAGGCTTATTGGATCAATACTGTCGGTCAGTACGTACGGAGAATCGAGCGCAAACGATCGCGTGATCAGTGAGCTACGCGGTAAGTGCTCGGATGGCGCCCTCGGCTGTACCTACGGACTCGTACTTCCGCGTCACTTCTCTGGAAAGGCGCACGTAACGATCGGACGAGCAGCAACCTAGAAAACAGCCGATCATCTCACGACCACTACGAGTGAGCCGTACGAGTGCACCTACCAATCGCCCAATTTGAGGAGACCAGCAGTGTCGCTACCCGACGAGACACCAACGAACAGCACCGAGGAGATCAAACCGCAAACTCGAATGTCGAGACGACACGTCGTAGAGTGGATCGCGGTTCTTCTCGTGGCCGTCGTGGCGTCATTTGTGATCCGTGTGTACGTCGTTCAAACATTCGAGGTGCCGAGCGGATCGATGTTGCCGACCCTCCAGGTCGGCGATCGGCTGATCGTCGATAAAATTCCTGGACTCGCGCACCGTATTCATCGCGGGGACATCATCGTCTTTCATCGCGCACCGGGCGATACCGACCCGCAGTACCCGATCCTCGTGAAGCGAGTGATCGGTCTGCCAGGTGAAACGATCTCGTCGAAGGGCGACACCATTTACATCAACGGGCGGGCGATTGCCGAACCGTGGTTGGCGGCCATGACGACGACGCCTACCTGTCCTCAGCCGGGCTTCGACATTTCCACCACGCACATCCCGAAAGGTCAGTATTTTGTCATGGGTGACTGTCGAGGAGACTCGAGCGACAGTCGGGTATGGGGGACCGTTCCCGTGCGCAACATAATCGGCCGCGTCTTCTTGGTCATTTGGCGACACAACCACCCGTGGTTCCACTGGTTCTAGTGGGGTTGCGAAGTAGGTTCAGGCTATGGAGTTCGCTGCCATCTTTGGACCAGATCTACTTTTGGTGATTCTCCTTGTGGTGTGGGGCGTTCCCATCTGGGCAATAGTTGACGCCGCCTCGAGATCTCGCGAAGCGTTTTATCGGGCGGGATCGTCCAAAACTGCGTGGATCGTCGTCATCGCCGCGTCGGCGTTCTTTCTCGGACCTGTAGGAATGTGTCTCGCGGCCATTTATTTGTTGTCGATTCGACCGAAAGTAAAGAGAGCGGGGGCGTAGGACGCGTGGATCTCAAAACGTCGCGTCCGCCAATGGCCCGATGTCAGCTGTTCTCTAACGTGCCGACATTTGCGAAGCCCTGGCGAATGCCCTGACCGGCGCGCTTCGCGAGTTGATCAGGTTCGAACAACATCCAGTACGCATTGCGGGCGTGGTCGCGAGATCGATTGTCAAAAACTTTCGCCAAAACTTTGGGGTCGTCCGATTCGTCTTCGTGGACGAATACCTCAAGTATGGGCGTTGAGGTGAGGAGTTGCGCCTGCATGATGCCGAGAGACGCCTCGTGAGCGCACTGCTTATCGATCGGCGCAGATCCCGGCATACCGAGGGCCACCACGATGGAGGCGCCGTCGCGCTCAATGAGATTCTTCGCCGCGACGGCGAGGTCCTTGAAGCCCGGCACGGTCTGGCTGATCACTTCGAACTTCTCGCCGTAGCCGGGGCACTTCGTTAGTTCGCGACGTGCCGCCGCGCCCATGTCGAAGCGAGCGAACATCGTGTCGACGACACCGATCTTGACCTTCTTATCGCCCTTGTCGGACTTGCTGTTCTTCTTCTTCGCCATAGTGCTCCGTTCTCTGAGTGCATTGTAGAGAGTTGGGCGGCTCGCCACTCAGGGTGATTTTCTCCTTGTCCTAGAGTTGATTTCGATCGAGGGGGGCTATGGCCTGGGACTTTTCCACTGACGCGCAGTACGAGGAACAACTGGCCTGGATGCGGGAGTTCGTGCGCGAGGAGATCTTCCCCCTAGAGACTCTCGACCTGGACCATGAGCTGATCCTCGCCGCGATGGAGCCGCTCCAAGAGCAGGTGAAGGCGAGGGGTCTGTGGGCCGCGCACTTGCCGCCCGATTTAGGCGGCATGGGATTTGGTCAAGTGAAGCTCGGCCTCATGCACGAGATTCTCGGTCAGTCGATGTATGGGCCAGTTGTCTTTGGCAACAACGCTCCCGACAGCGGGAACGCCGAGTTGCTCGCGGCCGGAATGGAGATGACCGGACGCGACGACATTCGCGAACGATGGTTAGCGCCGTTGCTGAGCGGCTCGATTCGCTCGGGCTTTTCCATGACGGAGCCCAATACCGCCGGTAGTGACCCGCGGTTGTTGAAGACTCGCGCCACGAAAGATGGCGAAGAGTGGGTGATCAACGGCCGCAAGTGGTACACGACAAATGGTTCGGTCGCCGACATCTTGATCGTGATGGCGGTCACCAACCCCGAGGTCCACCCCTACCAGGGCAGCTCGATGTTCGTCGTGCCGGTGGACACACCGGGCGTGACGATCCTGCGCGACGTGGGCGCGATGGATCACCCCGACGTCGTCTACGGCCGTTTTGGGAACCACGCGGAGATTCTCTACGACGACGTGCGAGTACCGGCTGATCATCTCATCGGTCCGGAGGGTTCGGGCTTCCTCCTCGCCCAAACTCGCCTGGGTCCGGGTCGCATTCATCACTGCATGCGTTGGCTCGGTCAGTCGCAGCGGGCCTTTGACATGATGTGCGAGCGAGCGCTCAGTCGCTACACCCACGGGTCACTCTTGGCCGAAAAGCAGACGGTCCAGAACTGGATCGCCGACTCCAAGGCGGAGATGCACGCGGCGCGCCTGATGACGTTGCACGCCGCCTGGAAGATGGACCAGGTCGGCGCGTCAGCCTCGCGTGACGAGATCGCCATGATCAAGTACTACGGGGCCGAGGTCCTCCACAACGTGATAGACCGAGCGATTCAGACCTACGGTTCGCTCGGCTACTCCTCCGATATGCCGCTCGAGTCCATGTACCGAGCGGCGCGCGCGGCTCGCATCTATGACGGACCCGATGAGGTGCACCGCCAGACGGTGGCCCGTCACGCGCTGAAGAGCTATGAGGCCCGCGAAGTACCGAGCGATCACATCCCGACGCGCACGGCGGCGGCCAAAGTGAAGTACGCCGACGTGCTGGAGTTTCTCGAGGCGGAAAAGGTCTAACGAGGCGCCAGACCCTCGACGGCCTCTTTGAGGTCGACGCCAAAGGGGACAATAGCGATAGAGGGAATCTCGACGCCGGCCTCGATGTAGCGCTGTACGTGTTCGCGACACTCCGCGAAACTGCCGTGAATGACCAACTCGTCGACGACGGAGTCGGGGATGACCTCGTTGGCGAGCTTGCGCTCTCCCGCGCTCCAGGCCTCCCACATCGGGCTGAGCGCGTCGCCGCGCCCGAGCCAACGGTGAAACTCGGCGTAGGCGTTCACGGTCAGATAGGAGGAGATCATCCGGCGCGCGATGAAACGCGCGCTGTCCGCGTCCTCTATGGGAATGACGAAGAGACGCGCGGCGATGATCTTGTTCTTCCCCACCTCCGCTCGACACTGCGCCACATCGCTCGCGGCGAGCCAGTTCAAGATGGCCCCGTCGGCCTCTTCGCCGGCGAGCCGCAACATTCCTGGTCGCAGCGCCCCGAGCAGTATCGAGGGACGCTCGATGACGGGACGCGACAGTTTGAAGCCGTGAATCTCGAAGGTCTCGAAGACCTCGTCAATTTTTTCTCCGTCCAACGCGCGCTTGACGAAGCGCAACACGTCACGGGTGCGCTGGTAGGGCTTCTCGTAGGCGATCCCGTTCCAGCGCTCCACGACCGGCTGGCTGGAGGCGCCCAGGCCCATAGTGAAGCGACCGCCGGCGACCTCGGCCATGGCGGCGATGCTCATGGCGAGCAGTCCCGGACCTCTGGTGAAGGCCGGTGTCACGGCGACGCCGAGGTTCAGTCGCGACTCGCTGAGGGCGGCCACGGTGAGTGGTGTGAAGCCGTCCGCTCCGTCCACCTCGGCCGACCACACGTCGCTGTAGCCGAGGTCGGCCAGTCGATGAAACCACTCGCGGTGCTCGAGCAACGTGACGCCCTCAAAGGGAATGGTGATGCCGTAGCGAGAAGTCATGGACTCAGTGTTTCAGATCGCTCGACATCTAGTTGCCTTCCAAATAATCGCCAGCCCGGGCCGGCGGCACTTCTAAGCCGTGACGCTGGAGGTCGTGCACCCAGCGATCAATGAGTGTTTCTAACACCGCGACCCGCGCGTAGTGCTTGCTTTCGGCGGGAATCAGGTCCCAGTGCGCGTGCTTTTTGTCGGTGGTCTCGACCATGAAGCGCAACGCTTTTTCATACTCTTTGCGCTTCTCGCGATTGCGCCAGTCATCGGGAGTGAGCTTCCAGCGTTTGAGAGGATCGCTCTCTCGCGAATTGAAGCGCCTAAGTTCCTCTTCGCTCGAGACATGCAGCCAAAACTTCACCAAGGTGACGTTTCTCTCGGTGAGCATGCGCTCGAACTCGACGATCTCTTTGGCGGAGCGCTCGGCCACCTCGTCGCTGATCTCTCCCTCCACGCGTTCCACCAGGAGTCGTCCGTACCAGGAGCGGTCAAAGACGGTCATCTCGCCAGTGCCCGGGATGAATGGTTGGAACCGCCAGAGGAAGTGGTGGCGCAGCTCTTCCTCGGTCGGGGGACCGACCGGGTGCACGAGGACGTGTCGCGGGTCGAGGCTCGCGGTGAGGCGACGGATGGTGCCACCTTTGCCCGCGGCGTCAAAGCCCTCGAAGAGAACGATGAGCGCGGGACCGGGTGCGGCCGGCTCGAGAAGCCCTGCCGAGAAAAGTCGCAACTGCGTCAGACGATGCTGCGCCTTGGTGACGCGCTTGTCGGATTCCTCCTTGGACATCGTCTTGGTGAGATCAATTTCGTCGACGGGGTTGACGGAGTCTTTGGCCATAGGTCTTCAAGGTAGCCGACGGAGTTGGAACGTGTTACTGGTGTGGCGGAGGTCGCCGGGTAGGAATAAATCGGCGTCGTTCGTTGACAAATGAACCAATGAGGAAGAGCCCGCCGAGGAACCCGATGATCAGTGCGTCTCGTTCATGTGGGGGCGAGAACGAGTACGTCACGGTGGATTGGCCCGACGGTACGGCGACCTCTTGGTACACGTGGTGAACGGTGGTGATGGGAACTTCTTTCCCGTTTACGAACGCCTTCCAGCCCTTCATCGACAGTTCGGTGCGCAACAACGTGGTCGCGGTCGCGCAGTTCAAGGTTGCTTTATTGTCGCCCGAGCTGGTGACCGTGCAGGACGACGGCGTGGAGAAGAACGACCTCGGGTGGGGCATTTCGTAGATGGTGGCAAGTGAGTCATGGAAAACCTGCGTGACGCCCTTCTTTGCGAGGCCGGGCAGCAACGACACCGAGCTGGGCATGAGCAGGTACTTGACCGAGGCGTCCTCGTACTGCTTGAAGTGGTTGATGACGGAGTGTTCAAAAATCGGGACGCCCGGTCTCCCGCCCTTCGCGACGAACTGGTTACCGGGCGTGAGGCCGGGGAGCAGATTGGTCTCGATGAAGTTCTTAAACGCTTTGGGGAAGGGCAGGTCGATATCGCTGAGCTCGTTGATATCGAAGTACGTGCCCCAGTTGGGGTAGAGGACCTCGAAGTCCATGAAGCGGTCTTCGCCGAGATTCTTCTGAAGGAAGGTAATGGGGGCGTAGTCCACGGTGATCTGCTTGGGCGCTTCGGCCTGGGGGACGAAGAAGAGGAGCACCGCCTCGACGACTACGACGAGGGCGAGGAGAAACGGGGTGTAGCTGAAGCGGTGGAGTCGGCCGAAGACGAGGAGGAAGAACAGTGCGATGAAGGGGAGGGCTTGTAGTCCGAGGAAGACGATGTGAATGTCCCGCGAGCTAAAGGCCACGGTGGACTGGTACGAACGTGCTTCGTAGGCGCACCAGGCAATCACCAGCACCATGAAGGCCGTTGTTGTCGTGAGGAGGCGCTTCGCGCGAACGCTTTGCGTGAAGTCATAGAGCCCGAACGCGGCAAGAATGATGATCGCGAGTTCACAGCCCGGCGTGCTGTAGCGCTCGAACGAGGAGCGGCTAACGACCGGGATCAGATTCCACAGTTTGTGGAAATCGAGGAAGTTGAAGGTACCGGCCATCGCGACGAGAGTCCACGCGCCGAGGAAGATGCGCAGCGGCCGATTCTTTGATCCGAAGAGGCCAAGCAACGCAAGAGCGCACACGCTCGCCCCGAAATAGCCACCGATGCCGCCCCACATGGCGTCCACGCGAGTGTCGGAAAAGATCGGACCATAGACATAGGGATCGAAGAACGCGGGCAGGGCGAAATGGGGAAGACCGAGGGCCCCATCCACGGCCGAGGTGTGACTACCGATGAAGCCAACTTTGAGGTCGTCGTAAAAGGGCACGAGGATTGGTAAGGCGAGAACGACGCCCATCACCCCGCCCAAAACGACTCGGCGCGCGGCGCGCGGGCGTTGCAGTCGCGCAACGTTGAAGAACCGTACGACCGCCCAACCCAGCACCAGGAGACCGTCAATGTAGGCGACCTCGGGGAACCCGGCGTAGAGCGAGAGGGCCAAGGCGATGGCCAGGATGTACCAACCGCGATTCTTGGCGCTGGACGCACTGTCGTAGACCATTTCGATGCCGAGGACGGCCATCGGCAGGAAGGCGACTGGGTTAAGGACTGAGTTGCCGAGCCACGCGTACGTCCCATTCAGCGCGAAGAGAATTCCGGCAAACGTCGCGAAGAAGACGGGGAGGGATAGCCGGCGCGCCAAGAAGTACGTGGAGATTCCGGCGATGACCTCGAGTGAAATATGAAACCACACCAGTCCCGAGGAGAAGGCGAACAGGAGGGTGAGGGGGAACAGGGCGCCCGACTGCATCTCCCCGGCGAGCGGTTGGCCGAGCCCTTGCGTGTAGGTCCACCACGGGAAGTGACCGTGCAGGATATCCATCGCCGCTTCGTGTCCGAGCGTCTGCGTCACGAACCCGACGTTGGGATCTATCGCCGGTCGACCGCAGGTGAGGCGACAGAGGTGGTGAGAGATGCCCGCGGTCCAGGAGATCGGATCGCTGTTCGCCAGTCCAAAGACGTACATCCCGTTGGCCAAGAGGACGACCAGCACAATGAGCGCGATGGCCTTCGTCGTGGGCGAAAGTCGACGGTACGCGCCGATCAATCGTTCGCCCGTCGAATTCACCTTCTTAGGCTACAAGGGCCGCTCGGGGCGAACGTGCCTGGGTCATCGAACGAAGAAGTACATCTTCTCGCCCAAGAGAAGGAGAGACTCAGGGAAATAGGGGTCGAGGAACGTGCCAAAGATATCCCATCGCCGGATGAAGCGGTTGCGGTCATCGAGAGGGTCGAGGTCCCCCCGCGAGGACCCGACGTGGTGAAGAAGCCGAACGTTCGGCGTGTAGAGGACGTAGCGGCCCTCCATCTGACTGCGCAGACAGATGTCGACGTCGTTCATGACAACGGCCAGTAGTTCGTCCATGCCCCCGAGGGACTGCCAGAACCTTCGCTCGACCATCTGCACGGCGCCCGTGACGGCGGCGACGTCGCGGGTGGCCAGTGAGAACTGGTCAACATGGGGGTAGTTGGAGTCAGTGCGCAGGTGCTGGGGGTAGGGCGAGATCACAATGCTCTCGTGCTCGCGTCGCCCGTCGGCGTCGAGAAGACAGGCGCCCACAATCCCGACGTCCTCGAGTGACGCAAGGGCCACCATCTGCTCCAGCCAGTCCGGAGTCACGAGGATCGTGTCGTTATTGAGCGTGACCACGTAGTCGGCGCTTGAGTGGCTCACTCCTCGATTGACGATTTTCGCGTAGTTAAAGGGCCCGGGGCAGGGAATGACCGCGTACTTCGTCTCGTTGAAGTACTCCAACGATTCGGCTTCGATCGAGTCATTATCAAGGATGATGATGTCCCAGTTGGGGTACGTGGTCAACTCTTCGATGGCCGCGATGCATTGGCGTACGAGCTCGATGCGATCCCTCGTCGGGATGATGATGTCGATGGAGGGCGCCGGAGAAGGTGCCGCGAGCGACCACGAGACAAGTCCGGGCAGCGCTCCGGGAGCCGTCGTTCCGCGCCATCCGCGACGTTCGATGGCGTTCTGCACCACGCGAACAGAGTCGGCGTCCACCCGCTGCGCGTCGAACTCTTGTGGGCCCCGCCCCGCGGGCAGTACCCGTGCCAGGTGATGAAAGGTGGCACTCGCTTCGCTCAGTCGGATGTAGGCGTCGTGCTCGTAGGCCCACCCCGCGTCGGCGGAGAATCCGCCGACGGCGAAGAGAGTCTCGACGCGCACGAGCGCGGGACGTCCCACCACGTTGTAACTCAGCAGCGTGTGGGGACCGACGCCGGGGCTCTTCAAGATCGGCGCGAACTGATTGGGTCCCGCTTCGTCGGCGAACACCACGTCGTCCTCTCGCGTCGCGTGCGCCAGTAGTTTCGCCACGCTGTAACGCCGAGCCTCCTGCGGCGTTGACACATCACAGAGAAAGATCCACTCAGTCGTCGTTTCGTTGAGCGTGTTGTTCAAGGCGTTGACGACAGGACCGGCGCTCGGTCCCTTCTCGTCGACCTCGACAATGGCTACGTCATTGAGGTCGACCGTGATGTTCGCCAGCTCGAGGTCGTAGTCGACGATCCGCGGTCGGTAGTTGACGGGATAGATCTCACCGGCCTGAGCGGCTTGGTGCGCCGGGACGAGGTCGATCGTCTTTTTCTCTTTCTTTCGCCACGCGCGCCACAGCCGAAGCGGTGGACGAAAAATGGTCCGGGCAGTGGCATAACGCCACGTCTGTTCTCCCAGCATCCGGCCGGCGATCCGCTGTAGCCGCGTTCCCGAGAGGCGGCGAATCTCCTGGTGGAAGTGGACCCAGCGCGCCTTGAGTTCCTCGGGCGTGAGAGGCGCGGTCGAGTCGTCATCAAATCGTTGGAGGAGCGGCAAGTGTCCAGTTTCTCTCGGTCTCGGCGCCTCGAACACACTCTCAACGCTCGGAGACGAATTTACTCGGGAGCGACCATGCTCCCCGACGGCCGCGGGCGGAGGGAAGCGGGCCGGGGCCACCCGTGGTCTTGTGAGTACGTGTTACATTTCGACACCCCGATTATTTACTTGCCGTGATAAATAGAAGGAGACCGTTGTAATGACCGAGACCCTCGAAGTTCCGGAGTCAGACCAAGGCCTTCGAGCGGGTGTCCTCGGGCTCTTCGACTCGGTGATCATGGGGATTGCCGGTGTGGCTCCCGGTTATTCGATCGCCGCATCCACGGCGATCCTTTTTGGTGCGGTGTTGCTCGGCGGCGCTGCCGCTTTGCTGTACTGCGGCATTGCCATGTTCGGCATCGTCTTTGCCTTCAGTTATCTCGGTCGGGTCGAGTCAAACGCGGGCGCCAGCTACTCCTGGGTCCGTCGTGCCCTGCATCCGGTACTCGGCTATCTCTCGGGCTGGGCGCTCATCGTTTCTGCCTTAATTTTCATGGTCGCTGCGACATTCCCCGCGGGTTCGGTCATCCTGGGGCTCTTCTCCAACGGTGCTGCCAATAACAAGGTCGAGGTCACTCTGGTCGGAGCGGTGTTCTTTCTCCTCATGGTGGGCGCGGTCGCCGCGGGGGTGACCATCACTGTCACGGTGCAGATCGTGATGTCCTGCATCGAGCTCCTATTACTGCTGCTATTTGCGGTCCTGGCGATCTTCCACGGCAATCACGTTCACACCTTCTCGTGGCACTGGTTCTCGCCGAGCATTTTCCACGGACAAAAAGGGTTCGTCGCCGGCGCCCTCGTTGCGGCTTTTTACTACTGGGGTTGGGACGTCACCGCGAACCTCAACGAGGAAACCAAGAATGCGAAGAAGACCCCAGGACTGGGCGCGATGATCGGCATCGTCATTGTGTTCCTTCTCTTCGAAGTATTTACGATCGCGACGAACATGGTCCTCACCTCGCACCAGATCATCAACAACCCGGCCGACGTGTTAAGCGTGCTCGGTCAGCAGGTCTGGCATGGCGCGGGCGGGAAGTTCATCGTGCTGGCAGTCATTCTGTCGACCGTAGCGACCCTCGAGACGACGCTCATTCAAGTCACGAGAACGATGTTTGCGATGGGCCGTGACCACACGTTGCCAAAGGCGCTCGGCACCGTGCACCCCGTCCGCAAGACGCCACTCGTCGCCACTGCGGTGGTGACTGTCATTTCGCTTTTGCTTTTCGTGGGATCGCAGTCCATCGGATCGATCGGCACCATCATGACCGACGCCATTAACGCCATTGGTCTGCAGATCTGTATCTACTACAGCCTGGCCGGTCTTGCCGTGGTCGTCCTGTATCGCCGACAGTTGCTGAAGTCGCCGTCGAACTTCGTCTTTATGGGACTGTGGCCCTTCGTCGGCGCCGTGTTCATGGCCTACCTGTTCGTCGAGGCGATTCCACAACTCAACGCAGAAACACTGTGGGTGGGACTAGGCGCGATGGCGCTCGGTCTGATCCCGATGTTCTACTACTGGGCGCACAAGAATCCGTACTTCAAAATGGCGCCGAAGGAAGACCGTCACGCCGTTCTTTTGGAGTTCGAGCAGAACCTCTAACTTCGCCGAACCAATTTGGGCGACACTGGGGACGTGAGAATTGTGTCTTTGGTGCCGTCGATAACCGAAACGCTCTCGGCGTGGGATCGCACCCCGATTGCCTGCACGAGATTCTGCGAGCGCGACGACCTCGAACACGTCGGCGGCCCTAAGAATCCTGACGTTGAGAGAATCGCGGCGTTGTCACCCGACCTTGTGGTGGTGGAGGAAGAAGAGAATCGTCGCGAGGACCACGACGCTCTGGTAGCTCGGGGACTCGAAGTTCTCGCCCTGCACGTCCGCTCCTTGAGCGATGTGAATCTTGCCATGGGTCGCCTTGCGGCTCGAGTACAGACGACCTGGCATGACATCGACTTCGGTCCAGTAACGACTCATGGGGCGCGCGCGTTTGTGCCGATCTGGCGCCGTCCGTGGATGGCCCTCGGCACGCCGACCTACGGGGCGGATCTTCTCGCTCATCTGGGCGTGTCGACGATCTACGACAGCCAGGCTCCCTATCCGATCGTGGAGTGGGAGGACGTCCGTGCGCGGCGTCCCGACGTTGTGCTGGCGCCGAGCGAACCGTATCCCTTTAAAGAGCGCCACCGCGCGGAGTTGGAGTCAGTCGCGCCCACACATTTTGTTGACGGTAAGGATCTGTTTTGGTGGGGTGAGCGGACGCGCGGTGCCATGGCGCGCATGGCCGATCAGTTGAGCGTCGTTGTATAGCAATATGGGAGCAATGCGACACGGTCTCTTTCTTCCGCCATTTGACGCGCTCGCGAATCCTGACCTTCTCGTCGAACTGGCGATCGATGCTGAGCGGTCAGGTTGGGACGGCTTCTTTCTCTGGGACCATCTCAAGTACGGCTCGCGCGTTCGCGACATCCTCGATCCCTACATCTGCTTGACCGCTATCGCGGCCGCCACGTCAACTATGGAACTCGGTGTCATGGTGACGCCACTGGTTCGTCGCCGGCCCGCTGTGCTGGCGCGTCAGGCCGTCACGCTGGATCATGTTTCCCATGGTCGACTTGTCTTAGGTTTCGGCATCGGCGACGACTTCGCCGGCGAGTTGTCGTCGTTCGGCGATGAAGTCGATGCGAGGGTGCGAGGTCGGATGTTGACCGAGGGACTGGGGGTACTCACTGACCTCATGTCGGGCGAACCGGTTGACCACGACGGCGAGTTTTATCGGGCGAGCGACGTGCGCTATCTGCCCGTCCCGGCGAGGGCGGGCGGCATCCCGGTGTGGCTGGCCTCGAGGTGGCCGAACCCGGCGCCGCTGCGTCGCGCGGCTAAGTATCAGGGCGTCTTCGTTATCGGATTGACGGATCCCTCCGACATTGCGGAGTTACGCCGCCGTCTCAGCGACTCGGGAGCCGACCTCGGGCACTTCGACATCGTCGTGCTCGGCGCGATCGGCGACGACGCGAATGACTGGGAGCAAGCGGGCGCGACCTGGCGGCTCGCTCAGATCGGTCCCTATGAACTCGAGCCGTCAGCGGTCCGCGAGATTGTCCTCGCCGGCCCACCCCGACCAGAGCGCTAACTCGTCGCCGGAGTGCGCCAGATATCGATGCCAGCGTCGACTGCGTGTTGGTCGATGCGCGCCAACTCGTCAGCGCTGAAGTCCAGATTGTTGAGCGCATCGAGATTTTCATCGAGTTGTTCAACGCTGCTCGCGCCGATGACGGCCGACGTGACGCGAGGGTCGCGAAGGACCCAGGCCAGAGCCATCTGCGCCAGCTTCTGACCACGGGCCTTTGCGATGTCGTTGAGAGCCCGAACGTGATTCAGATTCTTTTCGCTCAGCATTGACATCTCGAAAGAGTCGCCTTGGGTCGCGCGCGAGCCTTCGGGCACGCCATTTAAGTAGCGATCGGTGAGGAGCCCTTGGGCGAGGGGCGAGAAGGCAATGCACCCGACGCCTTCTTCTCCCAGAACGTCCAGCAGCTTGTTCTCGATCCAGCGATTAAAGAGCGAGTAGGAGGGTTGGTGAATCAGCAGCGGGGTGCCGAGGGAACGCAGAATCGCGACGGCTTCTTTCGTTCTCTCGTCGGAATAGGACGAGATACCGACGTAGAGCGCCTTACCTTGTCGAACGGCGGTATCGAGCGCGCCCAACGACTCTTCCATAGGGGTCGTGGCGTCGAAGTGGTGATGATAGAAGATGTCGACGTAGTCGAGTCCCAGGCGCCCGAGGCTCTGATCGAGGCTTGCGAGTAGGTACTTGCGCGACCCCAAGTCACCGTAGGGTCCGGGCCACATGTCCCAGCCCGCCTTCGTTGAGATGATGAGCTCGTCGCGCAAGTGAGAGAAGTCTTCGCGCAGAATGCGGCCGAAGTTGGTCTCGGCACCGCCGTAGGGAGGTCCGTAGTTATTAGCGAGGTCGAAGTGCGTTACGCCTCGATCGAAGGCGCGGCGCAAGGTGGCGCGCTGGCTGTCGATGGATCGGTCGTCACCGAAGTTGTGCCAGAGTCCCAGTGAAATCGCGGGCAAAAGGATGCCGCTGCGACCGCTGCGTCGGTATTTCATGGTGTCGTATCGATCAGCGGAAGGGTTGTAAGTAGACATGTTCGAAGCGTAGCCAAGGCCACTCGTGTTGGCAACGGGATCGGGCCGAAGTTATTTCTTGGTCGGACGGCGGCGTCGAGGACGCGGCAGCGGAGGAAACGGCATTTGCACGCGCGCGACGACGATGTCGGTGCGCTTGCGGAGTGCTCGAGTGAGCGTGAGGTCGAGTTGATTGTGCAGTATGCGGTAGCGGAATTTGGCCGGCACCAAAACGGGAATGAGCACGACCACCTGTCGATCGCTCTCGCTTCGTTCCTTGTCGATGAACGCGCAAATGGGGCCGACGACGGACGTGTAGTCAGTGTGCAGGACCTTGAGCGCCACGCCGGAGTTCCACTCTTCCCAGGTCTGCACGAGTTCTTCCCCGCGTTGCTCATTCACGTCCTGGTCGTCCACCACGACGGTGATGGCTACGACTTCCTCGCCGAGGGAAAGGGCTTCGGATATGGCGTAGCTCGTGAGAACTGAGACATTGATGATGGGCACGATGACGATCGTGTCGCGGCCCTCGGGCGTGGGCGGCACCTTGTTGATGCCGAGCGAGATAGCAACCCGGCCGTAGTACGCGTTGATTCGCTTGAACAGCACGATGAAGAGCGGTACGGCGACAACGACGATCCATGCGCCTTGGGTGAATTTCGAGATAAGGAAAATCACGGTTGCGGCGCCGGTCACGATTGCTCCCGTGCCGTTGACAATCGCTCGGTAGTGCCATCGGGGCGGTCGTTCTCGCCACCAGTGCACCACCAGTCCCGTTTGAGAGAGCGTGAAGCCGGTGAAAACGCCGATGGCGAAGAGCGGAATCATCTCGTTCGTGTTGCCGCCGACCGCGATCAGAAGAATCGCCGACAGCGAGGCGAGAACCCAGATGCCTTTGTTGAAGACCAGCCGGTCACCGCGCAGACCAAAGATGTGCGGCAAGTAGTTGTCGCGCGCCAGCAGACTCCCGAGGATGGGTAGTCCTCCAAAGGAGGTATTGGCGGCCAGAGCCAAGACCACCGTGATGGTGAGAGAGACGACGTAGTACGCCCAGTGGCGTCCGACCGCGAGGCCCATGATCTGACTGAGGACGGTCTCGCGAGACCGTGGGCCGATGTGCCAGCGGTGGGCGAGGACCGCGAGACCGAGGAGCATCGCGCCGAGAATGACTCCGAGCATTAACTCCGTACGCTTCGCGCGAGATACCCGTGGTTCCTTAAAGAGCGGCACGCCGTTGGCGATTGCTTCGACTCCCGTCAGGGCGCTGCAACCGGCGGAAAAAGCTTTCAGAATCAAGAGGACCGAGACGACTTGGAGGCCATGGGTGGACAGAAGTGAGCGTCCGGGCTGGGCTTGGTGAAGCCCGAGCGGGTGGATGAGTCCCACGGCGATGATGGCGAGCAGGCCGATGATGAACAGGAATGTCGGCAATAAGAACGCTCGGGCGCTGTCGCCGAGACCGCGAAGGTTCAACAGCGTAATGACGGCCAGGATGCCGAGACAGATTGCCACGGTGTAGGGGCTCAAACGAGGGAAGGCCGAGGTCAGGCTCGCCACCCCCGCGGCAATCGACACGGCGACAGTCAGCGTGTAGTCGACAATGAGTGACGCGCCGGCCACAAGACTGGCGTTCGCACCAAGATTGGCTCTCGAGACCGCGTACGCGCCGCCTCCGCCGGGGTAGGCGTCAATGACCTGGCGATAGGAGACCACGAGAATCGCGAGCAAGAGGATGATGGCGATGGTGATGGGCAGAATTAGGTGAAGTGCTCCGGCCCCGGCGATCGCCAACACGACGATGATTGCCTCTGGTCCGTAGGCGACCGAGGTCAACGCGTCGAGCGACAGTGCCGAAAGCCCTTCGTAGGGATTGATCTGCTCCTTCGACGCTTCATTGGAGCGCAGAGGTCGCCCGATCAGCACCGTCCAAAGTGTTCGGCCCGCAACTTTCACTTCACGTGGGTGCGCGGCCATTCCTGAATCGTACGTGTGGCTACACGCCAACGAGGATCAGTGAGAAGGAGTGGCGACGCCAGTTCTCTCGTCGGTTAGATGAGTTCGCGCTTTAGGGCACGCGAGCGTACGACGGCCCACCAGAGGGAGAGCACAACGACGGCCTCGACGACGACGGCGATCCAACTGATGACGAAGGCTCGATGCGCGGAGGCGACAATCACGACCACGAGCTCGGCGGCCACCGCCACCAGGCACGCGACCGCGTAGGGGCCATATTGGATGGCCGCATCGCGGATGCGGGCTGACGACTCGACGTGGGAGTGCCAAAAGGCTTCGAGTACTTGGCGCTTCTCGTGACGAGAGCAACTTCTATACACGTCGAGTTTCATAAAGAACAACGCTACCCACTGTTCGCTCCGTTGTGAGGAACCGTGGGCAGCGTTGTGAATTAAAACTCCGCGACGATCTCGAAGTGGCTCATCTCTTCCTCGAGGCTTTCGCGGTTCTCGACAGATTCCTTCGCGGGTGCGCGCAAGAACGCGACGACCACGAGCAACGCCATCGCGGCCAGCATGGCCCCGATGAAGAAGGCCTCGTGATACCCCGCGACCAGTGACTGACTGCTCGAGTAGCCCTTCGCGAGAAGTGTTTTGCTCTTGCTCGCGGCGAGGGTTCCAAAGACCGCAAGTCCGGCGCTCGAGGCGAGCCACATCGAAACGTTCACGATGCCCGACGCCAGTCCGGCGTCTTCGCGCGGTACGTCAGCCATCGCGATGGTTAAGAGCGGCACGGCGGAGACACTCATGCCCACCCCGAGCAACAAGAAGGCGGGCAAGATCGCTACGACATAGTTAGCGTGCACGCCCGAGCGTGACAGCCAGAGCAGTCCGATAACGGCGGCCGTCATCCCGGGGATCAGGAGCTTCATGGGGCCGAAACGAGCGAGCAGGCGGCTCGTGACACCGAGCGACATGATCGCCATGGCGAGGGTGAGCGGCAAGAATGCCACACCAGTGCGCACCGGGTCGTAGCCGAGCACACGCTCCAAGTAGAGGGCTCCGAAAAAGAAGACTGCGAACATTGCGGAGAAAGAGAGGCCCCGCACGACGCTTGACGTGGTGAGACTGCGCAACTTCACGATGCGAAGCGGCATGATGGGCTTGGCGATGCGCGACTCCAGGAGCGTGAAGGCGCCCATCAAGACGATCGACACGGCGCCAAAGCCGAGCGTGTGCCCTGAGAGCCAACCGTACGTGGAGGCGGTAACGATGGCGTAGATGCCGACGATCAGTGACACGGTCATCAAGAGCGAGCCCTTCAGGTCAATGCCCTCGCGGACGCCGAGCCCCGGGTTCTCTTTGATCAGGATCGAACCAAGAATGAAGGTAACGATGCCGATCGGCACGTTGATCACGAAGATCCAGTGCCAGTTCACGGCCTGGGTCAAGATGCCGCCCACGAGCAGACCGATCGATCCACCGCCGACCGCGACAAACATGTACGCGCTCATCGCCTTCGCGCGCTCGTTCGCTCCCGAGAACTCCGTGACGATGATGGCGACGATGACTGACGTCGAGATTGCGCCACCCATTCCTTGGAAGAATCGCGCGGCAATGAGCATCGCCTGATTGACGGCGAGCGAACAGACGAAGGACGACGCCGTAAAGAGTGCGACCCCGCTTAAGAACACCTTCTTTCGTCCGAGAAGGTCACCGAGGCGTCCGGCGAGGAGCAAGAAGCTTCCAAATGCGATGAGGTAGGCATCGACCACCCAGGTCAGGTTGGCCTGGGAAAAGTGGAGGTCATGCTGAATAGAAGGCAGCGCCACGTTGACGATGGAAGAGTCCAGGGCGTTCATGAGCATGGCCAGGCACACCACAATCAGCGCTATCCAGCGGCGGCGATTTGCAGTTGTTCCTGGTGAGAGCGTGGGAGAAAGTGTCATAAAGGGAGTCCTTCGAGGATAAAATGGAAAACAGGAGAAACAATGCTTCGGTATCATCCAGATACTGATATAATCACTATAGCATGAATATCCAGACCCCGCTACCATTAATTTCCATGGAGGAAAATTCGTCCACTGGACCAATCCTTCTGCTCACGCAACTGTCACGGCTAATTAGTCGTAAGAGCACTCCGGAACTTCTTGGTCAGACGTTGAAAGAACTCGCAACCCTTTCGTACCTTCGCGACTACCGCGAACCCACTCAGCAGCAGCTCACCGAGGGTCTCTGCATCGACACGAACTACTGCGTCATGTTGTTGAACGATCTAGAGGCGTCGGGTCTCGTAGAACGTCGGCGCGATCCCTCCGATCGACGTCGACACATCGTGACCATGACCGAACAAGGTCGTAAGGCGCTGCATCAAGCCGAAGCCGCGCAGCAGACCCTCGAAGATGAGATTCTCGGTGCGCTCAACGCGGAGGAACGTTCGCAGCTTGCGCATCTCTTGCGGAGCGCCATTGACGGTCAGGGCGCGCAACCGCCCAACGCATAAGTTCGCGTCAGCGAATTGTCGTCACGCGTCGAACGTCAGTGATGACGGCGATGCCTCTTTGATGACGAGCGAGCGAGAACCCGCACGACACCGAGCGCCGCTATCGCGATGAACGTCATATTCAGGGCGGGTACCCAGCGAACTTGGTCGTCCTTCACCACGTAGACGCCGATGGGCATGACCACGCCGCCAAAGCCACCGCCTGAACCGCCCAGCGGCGCCTGGTGGTGCTCACTGTCGATCGGGTCGAACTCCTCATTCTCAAGATCGTCATCGTCATCGTCATCGTC
>Ga0182030_10010441_pt1 | contig 18861 bp, 12 predicted proteins | sample 812S3MmetaG_FD_121299 | JGI IMG/M metagenome (GOLD analysis project Ga0182030, IMG submission 121299) | Permafrost microbial communities from Stordalen Mire, Sweden - 812S3M metaG (Illumina Assembly) | ecosystem: Environmental > Terrestrial > Soil > Wetlands > Permafrost | place: Sweden...
TCTATGAAAATCAAGGGCCTTTTATATCCCTATATCCCTTCTAAGCCTAGTGTACGCGACACTACTAGTACCCTAAGCCTAAACGGGCACCCGGCGATTCTACAACCGAAGGGCCGACAACACTCCTCTCTAATATAATATCCATCGTAACACTAATTCACTATCATAAGTACAAAACCCTCAGCACAACCAATATTTGTTCCAAACAACCTTACATAGGTAACTATTGTCTATTAGATGTAAGATTTCGTCAGGCATCTATCTGCGGCCCTTCTCTTATCATCGAGATGATAACTAGGTAGTCATTGATATTCCTAGAATTGCTGCGTTGAAAACCTATTAGATGGATATATTAAGTTAGGTAGTAACGGTTCTTTGAAACTATTCTTGGTTGAAAATGAAAAGGATGAAGGTGCTGTGAATGAAGAAGATGGTGGCTGGGTTCGCGGTGTGATGGGAAGATTATAGATTATGAGGATAGGGGGGGTGAGGGAGGGGTTGTGTAGCTGTTGGAGTTCAATACTGTTGGATTGGTGATGGAGAGGGAGAATGTTTGAGATATGCGTGGGCTTGAATAATCTGATTTTAAGATACTTTTGGGAATTAGTATCACGAAAATGAATTTGAGAGACGTCCTACCTCTTTTTTGTATTATGAGGCATTCCAAGTTGAAAATACATCATCTTAGAGCTCCTATGAACTTAGAAATGTAAAAAACGGTGGCTTCCTAGCAAGCATAGAACAAGATAATAGCAGTGATGGCGCTTAGGGAGTGAAAGTTGCTAATGTACACTATCGGGTCACATTGAGGGGCACTTGAACTTGGATGTTCAATCTTATCAATGTAAGCAGTAGTGGGACAATGAACTGCCTTCACACACCACAGCAATAAACTTTCAGATAGAAAGAAATTTCATCTGCCAGTATGACTCTCAAATAAACAGATAATCTTCCCTTCCTAAAAACATTCACTATAATCCTAGTTAAACCGAATACTCAACAAATAAAGTGAATCTCAAACAAATCCCAGCAGTTTCCAAAACCCCCAACTCACACCCATTGACAATTTCCCAATAAAGATTTCGCTCCCAATTCACCATCATTCTTCAAGCTTGCCATATTAACCACCACCAATCCCCTCCTTAAAATCTAATCTCGCAACATCCGGCTCACTCACATGGACACCTCGTCTCACGCGCTTATCAGGATTAGCCCCTTGATCCGGATGTCTTAGATCAGTATTCCGTATCTGTCTAATAAACCTAGGGTTGGCGCCTTGATCTGGATGACCGGGGTCTGTGCCGTCACGCTTGTTTGGGGTATCGCCAGCATCGGGGTGCCCAGGATCGGTATCATCGCGCTTCCCTGGATTTTCTCCAGGATCGGGGTGGCCGGGATCCGTGCCTTCAGATCGTCGCCCACGGTCCGGCGATCCGACATGTCCAGTAAAGGTGTCGGGTTGCGTACCTTGGTCGGGATGGCCTGTGGGACTTCCAGCGTCTTGACGTTTCGCGTTCGCTAGGAGGCTCAGATCGACATATTGTCTTCTGGAGTCCGGGGGGGTGCCATGCCCAGTAGCAGTGTTAGGATGAACACCTCGAATATTGGGCGGCAAGAGGATATTCGTTCTGCTCCCAATGGCTGTAGCGTCTGTGCTGGAATCATCGGGATCTTCAGGGCGTGGGTTTTGACTACCTGAACGACCGCGTGGTATAGGTCGTACATTACCACCTCCTGGCTCATCATTGGGACGTACACCAGTACCAGAGGGTCCATCTGGGATGGGAGCGCCGAGGATAAATGGTGGAAGGAAAAAGGTGAAGAGAATATAGATGTTGGACAGAAGCATGGTGGAAATATCTCTGATCGAGTGCTTTGTATTTCTGAGCGCCTCCACTTTGTTCGTCTTTGGTGAAATATTGCCGTGAGAGGAAATGCCCAGAATACACTGATAGTTTATACACCAAAAATCGCCCTCCACACAGATTACCTTCAGGCTTATTTTAGAAAATATTGAGCCCACAGAAATCACTCCATAGGCAAATGCTTTACACTTCGGGTTGTGCTTCCCAATTTTGCGTTTTTGACGTTGCGCCACATGCCTCAAAACGTATATACAGGGGGTAATGACGTGATAGTGGTCTGAGAGTTATCAGTTGGGTGAATGGATGGTGGCCAAAATAGGTATGAAGTACCCTAGTTAGGAAGAATGGGGAAGACTGGTGGGGTTACATTACGGCTGAGGAATACGAGTTTTTAAGCATGAGAAAGTCGATTGCGACTAACAACGCCATTGAGGCAACATTAGAAGACAACGGAAACCAACTAGTCTTTTTGGATGGTGTGTGATAGAAACAGCTCAACCAAACTAGTATTGAGTATGAGAAGACCGTAGCACTAGGGAGAAAGTGTGTACACATTATACATGATCACCCGAGAAAGCAATTGTGTGACAGAATATTAAGGTGAGATACATCCTCCAAAGACCATAGCCTACGAAGATGCAACCTACTATATTCGCCGACCTAGGAAGTGATAAGACGTCGTAATTTAGGCAGGCGATAGACTAAACAAGCTACTATTTAATCTAACTATTCAGTTCACTTGCAACTTTGTTGCAACAAGGAAAGCCCTAGTCCTAGGAAGGCATATTTAACCAATCTGCAGCATAAATCCATCTATCCCTTGCTCTAGAGCTTCCACCTCTTACAACTCGTAAAACTGTGGGCTGTTGGAAGCTAGCTCGGCTAGTTCTTAGTCTCGCTTAAATAGGGGGCCAAGAGTTTTGCTCTATCTACTAGATAACCCTATCTCCACTATCATAGACTTTTAGTTATTGATCTTTTTCTTTTTCATCTTTATTATCTTCCAGGTCAGCAAAAGATGATGAGGATGTGCTTCTTGGGTTGCCATACCAACTACGAGCCTGTCGAGTGACTAGAGCATAAAATTCTCAAACTTCTTCAATTGTACTAGCCCAGTATTCAATTCATATAATGCAAAGGGCAAGTCGTACTATAAGTGCTAGGACCATAATTGCCTTTCATGGCCTACTATACTCAAATCTTTAGTATCTCCACAGATGAAAGAGGAGAAAGTGTGAGAATAAGTGAAGGCGAATGATCGAGCATAAGTCACAAACATGCAAGCATATTTTCTATACTATAAATGAACAAGTAGGTTACTTTATTGGAGCGTGTAGGTACAGCTAGGTTCAAAGAACCTTGCCTTCCTTGTTTATTTGAATATTCTGAAAATTGAGAAAGGAGAGAAGAACATCTTTGCGCAAAATTTAGATATAAAAATATAAAATCAAAGATCATTCCAAGTTTACATTAGAAAAAATACAACCAGCTTTCTTTGGCTGTATTATTTTCATTTTTTTATTGTCGAGTTAACAATAACACATCTGAAAAACGCCTGTTAAAAGAAACTAGATTGATGTGTTAATCGTTTTCAAACGCTATTTGGCTCTTTCAGGTCTGACTCAACGCAATTAACGATATTTTTAACTCGATATCTAGTGAAACTTTGATCAAGTGCAGGGAGAGCAGTTTTTCATACTACAGCTTGCTTACGCTGCCTTGCAATTAAAATCTTCTAAATTGAACAAATGAAATCAAGTGAATTACCTAGACCGACCTTACTTCAATGTTTGCTCAGATATGGAGAAATATCCAGGGAGGAGTCGTTTGGAGTATATTAAGCCTCATAATCTCTGATTTCAAAGCAAAGATCTATACTGTGAGGTTTTCAAAGGACCAGAAGGGTCGTTCTAGAAGAGTTCATAACTTATAATTTACTTCAACAGCCTGTGAATCTCTAGACCTAGATCTGGCATGTTGACGAGATGCTTTCTAATCAGCTAGACTTCTGCAATTGTTATATATATATATATTTAAATAAGTAGACTCCATTGACTGCGCCTCACCGACATGCTGTTAACCCCATTCCATATTTTATACAACGTTCGCTGGAATCTTGAAAATGTGAGCTGCCAAAGTCTTTCCAATCTAGTCGTCAATTGTACCCCTTCTGTTACGATAGATATTGTACAGGACTACCCTAGACCCTTTGGTAGTAGAATCGCCGAGGCTTATCGTAGGCACGTGACTTTAGATCACGTGCTTGTCGCGTCCACTAGGCCTAGAAGGGATATAGGGATATAAAAGGCCCTTGATTTCCATAGACTAGCAATTCAGACCTTTTACACACTATAAACTTGAGTCCTTCGTGACACCTTCTCTTGAGTCTGACGATTCCTTCTAAGCGTCCCAAGAATATGGAATTTCAACTGCGATAGCAGTTGTTATCAAATCATCCGGTCTATGCTTTTCCCAAGTTTATAATCTTAGCAGAGAGAGAGAGAGAGAGAGAGAAAGAGAGAAGAGGTTTCATAGTTAGCGGACATAGTACTAAAGTTTTCGCATATAGGGACTCTCGAAAAGTTGTCTTGCATGAATCTTGGGTTCCTTTTCAAATCTATGAAAAGTATTTCACGATACTTGCGAGGTTGCAAAGCGCCCATTTATCGGGCTTTCATAAACCAATAATTCTATTTAAAAAAACAGCCGTTTGGCCTCGAGCAGTGATTTTGGTTCCGGATTCCGCGAAGATGGTTGCAGCTAGATGTCAGTAGGAGATGGCTTTTCCCTTCAATGTTATACGTTGGTGGTTGACAGCGGTTATTGAGAGGAGTGGTAACTGGTCATTTATATTAAATGCTTATTCTTACCTAACTTATGTATGCCTGTGTGCTAAGCTTATGACAGGAACGCCCGCATTTGTTCAAATAAGCTTAAATGAAGCCCAAAATCTGAAGCCAGTCATTAAAATCTTGGCGACATATGTATCTATTTTCCAGGAGCAAGGTTTTGTACTTATTGTAAGATAGCCTCTCCTCAACGATGTTCATCGCGCTAAGACTTCAATCAATGTGAAAATGTCCTGAATCGCTAAGTTTGTACACCCAAGATACACATCGCGAATTTCAAAGTATTTTGTGCAGGCAAGAAAGAACAAGGTATTAAAATCTTTTTATTAAGGGAATAACACTCCATTTTAAACATAGTTCATAAACCTTCTTTAAATTGTATAATTAATAAAATTAATAAATAAATTTATAATCGCAAAATTATATATCGTTACTGTGATTTAATCGTTAAATTCAGAAATCTTTGCGCGATATGTGGCTTGGATGAGATATTGTGCCTTTCGATACAGTAGGATTTCAGGGCAGTGCTTATACCGCTAGATTCGACAACTGGATCTTTGTACAAAGCTTACCGCAAAAAGTTAGTCGCATCGCTGAACAGCCCTGTAAGCACGCTATAAATATACCCTATAAAACCACAATCTCGCTACTATACCTTTGGGGTTTAGTGATCTAAAAGCTATTTAGTATAATGCAAAAAAGCCTTTGTAGCTACAGGGACTGGTCACTAATTATAAACACTAATATAATTAGTTTAAGCTTATTATTAGTAACTAGCCCCTATAGCCACAAAAAAGCTACGGGATCTCTTTTATCTAGGTAATTTCCTGCCTAAATACACTATAAAGGCTCCCTTTAGTACTTATAATTAGTAACTAGCCACTATAATTGAAGCTTTTACAGCGTATTCAGGCTTCTAGGCTTAGGGGCTTCTTATAGGGCGCTTTAGCGATGCAACTACAAAGTAACTTTTGCAGTAAGCTCCATACGGGCTCGGGAGATGCGCAAGCAATTCCGCAAGCGGAAACATTTTACAAGCACTCGTACACATGCATAGAAGTAAATCTACAAGCAAAGGGTGAAATCTCACCAAGTTTCAAGTAGATCCCATTGTTTCTCAGTTTTAAGATGCCCATAAAGACCCTCGAAAAAAAAGAAAACAAAAATTTACACCATACGCCATACGCCATACCATCAAAACCGCCCAACTTTTCAAGTTTCTGTTCTTTTCACTATACATATCATTCCACTATTTGATAAGACGCCCCCGCAACTTGTATATATGGTGGAATATTTGTCCTGCCAAATACTTGGAACAATAACTGAGCACCACTTTTGGCATTTATCGTAGACCAGTCAAGAGCGTCATGCTTCTTGGACAATATTTTGAGAGCCATGGTGTTGAAGTCTTTTGTCAAGCTTCTGAAATTTCCCGAGAATACAACAAGATACACCGAGAATGACATAGGACTGAACCCGGCTTCCAGTATAGAGCCATGAATTGACTCCCAATTTGGGTTGCTTGAATCAAAAGAAACGACGTGGACATTCCGTTGGTCAGTAGTGAATACCATGACAAAATCGGTGCCCTGAGTATAGGTTAAGCTGATTTGCTGACCGTTGGCGTATCCCGCGATTGGATATGCTTGATGTGTTTGGGCGTTGCGAGGCTGGACCGGGGCTGCTTGAGCTTCACCCATTGGGGTCAGACTATTTTCTGACATTACAGGGTGTGGTTGTGGCATTGCCCAAGCAGAAGACGCAAGCAGGGATAAAATCAAGGACGGGAAAAGCTTAAGCTTCATGGCGCGATGAAAGCGGCAAAGGGGGCGTGTCTTCCCTGTTGTAAAAAGGGACTTCTCGAACTTGCGGAAGATATCAAGGGTTCGGCGCGTGCGAGTGGTCGTGGACTAGGTGTTGTTAGTGAGGTTTGCTGGCGATAATTTCTCGATTTTTTATTGTAGACGAACATAGCCAGCAATAAAGAGGATTCAGAGGAGATTTATACTTCTCTCCAACAGGCCTTTCTCGATCTAGGGCGGTCCTAGAAGTGAGAACGATGTCCTAACGTCTAATTATGGGATAGCGGTTCCAAAGGAGCCCTGAGGATGCGGGCTGAAACTTCGCCGCATTCGCCCCAACTAAATCTGGTTCATTACGTACTAATAAACCCTGCAGATCCTGTCGCTTATAAGCTTTATTTTGGGGGTCTGTTGGCAACCGAGGTTTCCAACCAGTCTGATGAAAGGCTTGTCGCCTCCGTATTCGCAGCCCAATGACAACACTGCGTTGCAGAAGTTCTTAAATGCAATCCTTCCGGGTAAATCTCCCCATTCTCGCCTGCGGCGTCCCGCTGCGAGGCACATCTGACGGACCCAAGCCTCCTCGACGGCGAGGCTCGTCCAAACGAACCCCAAGCCATCTCCATTCCCATGCTCCTAAGCATTGTCCACAGCCTTGTTATTTTGTTTCGAATTCTTCGGGCTATGTTGTTAATCCTTCACTTCCTTCCGCTCATGAGGCCAAGCGCTGACTGAGCACTGTCCATTCATTGTAATTGCGCTGTCCTGGTCAATGTGTAAGCGTTTCAATCTTTGTGGCTACGTATACTCTTCCTTTGACATGGTCCTCATAGTTTGGCTGCGCACAGTAGAGCTCCTTCCTCACGGTAGATGTTCTAAGAATATCGATTCCCTATAGTATGAAGCGTTGTAAGAAGGGGGCTCAGTTCACTCCTCCTCACTGCGGATGTTCTAAGAATATCCATTTCCTCTGGTATCAAGCATTGCAGGAATGGGCTCAGTCCGTTCCTCACTGCAAATGTTCTCGGAATATCGATTCCATCTGTTAACAAGCATTGGAAGAATGGGCTCAGCTCGCTCCTTCACACAGCATGTCATGATCCTTCTAGATCGAAGCTTTCTAGAGGTAGGTGGCAGAGCATAGGACCACAGTTTCCTCAAAAATTTAATTGAGGCATCAGAAGTATATAAATCGACGAGAGTCCTACATCTATCTAATCATCATTCTATCAGCAACATCTTCAACATCATCATCTTCACTATACAAATATCATTCTTCTCATCATCTACACCGAACAAAAGATCCATCTCAATTATCCTATACCAACCACAAACATCTTCACAACCCATCAATTTTCCTCCAAAATTTTCATATCATCTCAAAATGCTTCCTCGCCAAGTTCTTCTCGCAGTCGCTGCCGCCCTCATCTCCCAAGGATCCATCGTCTCTGCATTGCCTTCAGGAGAGCCACAATACAATACTCGCTCCGAGCGGATCAATGGCAGAAGTACAGATGGACTCGTAGCTGTCAGAGATCTCAAGGCAGTGCGAGCAGAGCTACCACAACCCGATGCCGCCAGCAGCAAAGCTGGTGAGCAAAAACGGGCCATTGAAGCAAGATCCCCTGCCGACATCGTGACCTATACCTTCGGGGGAGTTACTGGAACCGGTGCAATATATGGCGGCGTGCGCTACTTTTTCAAAGACACCGCCGCGTTCAAAGCCTTTGAAAAGGGAGGTGTCAAAATGACCAAGGCAACAAAAGAACAGATTCAAGCACTGGCAAAATGGGTCCATCAAAAGCTTTCTTCCAGCGCTGCGGCGACGACTACAGTTGCAGACATTGAGAACCAGCTGGGGAGCTTGTCAGCTGTACCAGCAAATATTCCATTGCCTGACTCCGATGACGGATCCGCAGCAAGCACCGATACTTTTGTGAGTGCGCAACAGTAGTGAAATTATCACTCATAGGTTTGCGACGCATCTCATTGTGTCAGTCGGGAAATTCTCACTTTTCCACCACCAGTCATCATCGTTCAGAGCTTGAAAACTGGAGTTTGGAGTTCCGCGCATATTTTGTGGTTTATTGACACTGGCGTCTGGGTTTTGAATTGGAAAATAGTCATTTTGCGGCGTTCTAGGTGTTTTGGGCCATTTGGGAAAATCGTTGGTTTTGGGAATCAGGGAAAATATTTAGATAAGGAATTACAATTGTTTATACCTTGATTCTCAGCCCATGCATCGTGATAATGGATCTTGTCCTTCGACCCTAAGCTTGAGCGCATCTGTCATCGAAGAGACTCTGTGCCTCTATACCCCGCCTGCCTCCTTTCTGCGCATTTAGCATTGTATTTATGAACCTTTTTTTATTGACCTACTGTAATCAAAACACCATATGACTGGTTAAAAAGTGTAAAAGTATGCGTATTTAAAACATAAATGATTTTACTGGCTACAAATAAGGTAGGTATTTGGGGTGGTTTTAAGCTTATTTTGCTAGTACAACACTATCTATATAGTGGACTGGGCGCCATCTCCCAACCGGCCCAAGGCCCGGATAGTCATAGGGCCGCTTAAAGAGCCAAGAAAATATGACAGTATGTAATCTAGCTAATTTAAAAGACACTGGATATAACTTGAATTTAAAAAAGATGAGTCCATAAGATCCGAACGAATATGCGTGCCAGTTAAGTGGTGCGCTAGAAAATTTACTTTGCAAAGTGAATCCCATCCACATATGACATCGCGCGGAAAGGTCCGGCCACCATAGGCAAAGCCTGAAATTCTAGCGATAGTTCCATTAAGCTGCCCTATTCATTAGCGTATTTTCGTGCTGAAACTTTAAAAATCAGCTACTTCACTGCTGGCTACGGTGGCCGAAATTCTGGCGCGATGTCATGCGTGGATGGGGATACAGGCGACTTCTAGATATATGTGTTTATTATGCCTGGCACGATATATAGTGAATCCCTCATATGTCCAATATATAGTCTATGGCTTTTATTTTTCTTTTTTCATTCTCGCTACATTTCCATCTCTCTCTCTCTATCTTTTTTGTAATTTCTCATCGGTCGAAAGAAGAGAACGTCAACGCGAGGGTCTCTCTAGGGGACGAATTATAATTGGGAATGAGGCAACATTTTTCCGAAGGCGACTATAAGATAATCAAAAATCAGAAGCTAATTCGCAGGAGTTACAGAAGAATATCGACATGACAGTAGGAAACTTGCGAGTGGGCGAGGTGATAGTTGGCCGTGATTTGAGGATCGACTGCAAAACGTTTAAAACTTTGACCATGGTGACATTAAAATTGAAGGATAGCGTACAACCGACATCAGCTATAATTTGATCTTGAATCACATCAAAAGCCTCTAAGTTTGCTAAAACTCCGAGTGGAGTACCAGACTGTGGAATTCTGGTTGATTTGGTGGTGAATGACCATACAGATCGATCACCGATGCTAGCGGCCAGCTGAGGTACATAAGACGTCTTCTAGGAATCGCTTGAATTTTATTGTGTTTCTGCGGATGTTGGTGTATAGTCGAGAACATTTTTTGTCACCGCTATCTTGGCACTGCCAAAGACGCCCCTTCTATTGAAGAGAGTTGGAGGAACAGACTAATTTAGAGGATTCACACAGATATGATTGTCTCAATATCTCTTGCACAATAGAATCTCGTTCACATTAACCAAAATAGCAAAATACTCCAGGAATCCTGTGTATTAGATGACCCCTTAGGAAAACCTAACTGAATGGGTTTATCTTAAGGCAACACAATTCAACCAACAAAAAAAGGGGGGGTTCGAAAAAAAGAAAAGGGCCCTAGAATCGAATGTTGGCATTATCATAGACTTCCAAGGATCATCTATAGATTTTTTCTGGAGATCTCTAGACAAGAACATCAAATACTGGCATTATTATAGGGGAAACCCTATTTTCAAATCTATTCCTACAGCTTTGGTATGGGTGCCGATGTTATTATAGAGAGTAGCCATTTCATGAGATTTATAAGATTCTCATATCGTTCCATCTCCTCATTGTTACCTTGCTCCCAGAAGCTTCAGGTGATTACCCCCTTTTCCTTTTTGCAAAAATAGAACTATCATATATATGGAAAAGAAAAGGGAAGGCATCCAAGACAACAAACTAAGGGGACTTCAGCTGTCTTAACGTGTTAAGCTGTGTCAGCTTAGTTTTCATCATAATTAATTTTTTCGAATATAGGCTCGCAATCCCAGACCTGTAAGATAGCGCCTAGTGTCCAATAGATTTCTTGGGACCTATGTTACTTTCAAATAAAGTGACTAATAGAAAAGTCATCATCTTACTTAAATCTTACTGGCTGCCTCGAAACATATTGCAAACTTAAATAAAAGTCATTCTTCTTCTACTTAAGATGTCAGATGACTATTGTTACTTGATCCCGTCTTTTGATAATTGCAGCTGTAGAAAAGAGATGTCGGACTTTTCCTCTATAAGTCGGAGGGGTTTTGGGATCTCAAGCGAAAAAAAAAAATTTCACCTCTCGCACGTGTCACATAACTTTATAATTGTCCTTTAGGGCTCGTAGTACCGGACTTTATTTAACCATGTCCCCTTAGTACCTGGTACTGAGAGGTCGGCTGCCACATAAGGATCTCCTGAGGAATCCGGCGAGCATCATACTGCTGAATTGAATATTCATCCAGCCTCAAATTTGACAGAGACAACCTTTACAATAGGTAGGCAATTTAAGTCCCGTTCTTATTTTCTCCCTGCTCCCTCGATGTTTATTTCTATAAGATTCCGAGGGCAAATCTAATAACCACCTAAACAAGTCTAGATATTGTTATTATCACTAACATTCTTACAGGTTCAGCACATGATCTTTTTCAAGAGATAGGAGACATTCGTTGACCGAATGGTTGACGGAACCTTGGCGATTGCATTTAAGTTCGCTACTCCGGAAAAACTACAAAGATCAACTCAAGAGCTCTTTGGAGTATTTTATAGAAATATTGGTGCTTTTGCAATGAAAATTTCGAGGTCTCTGACGGCCGTTATTTGCAAAGCCGGCCGCAAGTTCGTTGCAGGCATCACGTATATTGTATTCTACACGACAAAGGGCCTCTATACCAGGAGGTCTCGTTTTGCGCACTCGAATTTGTAATTACGGTAGCTATGCTGAGACTGTTGGTGTGTATACTCAGGAGCCAATTTTTCTTGGACACTTCTTGGGAAGTTCCTTCTTAACCTAGAATAGCTCGTATGTTTATAAGGGGAAATTGAAACTTAAGATGTTGATCGATTTTCAAGTATGAATATAGATATAATTGCAATCCTCCTCCATACCTGACGGGATTATTAATGGTGTTGTATGTGGCGACCGGTTTACTGTATGATAAAGGAGGGACGTTTAGCTTCGTGCTCTATCTTCTCTCAGCACGTTGCTTCTGGTCCAACTGTTAACAAGAAGTTTTGTGGTTGTTGCTTTGAATATAACTACAACAGGGATGGAACCTCTCCTAGTAGGGAGGATCTCTCAAAATCGTCTTCTTCTTGATCGACTATGATACCTTTTAAGCAAGACGTAACGAAACACCACGAAGAAAACACATAGAAAAGAAACTAGGGCTGTAAAGGAGGCTTTAAAGGCAGGGAATCAGTGAATCAGCGTTGATGTTGATTGCTAAAGAGAGCTACTTCACATTTTCCTTCCAACCTGCAACCCTTTTCTACCATCTAGATAGATGGAGTACTCTTTCACAAGCCTCTCTATAAGGGCATAACGATGTCATTGTTCGCGAAAGATTTAATATCATTTGATACTTGGGAGAGAGCTTACCCAGGAGTGCTGGCAGCTCATTCTTTTTGTCTCGGAAATTCGCGCGGTTATGGATACTGTTCGCAAGGACTCAAACCAACGCTGTTTGATTGTTTGATGTATGGAATAAGGTGATACATTGAAAGATGATGGATAATCTGAGGGGTGCTGTCTTATTTATATATGTATTCTCTCTCCTGGTGTCCTCTCGCGTCTTCACTTCCACAGCCTTCTCTCCCTCTTTGTGTATACATTATATTCGAAGTGAATTTGGGTGAAAGCACAGCTGACTGTTGCGTTGCGATAAGGCGTCGTTGAGAGCGAGGCATGGCCGACGTAAGGAGATGATATCGAAAATCGGAATCAAATCTGGTCCGTGGAAATTTGACTGAACTTGGCTAGCTGGTACGACGAATCGATGTTCGTCTTTCATAAGAGAATCCTTGACTTGATCATGCTCGGTATTGCGAGTCAATCAAAAGGCAGTCTAATGATATTGTCGCAATGTCTTAACTTGCTCACTTTGTATCTGCCACATCCATATCAAGTGCCAATTCCTTCTTGGTCTATTTGTTTGCAACGCTCTGGCTCTCAGCCGATCCAGATCTTCAACCTTCCCATGTCTATCAGTCTGTATCTCCTTTACTCTGTGATCTTCATCCCCGCCAACCACGGAAAACTGTACAGGCTTTTCGAGCTGTTGGTGTTGTGTTCCAATCTGTTTTCCTCATTTGCAGTCCTCTCCAGAGATTCCCAAGCATGCAATATCATACGGAAAGAAGCGTGCTTCCTCATTCAATCCCTTTTCCTGAACATGAATAACAAAAGGAAATAAAAGAAAGGATCTATTGGGATATCGTCGTGAACGATTAGAACCCCACGCGCAAGAAGTCCAGGTGTAAAATGTATCGCTACGCAAGTGTAATATCGAGTGAGAATCCATCCGAGGAAGATAAAAACAAAAGATAAAAATACCTAAGCTTCCAAGTATCGAGAACCATTGCCACGCACCAATTGAGCGTTTAAAACATCCCGAAAAATGTCTACTTCCAACACAACTATGCTTTTCTGTAATGTCCACGTAATGTTGCTCACTGATATCGATTTCCCCAGCAGCCTGTGAATGTGTAGATGTCCATGAGCCACATGTCTATCATGATAATCTTGTATGCAGCTTATCTGCAGAAGGTAATTGACGTGCGGAAGGTAACTGATTCGGAGGAGGTATTGAAAGCTGCTTCTCGTATCGCTAGTCGTTATAACCCCAACACCCACACTGAAAATATGATCCAACGGCGACTCTCGTGCCCATCAAAATGTCGGCGCCCATGCCCGAGCTGTCGAAAACACCCAGAGATGGCTTCTCCTCCATTATATTGCCAGCACCCACATCGAAGTCGTTGAAAGGATCCAGAGATAGCTCCCATAATGTTATTGACACCCACATTGGGGTTTGTAACAAATAGGTAATGGTTAAAGATATTATTATAATCTGGATATGTCCCCGATCAGGGTCGACCAGCCCCAAAGCCACCACACCCGCCTCCCAAACCCCGCCAAGAGCCCCGCGCAAAAACGCACCCGCAGGTAAAACGCCGGCCCCCACCAGAACACCACCCCGGCCCAGACACCCCACCCCATCTACCCCCGCCGCCACTCGAGCACCCCGCACCCCCAAATTGGTTTCTGTCGCCATTGGGTTGTTGTTATTTTGGTTGTTTATTGTTCAGGGGGACATTGAGAAGGAGTCGATAATATTCTCTCCATTAATTCCTTCCTCAATTAAACAAGTATAGTAATTGTCGCCATTTGAATCGTATCTGTATAATCATCGTGCTGAACAGCGGCCAAGAGCGCTAAATTGGCGGCCATTACACCTAAACCGAAGTGGCAGCACTTAAGCCATTGACAGGAGGAGGGACAATGACAACAATAAACCAACCTCATACTAAGACCTTAATTGATACCTGGAGAGCATATTAGATAAAGAATGTGTCGATATGATTGCAGGGACTGCAGATCGGCAACTTTGCCCCGAAAACGCTCGAGCTCCTTAAACATTGCTCGATATGACCTTAGAGATTAGGAACCAGAAGGGAAAGACAGGGAAGAGACTTTTACACCCAGTCCACGCCTCGTGCAACCCCACCAAGACCACACCCTTGAAGAAGAAACCTTATAACTTGAGATTCTTCTGTATCTGTATTTGCATTACGGTATGTGTATAAAGCCCGGACTCCAGGTCTATGTACACACATGCAAACTTTTAGCACCATTACACGCCACCCGACCCAAACACCATCTCAAACGCTTCAAACAATACGCAGTAAAAAACAACGCATCGTACTTCCGCTCTCCTCGAATCACAAACCCCCCGGAAACGCCTTTGTAATCTTCCTCCCCCTCGAACTCGTTGCCTCTCCTGTCCCTTGCCTACTCATCGCCACACCACCTACTCCATTCCCACTTGGATTCCTCGACATCGACTCACCACCTAACTCTCCACCCACTGCTCCCATCTGCAACTTCCGCGCTACCTTTCGTTTAGCGGCCGCTTCCTCCTCAGCCTTCTCCAGCAACTCCTTGTTATCAGATGTAACCCAGTACTGATACTTATACGGCGCAGATGCAGCCTCCAACAATGGTCTCCCTCCATTCTCAGCTTCGAGGTTACGGCCGAGGCCGTGTATTTCGTTGTATTTACGAGCTTGGCGGATGAGTTCTAGTTCAGCGGTTGCGTCGTCGGGAGAGAGGCCGGAAGGATAGTTATAGTTATCGCGTTTGTTGTCGCGGTTCGTTAAGAGGGATGAGATAGGTGGGGGCATCTTGGGCAGTCCTTTTATAAGGGCGTTCATGTTGTTTGGGAAATGGAGGAGGTCGCCGAGGGCGTCAATGCCGAGACCGGAGATGTAGTTGGGTAGATTGGCACCGCGGGTGCTGCGTGTGGCGTGCGAGAATTGTCGTTCCATGGTTGTGCCTCCGGGAGGGGAATCGGCGTCTTGGTTGTCAGGGTCGATGGCTGCGCCAAGGTCTTCGGTGGAGGCTAGTTGACCGTTGGGAGGGGATTCGAGGTTTTCGGAGTAGGGTTGGTGTCTTTGCATGTAGGAGTGTGCGGCAAGAGCAGCATCATTGTAGGTCATTGACAACTCTCTGTCGGAGAAGAGTTTTCCAATGCTGTAGAGTGCGGAGTCAACTTGTCGAGAGGTCAAGTCGCGCTTCTCGGCAAACCAAAGAGGGGTACGAGTACCATTGTCGAGGCGTTGACGGGTAGGTGCTGGGGATTCATCGCTATCAGCGGCCTTCCGCTTCCGCTTGTTACTCTCTGTGAACGTTGTAAGGTCATCTGCTTCGCGGCGATGTCGGGTTGCTCGCTTGGTATGTAATCCACCAGGACTGGCGGGGTTCGCAAGACCGTATTGACTTGGGTGCATGAGCAATGCATTGCTATCCCCAATTTCGACCGTTTCTTTATCTCGTGCAAGTCGATTTTTCTTATTCGTAACGCTGTTGATCAATCGGTCGCGTAAAGTGCTGGACAATGCGCTGTGCTCACCCGCAGCAAGCTTTCTTCGGAACTCGTAAACACCAGCGATCTCAATCATCTTGACGTCGTAATCTCTCTGCATATGTATTAGATAATGACACGAGTAAAAGGATGGAGAGCATACCCTGTGGACCGCTAACATCGCATCTCTCTCCTCAATAGCATCATTGACCTCCTTCGCAAATTCCGCATACATCTTGCCAGCTCTGGGAGGAGGGATTGGACCATGCTGCTTCCGCATAGTCTTCATATGATCCAGTACCAAGTTATCGATCTCATCGGGTTGATCTTTTATTGCCTTTTCGCCGTAGGCGTCAGCCTCCATGATGAGGTTCATGTCGATTTGGATCGCCTGCATCTGTTCTCGATAATGACTATCTCGATCCCGAGAGAAATTCTTGGTAATCTCTTCGAGGCGCTCGGCGAGCATGGTGCGTCGTTTGTCTCGTTTGGATAGAGGAGGAGGGGAATCGGTGTGGTGTCTTTCGACTCTATGGGATCCGCCCATCATGGGGGATAGCTGAGGTGAAGGAATCATTGCCATGACGTGCGTAGCACGGCAGATGCAGATTTGTAGGACTGTACGTATCTATTCGGGGATCTTGTAAGATTCGATCGTGAGGTTGTGTACGAGGTTTTGACTCCAAGATTTGAGGAGGCCGGGTTTAGGAGAAAAGAAGAGGGGTATCGAAAGGCAGATGGACAAAAGGTTGTGGTAACGTAGTCACTAAATAAATAGTATTCACATATCGGTCGACAATTGACGGTAATTATTGTAGTACTGTAGAAGGTTGCTGTTGTCAAGTTTTGCTTCCTCAGTGAATGCGATTCTTGTCCGCTTCTTCGCGCTCTTCCCACATGACGAACCATCCCTGCAGCAAGCTCAGCCGAGCCCGAATACAGCTAGTGTCACGCCTATTTCTGGACGTATAGTTGATTGGTCAGCCTTGTGTAGCCTCGGGTGCAAGGCTGATGTGGATAATCTATAATAAAAAGCAGCAGAGATCACCTCAATATCGAAATAACCCAATATTCTCAACCGCCGGTAAAAACAAAGAAAAGTTTCCCTCTTGAAGGATATCCAGGGGTTCATAGCATAAGTGTGCTCAATTCAAATAGATCAAGACAGGCTACTCAGTATTTGCGCAACCAATATCTAACCAAATTATGATGCAATCTTTGTTATAAAGTAGAATATCTCGTACACTAACAAACTTGATTTGTCTTTGTGTTCAGCTCGTTTGGTTTTGAAATATTGCTTATTTGGTTTTATACAAGTATTTAGATATGCTACTTATTTGTTAGTATAGGTAAATTTTGAGGTCGAGGTGAACGCCACTTGCTCACGTGAAAGTGATCGAACGGAAACCCTAAATGTATGGAAATTTGTGGAAAAATTAAAACTGGGGATTGAGATATAGATGTATACCTTTAAAGGGCTACGATATCGAATTCTTGAATTTGCATAAGCCTGTTGAACATTGGACTGGTCGTATAAAATAAGGAGGCTACTTATTATCAGTCACTTACGCAGAAGATAGTTCTTTATTAATGGCATTGTATTTCTCGTAGAAGCCGCAACAACTAACTTATTTTACCCTGGGTATGTAGTCATTATCATCCTTCTAGTCCTCAGCGCCAAATAGAGAAAATGAATCCACTTTATCCCTCCCAAACGCCAGTCGTTAGTCGCTAAATGCACATTTTGCTCCATGTATCCACGCTCAAATCCCAACCTCCCCTATCCATCTTCAATAATCGCTCGGTCCAGCCCCACTAGCAAAATCCTGGAAATCTTTCGGGATCTGCCATCCATGCGTCTGACATGCGCGAACATATGCAGCCATAGCCTCCCCAGTTGAGTAATCACGTTGATTTTGTTTTCCTTGGATCTCCAAACGCGCCGGCTTAGGCTCCAGGTTCATAATTGCCAGGCGGACTTGCAATAAAACGCTCTCGATAGAAGAAACCGCACTCCATCCAGTGTTTGTCAAAAGCTCCATGCACATAGCCCCACCTCCAGTGACGTGACCACCACCCCCGCGAGTGAAAGGGAGAAATCGTGGTCTGATGACACGAATGAAAGGTGGACTGTGAGGATACTCCTTCCCGAAACGAATTTCAAGTACTATGCTAGTCATCCCAGCAGCCTTCATATCTTTGGCCAGTGGCAAGTCGGACTCGAAAGAGTGAAGCTCGATTATCCATTGATAGACATTGCTTATAAGATCCGGGTTGAGATACCAACCAAGCTCGTGCAGTGGGGTACTCTCTTGAATCTTCAAGATTGTTTTCAACTCTCTGTTGAGTCTCATAGTGGCGGTCGTGGTGGCAAACGACGGCTCATCCAACATTGGCAGACTATCCTGGTCCAACGATCCGGGGACGAAATCAGTCACCGATTTAGCGGGAATCTTGGAACCAAAAATCCTAAGGAACATTATTAACAAAATCTTCTGTCTTAGAAGGGGAGACTAACGATGCCCTATTTTCACCCGCCTTTGCTTTCTCATTGCCAGCAGGGGCATCGTCCTCGGAGAACAAAAAGGTCAAATCTTCCAAATCTTCTTCATCGCTAACGGCCGTGTCTTTCAATGTCAACGCCTTAGTCGACTTCCCCTTCCCAGTATTCTGGCGCTTGGGAGTTTGGTTGACGACATTATCGGCGCGGAACGACCGGGATACCGAAATTGCACACTTAGGTATTCCAACTGCTTTTTGAAGCATTGATCTCGCCATGAATTTCGGATCTTGTTCAATTTCGCCGGACGCAGACGGCTCAACAGAGCTGCGAAATATTAGTGTCTAGGAATAATAAGCTGGAAATAAATCCATACCTTGAGGTTGCACTTGGCCCTGGTCCATAATCCTTTCCGTAGTTGATCTGCACAAACAGATATCTTGCTTGTATCCAGTCGACATGTTGAACAACAAGGTATGGACTGCTGGACTGAAATTGAGAGGGGCAATTGACAATCTCATTTAAGCTCATTGCA
>Ga0182030_10010442_pt1 | contig 18860 bp, 22 predicted proteins | sample 812S3MmetaG_FD_121299 | JGI IMG/M metagenome (GOLD analysis project Ga0182030, IMG submission 121299) | Permafrost microbial communities from Stordalen Mire, Sweden - 812S3M metaG (Illumina Assembly) | ecosystem: Environmental > Terrestrial > Soil > Wetlands > Permafrost | place: Sweden...
CTGCCGCGCCGCCGGGTGGACCGGCAGGTCAGCCCTGCCAGGTTGGTTGAGTCGCTCCATGAAATTTTGCAGGTTGAACGCGATGAATTCTGGTCCTGGCACTGGACGTTCAAATCGGCGCGGCTGGCAAAGCCGCAGCCGTTGCTCGGCGGGACGCGCGCGACGGATTTGGCGGTGAATGTGATTCTGCCGTGGCTTTGGGTTCGCGCGGTGGAAGGCAAAAGTTCAACGCTACGGCTTGAAATTGAGCGGCGTTATTTTGCCTGGCCGGCGGCGGAGGACAATTCCATTTTGAAATTGGCGCGACAGCGACTGCTCGGAACTTCCAGTCGCCGTGCGTTGCGCGGCGCGGCGGAGCAGCAGGGCTTGATGCAAATCGTCCGGGATTTTTGCGAACACTCGAATGCGGTCTGTGAAAACTGCCTGCTTCCCAACTTGGCTCAAGCTTGGAACACGCAATCAGGTCGAGCTACAGATTGAGGTCAATCCCGTTGAAGGGCTTGTTGTTAATGCCATCCGTGGGCTTTGTCGGTGGTTTTGGCGCTGGCTTTGGAGCCGAAGCAGACGAATCGTTTCCATCTTCATCTTTGCGATTATTACCTTCAACCGCATATGGATTTTTCCCGCGCTTGTTTCGCGGCAGCGGGCTGATCATCACGTTGATGCCGCGCCCGATGAGCTTCGGTTGAAAATCGGGATGGCCAAAGGGCGCGATGGCTTCGATAAATTTTTTGATGACCTCAAAACCGAATTCCTGGTGCGCCATTTCCCGGCCGCGGAATTTGAGCGCGACCTTCACCTTCATGTCCTCGCACAAAAAACCAGTCGCATGCTGGATCTTGATGCCGAGATCGTGCGGATCAATGCGGGGACTCAACTGGACTTCCTTGACGATGGAGGCGTGCTGGTGCTTTTTGGAATCCTTCTCCTTCTTGGCCTTTTCGTAGCGGAACTTGCCGATTTCAACGAGACGGCAGACGGGCGGCGTGGCGTTGGGCGCGATTTCAACCAGGTCAACTCCCTGCTGCCGCGCCAGGGACAGCGCCTCGTTGAGGGAAATGACGCCGAGCTGTTTTTCCCCCATGACGACGCGGACTTCGCGGGCGCGGATTTTGCCGTTGACCCGGAGGAACGAATCGGACGAAGAATGGCGTGAAGGGAAGGGGCGGCTCAAGACACCCCCGTCGGTTGTGGCATAACTGTAAGTTTTGGCATCAAGTATGTCGTCGGACTAATTCAAACAATACCATTTAATTAAGCGCTAACCGCTCCCGTTGCAAGCAAATAATTCGCGGCATAATCAGGACGCGCCCCGGAACGCCTGGAGACTCCGAACGAAATCGTCCGGCACGCCGAAATCAAACCGTTCCGCCGCAGTCATTTCCAGCGCGAGATAGCCTTCACGCCGACGCTGGATTTCCTGCGCTCGGGTCAGTTGAAACTCGCCGTGGTCGCGCACGTCGTCCCGGATCATTTCCTCCAACACCTCGTAAATCGAAGGCGCCAGCAAGTGCAGGCCGAACCAACCGAGCCAGGTTTCGGCGGGAAGGCCGTCCACGCGCAACTGCTCTTGCGCGACGGCCACGGCAGGTTTCTCAATGATGAGCGAAACATCAATCAGGCGCAGATTTTCCGCGCAGCGCGTGCCGGCGATGGTTCCGTAGCCTTTCAATGCGCTTGCTGAAATTCTGTTCACGGCGGAAACGCTTTTGCCGCCGGAAATTTTCACCGTCTCGGCGAGTTCGCGATACGGCGAAACCGGCTGGCCGCGGAACAAATGGTCGCCGAGGCCGAGCAGGACCATTTCACCGGCTGCGAAATTTTTCGTCTGGAAAACGGCGTGTCCATAACCTTCCTGCTCGCGTTGAACGGCAAAGCTGACGCACTTTTCAAAACCGCGCATTTGTTCGGCTTCGCGGAGCAGCGCCGGATATTTTTCGAGCCGCTTGAGATAGGCATCGCCCGGGCCGCGCAGATAATCGCGCACCACCTGTTCCTCGCCGGGCTGAACGATGATGCAGATTTCCGAAATGCCGGCGGCTTCAAGTTCGAGCAGGTGATAATGAAACAGCGCGCGGGCGATGCCGTCCGGCCCGACCACCGGAAAAAGTTCCTTCTTCACCGCGTGCGACGCCGGGAAATGGCGCGTGCCGAGTCCGGCGATGGGAATGACGGCTTTGCAAACAATTGATTTTGAATTCATAACAAAGCGCGCGGAATCGGTGTTGGTTCGAGTAATGTGCTCGGCGTATTTATATGAATTTATCAACCGACTCGACACTTATGCTAAACTTTCCGGGATCGGCGACATACGCAAGAATGCAATCGCTGAACTCATCAAGTGTGGCGTTGCCATTGGTGTCAAAATCATTTTCTGACTTCAAAACAAGTCGGGTGCCGTCCCACTCACAACGGACGCTATCGTGCCACTTGCGATGATTTGTAAATTCGTTCGTAATGTTGCGCGCGGCTTCTTCGCCGCTCTTGGCAGGCAAACCATGACAAATTAAAGTGACACGGAACATTGAACTGCCTACACATTAAACCGCTTCCAGCCGTTCGCGCCGAAGGCGTAGCGCTTGGCGCCAAATTCAATCGCGCCGGGTGACATGCCCTCGAAAATGTCCGGCATCACACCGACGCGCCGGGAAAATTCCACGGCGATTTGCGGGATGTGCTCCTTCAACGACTCGATTTTGCCGAACACGGCCACGGTGCCACCGGTGCCGCCGCCGGTGATTTTCGCGCCGTAAAGCCCGCTTTCCGAACCGCGTTTGCGAACGGCTTCCACCAGAAAATTCACATCCGGCACCGAGAGCCGGCAGTTGTCGCGGTAACTTTCGTGCGCGCCATACATCGTTTCACCAGCCGTTATAAGCGCCCGCTCGTCGCCGGATTTGGCGGCGATGAGCGCCTTGATGAATTTCAGCACGCGCTCGTTCTCGCCAATCGGATGGCGCGTCGGGCCGACGACGTGATACGTTGCGTCCGGCTGAATCGTCGTCACCGGGTCATCGTGTGTTTTGAATTGGGAGAGAAAATCGGAGCCGAGGATGGTTTCGGGAATTTCCTTTTCGTATTCGCCTTGAAATTCAGCGGAGGAGATTTCCGTGAGATAATTCAGCGGCGCGCGGCCGGTTTTGGCGCGAAGCTCGTTGATGATTTTTTTGCCCATGAACGCGCCGATGCGGACGTTGCCGTAGGCGTTGCCGGCCACGGAATGGCGCACCATCGAATTGATGCCGATCAAGCCGGTGCCGGGCGGGATTTCCACCTCGCCGACAATCGAGCCGGGCCGGCAGAGGATGTGTGTGAGTCTGCCTTTGCGGCCGCTGGCCACGGCAATCTGGTCCATGATGCCGCACGGCGCGCCGACGACGTGATTTTCCGCCATCTGCCCGAGCCGCGCGATTCGCATGCCGTCGAGTTTGAGGCCAAGATAGGCGTTAAGGCAGGAAAGCGTGCCGATTTCCACGGAGGCGGAGCTGCCGATGCCCACGTTCATCGGCACCGCGCTCAACAACATGAAACTAAAACCGTAAGGCAACGCGACCGATTCCTCTTTCAGCAAGGTAAAAATACTGCCGCCGATGTAAGCCGCCCAGCCGGCCAGCGGATTGGCGAGACAAAGCTCGCGCATTTGCGCATAGGCGCCAACGGCATCGCCCGAAGCCAGGTAATCCAGCGGGATGCGCGTCTCGACGGGCAGGCTGCGGTGGCCGACCTGCATCGAGCGGATGCGCAGCGTGCGGTCGGTGCGCGCCTGCAACGCCATCAACATGCCGCGGCCCAGCACCGCTTCGCAGACGTTGGCGCCGGAATAATCGGCAATGCCGCCCATCACGTCCAGCCGGGCGGGCACGCGCGCGACCCAGACCTCGCCGCTGTTGAAAAAACCGGCCAGGCCCGTCGGGTCGCCGTTCGGCTTGCGCAGGAGTTGCTCGAATTCTGAAATTTCAAACGGGAGTGCGTCGTTCATAGGTTGTGGCCGTGACGATGCCACAAGCCGGGCGTGCGGTCACGCGGGAAAAATCAGTGGTGATGGCGGAACAGCCGCCTCCGGTTTTGGAGCAGATACCAGACGATCAAAATGTTCAAAGCCAGCACGATGAGCATGTTGATTTTCGGATGGTGAAAAAATTCCGGCCGCGGCTGTTCCAACGACGTGGGCAGGCGGCGGCGAACCAGTTCGTAAATTTCAATCGGGATGAAAAACGCGGATTCGCCGATGGCCAGCCAGATGGCCCACTTGGCGCGGAACGCCAGGCCGGTGCCGCCGATGAGCAGGAACAGCCCGTAAATCAGTGCCACGGTTGCGACAGCCTGCACCTTGCCGGGCGTCAGGGTGTCCAGCCAGTCGCCGATGTTCGCAAAAAATCTTTTTTCCGGGTCAACATCCATCCAGCGCAGAAACCGGTCGAACAAATCGGGCAAATCCTGTCTCGCCAGCACAAAAAACCAGATGGCAATCGCCAGCAACAGCGCACCCTTCGCCAGCTTGATCGCGACGATGAAATACAGCGTCGGCGCGCGTTTCGGCTTTTCGCCCACCACCAAAATTTCTTGTTTGGCAGACATCAGCGAATCTTAGACAACAAAAAATCCAAAAGTTCGGAAATTCTCAAGCGTTCCTGCCGGCCATCGTCGCGGTAACGGATCGTCACCGTGTCCAGCAGCTCCGGTTTTTCGCCCAGCGTGTCAAAGTCAATCGTCACGCAGAACGGCGTGCCGGCCTCGTCCTGGCGCGCGTAACGGCGGCCAATCGAACCGGCTTCGTCGTAAAACACATTCATCCACGGGCGCAGCAAATCGCGGACGGCCAGCGCCTTTTTCACCAGCTCCGGCTTGTTTTTCAGCAGCGGCATCACCCCGGCTTTGACCGGCGCGACGCGCGGATGAAATTTCATCACCACGGTCGTTTCGCTCTTGCCCTTGTCGTCGGTCTTGGTGACTTCGGTGTAGGCGTTGGCGATGAGCGCGAGAATCAGCCGGTCCACGCCCGCGCTCGGCTCGATGACGTGCGGGATGTATTGGCCCTTCGCCAGACCGTTCGCGTCGTCCGTCGCCTGCTTCTGCGCCGGTTCGGCTTCGACGCCCGATTTCAAAAGGTAATTTTTCCGGTTGTCGTGATAGCGCTTCCACAAATCATCCTGTTTTTCCTTTGGCAATTTCGCCCACGCTTGGCGCAATTCGTCGTCGAACACGCCCATCGGCTTGCCGGAAAAACGCGCGTGCTGGCTCAAGTCAAAATCGCTGCGCGCGGCGATGCCTTCGAGTTCGTCGCCGGCCACATTGCCGTCCGCGTCCTTTTTGCTGAACGGGAACTTGAACAAAATATCCGTGCAGGCGCGGGCGTAATGCGCCAGTTCCGCTGGCGTCTGATGATGAAAGCCCAGCGTCTCGCGCGACAGCCCGATGCCTTCGTAAAAGCGCACGCGTTCCTCGACCCAATACTTGTGCCACGCTTCCCAGCCCCAGTTGGGTTGCGGCGTGGTAGGGACGCGCTGCGGCGCGTCCGGGCTGACCGGCAGGTCAGCCCTACCAAAGACATCCGCCGCGCTCGCCACGTTGCCGGAAATCGCCTCGATGACTTCATCCGGCTTGATGAAAAATTCCAGTTCCATCTGCTCGAACTCGCGCGAGCGGAAGGTGAAATTGCGCGGCGTGACTTCGTTGCGAAACGCCTTGCCGACCTGCGCGATGCCGAACGGAACTTTCTGGCGCGACGTTTCCAACACATTCTTGAACTGCGCGAAAATCGCCTGCGCGGTTTCGGGGCGCAAATAAACAATGTTCTCATCACTTTCAATCGGGCCAGCGTGAGACTTGAACATTAAGTTAAACGGTTTTGGATCGGTCAACTCACCACCGCAATGTGGACAAGGCAAAAACACTAGGCCAGTTGCGTCAATGTTTTCAGTGGCAATGTGTCGGAAGAACAAATGCTCACTCAATAAAGGATTACATTTTTCAGCAGGTGAATTTCCTAAAGGCGGAATTTGCAAAATCGTCGGATCAGTCGTCAATTTTTGAATCCGGTTAAGAACGGTGTCTGGATTACGAGCCAGCGCAAGATTTGGACCGTCCTTTTTTATTTCACGCACGAGCATCCGCAAGTCTTCTGGTTTGAAATCTCTCGATTGCCATTTTCCTTTTTCATTCCAATAAGTATGCAAGAGAAACCACCAGCGTTTATCCAATGACATTTCAAAAACCTGATCAGAACGCACAAGCTTTTTGCAATGCCGACAAGTGCTCATCGGATCAGAGAAAGTCGAAACGTGTCCACTGGCTTCCCAAATTTTCGGCGACATGATGATGGTCGCTTCGAGGCCGGCGACGTCGTCGCGCTGGCGGGTCATGGCGTTCCACCAAAGCTCCTTGACGTTGCGCTTGAGTTCCGCGCCGAGCGGGCCGTAATCCCAAAAGCCGTTGATGCCGCCGTAAATCTCCGACGACTGAAAAATGAACCCGCGCCGCTTGCACAGCGACACGATTTTTTCCATCTGCAAATTCTCTTTTGGATCGGGCATAGGGCCAATCAGTGTTTGCGAAGCTGGTGCCGGTGTAAATCAGATTTTCACGGGCTTGGAGCCGATGGCGCCGGATTTTATCGGATTGACCCGCGGCAAATGGCGTGGTTTGTTTTAATCAAAAAGTGTGTCTCCACAAAGGTCGAACCATCCGTTTGGGAATTCATTGGCCAGCGCCGTCAGTGCTTTCCGCGCGGCGGCAAAGCGCGAAACCATCTGGCGCGCATTCGTCGCGGCTTCGATGGCGATGGTCGTGATTTACCGGGTTGAACTGGGCACAGCCATCTATTCTCAAGCTTCAGAAATTGCCCGGCTTCAGCCGGCGGCGGTGCCGTTCGGCAAGTTTTTGAAGGCGACTTTCGGCGATTTCACTTTTGTCTGTTTGCTGGGGCTTGGCTACCTGGGTCTGAAAATCTGGGCATGCCGGCGAATGCCGCGGCTGGCGGCCAATATTTTTTTTAAGGCCGGCGAAGCGATGTTTGTGGTGGTGCTGCTCTTGTTGCTGGCGTTCGTTGAACGCGCGCATTATCAACTGCTGCTTCAACTGGACACCGGCCTGACGCTTGATTTTGTGAAAACCACGCGGACGATGGTGGGGCCGGGTGATTTTTTCCGGATGCTGACGTGGCCGGATGTTGCTTTTATTTTGGCTCCGACATTGGTTTTTGTTCTGACGTGTTTGTTGGCCCGAACATGGCGGCGGATTGATAAATATGTTTTTCTCTTGTTGTTGTGCTTTGTTTTGTGCGCGCAAATGGCCGGCCCGCAGACGTTGCCTGCTGTAATCGCCGCAAATCCGGTCGTCTACTTTTCGACCGACGCCTTTGATGACTGGGTGCATAATCTATTCAGAGAAACTGATTTTTACGCGAGCCTCAAGAATTTGCCGGGAGCCGGGCAAACAAATTCGATCCAATTGGTGGATGAGGCGTTTGTCAATCCACGGCCTCACCAGCCCGCTCCGCGGCACGAGCCGGCTTCAACCGCCGACGGCAGGCCATGGAATATATTGTTCTTCGTTTTGGAAAGCTGCGGCTCCGATTATGTTTTCGACACCTCTTTGGGCAACCCAACCCCGATGCCGTTTTTGCAGAAAATGACCAGTGAGGGATTATATCTCGGCAACCATCATGCGTCCGCGGACAACAGCGCGCAGGCGGCGTTTTCCCTGCTCACCGGCCTGTATCCGACCACCAGCAGCAAAAATTTTTCCGAGGCAAAAAACAACGTCATTCCGACGCTGAATCATTATCTTCCGGCGGAATACGACTATTTTTTGATCCATCCGACTGACCCGGGGTTTTCGTTTCCGCGATTCCTGCTGCTCAACAATGGACTGCGCGATTTTTACAACCTGGAAACCATGCCGCCCGACCGGCGGCCCGCGCCCAATGACGAGGCGCGCAATGAAATTGACAGCTTTGATTTTTTGATCGCGCGCCTGGATGGCGCCCGCGAGCCGTTCCTGGGCATCTACTGGTCGTTCATTCCGCATTTTCCTTATTCCGACTATGGGCCGGAATTCCGAATTTTGCCCGGCGTCACGAGGAGGCAGGCTTACTATAATAATTTGCGCACCCTCGACGCGCAGCTTCAACGCGTCTGCGAACATCTCGCAAAGACCGGTCTGGCCGACCGCACATTGTTGGTTTTTGTCGGCGACCACGGTGAGGCTTTTGGGCAGCATCCCGAGGTCTGGGGACACACCTTTGGCTTCAACAGCGAAATGTTTCGCGTCCCCATGCTGTTCTGGCAGCCAAAACTAATTTCGCCGCAAGTCATAAAATTCCCCACTTCGCACGTGGACGTCGCGCCGACGCTGCTCGATATTCTGGGCTTTCCGTGTGACGAATCCAGATTTCAGGGGGAATCCGTCCTGCGCGGCCCGCCGCGGCGGAAATATATTTTCACCATGGATGTCCACAGCGATTATATTTCGGCCATCAGCCCGCAAATGAACAAGGTCATCTTCGGTTTCCACGAGAACTATTTTGGCGCATTCAATCTGGCCAAAGACCCCGGCGAAAAATTTCCCCTCGACGAAAAGGGCCTTTGGCCGCAAGCCGAAGCCATCATCAAATTTCGCAATTACCAGTCTCGCATGATTGACAATTACAACCAAGCCATCCTTGACGGCCATCCATTTCCGCCAAAAGATCATTTCCCGTCCGGGGAAGAAGATGAACCCGAGACGCCCTAAAGCAGTTTAACAAACATTGTGGCCGCGCACTGAAAGCCGGCTGGATGATTCCGCGAGGTTTTGGACTGCGGCAGCCCTCTGCCGCTTTGCGTCGCCCGCCTTGCGGTGGAAAAGCGGCAGAGGGCTGCCGCAGTCCAAGACGCTAACGCGCAATTCGTTCACCCAAGCGGTCTTGGTGGCCACGGATTTTCTTAAACCGTCGTGACCGCTTTGCCAAATGGTTCCCGCCTTCACTTCTCCAAATCACATCCGAACTGGCGCGGCTCATAAATTTCTTCCGTCGCGGTCAAGCAGTGGTTGCGAAACGTGGTCGGTGAAAATCAGTTTTTCACGGGGGCAAGGACACTTTATTGCGTGAGGTTCACACGCCCTGCGTGAAATTTTCACGCAACCAGCCTTGGTGGGCTGAATATATACGCGTTTTTATCCATTTTCACCGAATTTTCACGATAATTGGCCGGCCAACGCTTGGCACAGGCATTGCTGAATAATTTTCAGTATTTGTGTTGACGTTGGGCGCGCTCGGAGTAGAATGCGTCCATTGTCACCCGAAACAAACAACAACAACAAATTATTGAACCTATGAAAAGCATTATCAAACAGAAAAAGGCCTTCACGCTGATCGAACTGCTCGTCGTGATCGCCATCATCGCCATTCTGGCGGCCATGTTGCTGCCGGCGCTCGCCGCCGCCAAGCGCAAGGCGCAACGCATCAACTGCATCAACAACCTCAAGCAGGACACCCTGGCCTTCAAGATGTTTGCCGGTGACAACAGCGACAAGTATCCCATGGCCGTGGGATCAATCAGCGCCGTCAATTTGCAAGGCGCCGGCAATTTGGCTTATTTGTTCAATACAATGACCAATGAGTTAAGCACGCCCAAAATTTTGTATTGCCCGTCTGACACCGTGAACAACCACTCTGTCACCAATATATGGCCGATCCCTTCTGCAAATAATAACTACATTAGCTATTTTGTTTGTGTGCTCGGTTCCGGCGAGCCTTACCCGCAGGTGATTTTGCTCGGCGACCATAATGTCGGAGCTGCGCCCAGTTTGGGAGCGGTTGCTCCCAACGATTTTCCTAGTGGGTCAATTCAAACTTACGCCAACTCAACTTGGTCTTGGGACGCCAACAATGTTCACCAGAAGGCCGGCAACATCTCCCTTTGTGACGGCAGCGCCGCGCAATGCAGCATTGGCACATTCCAGGCCGCCTTGGTCAATTCCACCAACGGGGCCATAGCGAATCCGGTTTTTAGTTTTCCGGCATATTAATTTGATTTGACGGTCAACCAACAGGGCGTCCGCAAGGGCGCCCTGTTTTTTTTGTCGCCGTATTTTCAGGCGGTGGATGCGTGCGGCCAGCCAATACCTGCAAAAATGAGCAACCAGACAGTGCTTCTCATTAACACCCGGCTTCAGCCGGGTGTGGGCAGCCCACCGACCCGCGAGCCGTTTCAACGGCTTGCCGGCGCGGGGAAAACCGTTGAAACGGTTTTGACAGGTCTCGCCGAACATCACCGGGCTGAAGCCCGGTGTTAATGAAACGGCGTTACTCATTTATGCGAGATTCGATAATCCCCGTTTTCATTGATTGGGATTACGATTACGAATTGAGATTGGGACATTCTCGAAGCTGATTTCACTGGACATCTTCCACGATTTTTGATAAGAAGCAGCCATGACTTTCAAAGTCTCCCGCCACGGGTGGCTTCTCGATTTGCCGGGTCACCGCGACCGGCTTTGCGCCGCGCCGTTGGCACTGGCCGGCGCGTGCAATGGCCGCCGGTTATTGACCAGGGCCAGCCCGGCAGTTGCGCGGCCAACGCCAATGAAAATCCCGCCAGTGATTTCTGGACAATCCGCGTCGTTCAATGATTAAATCAACCCGCCCGATAAAACCATGACACTTACCAAACGCGACCTGGTCACCCGCATCAGCAACGAAACCGGCTTGGTTCAGCAGCAGGTCTTCGACGTGGTGCAGAAAACTCTGGATTACATCGCCGAGGCGCTTGCCAAGGGCGACAAGGTGGAACTGCGCAACTTCGGCGTCTTCGAAATCAAAGTTCGCAAGGCGCGCGTCGGCCGAAACCCGAACAAACCGGACGCAGACGTGGCCATTCCCGCCCGCGCCACCGTGAAATTCAAGGCCGGCAAGGAAATGCGCATCGCCGTTCTCAAGCTCACACCCAAGTCATAGCCAAAAAGTCTCGCGCGAGCGGCTCGCTGCTTTTATCCTCCGGGCATGGAACGATTGCCCGGATTCCGCGATTTTTATCCCGAACCGATTCCGCACACCGACGTGTGGAGCGCCGACGCGCGCCAGTTCATTTTTGAAAAATGGCGCACCGTGGCCCGGCGCTACAATTTCCGCGAATACGACGGCCCGCCGCTCGAATCGCTCGAACTGTTCACCACCAAAAGCGGCGAGGAAATCGCCGGCCAGCTTTACAACTTCACGGACAAGGGCGACCGCGCCGTCGCGTTGCGGCCGGAAATGACACCGACGCTCGCCCGCATGATCGCCGCGCACGAACGCAATTACAAAAAGCCCATAAAGTGGTTTGCCATCCCGCAGCTCTTCCGCTACGAACGCCAGCAGAAGGGCCGCCTGCGCGAACATTTCCAGTTCAATGCCGATTTGATTGGCGAAACCAGCCCGGCGGCGGACGCGGAACTGATCGCGCTGCTCATTGACGCGCTCCGCGCCTTCGGCCTGACGGAAAAGGATTTCGTCATCCGCTTGAGCAGCAGAAATGCGTGGCAGGAGTTTTACGAAGCTGGAAGCCAGAAGCCAGAAGCCAGTAGTCAGAACGCTTACGGATTTTATCAAATCATTGACAAACTGGAGCGCACGCCGCCCGAGGAATCGGAAAAGAAACTGGTTGCGCTCGGATTTTCACTCGCGGAAGTGAATCAATTCATCGAATCCGGCAAGCCGACCGCCGAATTGGAAAGCATCCTGCAAAATCTCGCCGCGCGCGGCCTGCGCGATTTCGTGAAGGTGGATTACCAAGTCATTCGCGGACTCGCCTATTACACCGGCGTCGTGTTTGAAGCCTTTGACGTCCAGGACGAGTTTCGTGCCATCGCCGGCGGCGGACGCTACGACAACCTCGTGAAACTTTTGAGCGGCGGCAAGGTGGATCTGCCCGCGCTCGGCTTCGGCATGGGCGACGTGGTGCTGCTGGAACTGCTCAAGGCGCGCGGCCTGCTGCCGAAATTCGACACCACCACGGACATTTTCGTTTTGATCGAAGATGAAAGTCTGCGCGCGCAATCGTTGAAACTTATCCACGATCTGCGCGCCGGCGGATTTGCCGTGGAATATGCGCTCACGCCCGCCAAGCCAGACAAGCAGTTCAAACGCGCGCAGGAATTGAAGGTGGCCTACACCGTGCGTCTGGAAAACAGCGATTACGTCCGCATCCGCGATTTCAAGACCCGCAAGGAAATCGTCGCCGGCGCCAACGACGTCGCAAACCATCTGGATTCAAACCGGCAATAAAAAAAGGCGGGGCTTTCGCCTCACCTTCGTGAAAGCGGTTGGAGAATTACTTCGCCGGCGCGACCGTGGCTTTTTCCTGCTTTTCGTTCACCAGCGTCGCACCCTTGCCGAGGCGTTTGCGCAGGTAGGTGAGCTTGGCGCGGCGCACCTGGCCCTGGCGCTCGACTTCAATCTTGTCCACGCGTGGCGAATGCAGCGGAAAAATGCGCTCCACGCCCTCGCCGTAACTGATGCGGCGGACGGCGAACGTCTCGTTCAGGCCGCGCCCACGCTTGCCGATGACGACGCCCGCGAAAATCTGGATGCGTTCCTTGTCGCCTTCCACGACCTTGGTATGCACCTTCACCGAGTCGCCGACGGCGAATTTCGCGTCGTCTTTGCGATACTGTTCCATCTCAATTTTATCTTGTAATGCCTGGTTCATAAATTTTTCAATTGGATTTCTGGATAATTGGATTGGTGGATCATTGGCCGCTGCAATTCGTCAATCCATCAATCCACCCATCCATCAATCCGGCTTTAACAAATCCGGTCTTTGTTTTTCCGTCCGCAACTTCGCCTGTTCGCGCCGCCATTTTTCAATTTCGGCGTGGTTGCCGGAAACCAAAATGTCCGGCACCTTCATCCCGCGAAATTCCGCCGGCCGCGTCCACTGCGGATACTCCAGCAGCCCGTGACTGAACGACTCGTCGCGTGAACTCTCGTCATCGCCCAAAACTCCGGGCAGCAGCCGCGTCACCGCGTCAATCACCACCATCGCGGGCAGCGCGCCGTTCGTCAGCACATAATCGCCAATGGACAACTCGTCGTCCGCCAGCGCTTCCCGCACCCGCTCGTCGAAGCCTTCGTATTGGCCGGTGACGAGCATCAGATCTTCCTGCTGCGCCAACTCGCGCGCGATTGCCTGATTAAACTTGCGCCCGGCGGGCGACAATAAAATCACGCGTGTTTTTTCGCGCTTCAAACTTTCAACCGCTTCAAAGATCGGTTCCGGCTTCAGCAACATTCCCGGCCCGCCGCCAAACGGCTTGTCGTCCACGGTCCGGTGCCGGTCGTGCGTCCAGTCGCGCAATTGGTGGATTTTCAATTCCAGCAAACCGGACTTGCGCGCCCGCATGACGATGCTTTCGTCCAGCGGCCCGGCGAACATCGCCGGAAACAAAGTCAGCACGTCAATTTTCATTTTGTAGCGGCGCTCTCCGAGCGCCGACCTCATTCGTGCTCGCGACGGTCGCAGACCGCCGCTACAAATTTCAACTCGCCGGCTTGTCCTCAACAATCTCCACCGAGCAACGCAGACCCTTCTTCGCACTGCCAGCCAGCAGCAAGGACCGGATGGCGTTAATCGTCATGCCCTGCCGGCCGATGATTTTGCCCACATCCGACGCGTCCATGCGCAGTTCATAAACCGTCATGCCCGCGCGCTCCACCGGCGTGACGCTCACGGCGTCCGGGTGTTGCACGAGTCCTTTGACGACATGTTCCAGAAACTCCTGCATCGCGAAAATTAAATCAAGCCGCCGCCGGCGCTGCCGCTGCCGCCTTGCCGGCCTTCTTGATGAAGCTGGCGACGGTGTCGCTCGGCTGTGCGCCTTTGCCTACCCAGTATTGGGCGCGGTCGAGCTTCAGAACGAAATTATCGCCCTTTTTCAGCGGCTGATACGAGCCGATTTCCTCGATGAACTTGCCATCGCGCGGACTTCGGCTGTCAGCCACCACAATGCGAAAATACGGGGAGTTTTTGGCCCCGACACGCTTCATGCGAATTTTTACTGCCATAAATGTTTCAAAAGAACGCAAATGTTAGCCATCCTTGTGCCGGTTGGCAAGCTTGTTTTGACGGAAAAACGCCGCTTGCAGTCCGCGCCAAAGGCTGGTTTGCTTTGGCAAATGAGCAAGCCGTATGAGGAAATTCTGGATGGCGCAACGCTGCCGCGTTCCGCGCCGGGCGGGCGGCACGAAGAAATTTGCGACCGTCTGCACGCGGCGATGACCGCCAGCGTGGCGAATCTGGCCGGCACCCAATTGCTGGCGCCACGCACCCGGATTCAGGTCTCCCGCTCGACGGCCATCTGCCCCGACCTGGCGCTCGTGACCATGGCCACCGGCAAACTCTGGCTGGCGGCGGAAATCATCAGCCGCGACGATCATCACGCCGACACGGTTGTGAAAAAGGAGTTTTACGAGAAAATCCGCGTGCCGCGCCTGTGGATGGTGGACCCGCGCTACGACAACGTGGAGATTTACCACAGCCTGGAGTTCGGTCTGGCACTCAAGGGCATCCTGGCCGGTCGCGAGGTGCTGACAGAAAATCTGATACCCGAATTCCAGTTTGTCATCGCCGAGTTGTTCGCGACGCGCGCCGGAGCGCATTGATGCCATTTTTTGCTCGAACCCAGGAGGCGGTTGTGCTTTCTTATACGCATAAAGGAGGCAAATACATGAAAATATCAAAACTAATTCAAGTCCTTGCCGCCGGCCTGTTGCTGGCGGTTGCCGCCCCGCGGCTCTTCGCGGACGACGGCACCAACAAGGAAACCACCATCACCGGCACGATGGTGTGCGGCAAATGCACCCTGCATCTCACCCAAGAATGCCAGAACGTCGTCCAGGTCCAAAAAGACGGCAAAACGATCAACTATTTTCTGACACAAAACGATGTGAGCAAGGACGCGCACGACCCGGTTTGCGGCGACGGCTCGGAAAAGGTCACCGTCACCGGCACTGTCACGGAAAAGGACGGTCAGGAAACGATGACGCCGACCAGGATTGTCCCGGACAAATCTTGATGTTCCGGCACTCCATGGCCGCCAGTATTTTCACCAACCGGCGGCGGTTTGTTTTTGATTCCGTTTCTGCCCGGCCAAAAATCAAGCCGGGAAATAAGGCGACTTGCGGTCTCGTCGCCGGGCCAGTTCGCTGGCGTAGTTCCGGCCCAAAGTGTCGGCGTTGGCCCGCATCCAATCGGTCAATCGGGTTTTGCCTGTCGGCGGAGCATTCACGCAAAGCAGGCCGTCCATCAGCCCTTTTATTTCTTCGCGGGTGACGAAAGTGTCATGCACAAACCTGCCAATCACGCGGCTCGCAGCGTAGCCCAAACCAGGTGAAACTTGGATAATGCGGCGTCTTCGCCCGATGGCCCCGCCAACCGCATCTACCAACTCTCGGTAGGTAAATGTTTCCGGGCCAATGGCGTTGATGAGATTTTTGCCGTCGCGTCCGCCTTCCGTCACTGCCAGATCGGCCAGGTCTTCAACATAAATTGGTTGCAAACGATACGAGCCATCGCCAAACACCGCGAAAAATGGAAACCGCCGCAACGCCCAGGCGATGTTGTTGATCAAAATATCCTCCCGGCCAAACAAAACCGTCGGACGCAATATGGAATAATCCAGCCCGCTTTCCCGCAACGCGCGTTCCAGCCGCGCTTTGCCGGCAAAATATTCCAGCGATGAATCCTCGCTCGGATTGGTGATGCTGACATGAACAATGCGGCGAACTCCCGCCTGTCGCGCCGACTCGAACAAGACCAGCGTATTTTGCACCGCCTGCGCGTGGGTGAACAGCTTGTGGTTGAACCTGACCCAGTAAGTGTTGTAAAGCACATCCACCCCGGCCAGCGACTGCGCCAACTGTTCCGGCTCATCGAACGCGAGCGGAAAAGCCCGCACCCGACCGCCAAAAGGATTCGCCCGCGCCCGCGAATTGGTCAGCGTAATGACTTCGCAGCCTTCGGCCAGCAGGCGGGCGGCGATGTAGCGTCCGGAATATCCAAAAGCACCGGTGACGGCATGTATGCCGAATTTATTCATGGTTGCACGGCTGGCACCGGCGATTGAACGCAACGCAGTTCTCGTATTTCACGCCGGTCCCGCCGAAGATGTCCAGCGCCGAACCGATGGTCAGGTCAACTTTCCCGCCGCCGAGCCGCGATACCTCCTCCAAATCCGAAATGGAATTCGCGCCGCCGGCATAAGTCGCCGGAATCGGCGTCCAGCGGCCAAGCATTTCGACCAACTCGCGGTCAATGCCGCGGCATAAGCCTTCCACGTCAACCGCGTGGATTAAAAATTCCGCGCAGCTACCGGCGAGCTTCTGCAAATTTTCCGGCGTGATTGCCAGTTCCGTGAATTTCTGCCAGCGGTCGGTCACGACGAAATAATTTTCTCCGCGTTTCCGGCAGCTCAAATCCAGCACCAGCCGGTTTTTGCCGATGGTCTTGACCAGTTTATCCAGCCGCGCCCAATCCACGCGGCCTTCGCGGAAGACCCAGCTCGTGACGATGACGTGCGACGCGCCGGCATCGAGCCAGCCGCGCGCGTTCTGCGCGTTCACGCCGCCGCCGATTTGCAATCCGCCGGGAAACGCGCCCAGCGCCGAGCGCGCCTCGGCTTCGTTGCCGGGGCCGAGCATGATGACGTGGCCGCCGGTGAGGCCATCGCGTTTGTAAAGTTCGGCGAACCAACGCGCAGGTTTTTCCGAGACAAAATTCGTGCGCAGGCCGGACTCGCCGAGCGTGCCGCCGACGATTTGCTTCACTTTGCCTTCATGCAGGTCAATGCAGGGACGAAACATTTCCGAATTATGATTGACGATTTGCGATTGACGAGAATTTTGTCACTGGGCGCGCCAATCGCAAACCGGAAACCGTAGCGGCTTCTTACGGCCAGAATTCTGCTGGTAGGGCGCGTCACTCCGTGCGCGCCGGGGCTTGAATTCAGACAGACGGCGCGCACGGAGTGACGCGCCCCACCTTGGACTTTGTCATCTTTCAGGATTTTGGCTACTGTCGCTGTATGGATTTGCCCGTCCGTAAAAAATTGCCCCACACCGTTCCGCAATGGGTTGCCGAAGGCAGTTGGTTTTTCATCACCATCAAATGCGTGCCTCCCGGAACAAATCAGCTTTGCCGTGCCGACGTTGGCGATGGCGTTCTTGCCGCGGCGGCGCATAATCACGACCAGTTCGTTTGGCATTGCCGTCTGTGCCTGCTTATGCCGGATCATTTGCACGCCATCGTTGCCTTCCCACGCGAACCGGGAATCAAGACCGTGATTACAAACTGGAAAAGATTCGTTGCGGCCAAGCTGGGTGTGAAATGGCAGCGCGATTTTTTTGATCATCGGCTGCGCGACCACCACGAATTGGATGAAAAGACCGGCTACATTCTGATGAATCCCGTCCGCAAGGGATTGTGTGAACGGGCGGAAGATTGGGTTTGGGTTTATCAGCCGAACGACCGGCCACCGCCGCAACTGGCCAGGTAGGGCGCGTCACTCCGTGCGCGCCGCCGGTCCGAATTCAAGCCCCGGCGCGCACGGAGTGACGCGCCCTACCATCAAACCGCGCTTGCCAATTTCCCGCAAACGGGCTATTCCCAAGCCATGAATCCGAAGCTTGCCACGGTTACGCTGGTCGCGTTGGTTTGGAGCTGTCTCGCCTTCTGCGGCGAGATTCACGACGCGACCAAGAATGGCGATTTTGAAAAAATCAAGGTGCTGCTCAAAACGAATCCCGATTTGGTTTCCAGCAAAGACGAAAATGGCGACACACCCTTGCACTTGGCGGCGGAATATGGACAAAGGGACACAGCGAAATTACTGCTGGCTAACAAGGCCGATGTCAATGCCGAAGGCCATCTGCGCGCAACACCTTTGTTTGTCGCGGCATCTGCTGGACATAAAGACGTGGCGGAATTGTTACTAGACAATAAAGCTGATATCAATGCCAAGGATTTTGGCGGAACAGCGCCCTTGCAAAGAGCGGCGTATATGGGTCACAAGGACATCGTAGAATTGCTGCTGGCACACGGAGCTGATGTCAATGGCAAGGGTGCCAACGGCTTTACACCTCTGCATCTGGCAGCGTATGGAGGCCACAGGGACGTGGCGGAATTGCTACTGGCTAATAAGGCTGATATCAATGCCAAGGCCATCAACGGCTTTACGCCTTTGCATAATGCGGCGCTTTATGGTTACAAGGACGTGGCGGAGTTGCTATTGGCCAACAAAGCAGATGTCAATGCCAAGGACAACGCAGCCAGGACGCCCTTGAATTTAGCGGTGTTAAAAAAACACGAGGACGTAGCGGAATTGCTGCGCCAGCACGGCGGACACGAATAAATTTTCCCCGGTCAAACAATTCCCACCGGACATTTCCGCATCCCGCCTCGACAATGGCGGATTTTTTCCTAAATTGTCAGGAATGTCGTTTGACAACCAACCTTTGGTCATCGCGGGCAGAACCTTCCGGTCGCGCCTCATCATGGGCACCGGCAAATTCTCGTCGCCGGAGGCCATGCGCGACGCGCTGGCCGCCAGCGGAACGGAATTGGTCACCGTCGCCCTGCGCCGCGCCGATTTGTCCGGCCAGCGCGATCCGTTCGCCAACATCCTGGAGTTCATTGACCCGAAAAAATACCTGCTCCTGCCCAACACCAGCGGCGCGATGAACGCCGAGGAGGCCGTCCGCCTCGCGCGCCTCGCCGCCGCCGCCGGCCTGCCCAAATGGGTGAAGCTCGAAATCCATCCCGACCCGCGTTTCCTGCTGCCCGACCCGATTGAGACGTTTCGCGCGGCGGAAATTCTCGTCAAGGAAGGTTTCACCGTGCTGC
>Ga0182030_10010443_pt1 | contig 18860 bp, 19 predicted proteins | sample 812S3MmetaG_FD_121299 | JGI IMG/M metagenome (GOLD analysis project Ga0182030, IMG submission 121299) | Permafrost microbial communities from Stordalen Mire, Sweden - 812S3M metaG (Illumina Assembly) | ecosystem: Environmental > Terrestrial > Soil > Wetlands > Permafrost | place: Sweden...
GCCTGATCGTGGGCCAGACTTCGATCTTCGCGCTGCTGGGGCTGGCGCTGTTTCTGCGGCTTCATCGCAGCAGGCCGTTTCTGGCCGGCGCGTCGCTGTGGCTATGCTCGCTGAAGCCGCACCTGTTTCTTGCGTTTGGCGTGGTTCTGCTGGCGTGGGTGGTTGTGAATCGCTGCTACAGGGTTCTACTTGGAGCAGCATCGGCACTTGGGGCAAGCTGCGCGCTCACCTGGCTCATCGACCCCACTGCCTGGGCCGACTATGCGCACATGATGCGCAACGACGGCATTGCGAGCGAGTTCATTCCCTGCTGGAGCGTGGCGCTGCGGCTGTGGATCAATCCGTCCGCGATGGTCATCGAATACATCTTGCCGATCGCAGGCTGCGCATGGGCGCTGGCATTTTTCTGGACGCGCAGGCGCACATGGGACTGGGCGCACGATGGCAGCGCGGTGGTGCTGGTGTCAATTCTGTGCGCGCCCTACTGCTGGCTTTACGACCAGGCCATTGCTATTCCTGCATTGCTTGACGGCGCGTACCGCACGACCTCGCGCGTTTTGCTCACGCTGCTCTGCCTGGGCAGCGTGGTCGTTGAGGTCGAGATGTTTCGCGGCGTCAAGCTGCCCAGCCCGCTGTTTCTTTGGACGGCCCCGGCGTGGCTGGCGTGGTACCTCTTTGCAAACGCCTCCGCGCGAAAAGCGCTGGCCGAGGCGCAATAACATGGATCGCATTCTGCAAATTTTCATGGACCAAAGACTTACCCCGGGCGCGCCAGGTTTCTCGCGGCACACGATTGGCTGGACTCATTGATGCACGTGCTCACCTTCCTGCTGCAACCCGCCATCGTCGCGCTCGCGGCGCTGTTTCTGTCCGTGGTGTGGATGCTCATGGACGACAAGGACAGGACGCGGCCGCTGCTGGTCTTCGCGCTCACCATCAACGTCTTCTTCGGCTTCTTTCTCAACATGCTGATGGGCAAGGAAGGCGGCCTGCTGCCGTTCAAGTTCGATCGCGTGCTGGTGGCCATGGACCAGTCACTCGGCCTCACCGCTGCATCCATCGCGCCCGCGCTGCAGGGCTTCTGGCGCATCCCGCTCATTGTCGTGTATCAGCTCATGGTTCCCATGATGATCTGCTGGTTCCTGGTCACGCGCAGAAGTCTTCCGCGGGGCTCAGTCGTGCTGGCGTATGTGGCGGAGTTGGTGGCGGGGCCGGTGATGTACACCATTCTGCCGGCGTGCGGGCCGGTGTACCTGTTCCATGCCGAGTGGCTGCGCCCGCCGCATGTGGAACCCACGCTGGTCAAGATTGCAGGCCTGCCCAACGCGTTTCCGTCGCTGCATGTGGCCACGGCGCTGGTCTTTGTGCTGATGGCGCCGGGAAAGCTCTGGCGAGCTGTTGCTCTGTTGTTCTTTGCAGGGACGTTCTTCGCCACTATCGCGACAGGCGAGCACTACGTCATCGACCTTGTGGCAGGCCTCGCGTTTGGCTGCTTTGCGGCCAGCGTGGGCTATCGCAAATACAAGCGCGCTGTGCTCTATCTCGCGCTGGTGCTTGCGTGGTCGCTGGCGGTCCGGTCCGGCTACGCAGTGTTCATCGCCGAGCCGCTGTTGCTGCGGATCTTGGCTGGGCTTACTGCGGCGGTTGCCATTGCCGCAGTGATCTGGGAGTGGCGGATTCCGAATGGGTCGCGCGATTCGGCGACCGTGCAAGCTTCCTGATCATGCCGGGTTGAGAGCTTTGGTTTCCCACTCATTCCGCTGAAAAACGAGGAAAGGATGGGGCACGGAGCTTGTGGTGAATCAAGTTCACGCTTAGCTCAGTTCGCTTCAGTCGCCGGAGTGAATGCCACCACGTCTCCAGCCTGGGTTTGCGTGGAGGCGATGGTGGCGCCGGGCAGCTCGAGAATGGAGCGCGCAGAGAGGCACACCGACAGCCGCCACGGGCCCACCGCGCGCCGCACCTTCTTCACCTGGTAGTTGCGATCGAGATAAACCAGGTCGATGGCGAACTGCATGAAAAGGTATGCACCGATTCGCAGGGCACGATCCACAAGCCCCGGCCCGTCTCCATTCCCTTGCGGCCCAGCAGGCCCTTGTTGCGCGTGGCGCCTGGCCGGGCGGCCCATGAAGCGGCTCTGCCTGCGGAAGTCATGGGCCGCACCGGCTTGGATTCTTTACGGCATCTGAGAGTGTGCTTGCACGGAACCGCGCCGGCCATCCATCTGCCGCGCAAAGATCCACAGATAGAAGATGCCCGCACCCAATAACGCGATAGGAATGGAAAAAACCTGGACGCCCGTCAGGACGCGGCCGCTCAGACTTGCGGGTGACACCCTGCCAGCGAGAATCAGCATGATTGCACCAGGAAGATCTCCGCTCAGGAAGATGGCCGCAGTGGTAACAAAAAGCGCCAGCCGACCGATCTTGCCGCCCTGAGCCCACAGGATGGCACAGGCAGGCACGGCAAGCAACAGCAGCTTGGCGTCATTCTGGCGATGATAGACAGGCAGCATGGAGAGAGCAGAGACCGTGGCTAACGCCAGCCAAAGCCGCTGTTGGCTGGGCCGGTCTTGACTGGGCAAATCCTGACCGGACAAATCTGGGCGAAGCCATGGCCGGCCGTGGCCCAATTGGACGGTCAGCCAGGCCCATGCCAGCAACAGCAGCCCGCATATGAGATAGCTGGCGGGATTATAAAAGTGCGGGTCGTCGCGGAAGGCGCTGAACACAGTCTGCAGGCTGATGAGCAGCCCAAGGCCATGGACGCCTTTTGCAGCGAGCGCAGGGTCGTTAATGTTCCCGGGGTCCGAAAGCACAACCATGCTGGCGCGCTGTTCGCTTATCCAGTGCGGCGCCACATGCCAAACCCAGATCAGCCACGGCAGGCTCAAAGCGACTGTCAGGCAGAGCGTTTGCCAAGCCCGCTTGCGGTAAACCCCGCCTGCCAAAAAGAAACACAACCAGACCAGACCTGCATCCTGAGGTTTGACAGCCAGGCTGATGGCAAGACAGAGCACACCGGCCAGGGCAAACCGGTTGCGTAAAAAACACCAGCTGGCCACGACGCAGAGGCTAATGGCAATGCCGGCCATGTTGCCGAAAACCATCAGCAATTCGCTGCTGGCAACCAGCATACCGATCAAGGCCCCGGCGACAACGGGCGCGTAATCCGCTGCCAGATTCCACATCAGAAACGCGGCCAGCACAAGGCCCGCCAAGATGAACACCATCCACAGGATGTGCGCGGGCCCCCAAGGAAGCATCGCCATGGGTACGATGATCAGGAAAACGCTTGGAGGGTAAATGAGCCGCTCAAACTCAAAATTGCTCGTGTTCTCGATATCCCATGTGCGGTCCAATCCTTCGGTTTTTTCAACCCGGAGGACTTCGCTGTACTGGTAAGGGTCGCCGTGTTGAAGAAGGCAGTGCGCAGGATAGTAGAGCTCTCTGAAATCGCCCATTGCCACCGGCGAGCTGCTCGCAAGGACCGGTCCCAGGGAAAGAAATACGATGCACCCCAGCAACAGGAGGCATAGACCGTCCAATCTTGCATTTGTTTTCATCAAGCTTTGTGTTCTCCAGCAGTCTACGGAAGCGGACTCATGCAGCCGGCGCCAATTCAAGTACGTCTCCGCGTTCGGTATGCGTGTTGCGGATGGTGCCTGCCGGCAGCTCCAGGATGGAATGCGCGGACAAGCACACAGACAGGCGCCACGGCCCCACGGCGTGGCTCACCTTTTTGACCCGGTAGTTCCGGTCCAGGTATACAAGATCAATCGCGAACTGCATGAAGAACGTGTGTACGGACTGGCAAGGGATGATCCACAGGCCGCCGCCGGACTCAAGGCCTCTGCGCCCGAGCAATCCCTTGTTGCGCTTTGCGGCACTATCGGCGACTTCAAGGCGTTCGGCTAAAACGGTTCCGCGCGTTGCATTGGCCACGCGCCGAAGGCCATTCGCATCCAGATTCGGTCTCGCACTTGCGGGATGCTGTTCTCGGGAGTTGCCGGTCTCAACATTCATCGGATCCGCTCCATTTTTTACTTCTCAACGAGAGCGGCGACCTGGGTTGGGCGCATCGCATTTGCCCTACCCAGATCGCCGAAGTTTTCAGAATTTTCAAATTCAGATGGCCAAGGCCGTTTCGCGCAAGGGAGTCAGACAAAAATGCCGGCCGCCTGGAAAGGCGGCCGGCAAAACCATACTACTGCGGTGCGCCCGTTGAAGGAGTGCTGGGCGCGGCTGAACTGATGCCGCCCGACGCGGTACCGAAGCTGCCCGCGCCTTCAACCACCAGCGGCGCTTCAGGCTTCATGCTCTCGATCAGCTTCTCCACGGGAATGGTCGCGGGCGGAGCAGGCAGCGTGTTGGCTGGATTCTTGTCATCCGGGGTGTGCATGGCAATGCCGGAGTTGGACGGCAGGAACGGCGTGGGAAACTTCAGTTCCGGCAGCGCAGAACCGGCGCCGATGGGATTGACGAATTCGGGAGTTACGATGACAATCAGCTCGGTGTTGGTCTTGGTCCGCACCATCGACTGGAAGAACTTGCCGAGGATGGGAATGTCGCCCAGGAAGGGAATCTTCTGGAAGGTTTCCGTTTCGTTGTTATCGAGCAGTCCGCCAATCACAAAGCTCTGACCATCGCTGAGCTCGATCTCGGTCTTCACCTTGCGTGAGGTGATGGCGGGAACCTCGAAGCCGGAGATCGTCACCGCGTTACTAAAGTCGAGGGCGCTGACTTCAGGAGCTACCTGCAGGCGGATGGTGCCGCGCGGCGTGATGGTGGGGATAAAGTTGAGGCGGATACCGTATTCCTTGAACATGATGGAGATTGCCCCGCCGCCGCCGGTACCGGAAGCCTGCGCGACCGGGTAGGGATACTCGCCGCCGGCCAGGAAGCTGGCTTCCTTGCCGTTGACGGCCATGACGTTGGGCTCAGCCAGCACCTCCACTACGCCCTTGGTCTCCAAAGCCTGGATGGTCGCGCCCAGGTTGAGGCCGGGGAAGAAAGCATACAGGTTCAGCTCGTTGGAGATGGTGGTGGAGGTGGCGCTACCACCCGACCCGGCGGTGACAGCCGGAGGCGAAAACTGTCCGGTGTTGATGCCGCCCAGCGTATTGCCCAGGCCAGTGGAGAAGAAGTTGATGCCCAGCTGCTTTTCCTTGTTGCGATCCACACTGGCAAACTTGACCTTGAGCAGGATCTGCGGATCGGCGGGCGGCACGTTCACGTTAAGGAGGTTGACCACCTTGCCGCCAGTTGAAGCGATCTGCACGGCGCGGGCCGAGGCGTTGAGGTCAACAACCGTGCCCCGCAGGAAAACCATGTTGTTCTCCGAGGTCACTTTCAGAGCCGTGCCCGGAAGCTCCATCGCCAGTTCCCGGCGAATCGCATCCAGGTTGTCCGTCGAGACAGCCGAGCTGGGCCGCACGGTGACGTTGAAGAACTGGCGTCCGCCGCGTGTATCCCAGATGATCAGGCTCGTCTCGCCCGGCGCTTTGCCATTGACCATGATCTCGGTCGGGGTAATGGCGGATGCTTCCGCGATCTCCCCCAGCCCGATAGCCACACGCGCGACCGGTCGTGCACAGTCAATGAGCAGTGTTTTGCCCACAGCCACCGCGACTTCATTGGTGGAGTCTTGCACGGGAACTCCGCCAGGCAGAGAAGCCGTGGTTGGGGTCTGAGCCTGAAGGCTCGACTCGGCGCAAAGCAACACAGACAATGCGCACAAGCTGGCGAGGGTAATGGCGGATTTCGCTCTCACTGTTTTGCCTCGGGAGAACTGAATTTTTCTTCACTGCGCTTGTTGCCGTTGTAGATCTCGATGGATTGATGAGGAGCCGGGGCCGGGGCCTTGGCGCGAGCTACGAAGTGCGGCTTGACCGCGGCGGGAAGGCCTCCGCCGAAGATGGCGCCAACCGAGTTTTCCTTCACGTCCTGGGTCTCGGTATCCAGCGGATTGCGCAGCACAAGCTGAATCTTGGTGCCATTGGCGCCGGTGCTCGCCAGGCTCAGCGTTTCCGCCTGATCCGGAGTCACCAGCAAGTTGACCACCTGCACCTGCTGCGGCTTGCCTTCGGCATCCTTCTGGATGTTGATGCCCGCCGAGAGCACTTCAATGTTCTGCAGGATCGTTTTGACGATCGTGTTGTCCTGCTGCGTGGGTGCGGCGTTTACCACGCGCTCCGGCACCGAGGAGAGCACGTCGACGTGCATGCCCGGAGTGGCGAAGCCGGCCACGCCTACCACATCGTCAACTTTCACGGCCATGGCGCGCATGCCATTCGGAATCGTGGCTGCCATGCCGCCGCCGGAGCCCGGAGGAGCAAGGCGGGTGTCAAGAATCGGTTCGCCCTGGAACAGGTCGGAGATCACGCCGCGTCCTACCAGCGTGTTCTTGTCCTTATCCAGGATGGCGCCCTTGGGCGGCGCACCGGAGATGTCGATGGAGGAGAGATTGGCCGCGGTCAGCACGGTTCCCAGCTTGATGTCGGCTGCCGCTGCCACCACCTTGGTGGTTGCGGACTGCGTGTTTCCCAGCTTGTTCCCGATCACGCGAAACACCAGGAAGGCGCATGCTCCTGCAATGACGAAAGCCAGGAGTAGGATCGTAAGTAGTCGCTTGTTCATCTTGAAGCCTGTTTGAACTGGCTACCCGCCAGCTCCGCCTTTCTGTCCTCCGGGTATGTGCTGCGCCCAGGGAACAAACTTCTTTTTTGTTGACGCCAAAGCGGGAATGGGAACTTACACGCCAGCCGCACACGTTCAAACGCGTGTTCAGTGTAGCCGGTATAAGCCTCATATATAAGGTCGGAAGAGATGCAGAAATCGACTGGGGTATCAAGAATGCTATCAGGAAGATAGGTGCCGAATTGGGATTGGAATGAGGTTAGAATCTATTTCTGAACAGATACCTCCCGCGTTTTCCATGCCCACTTGCGTGATAAGTTGACTAAGAGTCCCCGGCACTGGACAGAAGCAAGCAGCCGTCGCGAAGGAGGGCACCCATCTGCATATGAGTTCTTCGCGAACCATATCGCTTTTTTCTGACCGCCCCGAAGTTCCGCAGCGGCCGACTTCGTTTCTTGTTTCCATCGCTGCCCATGGCGTAGCGATTGGCCTCCTCTCGCTCGGCATCCTCTACTCTCCGCAGATCGATGAAAGCGCGGTCATGCGGAAATACGCCCTTCGGCACATCGACTTGAATACAGAGAAGGAGCAGCCGAAGCACTCGGCGTCCAAGGGAGTCTCTTATCCGGGGCCGGCAGCGAAGGTGCATAAGGCCGCGCCCGGCAGCAAGCCCGGCATGGAGCAGGCGGCCTTGCGGCAGACCGCGGAAGCAGACAGGGGACCGCAGACCCTCATCCAGCCTGACGTGATTGAGCCGGTGCCGATGAAGATTTTGACGCCCGTGCCGACGGTCGTGATCTGGACTCCCAAAATGGAACAGGTGAAGAAGGTTGTAGCTCCGCTCCCGGAACCGGCTACGGCGTCGGAGATGAAGCCATCCATCAAGACGCCCAACCAGGAACTCGATCTCGGCGACCTGGGAATCTCTTCCTCGTTGATGGCTACCGAAAAGTTGCCGGTGTTTCCGACGACCACCTCTCCGCTGGTGGTGCATGGCCCCAAGATGGTGCAGATGGCGCCTGTGACGGCCACGCAAACCACGCAGAAGCCCACGCCGACGGCGGTGATGTCGCTCTCCGATTTGCGCATGGCCGATGGAACGGCAACGCTGCCGCCGGTCAACGAGACAACGCTGATGAATGACACGGGGATTCTGGCGCCGGGGCAGGCATCTTCAGGCAATGTGGCCAATCGCGTGGGCGGCGTGGGCAATGAGGGGCGCGCCGGCGACGCAGGACTCAGCGCCGTCACCCCTGGGGCCCACAGAGGCGATCAGCCGGGAGCGGGCGACGGCGCAGGCAACGACGCTTTCACCACCGAGCACTTGACGCTACCGAAAAATGGCGAGTTCGGCGCGGTGATCGTCGGAGCGAGTCTCGAAGAAAAGTATCCGGAGATGTCGAGCGTCTGGAACGATCGCGTGGCCTACACCGTGTACCTGCACGTGGGTCTGGAGAAGAGCTGGATCCTGCAGTACTCGCTGCCGCGCGCGAGCGATGCGGCTCAAGCGGGCAACATCACGCGGCTTGAAGCGCCCTGGCCCTACAACATTGTCCGCCCCAACATTACCCCCGGCGTGTTCAGTGCCGATGCCATCCTGGTGCATGGCTTTGTGAATCAGAACGGCCGCTTCGAGCAGTTGGCGCTGGCGTTTCCACCCGAGTTCCGCGAGGCGCAGTTCGTGCTGGACGCGCTCAACCAGTGGCAGTTCAGGCCGGCCGCGCAGAACGGCCAGACCGAACGCGTGGAAATACTGCTGATCATTCCCGAGGAAGATCAATGACAGTGAACAGTGGTTAGTGAATAGTGGTCAGTTTTGATGCATCGAGCGAACGCGCCCTTCAAACACCCTGAACGATGATCCCGCTCACTGACCACTGTTCACTAACCACTGACCACTGACTAAGTCGTTCCATCCGGTATGAGCCGTGCGTGCGATAGACTCCCTCCAATAGCTGCAAAAATATCGGAGAGTCCGGCAGGTGAGCCCCCGGAAGCGTAGCAAGTGCTGTTTGATCCCGACTGGTTGTAGTCAGAATAGAAGAACTCGATCCCCGCAGTGTCAGGAGATGCGATGTCCATCATCGTCTGGCACGGACTGATGTTTGGATAGGCGCTCTTGTTTGAGCCCAGGCCGAACGCGGTGAAGAACGAGTTCTGGTCAGTGGGGCAGTTGGCGTTGTTCACGCTGTCGTATGGATCATTCACATTCCAGTTGAAATTGCCGGTCGCCCCTGAGCCGTAAGCAATCGCAAAGATGAGCGTGCCTGCAGATTTGGCAGTTTGTGCGGCCACGACCGATTGGCCGCAGTCGCCCACATCGGATGGATAAATTCCCGTTGCCGAGGGAGGGGTCTGGAAGAACGGGTTGCCAATCCCCACATACCTTGTGGAAGCATTGGTATTGCCGTCACTGAGGATGATCATGACGTCGATGGGCGGGGGCAGTCCCACAGCGTCGTTGGTGATCCGGGTTGCCAACTCGCCGCCGAGGGAGGCCTGCGCTGCATAAATCGCACCTGCGAGATAAGTTCCGTAGTTGCCCGCATTGCTGGGCGACGCCAAGCAGCCCTGCACCGCGGTGGAGTTCTTTGTGCTGAGCGCGCCCAGCGTCTTCACCAGGGCGGAACTTGTATTCGGCGAACTGCCGGAGTCTGAACTGCGGTAGTCCGCCGAATACCCGGTCACCTCGTAGGTGCCGCCGCCGCTTGCGGGCACGTAGCCGGTGCTGGCGGTGCCGGGAAGGGTTGGGAACGTATACGGCATGCCGACCGCTCCGCCGTGTGCGCAGGTCTGATCGTATGTCGCCGTGGTCGGATCGACGTTGGGAAAGGTGAATACGCTGACGGAATCGATGGAGGGCGCAAGGCTCTGCAGCAGCGTCTCAGCTCCGTTCATGGCGCATTGCATCTGCGTGGCCCCGCAGTCGGAGTCGTAGTCATTCATCGACAGCGTGGTGTCAATCACCAGCGCGACGTTGAGTGGAGTTGCCTTGCCCTTGGCTGCGGTCGCGACTGCCGACAGATTCATGTTGGTGACGCCGAACACCTGTGCGAAAAATGTGGGGATGGTGGCCGTTTCCTTCACCTGGATTGCGTTGGCGCCGTTGGCGAGGTTGGGCCCTTCGCAAAGAATTCCCATGTCGGAGATTGTGCTAAGGCATTCAAACTTGGGGTACCCGCTGGCGATCACCACATTCTGCAGCGAGGGGTAAGTGTTTGCGCCACCAGTGGCTGCCGCATAGACAGCCGCGGTGGCCTTGGAGGTGGAGCTGTAGACCTCCTTGGCGCCTGCGAGCGCGGCTGCATCCGTGGCGGCCTGCAACTGGCGGTAGCAGATGTAGCCGTGCCCCACATCGAGCACAAAAGCGCCCATGCCGAGGAACAGAAACATCATGAAGGCAACCCAGGGTATCACCTGGCCCCGTTTGTCGTTACGAGCAAGGCGAACCAATTGAGCAAGACGAGCAAGAGATGTTTGATTGGTTTTCATTGGACTAACTCCGTGGATGTCGCAGTCAGCACTGCATTGCTGGCTGAGTAATTTGTGCCGTATATAGAAAGGTTGAGGGGATAGGTAGCAGTGACCGTAACGGTGCTGCCGGAAGACAGGTTGCCGGCTGCGCCCGATGAAACGCTCTGGCTGGGGCACGAACTGCCGGATGCGCCCACGCCGTTGAAGGTATAGGTGAACTTGAGGCTGGAGGGGTTCAGCCCCGGCGATGCAGCGATGATTGACTGCGCTGCCACCGAACACGGATCGAGCGTGAGACCCGCATTCACAGCCACCGTGCGCGCGCCAATGCTGACTGCGTTGGTGAGCGCGAGGTAGTTGTTCATGGCGATGCCGAACATCAGGATGCCCGTTGTGAGGATCAGCATCATCGGCAGAACCATCGCAAATTCGATCAGTGCGTTTCCGCCTTCGCCTGCATGCAGCAAGGCACGCAGCCGCGCCAGGCGGGGCTTGTGAGCCCACCTGGCAGCTTGTGGAGCGCGGCTCACGGCGCCTTGTTGGGCAGTGTGTCCGCGCAAATCGGGTTTCGTTTTCATCTTCCGTCCTCCATGCAATGTTGAGTCCAGCCAACTGGCTCAACAATGCCTTCTACTGCATTGCGTGTACTCCAAAAATCTACCGTCTGCTCTTGCGCAGTCGTTGCAAAAACCTGTCCAGCGCTTTGCGGTCCGCTGCCGCCATCGAGGGATCTTCTGAATCCTTCTGCAGCACAAACTGCAACCCGACTCCATCCTTGCCCCAGCGCACGGCGCGCGAGTGAACGCAGATGGTGCGCTCAGAAACTTCTTCGCCGGCATCGGTGACCTGCAGCGTCATCAACACCAGCGTGCCCGGATACCAGCGTTCCTCGGTGACGACATAGAGGCCGGTCGAGCTGATGTCTTTCACCGCATGCGATTCCGGCGGCCCGCCCGTCCAGTAGTAGGCCGCAAGACCCGGCGCCGGATCGCGAGGAGCTTTCCTCGGATCGGGAGACCACCACCGTTCCAGCCATCCGCGCGGCGGACGCATGTCGGTCATCTCCGGCTGGATCAGACCCATCATGTGCGTCTCGCGTGGCTTGGCCGGCTCGGCTTCTGTGCGCTTCTCAAGTTCGAGAAGCCCGGGGCCGCCGCTCCAGAGTGGTTTCTCTCTCAGCAGCACTGCGGACTGCACAACGCCTTGCTGGGCCCGTTTTGGCGCAGCAGGAGCGGGTTTGGGCTGCGGTGCGGACGCCGATTTTTTCGGCGGGGCAACAAGGGACAAGGACGTCGCAACTGCCGCGGAGCTTTGCCCGCCGCTGGCTGCAGCACTTGATCCGGTTGATCGCTCCAGCCTTTGCTGCATCTCCTCGGCAACGCACAAGACCAGTTGATCGCCGAGCTGGGTCTGCGACGAATAGATGGAGTGAGTGGGCAACGCCAGCACGCTGGCCGGCTGTGGCGTGGAAGCATTGGCGCGGAAAACCGGGTAAGATTCCACCACGTCAATCACCCGCCCGTCCTGATCCAGATACAGCAGATCGAGAGGGACGCGAATGCCCCATTCCGGCAATCCTCTGAATGGGGTCAACCACAAGCCTTCACCCGACTTCAATGACAGAGAGGCAATCCGGTCCTTGAGCTTCGCCAGGGAAAGGTCGGCACCGTCGACCTCCAGGCCAAGGAAGCACTCGCGAGTCTGGTTGTAAGCGCAAAGTCTCCGTGATTCCATGATGCCTCCCGCCTTCGACTTATCCCCGGCGGCCTGGTCCTGGTTCAAAGTTTCTGGTAACAATTCGAGTTCGTCCGATCGGTGCATACTGCGAGTCCTTTCGTTGCGGCTGCTGAGCAATGAAACCGCGCAGCATGGACCCCGCGCATCAAGGGCGCAATGCGATTGCCCTGAAGCGCAAAATCCACCGTTCCCGCCTGGCTACGGCTTAAGAGAGACACAAACGTGCCCAATGAATCCACGGATCGTGATCGATGGATCAACTAAACGGATCACCCGACCAACGGATCATCGGAGCAATAAATCAGTGCCTCCCGGCGAGCGGGACTATGCGAGTCGGCAGGGAACGCCCGCTGAGTTTGAGCGGAGCAACCTGCCTGAATTTGTGTACCGGCGAACTAGCGGACCTTGGTACGGCGACGCTGGATCAAAACACCCAGCACAACGGCGAACAACACGCCGGCTGCAATGCGAATGAGACTAACGCTATCCATAGTGATTCCTCCTTGGTGTTGACAACGGTTGAGTCGAGCCGCGGCGCGTGACGAGCGATCGTCTGTGCCGGGCAAGGGAGCTGGGCCAATCCCAGCTCAAGAGCGATAGTGCGCCAGCGTAGCTCGTCAACGAGGACGGCCAGGCCGGGAAGGCGGCGGCGCGCACTTAAGCGAGCGGCGGCCGGCAAAGGCGAAGGCTAGCGGACCTTGGTGCGGCGGCGCTGAACCAGAACGATGAGAATCACGGCAAACAACACGCCGGCAACTACGCGAATCAGAGTTACGCTGTCCATTTTGAAAACCCCTTTCGTGGGTGGTTGAAGTGCGTTCGGTCCTCATCGCATGCAGGACTTCGGGTTGACCGGCGGCGTTGGAGGTCTTGGCCTCGCACGCCGCCAGAAGATCCGCAGAACATCGCGCTTAGCTGACTTTCGAGCGGCGGCGCTGAACCAGAACGCCAAGCACAACGGCAAACAGAACGCCACACACAACACGGATAATCGTTACGCTGTCCATACAGATCCTCCTTTCCTCAGTTATTGCATCAATGACTTGAACGACTCCATCATGATGATGGCGGCTGGTCCCAGAGTTACCAGGAACAGCGAGGGAAAAATGAAAAGTACAAGCGGGAAGATCAGCTTGATGGTGGTCTTGGCCGCCATCTCTTCCACCTGCTGAATGCGCTGAGTTCTCAGCGTGTCAGAATGCGTGCGCAGCGTCTTGCCGATGCTGGTTCCAAACTGCTCTGCCTGAACCATCATGGTTACGAGATTGCGAATGCAGTCCACGTCGGTGCGCTCTGCCAGGTGCTTCCATGTATCCTGGCGCGGACGGCCGGCGCGTTGCTCCAGCACAACAACATTGAGTTCGTCGCACAAGGCGGGCTGTGCATGCACTAGCTCCTCTGAGGTGCGGACGGTGGCCTGGTCAAGGCCGAGTCCGGCCTCGATGCAGATCACGAGAAGATCGAGAACATCAGGCAGGCCGCGGCGAATCTTGGCCTGGCGCTTCTTGATCATGCGGCCCAGCCAGAAGTCGGGCGCCAGAAATCCAAGGCCCAGGCATACTGCGTAAACAAAGAACGGGCTTAGGCTGCCAAGGCCCGTCACCAGCGCCGCCAGGCAAAGTACCAGCGGCAGAGCAACCTTGGAGCCGTTGAAGATCTTTCCGGTCGACTCCTTGCGGTAGCCGGCGCGGATGAGCCGCTGCTTGACGACAGAAAGCTCCTGCTGGCTCTTGGGCAGCACGCTGTCAAAGCGCTTGACCACGCCGCCGATCGAGAAGCCTGAGTCCTGAAACGAGCTCAACAGAGTCTTGGGCTTTGACTGCGGATTGATGACCTCAGCAATGCGCTGAAGCATGGCTTCGCGATAGAACAGCAGCAGGCCGCCACTGGCGATCAGCAAAAACGCGGCAATGAATGCAACAACGATGAGTACCATACTGTTCCCTTCAAACTTCAAAGCTCATCAAATATCGAGGTTGACGATGTTACGGATGATCAATCCACCGATGACGATCATGATCGACGCGGCCCACAGTAGCTTGATGCCGAGGTCGCGCTTCCACAGCAGGCTCATCATGTCCGGGTTGATCATGTAGAGAGCAAACCCGAGCACGATGGGAAGGCAGGTAAGCACCCATCCGGTCATGCGCCCCTGTGCTGTGCGCGTCGCAACTTCGCGGCGCAGGCGGAAGCGTTCACGAATGACATGCGCGGTCTTGTCCAGCACTTCAGCCAGGTTGCCGCCGCTTTCTTTCTGGATGAGAATGGCCGTGCACACAATGCGCAGATCCTGCAGCGGCACGCGGTGAAGAAGGTTGTCGATCGCGACCTTCAGCTCAAGGCCGAAGTTCTGCTCTTCAAAGCAGGTTCTGAACTCGCCGCCCAGCGGGTCGCCGCACTCGCGGGAGACCATGCCCATGGCCGCGATCAGGCTCTGGCCGGCGCGCAGTGCGCTTACCATCAGATCGCAGGCCTGCGGCAGTTCCACTTCAAAGGCCTTGAAACGCCTGCTGCGCTTGAACAGAACGAACGCGATGGGAATGAACGCGATGGGCAAACCGGCGAGCAATGAGACCAGCAACACGCCCGTCTTCCAGTGAACAACAAAAGCGGTAAGCATGAAGCCCGCTCCACACATCGCCATCAGGCCGCCGGCGGTCCACTTCAGGTTGGCCTGGTGGATGAGCGCCTGTAACTGCGGCGCGATGGAGAAGTTGAGAAGCCGGTCGTTCAGCCACGGGATGGCGCTGAGCTGCTGGTTCTTGCGCAGATCCACAATCTGATCGCGCATCTCCTGGCTCTCGGTAGCCAATACGGAGTCCAGCGTGGCCTGCACCTGCTTGGCCTTTTGCGAAGCTCCAGAGCCGCCCGCGTACAGCAGCAATGCGACCACTGCGAATACGCCCAAAAAGATCATGAAGACAATCATTCCCAAACCCATATCGGTTACCCTCCTTTCGGTACTTAGTAGTTGACCGGTGTTTCCTTCTCGAACAAGCTGGGCGGCAGCATGATGCCGGAGACGCGCAGACGGTCGAGGAACTTGGGACGGATGCGTGTCGGCTGGAACGAGCCGATCACTTTGCCGTCTGGGCCAATGCCCTTTTTGTTGAAGAAGAAGATCTCCTGCATGCTGATCACGTTCTCTTCCATTCCTGTGATCTCGGAGATGCTGGTCACCTTGCGGCTGCCGTCGCTCATACGGGTAGCCTGCACAACGATGGTGATGGCGGCCGCGATCTGCTGACGAACCGACTTCTCGGGCAGGGTCATGCCCATGGCCACCATCGACTCCAGACGGGAGATGGCGTCGCGCGGGGTGTTGGAGTGAATGGTGGTCATCGAGCCTTCGTGGCCGGTGTTCATGGCCTGCAGCATGTCGAACGCTTCTTCGCCGCGGATTTCACCCATGATGATGCGGTCGGGACGCATACGCAGGCAGTTGATGAGCAGTTGACGCTGCTTGATGGCGCCGTTGCCTTCAATGTTCGGCGGGCGGGTTTCCAGGCGGACCAGGTTCTCCTGCGCCAGGCGAAGTTCGGCGGCGTCCTCGATGGTGACCAGGCGCTCGTTGTTGGGGATGTACTGCGAAAGAATGTTGAGCAGCGTCGTCTTACCGGAACCGGTACCGCCGGAGATCACGATGCTGATGCGCGCCTTGACCGCGGATGCCAGCACTTCCATCATCTCGGCCGAGAGGCTCTTCAACTCGACGAGCGAGTTGGCGGCCAGAGGGCCGGTGCCGAAGCGGCGGATCGAGAGCGAAGGTCCATCGAGCGCCAGCGGCGGAATGATGGCGTTGACACGCGAGCCGTCAGGCAGGCGGGCGTCGACCATCGGTGAAGATTCGTCGACACGGCGGCCCACGCGGGAAACAATGCGGTCGATGATCTGCAGCAGATGACGATCGTCGCGGAACGATGTCGGAACTCTGCTCAGCAGGCCGTTCTTTTCGATGAAGACGTTGTCCTTGCTGTTGACCATGATGTCGGAGATCTTCGGGTCGCGCAGCAGCGGCTCCAGCGGACCGAGGCCGAAGACTTCATCCAGCAGATCGGCCTGGATCTTTTCCTGCTCGTCGAAGTTGAGCGGGACGCGCTGATCCGCGATGATCTCCTTCACAATGCCGGAGACGGCCTGCCGGGCCTGGGCGTTGTTGACCCGCGACAGCTTTTCCAGATCCAGCTTGGAGATCAGCGTGCGGTGAATTTCCGATTTGTAGTTTTCCAGATTCAGCAGTTCCATGTTTCACCTTCGATTGCGATCGAATGCTCCTGACTGCGGGAGCCTCATCCGAAAAGCCGGAAGCCCTTCTTTTTGGGTTGCGTTGCGCGTGAGCCGCAGATAGCCGTGGCCATCTGTTTCACCAGGCGCGCGATGGGGGTATCACCCAGAGCCAGAGGCGTCGCGGTGTTCTGCATCTGCCGCACAGAGGCGTAATCATTCGGAACCTTCCACGTTGCCGGCCGCGTCAACGCCTTGGTAATCGTCTCGTCGGAAACACCCAGCGCACGCTGTTCGTAACGGTTCAACACAATCTCGAGCTTCGGACTGCCAACCGTGAAAAACTGGCTGATCAGCCGATTTGAATTGCGCAGCTCGGGAATGCCCGCCTGCGTCACCAGATAAATCGCGAACGCGTCGCGGAACAAAGCCGTGTCGGTAAGATCGAGCCGCGAGCCCACATCCACAACCACGTTGTCGAACTCCTGCCGCGCCACCGTCATCAGCTTGTCGATGGCTTCGTTCGAAGCATGAAACTGAGGAAACTTTCCCGGAGCTGCCAGCACTGAAACGCCAGAGCTGTGCTTGACCAGCAGCTTGTGCAGAAAGCTCGCATCGAGGCGGCCGGCATCCTGCAGCGCGTTCACCGTCGAATATTCGCTCACAATGCCCAGGTTCAGCGCCGCATCGCCCAGCGGCAAATCCAGATCGATCAGCAGTGTGCTCTGGCCCGATTCTGTTGCCAGCGCCACGGCAAAGTTGCACGCCAGCGTGGTCACGCCCGCGCCACCCTTGGCGCCCAGAAACACCAGCAGCCGTCCGCCCGTCTTGCGCGGAACCCGAATCACCGTGCGCCGTGACTGCGCCCGCACCAGAGATTCTGCCACCGTACTGTGCGCAAATGGCGTGGTCAGAAACTCACGCGCTCCAGCCCGCATGCAGCGCACCAGCATATCCGGGTCAGACTTTGACGAGTACACCATCACCGTTGACTGTCCGGTGGCGCAGATCGCTTCTACCAGTTCCAGCGCAAACTCCGGATTGCTGTCCAGATCGATGATGACGACGTCGTTGCGTTGCTCCACCAGCCGCGGCACTTCATCCAGAGTAGCGGGATACGCCGAGTACTCCCGAACCTCAACCCCGTCGCACAAGAGCAGAGCAGTCGCCGTCTCTTTGCGACGCCTCTCATCGGGTCCGATCAGAGCAATCGACAACGCTTCAGATCCGAGGAAATCCGGCCCAGACGCTTCGATATATGTTGTGTTGTTCGAACTCATGTTTGTGCTGCTCCCTGTTTACGTTTGCGTCATTGCCTGGTGCATCTGTCGTGGTGATCGGCTGTTTTCGTGCTCAATGTGCGAAGAACGAGAGCAAAGTTCCAATTGCAATCGCCGGCGCGTATGGCATCTTGTGTTTCTTCTTGTTGCCGAGGGTCATCTCCTCGCGCACTTCTTTGTTCCCCAACCCGAAGGTCAAATCGCTGGCCCCGTTCAAAAGCTCCTTCAAGAAGCCGCCCCAGACTGCCCAGCCCAGGGCCATGATTCCGCCGACCATGGCGGTTACAATCAGTGCAAAGAACAGTTGGTTTGGTCCGATCCAGGCGCCGATGGCTGCTGCCAGCTTCACGTCGCCTGCTCCCATACCACCCATCCAGAAAAGAAATCCGTACAACAAGAGTGCAAGTCCTAGTCCGGCAAAGGCCTGGCCTAGCCCATGCCAGCCGTGGAGCCATGCGGACGCTACCAGTCCCAAAACCATGAACGGGACCACCAGCCAGTTGGGTATACGGCGACTGCGCAGGTCCGTGAAGGTCGCCACGGAGAGAACAATCAGCGTTGGCCACCAGGCAAACGAATGCATCCTAAAGCTCCTCTGCCCTTTGGTTTTCAGGGTTCGCCCTGGATAGTGCAATTGCCCAACCAAAGTTTTTGAGAGCCAACATCTTTGATTTCAACGAATTAAAAGCGAATGGCCGGGTGAGGTGTATCCGGCTGTATACGGCTGCCACAGTCTTGTGGCGCGCTGCGTTTACAGTCGGGTGCCGGCGGCCAAACCACCTATAAGGGGAAAATGGCGGGACGAAAGAGCCTTTGGAGGGCTGCCAGGACGGTTATTCCGGCCCTGCGAGTGTTTTTAATTGAGCCATAAGTGCCTGAATTCCCTACAACATAGGTGGGAGTACCACCAAAGAGTGTTACCAAGGTTGCATTGATCTAACGCAAAACAGGCATTCCCTTGCGGGTCGCCGATGAACCATTATGAGATCACTTCGCCGAACAACTATTAGCACGGCATGGTCCAAACAGTGGGAAAGGTCGCCCATTTTATGATCAAAATCGGTTTGTATTCGGAAGATCGCACGCTGTACCCCTTGCTCTCCTCTGCCCTTGGTAAAGAGTTCCTGATCGTATTGAAGTCGGATCAGGAAGAGATGAGTGAAATGGTCGACGCGGGCGAATGTGACGTTATGGTCCTGGACTTGAACTCCAACCATGAGTCAATGCAGGAGCGGATCGGATTCTCGCGCCGCTTGATCGCCTCCACCGTACCGTCTGTCATCATGGCCGATGATGGCCTGCGGTCCACGGCCTTCGAGCTGGTGCGCACCGGAGCCTTTGGCTACTGCCGCCGCCCGCCCTCCATTCGCGATCTAAAAACCATGCTCACGCGCGCTTATGAGAACTCCACGCTCAAGCGTCAGCTTGAAACCGTGCAGCAGCGCATGGAAGACCCTGGCACCTGCGACCGCCTGATCGGCTCCGGCCGCCACATGCAGCGCGTCTA
>Ga0182030_10010444_pt1 | contig 18859 bp, 14 predicted proteins | sample 812S3MmetaG_FD_121299 | JGI IMG/M metagenome (GOLD analysis project Ga0182030, IMG submission 121299) | Permafrost microbial communities from Stordalen Mire, Sweden - 812S3M metaG (Illumina Assembly) | ecosystem: Environmental > Terrestrial > Soil > Wetlands > Permafrost | place: Sweden...
CGGATGTTGCCGTCCACGACGGTGAACTCGTGGTCGGAGAGGTTGACGTCCGGGGGCAGTATCTCGATGCCCATCTCCTCGCAGCGGGCAACAAAGAACGGGACCTTGTCCTTCGTCGACATGACCGAGGAGATGAGCGCCGCCATGTACTCGGCCGGGTAGTTGGCCTTCAGCCACGCGGTGCGGTAGCTGATCAGCGCGTAGCAGGCGGCGTGGGACTTGTTGAACGAGTAGTCGGCCGACTTTTCGTTGGTCTGCCAGAGGGACTCGATCACCTCCGAGCGCGTGCCGGAGGCCTTGCAGCCCTCCACGAACTCCGGCTTCAGCGCCGCCATCGCCTGACGGTTCTTCTTGCCGATCGCCTTACGCAGGTCGTCCGCCTTCGCCCCGGAGAAGCCCGCGAGCTCTTTCGAGACCTGCATCGCCTGCTCCTGGTAGATGATCACCCCGTTCGTCGACTCCAGGATCGGGCGCAGCCGCTCGTCCTGATAGGAGATCGTCGCGGGGTTGCGCTTGCCCCTGGCGTACACGGGGATCTGGTCCATCGCGCCGGGCCTGTAGAGCGCGCCGAGCGCGACGAGGTCGTTGAACTCGTCCGGGCGCACCTTCTTCAGCGCCTCCCGCATGCCCTCGGACTCGAACTGGAACACGCCGATCGCGTCGCCTCGGGCCAGCATCTCGTATGTGGCCTTGTCATCGAGCGGGAGCGTCGTCATGTCCGGCCTCGAGCCGGTCGAGCGCTCGATGATGTCCAGCGCATCCTCGATCACGTCGAGGTTGCGCAGCCCCAGGAAGTCCATCTTCAGGATGCCGATCTCCTCGATCGGTTTCATCGAGAACTGGGTGACTGTTCGGAACGCTCTCTCGCCGTTCTCGTCGGTTCCCGCGTCGGCGAGCTGCAGCGGCACGATGTCCGTGAGCGGCCGGTCGGCGATCACAACGGCGGCTGCGTGGATCGAGGAGTTGCGCACGATGCCCTCGAGGCCTCGCGCGACGTCGATGATCTGCTTCGCCTGCTGGTCTTCATCGCATGCCTTGCGCAGCGGCTGACCGGACTTCAGGCAATCGTCGAACGAGGGCGAGCGGCCCATTATGGGGTCGGGGATCAGCTTCGCGAGTCTGTCCCCGGCGCCGTAGTCGTAGCCGAGCACGCGCGCCGCGTCGCGGGTCGCCGCCCGCGGGAACATCTTGCCGAACGTGATGATCTGCGCCACGGACTCGCGGCCGTACTTCTCGGTCACGTAGCGCATCACGCGCTCGCGGCCGCGAACCGAGAAATCGATGTCGATGTCCGGCATCGAGACCCGCTCGGGGTTAAGGAAACGCTCGAACAGCAGGTCGTAGCGGAGCGGGTCGACGTCCGTGATCGCGAGGCAGTACGCGACGATCGAGCCGGCGGCCGATCCACGGCCGGGGCCCACGGCGATCCCGTTCTCCTTAGCGAACTTCACGAAGTCCCACACGATCAGGAAATAGGCGTTGAAGCCCATCCTGTCGATCACCCCGAGCTCCATCTCCATCCGCTCGAGTGCCTCCGCGGGCGCCGGGTCTCCGTACCTGAGGATCAGGCCCTCGCGCACGCGGGCCCGCAGGTAGTCGCGCTCGTCGCTGCCGTCGGGGGTCGCGAAGCTCGGGATCAGCTGCTTGCCGAGCTCTATCTCGACGGAGCAGCGCTCTGCGATCTCCAGCGTGCTGGCGATCGCCTCGGGCCACTCCGCGAACGCCCCGATCATCTCCTGGCTGTCGCGGAGATAGAACTCGTTCGTCTCGAAGGTCATCTTCGGCTGCGCGATCGTGCTCTTGGTCTGCACGCACAGCAGCGCCGTGTGGTGGTCGTAGTCCTCGCGCCGCAGGTAGTGCACGTCCCCGGTGCCGACGAGCGAGCCGCCGACCTCGCGAGCGATCCGGACGATCCCCTCGTTGCACTTGTCCTGCGCTGCGAGCCCGTTCTTCTGGACCTCGAAGTACACGTTCTCGCTGCCGAAGACCCTCAGCAGGTCATCCGCGTGAGCCCGCGCGTCATCGTCGCGGTCGTCGATCAGACGCTGGCAGAACCGCGATGCCAGGCAGCCCGTCAGCGCGATCACGCCGCCGGACAGGCTCTCGACCTGCGCGAGGTCCACTGTCGGCTTGCCGCGATGCAGGCCCTCCAGGAACCCCGCGGAGGAGAGCTTTACGAGGTTCCGGTAGCCCTCGTCATCGGACGCCAGGAGCGTGAGGTGGTTGCGCTCCACCTTGCCTGGGCCCGTCGCTGTGTGGTCGTCGACGAGGTAGATCTCGCAGCCGATGATCGGCTTCACCCCGTGCTTCTTGCCGGCCTTGTAGAGCTCGACGGCGCCGTTCATCACGCCGTGATCGGTGAGACCGAGCGCCGGCTGCCCGAACGCCGCCGCACGTTCTACAAGGCTCTCTATCTTGCATGCACCGTCGAGGAGCGAGTACTCGGAGTGGACGTGCAGGTGGGCGCAGGAGTCGTTGCTCACGGGCACCCCATGCTAGGCCCCGGACCGGCGGAGCCTCAGCGCCCGCGTCGCTCTTTGCGTCTATTGCGAATGCGCGTTATCAGCGACATGCTGTGCTTGTGGGGCTTGCGGCTCTCCGCGGGCGCCGCGGGCTGGGCGAGTGCCTCCTCGAGCGCCTCCGTCGCCCGTGAGGAGGCATGCTCGGCGGCGGGCGCGGACGGGACCTGGGCGGCTGGCGCGGGCTGCGGCTCGGCGGCGGGCGCCTCCTCCGGCGTGATCTCGGCGCGCGCGCGAAGGCGCTCGACGGCAGCCGCGAGGGCCTGGGCCATCTCCGCCCCGCGCTCCTGCTCCCGTGTGCCTGCGACAGGCGGCGCGAGCGGCGCCCGCGGGACGGGCGCCTGCGGCCGCGTGGGCTCGGGCGGGGGAGCAGGCCGCTCGGCCGCCGGAACGCGCTGAATCCCGGCGGCCAGGCGCTCGAGTATTGAACGGACCTGTCCAACGACCACCGCCGCGTGGCGGTTGCCCTCGCGGATGCTCCTCAGCTCGCTCTCAGCCCGTTCGCGCGCCGCGCGCTCATCTCGCAGGCCGGCCTCGATCTCGCCGGTGCGCCGCTCGAGCTCCGTCACGCGACCCCCGAGGTCCTCGTCCGAGCGGCTGATGCGCGCCCGCTCGGCTGCGAGCTCCTGTTCGGCCGTCACGAGCTGACGCTGCACGGCCTGCAGGCGCTCGGCGATCTCGCGCGATCCTCTCTCCTGGTCCTGCAGCCGGCGGCTCACGCGTTCGGACTCCAGGCGGCTCTCGCGGTCGACCGCGGCAAGGCGGTCCTCCGCCTCGACCCTCAGCTGCTGCTCGGCGTACTCGCGCTGCTTGACGCGGCGCAGCTCATGCTCTCGCTCCCCGGCCTCCTCGCGCTCGGCCTCGAGGATCTCCGACAGCCGGCTGGTCTCCTGCTCCGCCTCCTGCAGGCGCTGCTGGAGGCTGGCGACGTGGCGCTCGAGCGTCTGAACGGTCGCTTCGGAGGCCTCGGCGCGACGGGTGAGCGCCGCCTCGCCGCTCTCGGCGGCACGCCGCGCGCGGCGTTCGGAGAACAGATCGCCCTCTCCCCTGCGCCCTTGCCCCTCTGGCCCGCTGCCCGGGAACCCGCCGGGCGTTTCATGTCCCTCTGCCATCACGTTGGCCCGGACGGTACGCCCACTGCCGGACGGTGGCAACTACTCGTTGCGCAGCCGCCAGGCCATCCGTGACTGCAGCGACCACAGCTCGATGAAGCCCGGCGACGCGGTCTGGCTGAACAGTCCGCCGGACTCCGAGAACGAGGCGAGTGTGGCGTCGTACACGGCGTTCGGGGAGGACCGCGTGGTCACACGGGCATGGCCCTTGTAGAGCTTCATCCCGATCGTCCCGGTGACGCGCGCGTTGACCTGGTCCATGTAGGCATCGAGGTCGCCGCGCAGCGGCTCCCACCACAGTCCGGCGTAGACCAGATAGGCCCACTGGCGGTCCAGAGCCGGCTTGAACTGGTTCTGGTGGATGGTGCACACGAGCCGCTCGAGCTCCTGATGCGCGGGGAGGATGATCGCCGCGGCGGGGGCCTCGTAGATGTCGCGCACCTTCAGCCCCACGATCCGGTCCTCGATGTGGTCAACGATGCCGACGCCGTGCCGCGCTGCGACACCGGCGACCTCTTCGATGAGGTCCACGAGGCCGAGCTGGCAGCCGTCGAGCGCGACGGGGATGCCCTCGCTGAAAGTGAGCGTGATCTCCTGCGCCTCATCGGGGGCCTCCTCGGGGCGCGTCACGAGCTGGAAGACGTCGTCCTCGGGAGCGTGGTCGAGGTCCTCGATCCAGCGTCCCTCCGATGAGCGTCCCCAGAGGTTGTCGTCGATCGAGTACGGCGCGGCCTCCGTCCCGCCCTTGACGGGGATGCCGTGCTCGCGGGCGTAGGCGATCTCCTCCTCGCGTCCCATCTGCCATGAGCGGACGGGTGCGATCACCTTGAGCTCGGGTGCGAGCGTCGCGATCGTGGCCTCGATCCGGACCTGGTCGTTGCCCTTCCCGGTGCATCCGTGGGCGATGGTGTCGCATCCGCTCGCGCGCGCGTGCTCGACGGCGAGCTTCGCGATCAGCGGGCGCCCGAGCGCGGTGAACAGCGGATAACCGCCCCCATACAGAGCGTTCGCGCGTATCGCGGGCGCGAGGTACTCGCGGGCGAACTCCTCGCGGGCGTCGACGATGTGACAGTCGACGGCCCCGAGCGCCAGCGCCTTTCCCCTGATCACTTCGTAGTCCTCGCCGGGCTGGCCGAGGTTCACCGTCAGGCAGACCACCTCTGCGCCGTAGTGGTCCCCGATCCACTTGAGCATCACGCTCGTGTCGAGGCCCCCGGAGTAGAGCAGCAGCACCCGGCTGACGTGCGCGGGGTCCGCCTCGTAGCTCGCGGTGCGCGGGAAGGCTGTTGCGTCATCCGGGGTCATCGACCCCAGACCCTAGTGCTTCTTGCTGCTCCTCCGGGGTGCCCTGAGCGTCATGCTCGCCGCCGAGGCGCCGTGCTGGGTGAGGCCCGCAGCGTCCGTCGCGAGCACCGCGAACCGGACCGGCTCTCCATACGGGAGCCTGGCGACCGAAGCGGTGTATGTGCCGGAGCCCGTGACGTCCAGCGTCATCGGAGTGCTCTTCGTGCGCCTGCATGTGCTCTTGACCCGCCGGTGGCGACGCACGACCGTGCACCTGACGCTGGCGTTGTAGCTCGCCGTTGCTGCCACCGTGACCGCATCCGCGTTCGGGTCGCTCGCGGTGATCTGAAGCTTGCATTCCTGCAGGTGGCATGCCGGCCGGCCTGAGATGTGAGCCGCGGGGGCGGCGGTGTCGAGCGTCACCGGCGATGACGCGGCGCTGCGCGTCGTGCTGACGCCACCCGGGTTGCTGGCCTGCACCACGCACACGAGCTGGTAGCCGATGGCGCCGCTCACCGGCACGAAGATGTCGCTGGGTCCGCTCTGCAGCACCTGCGGCGAGGTGCCTTCCGTCTGGAACGTGTAGGTGAACGCGGCCGCGCCGGTCCATGTGCCGGGTTCGCAGGTCAGGGGGCTGTAGTCGACCGGGGCCGCGCCGAGCGCCCTGATCGCCGGCGGCGCGGTGGTCCTGACGGCCAGCGGCGGTGCTTCGTCGCCTTCGATGAAATCGCGGATCTCGGGGGCGGCGATGTTGGTGAACACGTTGACCGAATTGACCGGGCAGCCCTTGGCGCCGAAGTCGACAAGTCCCACCTCGACGGCGGGCGAGCCCTCGGTGAGCGGTCCTCCGCTGTCGCCCTGGCAGGCAGATGAGCTCTGGGACACGGCGCACAGAAGGACGGCGGAGTTGACACCGACGGCGTTGCGGCACGCGTCGCTCGAGATCGCCGTCAGGGTCGTCGAGTAGAGAAATCCGTCTGGTTCGGACCCCGCGCTCCCGTCTTCCAGGCCGTTCTGTTTGCCGTAGCCGCTGAGGCTCAGGGTGGTTTCCGGTGCGGGTGTGGCACCTGACCCGACGAGCGCGATCTCGGCGGTGTTGTCGGTCGAGAGGATGGTCAGCGGTTTGGCCAGGGTCAACACCGCGACGTCATCGCGGATGTTCGGGAGCGGCGAGTAGTCCGGGTGCGTCCTGACCGCGGACACACCCTCCACCTGCGCTCCGGGCGGGACCTGCCCTTTTTCAAGGTATTCGCTCACGTCGCTGGCGCCGGCGAGCACCGTGATCTCGTTCGCCGGGTACTGGGAGGTCGTGCCCTCGTGCGTCACGCAGTGGGCCGCGGTGAGGATGTGCAGCGGGTCGATGATCGATCCACCGCAGCTGACGCCGGTGGATCCTTCGACGACCAGGACGTAGACCTGCCACGGGAAGTTCTTGATTTCGGCTTTCTGGCCGCCGACGATCAGCGGGATCATCTTCGCGGACGCAGCCGGTGCGCCCGTGAGCGCCCCGGTGAGCAGGAGAGCGCAGACGAGCGCTGCGAGCGTGGTGGAGGAAATCCTGCGCACGGGTCACCTCAGAGTGCCCGAGAGGCGCTCGAGTGCCTCCTGGACGTCTGTTCGATCGATGTTGAGCGGTGGGAGCAGACGAAGGGTGCTGGGCCCCGTCGCGTTGACGACCAGGCGCTGCTCGAGCAGGGCCCGCCGGGCGACCTCCGGGGCACTGACCGACAGCTCGCACGCGAGCATCAGGCCGCGACCGCGGACCTCTGTGACACCGGGCAGCGACGCGAGCCCCTCGGTCAGGAGCTCGCCCTGCTCGCGCACGTTCTCGAGCAGCGCGGGTTCGCTGCTCAGCTCGAGCGCGGCAAGCGCGGCCGAGGCGACCACCGGGCCGCCGGCGAACGTCGAGCCGTGGTCCCCTGGCTTCAGGATGTCTGCGAGGCGTTCACCGGTCACAAGTGCTCCTATCGGCAGACCACCCCCCAGAGCCTTAGCGGTTGTCATCGCATCGGGAACAACTCCGGTCTGCTCATACGCCCACAGCGTGCCCGTGCGCCCCATACCGCACTGCACTTCGTCGAAGATCAGGGCGGCTCCGTGCTCGTCGCACGCCCTGCGTGCGGCGTGCAGGGTCTCGGCCGGCAGCTCGTGCACGCCGCCCTCACCCTGGATCGGCTCGAGCAGGACGGCGGCGGTGTTCGCGTTGACCGCGGCGTCGATCGCGCCGGCGTGCGGGGCGATCGCCAGGAACCCGGGCACGAGCGGCGCGAACGGCGCCTGCTTTGACTCCTGCGGGGTGGCAGACAGGGCGCCGTAGGTGCGGCCGTGGAACGCGCCGTGGACGACGAGGATGTCGCCGCCGGGGCGTGCGCGGCGGGCGAGCTTGATCGCGGCCTCATTGGCCTCGGCGCCCGAGTTGCAGAAGAACACCTTCCCGCCGAGGCTCGAACCCGCGAGCCGCTCAGCGAGGAGCATCGCCGGCTCGGTGTAGAAGAGGTTGCTGACGTGCATCAGCACCCCGGTCTGCTCGCGCACCGCGTTCACCACACGGGGATGGCAGTGCCCGAGGTTCGTCACCGAGATGCCGCACAGGAAGTCCAGGTACTCGTTGCCCTCGGCGTCCCACAGCCTGGCGCCCGCCCCGCGCACGAACTCGACCGGCATCCGCGCGTAGGAGCCGATCACGCTCTCCCGCTCGATCCGCTGCAGGTCGGCGAGGCTCACATCGCCGCCTCGATCTTCGTTCCGATCCCGGCGTCGGTGAACAGCTCGAGCAGCAGCGAATGCCCTAGGCGCCCGTCGAGGATGTGGGCGGCCCCGACACCGTCGTCGATTGCTTGGACGCAGGCCTCGAGCTTGGGCCTCATTCCTCCCTGCAGGTCCGCGAGGGCGCGGCGCACCTGCTCCACCGTGGCCTGGCCGATGAGGCTCTCCGGGTCCTCGGCGTCCGCCAGCCAGCCTGGGACGTCGGTGAGGAACACGACCTTGTGTGCGCCAAGCGCGCCCGCCACGGCACCGGCGGCCTCGTCCGCGTTGATGTTGTACGAGTTGCCCTCGCGGTCGGCGCCGACGGAGGCGATCACCGGTATGTAGTCGCTGGCGATGTGCTCGATGACGCCCACGTTGACCCGTTCGATGCGCCCGACGAAGCCGATGTCCTGGCCGCCGGGAGCGGAGCGGCGGGCCACCCGGAACAGGGTGCCGTCGTCACCGCACAGGCCGACGGCGGGCTGACCGTGGCGGCTGAGGCGCAGCACGATCTCCTTGTTGACCTTGCCGACCAGCACCATCTTCGCGACCTCGACCGTGTCCTCGTCGGACACGCGCAGCCCGTCGACGAAGCGCACCGGCAGTCCGAGGCGCTCCATGTAGCTCGTTATCTCCGGTCCGCCGCCGTGCACCACGATCGGGTTCAGCCCGACGTACTTCAGCAGCACGACGTCCCGCGCGAACTCCTCGCGCAGAGCCTCATCCTCCATCGCCGCACCGCCGTACTTGATCACCACGGTCTTGCCGTGGAACTCCCGTATGTAGGGGAGCGCCTCGAGAAGTGTTCCTACGTCGCGCACGGCGCGCCTCCCCCGCTCATGTCGTGTACTCGGCGTTGATGCGCACGTACTCGTGCGACAGGTCCGAGAAGAAGACCTCTGTCTCGGCGCCCTCGCCCGGAAGCACGATCTCGTACTCGACCTCGCGCCGGGCGACCGCGGCCGCGAGCGCCTGCTCGTCGTAGGGGATCGCGGCTCCCGCGGAGCACACCTGGGTCCCCTCGATCGAGATGTCGACGGGCAGCGGCGATGTTCCCGGCAGCGCCGCGCCCACAGCCTGCACTATCCGCCCCCAGTTGGGGTCGCCGCCGTGCAGCGCCGCCTTCACCAGCGGGGAGTTGGCGACGGCGCGCGCAGCCGCCTCCGCGTTGGGCAGATGGCCGCCGCTGACGGTCACCCTGGCGATCCTCGCAGCGCCCTCGCCGTCGGCGACCATCTTGATCGCGAGCTCGCGCAGCAGCGCGTCGAGCGCCTGGCCGAAGAGGAGCTCATCCTCGCTCTCGGGGGCCACGTGCACCCCGGAGGCGCCCGAGCACATCAGGATCGCGGTGTCGTTGGTGGAGAGCTGCCCGTCGACGGACGCGCGGTCGAAGGAGCGCTGCACGCAGACGCCGAGCAGCAGGTCCGCGGTCTCTGCTGAGAGCTCGGCGTCGCTCTGAACGAAGCACAGCATCGTGGCGAAGCGCGGGGAGATCATCCCTGCGCCCTTGCACTGGGCGTTCAGCCGGACCGTGCCGGATGGGAGCTCGACCTGCAGGCAGGCCCGCTTCTCGAACGCATCGGTGGTCTGGATCGCCTGCTGGAAGGCGCTGTCGCCGTCGGCGCCGAGGCCGGCCCGTGCCTGCAGGATTCCCTTGATCACGTTCTCGACTGGCAGCATGTGGCTGATCGCGCCCGTGGAGGCGAGCGCGACCTCGGCGGGGTCGGCTCCGGCCGCGGCTGCGGCGGCGCCCTGTGTCTTGGCGGCATCTTCGATCCCGCGTCGGCCCGTGGCGGCGTTCGCGCAGCCGGAGTTGACGAGCACCACCCGCAGGCGGTCCAGGCGGCAGCGCTCGCGGGTCACGAGCACCGGTGCTGCGGGTGTGCCGCTGGATGTGAAGCGCGCCGCGCTGACCGGGGCGGGCGAGTCGCAGATCAGCAGGCCCACATCGGGTCTGCCGCTCGGCTTCAGGCCCGCGGGCACTCCGGCGGCCCGGAACCCCGCCGGGAGACCTGCGCCGGGGCCGAGGTCCGTGACGTGCGCCGGCGCCGGCACCCAGCGCGAGGTGAAGAACGGCTGCGCGGAACCCTCGGCCGAGCTCACGCCAGCCCCCCGGTCTCGGGCTTCGAGAACATCAGGTTGAGGTTCTGGACGGCCTGCGAGGACGTGCCCTTCCAGAGGTTGTCGATCGCGGAGAACACCAGCACCTTGCCCGTGTGGCCGTCCGCGGCGGCGAAGACACGGCAGAAGTTGGTCTCGCGCACCTCGCGGACACCGGGCGGCGCGCCCACGACCTCGACGAACGGCTCGTTCCGATAGGCGTCGTAGAAGAGGTCGGCGAGCTCGGGCTCTCCCACGGGGCGGGTCGTCGTGACGTAGCAGCTCGCCATCTCCCCCTGGTCCAGCGGCACCAGGTGCGCCTGGAACTGGACCTTGACATCGGCGCCCAGCAGCGCGAGCTGCTCCTCGATCTCGGGTGTGTGCCTGTGGGCGGCGACCTTGTAGGGCACGATGTTCTCGCCGGCCATCGACAGGTGCGTGCTCTCGTCGAACGCCCGGCCCGCTCCCGATATCCCCTGCTTTGCGTCTATGACGACGTCAGCGATGACCCCGGCACGCGCGAGCGGTGCGAGTGCGAGCAGCGATGCGGTCGGGTAGCAGCCGGGGTTCGCGACGAGCTGCGCCGTCTGGATCTCCTGCCGGTGCAGCTCGGTTAGCCCGTACACCGCTTCGGGCAACATCTCCGGGTGCGGGTGCTCTCCGTACCAGTGCCGGTAGCTCTCGAGCGAGCGCAGGCGAAAGTCGGCGCTAAGATCGACGACCCGCACCCCGCCTTCGCGCAGCACGCTTACAGCGGGGGCCGCCGCCGCGTGCGGGTAGGCGACGACCGCGGCGTCGATGCCGGCGAGTTCGCGCGGGTCGAGCTCCTGGATCTGAAGTGGCACGCGGTAGCGGGGATAGAGGTCCTCCAGCGGACGGCCGACCTCCGAGCGCCCGGTGACGGCGACGAGGTCGAAGCCGGGATGGCGCCAGAGCAGGTGGGCGGCGAGAGCTCCCGCGAATCCTGTTGCGCCGGCGACGGCGACGGCGGGTGCTCCCTGTTCGCGCGGCTGGCTGCTCATGCTAGCCACGGAGCTCGCCCCCGAGGCCCGAGAGGGCGCTGACGATGCGCTCGCGCAGCGGAGCTATGTCCTGGTCGGTGAGCGTCTGCTCCTGCGAGCTGAATGTCAGCGCGAGCGCCAGGGAGCGACGTCCCTCCCCCACCTGTGCTCCCGTGTACACGTCGAAGATCCGCACGTCGGTGAGCATCTCGCCCGCTGCTGCGCGGGCGTGGTCGATGACCGCCTGGGCGGGCACGTCGGACGGGAGCGTCACCGCCAGGTCCTGACGCAGCGACGGGAACGCGCCGAAGCCCCGGAAGGTTGCTGTCTGCTGGGCGCAGCGCGCCAGGAGGCCGAGATCGACCGCGAAGGCAGCTGTCCGGTCAAGGTCCCATGCGCCGGCGACGAGGGGATGAACCTCGCCGATGAACCCCAGCGTGTGCGTCCCCGTGAGGATTGCGGCGCTGCGCCCCGGGTGCAGGAACGGCCACGGGCGGGGTTCGAGCGTGAAGGGGACGTCAAAGCGCCCGAGCAGCGCTTCGAGAAGCGCCTTGGCGGCGAAGAAGTCGGCGCGCGGGCTCTGCCCGCTCCAGGACACCGGCGCGAGCGCGCCGGAGAGCACGGCGGCGAGCCCGTGGTGTTCGTCGGCGCCGGGGCCGTCCGGCACGGCCCGGTAGACGGTCCCGGACTCGAACAGCGCGATGTCGGGGCCGTTGCGGGCGACGTTGTGGCGCGCGGCGTCCATGAGGGAGCCGAGCAGCGTGGGCCGCATGATCGACTGCCCGTCCGAGAGCGGGTTTTCCAGCGTCACGACCTTGCGCATGTCGTGGTCCGCGGGGAGCCGGAGCCTGTCGAGCAGCTCGGGGTCGGCGAAGCTCCACCCGACGACCTCGTGCAGGCCGCGCCCGACCAGCGCGTCCTCGGCGGCGCGCCTGACCCGCTGGGCGTGGGTGAGCCGTCCGGCGGCGCCCCTTCTCGCGGGGAGCGTGGCGGGCAGACGCTCGAGCCCGTCGATCCGGGCGACCTCCTCGATCAGGTCGACCTCGCGCGTGACGTCCTGGCGGCGCACGGCGGGCACGCTCACGCTCAGCCCCCCCTCGACCGCCTGGACCTGGAAGTCGAGCGCGCGGAGGATCTCGCTCTGACGCGATGAGGCGACGGGCACGCCGAGGATCGCGTTGACCCGCTCCTCGCGCAGGAGTATCGGCTCCCCGGCGGGCGGCACCCCTCCGACGTCGATGGTGCCCGCCGCGATGCTCGCGCCGCACAGGTCGACCATCAGGCGGCATGCGAGCGCCTGGGCGTGCATGCACTGCTCTGGTGCGAGTCCCTTCTCGAAGCGCCCTGATGCCTCGCTGCGCAGCCCGAGCGCCCATGATGTCCGGTGGATGTTCGGGCCGTTCCACGTCGCAACCTCGAGCAGCACGCGCGTGGTCTGCGGCTCTACCTCGGATCTCGCTCCGCCCATCAGCCCCGCGATCGATGTCGGCCCCTGGGCGTCGTCGATCACCACCATCTCGCCGTCGAGCGTGCGCGTCTGGCCGTCGAGGGTCTGGACCTGCTCGCCGTCGCCTGCACGCCGCACCGTGAGCGCAGATCCTGCGACCCGGTCGAGGTCGAATGCGTGCAGCGGCTGCCCGGTCAGGAGCATCACGTAGTTGGTGATGTCCACGACGTTGTTGATCGGCCTCTGGCCGGCCGCGGTCAGGCGGGCCTTCAGCCATGCGGGCGACTGGCCGATCGTGACGTCCTGCAGCACCCTCGCGGTGAAGCGGGGGCACAACTCCGGGCACTGCACGTCGACGTGCACACCGTCCACCGGTCCCGCCGATCCGGGGTCCGTCGCCCAGGGCTCGGCTGCGAGCATGGCTCCCGTGGCGGCGTGCAGCTCGCGGGCGACCCCGTAGACGCCGAGGCAGTCCGGCCGGTTGGGGGTGATCTCCAGCTCGAGCACCTCCATCGAGATGGCGAGAACGTCCGCGAGCGCCGTTCCGGGGGCTGGCGTGCCGTCGATCTCGTCGAGGACGAGGATGCCCTCGCCGCCCGGTCCGATCTCAAGCTCGCTCTCGCTGAGGATCATGCCTTCGGAGACGATCCCGCGGAGCTTGGCCTTGCCCAGCTTCGTGCCGTCCGGCATCACCGCGCCGGGACGCGCGACCGCGACGCTCTGGCCCGCCGCGACGTTCGGAGCACCGCAGACTATGCACGCGGGCTCCTGCAGGCCGAGGTCGACCGAGCACACCCTCAGGCGGTCTGCATCGGGGTGCGCCTGCGCGCTCAGCACGAGGCCGACGACGAAGTTCTCGGAGCTCGGGACACCGTGGGAGTGGATCGCCTCGACCTTCGTCCCGGTCATCGTCAGGCGCTCCTCGATCGCTCGCGCGTCCAGCGGCGGATCGCAGTATTCGCGCAGCCACGGCAGCGGCACCCTCATCCGAACTGCTCCAGGAAGCGCAGGTCGTTCTCGTAGTACAGGCGCAGGTCGGGTATCCCGTGCCGGAGCATCGCGATCCGCTCGACTCCGAGCCCCCACGCGAACCCCTGGACCTTCTCGGGGTCATAGCCGGGCGCGTTCGCATCGGTCCTCGGCACGTGCTCGTAGACGTTCGGGTCCACCTCGCCCGCCCCGAGGACCTCGAGCCAGCCCTCTCCCTTGCACAGGTAGCAGCGGGCGCCATCCTTCAGGAAGCCCTGTCCTCCACAGTGAAAGCACGAGACGTCCACCTCGACGCTGGGCTCGGTGAACGGGAAGAAGTGGGGCCTGAGCCTGACGTCGCGCTCGTCGCCGAAGACAGCGCGCGCGAACTCCAGGAGCGTGCCCTTGAGGTCCGCGAGCGTGATGTCCTCGTCGACCGCGAGCCCCTCGATCTGGTGGAACTGCGGGGTGTGCGTCGCGTCGGAGTCCGGGCGGTAGACGCGGCCCGGTATCACCACGTAGAGCGGCGGCGGGTGAGCCTCCATAGCGCGGACCTGCATCGGCGAGGTGTGCGTGCGCAGTACCTCCTCGGGCGACACATAGAAGGTGTCGGTCCGGGCGCGCGCAGGGTGCGTGGGGCTGTGGTTGAGCGCATCGAAGTTGTAGTGCACGCTCTCGATCTCGGGTCCCTCCATGACCGTGAAGCCGAGACCGAGGAAGATGTCTTCGAGCTCGCGCGTCGTGGCGGTCAGCACGTGCAGGCGCCCGATCGGCTGCGGCGGCGCACCGGGGAGGGTGACGTCGACGGTGTCGCCACGCAGACTCGACTCGAGCTCGTCGGTGGAGAGCTCGCCGGCGCGCGCGTCGATCAGCGCCTCGAGTGCCTGTCGCGCCTGGTTGGCGGCCTTGCCCACGGCGCCGCGCTGCTCGGGGGGTAGCTCTGCCACGCCACGCAGCATCTGCGGCAGCTCGGCCTTGCGGCCGAGGTAGCGCACGCGCAGCTCCTGCAGCGCCTCGCTCGTCGAGGCGGCGGCGATCTCGCCCTGCGCCTGCTCGCTGAGCTCTGTTATCCGGTCGATCATGACGAGCGGACCCTAGATGGTCGGCGGGTCATCTCGTAGAGAGCCACCGTTGTGGCCATCGCAGCATTGAGCGACTCGGTCGCGATCGGGATGTGCGCGACCCTGTCGCAGGCGGCGAGGACCTCGGCGGGCAGACCGTGGCGCTCGGAGCCCACGAGCAGCGTCAGAGCGCTCGCAGACAGGTCCGCGGGGCCGGCCAGCTCATCGCCCTCACCAGCGGCCAGGGCGATGAGCTCCCCCGGCAGCTCCGCCGCGCTGGAGACCCTCGCGAGCGGCACCTCAAAGATCGCGCCCATACTCGCGCGGACCGCCTTCGGGCCATGCGGATCCGCGCAGCCGGGGCCGAGCGCGACACACGAGGCTCCAAAGGCCGCCGCGGAACGAAGCACCGTCCCGACGTTTCCCGGGTCGGTGACCCCGTGGAGGTAGACGCACAGCGGCCCCACGGCGGGACCCCAGCGCTGCTCGTACACCGCGAGCACCCGCGTGCTCGAGCCGAGCGTGGAGGCGCTCGCGAGAGCGTCCCGGTGCACGTCGTGGAAGTCCTCGCCTCCGAGCCCGCAGCCGGCGAGGCGATAGCCCTCGAGCGGTGGCCGGCCGGCCCGCGTGGCAGCTGCGAGCAGGTCCTCACCCTCGGCGAGGAACACGCCGCGGCGTGCGCGCTCGCGCTTGCTGTGGAGCCGGCGCACGGCCTTCAACCTCGGGTTCTGCTGGGATGCGATCTCACTCACGTCTGGTGTTCCTGTCCGGGTTCCTGATGGCGGTGTACGGGAAAAAGAAAGGGCGCCGTCCTTTTCAGGAGCGACGCCCGCGAGGCTGTCGAGTCGGTTGCCGGTACGCGAAGTCAGGCAGCCGACGCCTCTCGGGCGACCTCGGCGAAACGTCGGAAGGTGTCGGCGTCGCGGACCGCGATGTCCGCGAGGACCTTGCGGTCCAGCTCGATGCCGGCCAGGGAAAGGCCGTGCATGAACTGCGAATAGCTCATGCCGTTGATGCGCGCGGCGGCGTTGATGCGCGTGATCCAGAGCCTGCGGAAGTCACGCTTGCGGTTGCGCCTGTCGCGGTAGGCGTAGGTGTCGGCCTTGATCAAGGCCTCCTTGGCGCGCTTGTAATTCGATTTCGCCTCGCCGCGGAAGCCCTTCGTCTGCTCGAGGGTCGAGCGGCGCTTCTTGCGGGCGTGGACTGACCTCTTTACGCGCGTCACTTGCTGCCCACCCCGAGCATCCGCTTGATCCGCGGAACGTCGTCCTCGTGCATGATCTTCGGGCCGCCGAGGGCACGCTTCTTTTTCGGCGACTTCTTCTCAAGGATGTGGCTCGTGAACGGGTGGCGCCCGCGCACCTTCCCCTTGGCGGTGACTTTGAAGCGCTTCTTCGCGCCGGAGTGGGTCTTCATCTTGGGCATGGCTGAACGGCGATTATGACACGGTCGAGCCGGCGGCCGCGGCGCCACCGTCATCGGCGGTGCTCGGCTGCAGTTGCCCGTCGCCGTTCGACGCCGGCTCAGCCGCGGCCTCGGTTGACGCCTCGGAGGCGCCGGCCGGTGCATCCCCATCGCTCTGCACAGGGGGCTCAGCGTCGACGGAAGTGCTCTGCTCGGGCGGCGGCGCGCCGTCCGTGGCGCCTGCTGCGACAGCGTCCGCGTCAAGCTCGATCTCGCCGTCCTCCGCGCCGAGGCGGCCTGCCAGGACCGCTTTGGAGGGCGCCATCATCATCGTCATGTTGCGCCCTTCCTGCATCGGGCGCTGCTCGACGACGCCGACCTCGGAGAGCTCCTCCGCGAGCCGGTCGAGGATCGCGGTGCCGCGCTCGGGGTGCGTGACCTCGCGGCCGCGGAACATGATCGTGACCTTCACCTTGTCCTTGTGGCGCAGGAAGCGCTCCACATGGTGCTTCTTGGTGTCGTAGTCGTGCTCGGCGATCTTCGGGCGGAACTTGATCTCGCGCACGGTTATCTGCTGCTGGTGCTTGCGGGCCTGCTTGAGCTTCTGGGCCTGCTCGTACTTGTACTTGGAGTAGTCGAGCACCCTGCAGACCGGGGGCCTGGCCTCAGGGGCGACCTCGACGAGGTCGAGTTCGCGTTCCTGGGCGAACGCGAGCGCGTCGGGTGTCTTGAGCACGCCGACCTGCTGGCCCTGGTCGTCGATGAGCCGGACCTCGGGCACACGGATGCGCTCGTTGATCCTTGTCGTGTCCCGCTCGGGCGGGCGCCGGTCGAACCTGCGGGGAACCGGCACTAGCTGTGGTCGCCTGGCGTCAAGCTGACGTTACGCGTGGCTCTGTGAGGAATTGCCGGGCTTCAATGTCGTCGAGTATAGCTCCCCGGCGAGGCGTTCGGCGAAAGCCGCAATGGGCATGCTCCCGAGATCTCCGCCGTGATGCTCGCGCACCGACACCTCACGGGCGCCCTCCTCGCGATCCCCGACGATCAGCATGTACGGGATCTTGCGCAGCTCCGCCTCCCGGATCTTTCGGCCGATCGACTCGCTGCGGTCGTCGAGCTCGATACGGGTGTCCTCGCCGCTGAGCTCGTCGCGCACCGACGTTGCGTACTCGGCGAAACGGTCGGACACCGTGAGCACGATGGCCTGCACGGGTGCGAGCCAGAGCGGCAGCTCGCCGGCGTAGTGCTCGAGCATGATGCCGATGAAGCGCTCGTAGGAGCCGAACATCGCGCGGTGGATCATCACTGGGCGGTGCTCCTGGTTGTCCGCGCCGGTGTAGGTCAGCTCGAAGCGCTCTGGCATCGAGTAGTCCAGCTGCACCGTCCCTAACTGCCACGAGCGTCCGAGCGAATCGGTCATGTGCATGTCGATCTTCGGCCCGTAAAAGGCGCCGTCGCCGGGGTTCAGCTCGTATGAGAGGCCGAGCTCGTCGAGTGTGCGGGTCAGCTTGAGCTCGGCGCGGTCCCACATCTCGTCGGTGCCGACGCGCTGCTCGGGGCGTGTGGAGAGCTCCAGCCTGACATCGAAGTCGAACATCGCGTATGTCGCGAAGGCCATCTGCAGGCATCCCCTGACCTCGTCCTGCACCTGCTCCTCGGTGCAGAAGATGTGCGCGTCGTCCTGAGCGAAGTGCCGCACCCGCAGCAGGCCGTGCAGCACGCCGGACGGCTCGTTGCGGTGAAGCAGACCCGGCTCGAAGTAGCGGACGGGTAGATCGCGGTAGGAGTGCCGCGTGCTGGCGTAGAGGTGCGCGTGCCCGGGGCAGTTCATCGGCTTGACCCCCATCTCGCGGTCCTCGACCTTGACCGTGAACATGTTCTCCCGGTACTTGCCCCAGTGCCCGGACGTCTTCCAGAGCTCCGCGTCGAAGATCTGCGGCGTCTTGACCTCGCTGTAGCCGCGCTCGGCGCCCATCTGGCGTGAGAGCCTCACGAGCGCGTTGAAGATGCCCGTTCCCGCAGGCAGCCAGAACGCCGCCCCCGGGGAGACGTCGGAGAACGTGAACAGCCCGAGCTCTCGCCCGAGCTTGCGATGGTCGCGTGCCCTGGCCTGCTCGAGGCGCTCGAGGTGCTCCTCGAGCTCGGCCTTGCTGAAGAAGGCGGTGCCGTAGATGCGCGTGAGCATCGTCCTGCTCGAATCCCCCCTCCAGTAGGCGCCGGCCACCGAGTTGAGCTTGAAGGCGCCGACAGTCGCGGTGCTCGGGGCATGCGGGCCGCGGCACAGGTCGGTGAAGGGGCCGTTCGTGTAGAGCGAAACGGTCTCCAGGGGCTTTTGCGGATCGGCGCCTGCGGCGAGGTCGTCGATCAGCTCGACCTTGTAGTCCTGGCCCTCGGCGAGGAACCTCTCGCGGGCCTGCGTGACCGTCACGTCCTCGCGCTCGAACGCCTCCGCGGCCTTGATGTGCTCGCGCATGCGCTCTTCGATCGCCGGGAAGTCCGCCTCGGAGATCGTCGTGCCGGCGGGGAACTCGAAGTCGTAGTAGAAACCGTCGGCGATCGGCGGTCCGATCGAGATCTTCACGCCCTCATACAGTTCCATCACCGCGGCCGCGAGCACGTGGGCGGTGTCGTGGCGAATCAGCTCGAGCGCGTTCGGGCTGCGCTTTGTGACGATCGAGACGCCTGCCCCGTCGGGCAGCGGGCGTGCCAAATCGCGCACCTCACCGTCGATCCCGAGCGCTGGCTCTGAGATCTCGACGGCGAGCGCCGCTCTCGCGAGGCCGGGGCCGATCGCCGCGGCGGCGTCCGCGCCGGTCGCGCCGTCGTCGAGCTCGAGCGCCTTGCCGTCAGGGAGCTTTACGGTGACCGACATCGCAGCGCAGGCTACCTGCCGGCCGGCTCAGGCGATGTGCCAGAGAGCGCCGTCGCCGATCGCGGTGCGGTGAACGGCGCCTGCCCCGAGATGCTCGATCAGTTGCTGCTCGGCATGCTCGCGGTCGACGGGCATGTTGTTCTGAGCCATGATCGCCGCGACCTCCTGGGTCACGAGCCCGTTGGGGAACGCCCTCAGGGCATCCAGCGCATCCTCCGCCGGCGGGCGCCGCTCGAGCGTTGGGTCGAGGTTCGCGACCAGGACGTCGTAGGCCTCGATCGTCTGAAAGCCACCGGCCTCCAGTCGACGACCGTCCTCGTGCTCGAAGACAAGCGATGGCGC
>Ga0182030_10010445_pt1 | contig 18857 bp, 10 predicted proteins | sample 812S3MmetaG_FD_121299 | JGI IMG/M metagenome (GOLD analysis project Ga0182030, IMG submission 121299) | Permafrost microbial communities from Stordalen Mire, Sweden - 812S3M metaG (Illumina Assembly) | ecosystem: Environmental > Terrestrial > Soil > Wetlands > Permafrost | place: Sweden...
AGGATCGACGCGCAGCCTTCGGGCGTGATGACGCTGTACGTGCCGTACTCGAGGACGAGGACGCGGTTGGCGACGCCCAGGGCGAGCGCGCCGCCGCTGCCGCCCTCGCCGATGATGGTCGCGATGATGGGGACGCGTGCGCGCGACATGGCGGCGAGGCACGCCCCGATGGCCTCGCTCTGCCCGCGTTCCTCGGCGCCGATGCCGGGGTAGGCGCCGGGCGTGTCGATGAACGTGAGGATGGGGAGGCCGAAGCGGCTGGCCATCTCGTAGAGGCGGAGCGCCTTGCGGTAGCCCTCGGGGTGGGGCATCCCGAAGTTGCGCTTCACGTTGTCCTTCGCGCCGCGCCCCTTCTGGTGGCCGAGGACCATGACCGAGCGCCCGCGGATGGTGGCGAGACCGGCGACGATGGCGGCGTCCTCGCCGAAGCAGCGGTCGCCGTGGAGCTCGACGAATTCCTGGAGGATGCGGTCGAAGTAGTCGAGCGTGTAGGGCCGGTTGGGGTGGCGCGAGAGCTGGACCTTCTGCCACGGGGAGAGCTCGGCGAAGAGCTCGCGGGCGAGCTTGGCGGCCTTGTCCTCGAGGCGCCGCAGCTCGGGCTCGAGGGCGCGGTCGCTCTTCGCCAGCTCACGCAGCTCGCGCACGCGCGTGACGAGCTCGACGACGGGCTTCTCGAAGGGCAGGACGTACGACGCGGCAGCCATGCGGAACGAGACGAGCACGGTAGCACGAGGTCGGGTTCTCACGGATCTCGCGCGAGAAACACCGTCCCGTCGCACTGCGTCGCGAGGATCGCCCCTCCCGTCCCCAGCACCGCTGGCCGCAGGCACGACTCCGCCTTCGCCGGCTGCAGCGTCCACAGGACGGAGCCACTCCCGAGATCGAGCCCCATCACCGTCCCGGCGGTCACCACCACCGTCCCCGCGGCGTCGACGAAGACGCCGTAGTGCGTGGTCAGGTCCGCCGGATCGTAGGGGAGGGTGACGTCGAACGGCGTCGTCCACCTCGTCTTGCCCGACGTGTCGACGGCGATGACCTGCACGTGCGCCTTCGTGAGCCCCGGGGCCGTGCCCTCGTTCGCCAGCAGCACGACGGCCGTCCCGTCGCCGGCCACGGCCAGCTGGGATGCGTTGAACTGCGGCGAGCCGAGCGCGACCTCCGCGACGACGTTGCCGCCCGTCCCGACCGTCACCAGCGACAGCGTTTGCCCGTCCGGCGACGAGAGAGCCACCACATCGCCCTCGGCGCCGACGGCGGCTAGGCTCGCCTCGGGCCCTAGCCACGCCTCCTGGCCGGCCGCGTCGTAGGCCTGGAGCTGGCCGTTGCCCGCGGCGATGACGCCGTCGTCCGGCCCGACGACGAGCGACGACCCGAGGTTCGCGTACGTCTGCCAGACCTGGGTGCCGTCCGTCGTCAGGCGGGAGAGATCGCCCGGTGATGCGAGGAAGAAGCCGCCGTCGGAGGTGATGGCCATCAGGGTGAACGAGTCGAACGCGGCGCCCGGGAGCGGGTCGAGCGTCGCAACCGGCGCGCCGTCGGGCGAGACGGCGCTCAACGAGAAGGGACACGAGGTCGGGCAGCTCAGCGAGACGGCCGCGCCTTCCTCGAGGAACCACAGGTGCCCGTCGCGACCGAGCGCGAGGTCGCCGACCGTCGAGGCAAAGGACGACATCCACGCCACGCTTCCGTCGGCGTTCACGGCGAGGATCTGGTTCGGACCGCCGGTGGCGTTCTGCGGGCTGGCGTTGATGGCGACGTACGCGCGCCCCGTCGCGTCGACGACCGTCTCGGCCGGGAGATAGTCCTCGGGAGACACGATGGGGAAGGGGGTCGCGCTCCAGACGATCTGCGGTCCCACGCGCGGCCCGTTCAGGGGCGCCTGGTTCGCCCGCGTCGTGCAGTAGCCCGCGATCGGCGTGGGGGCTCCCTCGAGCAGGGCGGCGTTGCACGCGACCGCCAGCGGCGTGGCACCCGGACCCCCTCCTCCGCTCCCTCCGCCGGTGTCGCCCGCGCCGCCCGGCAGAAGCGCCGTGCGCGCCCCGCACGCCAGCGGGAGGACGAGCACCGCAAGCAGTGTGCGTAGCCCCATCGTCACGGATCCCGCGCCAGGAACACCGTCCCGTCGCATTGCGAGGCGAGGATCGCCCCTCCCGCACCGAGCGCCGCGGGTCTCAAGCAGGAGTGCGCGTTCGGCGCCTGCACCGTCCAGAGGATGGCTCCCGTGGACAGGTCGATGCCCGTGATGGCCCCCGCGGTGACGACGACGGTGCCGGCGGCGTCGACGAAGAGGCCGTAGTGCGTCGTCAGCGTCGCGGGATCGTAGTCGAGGTCGACGTCGAGCGGCGTCGTCCAGCGAGTCGTGCCCGAGCCGTCGACGGCCGTGATCTCCACGTGCGACTTCGTGAGCCCCGGCGCCGTCGCCTCGTTCGCGAGGAGCATCACGTTCGTCCCATCGCCTGCCAGGGCCAGCTGGAAGACGTTGGCGGTCGCCCCGAACGACACCGGCCTTTGCGTGACATCGCCCACGGGATCGATGGTGACGAGCGCCAGGCCGTCCCCCGTCGGTCCTCCGGACGTCGTCAGAGCCACCGTTTCTCCTCGCGCGTCGACGGCGGCGGTCTGGACCCCGACGCCGTCTTGCCAGATCTGGTTACCCGCCGCGTCGAGGTGAAAGAGCTCGCCGGAGCCGCTCACGACGGCGTCATCATCCGGCCCGACGACGAGCGGCGCGACAAGCAGGAAGCCCTCGTTCTGGCTGGGCGGAGGCCATTGCCACAGCATCGTTCCGTCGCGCGACGCGTGGCCGACGCCGCCCTCCGATCCGATCGGTGACACCCCCTCGAGGAAGATGCTGCCGTCGGACGCGGGGGCGAACGAGTTGTAACTGACGACGCTGTTGACTGACGGCGACATCGCCGGGATGACCAGAACCAGATGCTCGACCACCGCCCCGGCGGACGACAGGGCCGTCAGGCCCGCGAGGCACGTCGGTCCGTCGAAGCCCGCATCACTCAGGCAGACCGGGTTGGTCGGCATGGTCGGCGCGTCCGGCAGATCGCCCATGAGCCATAGATTGCCGTCGCTGGCCAGAACGAGCGAGGCGGCGTTCGCGGGAGCCGACCAGCCGACGGTCCCGTCCGGGTCGACCGCGAAGAGCATGCCCGACCCGTCGAGGTTCATGGGGCTCGCTTCGATGGCGACGTAGGCCCGCCCCGAAGGGTCGACGACGATCTCGGCGGGCAGGAAGTCCTCGGGAGTCGTGATGGGGAAGGGGGTCACGCTCCAGACGATCTGCGGCCCCACGCGCGGCCCGTTCAGGGGAGCCTGGTTCGCGCGCGTCGGGCAATAGCCCTGCATCGGCGTCGGCGCTCCATCGAGCAGAGCCGCCGTGCACTTCACGGCCAGAGGCGTCGCGCCCCCTCCGCTGCTGCCCCCGCTCCCTTCGCCACCGGGTCCGCCAGGCAGAAGGGCCGTACGCGCTCCGCACGACAGCGAAAACGCGAGGCCAGCCAGCAGCACCCGTCGCCTCATCGGGCGATCGTCCTACCCGGTCTTCGCGACCGCGCTCGGTTTTTCGCGAATGACGTTGAACCTGCGCATGGGCTTCTCTTTGCCCTTGAGCGAGCGTGCGTCGATCTCCTCGCACTCGAAGCGGGTGCCGAGGCGTGCGACGGTCGATTCGCTCAGCACGACCTGCCCGGCGGCCGCCGTCGCGCACAGACGGGCGCTCGTGTTCGCGGTGTCGCCGATGACCGTGTACGAGAGCGCCTTCGAGCTTCCCACGTAGCCGACGACGCCCGGCCCCGTGTGGATGCCGATACCCACGGCCAGCGGCGGCTTGTTGTCGGTCATGCGCTGCCGGTTGAACTTGCCGAGGACCTCCATCTGGTCGAGGGCGCACTGCACGCAGCGGATGGCGTCGTCCGGGTGCGCAACCGGCGCGCCCCAGAAGGCCATGATCCCGTCGCCCATGAACTTGTCGAGGGTCCCCTCGTACTTGAAGATCGTCTCCACCATCGGCTCGAAGTACTCGTTGAGCATCTCGACGATGGCCTCGGCCTTCGTCCCCTCGCTCATCGCGGTGAAGCCGCGGATGTCGCTGTTGAAGATCGTGAGCTCCTGGATGAGCTGGCCGCCCTTCTTCACCTCGAGCTTGCCGCTGATCATCTGCTCGGCGACGTTCGGCGCGACGAGGCGCATGAACCGGTCGCGCACGATGATCTCCTTCTCGATCTTCTTCGTCAGCATCGTGTTCTCGATGAACATCGCTGCCTGGCTCGCGACCGAGGCGAGGACCTCCAGGTCTTTCGGCTGGAACTGCGCGAGCGACTCGGAGTCGAGCCACAGGACGCCGAGCACGTCCTTCTCGTTGTCGTGGACGAGCGGCACCACCATAGCGCTCGAGATCCGGTTCAGGATCATCGATTTGCCCTTGGACGCGGCGAAGTCCATCGATGCGTCGTGGGTGAGCACGCCCGCGCGCTCCTTGATGACGTGACTGAGGATCGTCGAGCTCACCTGGATGGGCGTCTCGCTCCCGTCGCGCCGTCGCGCGGCGCGAGGGTGCAGCGTCCCGTCGTCTTCGCGCAGGAGGATGACGCCGCGGTCGGCCTTGGTGAACTTGAAGAGCGCGAGGAGGATCTTGTCGAGCAACCTGTCGAGGTCGCGCTCGAGGCCGATGTCGCGCGTCAGCTCCCACGTGATGCGCAGCCGCTCGTAGTCGACGCGCAGCTGCGCGGCGTCGTGCCCCACGGCGTCGAACGGGAGGAAGCCCTTGGTCTGCGCCGCGATCTGCGTGCCGATCGAGCGCGCCGCGTCGAGCACGTCGACCCGGGTCCCGCTGATGCTGGGGGGACGGGGAGCGACCGGCGGCGAGACGAGCGGCGGCGGGGGCGGCGGGCCGTTGCTGCCCGGATAGGAGTACGCGGGAGGGCGCGCCGGGGGAGGAGCCGTCGCCGCCGGCTGCTGCGGGAGGGACGACGGGACCTGCGCCTGCGACGGCCACACCGGCGTGCCGATGCCGTGCTGGACGGCGCCCGGCCCCACCGGCGGAGGCGGGGGCGCGACGCCGGAGCCGTCGTCGTAGCGCGCTCGTGTCGAGCCGAGGGCGATCTCGTCGCCGTGCTTGAGAGAGGTCTCGCCGCGGACGCGGTCGCCGTTGACGTACGTCCCGTTGAGGCTGCCCAGATCGCGCAGGATGAAGTGCCCGTCGCGCTGCTCGAGGATGCAGTGCTCCTTCGAGACGATCTTGTCGAGGAGCTGGATGGTGTTGTTGGGATGACGGCCCAGGCTGTTGATCGGGCGTAGCTCGATCGCCTGCTGTCCTTCGGCGGTCGCGAGGATCAGCCTAGCCATGGGCGAGGAGCATGTTAGCAAGCGTAGCGCCCTTCTGACAGGTAGACTTCCACCAGCAGATCAACCGCGCACGAATGCCGAGAACGCACAAGCCGAGGACCCGCCGACCGCACGGCAAATCCGAGCCGATCGCCAAGCTCGATGGCGCGCCGCGGGCGCCCAAGCGGCACGTTCACGGCGGGCGTCGGGCGGTGATGCCGGCGGACGCGCGCGTGGTCGGCGCGAGGGCGGACGAAGCGACCAGCGGGCTGGTGCACGCGCGGGAGCCGTTCCGCGTGCCGCCAGCGGAGGCCGTCATGAGGACGGCCCCGGCGAGCCTGCCGGAGACGCCACGCGAGAGCCACGGCCTCTTCGAGCTCGTGCCGACGGTGGCGCGGCGCGCGCTCGAGCTCGGGCTCTCGGCGCGGGAGCCGAGTTTTCACGCGTTCGTCGCGGCGGCGCCCGAGGTGATGATCGAGGACGACATCGTCCGCTACGCAACGCGCTTCTCGGTTTCGCGGCCTACCCCTCACGACATCGTGTACGTCCACGACTTCGACCAGCCCGAGGCGCCGCGTCCGTTGCTGCTGCCGTCGGGGCAGGGGCCCGCGCTGGTCGCGACGATGGACGCCCTCATCGAGCGCCTGCAGGAAGAGATCCCCGCCGTGGTCGAGGGGGACGAGTTCAAGCGCGCGCAGGCGCAGCTGGCCCGCGAGCTGGAGACGAAGAACCGCGCCTTCATTCACCAGCTGGAGTCGCTGGCCAAGACGCTGGGCTTCGGCGTGCGCGCGGTCCACGGCGGCGTGCAGACCTTCCCGATCCTCCACGGCAAGCCAGTGAGCCCCGAGCAGTTCGACGTGCTCGACGACTCGACGAAGCGGGCGCTGACCGACAGCGAAGAGAAGCTCACGCGCGAGGTCGAGAAGGCCGCGCAGCTCGTCCGGGCGCAGAGCGCGCGGTTCGAGGCGGCGCGCGAGGCGGCGTTCTCGAAGGCGGCGAGCCTCATCATCGACGAGGCGCTGAAGGAGGTCGCGCGCGAGCTCGCGCACCTCGGAGCGGGGGTGCAGCAGTGGCTCGCCCGCGTGCAGCAGGCGCTGGCCGAGGACTGGGACGATCTCGTCGAGATGGAGGACGAGAACGAGCAGGAGGCGCGCTCGCGCGAGGAGAAGGAAGACCCCGAGCAGGCGACGCGGCTCAATCGGTTCAAGGTGAACCTCCTCATCACGCACCAGCCGGGCTCGCCCCCGGCGGTCGTCTACGACACGAACCCCACGTACCCCAGCCTCTTCGGCTACCTCGAGCGACGCGCGCGCTTCGGGGCGCTCCTGACGGACTTCACGCGCATCCGCGCGGGCTCGCTCCACAAGGCGAGCGGCGGGGTGCTCGTCGTGCGCGCGGCGGATCTCCTGACCGATCCCATCATCTGGGAGCGCATCAAGCGTGTGCTCCGCGAGCAGCGCATCGGCGCGGAGGATCCGCTCGGCCCGCTGGGTCTCTACGCGACGTCGCTCCGTCCTGTACCGGTTCCCATCCGGGTGCGTGTGGTGCTCGTCGGGCCGCCGGACCTCTACGCGACGCTGCTCGAGGCCGATCCGGACTTCGCGTCGCTCTTCCGGGTGAAGGTCGAGGTCGACCCGATCATCCCGCGCACACCGAAGAGCCTCGCCGCGCTCGACGCGTACCTCATGGCGATGGCCACCGAGCGCGAATGGGGGCGCTTCGATCGTGGCGGGCGGGCGCAGCTGCTCGATCTGGCGACGCGCCTGTCGGGCGACCGCGAGAAGCTGGCGCTCATCCTGTCCCCGCTCGAGGAGACGATGGCCTTCGCGAGCGCCCTGGCGGCGGCGAAGGCGACCCACGAAGAAGAGGAGCCCGTCTCCGCCGGGCAGGAGGGCGATCCGGACGTGCCGACGCGCCCCTTCCGCGCATCCATCGCCCCGCCGTCCCTCAGTGTCGTCGGGGCGGACGAGATCCAGGCGGCGTGGCGGGAGCGTCGCGAGCGGTCGGGCAGCGCGGAGCGGCACATCCGCGCGATCACGCTGCGAGGAGAGGTGGCGCTGGAGACGGGAGGGCTACGCGTGGGCGTGGTCAACGGGCTCTCCGTGTTCAGCGCGGGCGACGTGGAGTTCGGTCAGCCGATGCGCATCACGGCGGTGGTCGGCATCGGTCGCGAGGGGCTCGTCGATGTCGAGCGCGAGGCGCAGCTCGGTGGCAGCATCCACACCAAGGGCGTCGCCATCCTGCGCGGATACCTGGCGCGGATGTTCGGGCAGGAGCGGCCGCTGTCGCTCCGCGCGCAGCTCGCGTTCGAGCAGAGCTACGGCGAGATCGACGGCGACAGCGCGAGCTCCAGCGAGCTCTTCGCCGTGCTGAGCGCCCTGGCCGACGTGGGCATCGACCAGGGAATGGCCGTGACGGGGAGTGTGAACCAGCTCGGCGAGATGCAGGCCATCGGCGGAGTATGCGCGAAGATCGAGGGCTTCTTCGATCTCTGCAAGGCGCGCGAGCTGACTGGGGCGCAGGGCGTGCTCATTCCGCGGGCGAACCTGCCGCACCTCGTCCTGCGCGACGACGTGGCGGACGCCCTCGCGCACGGGCAGTTCCACCTCTTCGCGGTCGACACGGCGGCGCAGGGGATCGAGGTGCTGACCGGCGTGCCCGCAGGCGAGCGCGACGCGAGCGGGCGTTTCCCTGCGTCGAGCGTCTTCGGTCGGGTCGAGCGGCGCATCATCGAGATCGCCGAGCGGCTTCGCGAGGCCGAAGGGCACCACGCCGCCGAGCCGCCCGAGGGGATGGAAGAGGCTGCAGCGGGAGAGGGGATCGAGGGGGGGAGTGTGCGCAGGAGGTAGGCGCCTTCTTCCCGTTCCGTGTTCCTGTGTTCGTGTCATGATCGAGGTGGGGTGGCGGTCCTTGGCCTCATGACGTCCCGCGCGGTCTCCTTGTCGATCCTGGTCGCGCTCTCCATGCTGGCGGGAGCGTGCGGTGTGGCAGGTTCCACGACGACGCCGGGCACCGTTCCACCACCGGCCGATGCCGGGGCGCAGGCGGAGGGCGGCGGCACGGGGGCGCTCACCTCTCTGGCGCTCGTCGCGGGACAGCCGGGTGGCCTCGGCAACGTCGACGCCACGGGGATCGACGCTCGCTTCGCGCAACCCTGGTACCTGGCCGACGACGGACTCGGGCACCTGTTCGTCTCGGACGGAGACGCGATCCGTCGCGTCGACGAGGGGACCGGCGTGGTCACGACGGTGGCCGGGATCGCCTACAGCGTCGATCAGGCCGGCGGGTTCGTCGACGGCCCTGGCCCGGTCGCGCGGTTCAGCGAGCCCTCGGGGCTCGCCTGCGACGTGGGCGGTCTGGTGTACGTCGCCGACTCGGGGAACGGTGCCGTCCGCACCGTCGACTCGGCGACGGGCGAGGTGGCCACTCTCGTCCGGGCGTCGGATGTCGGCGGCGCCGGCGGAGCGGCCGCGTTCACGCCGGTAGGGCTTGCCCTCGACGGCGCAGGGAGCCTCTACGTCGCCGACTTCGGCAACATCCCGATGGCCGGGCCCTCGCACGAGACCGGAGGCGCCATCTACCGTGTGACGCTCGGGAGTGGCGCGGCAAGCACTGTCACCCTCGTCGCCGGCTCGCCGGCGAGCGCGCCCGGGATGGTCGACGGTACGGGACCGGCGGCCAGCTTCGGTCACCTGCGTGGGCTCGCGTACGACGGGCAGGGCGTGCTCTACGTCACCGACGGGTGCGCCGTGCGCAAGATCGATCCCGCGAGCGGCGCGGTCGTGACCATCGCACCGCACGCGTGCGTCAATCAGCTCTACGGTCTCGCCTACGACGGCGTGGGCGCCCTCTACGCGGCCGACGGCGCCTCCGTGATCCGCGCCATCGTGACCGCGACGGGTGCCGCGACCACGGTGGCAGGGCAAGAAGGCGCGTACGGCGCAGACGATGGCGTGGGCGTCGCGGCCACGTTCGACGGTCCGACGGGGGTGGCGCTCGGCAGCGACGGCACGCTGCGCATCGCCGACACTGGGAACTTCACCGTGCGTGCGATGGTCACCGCCAGCGCCGCCGTGACCACGCTGGCGGGAGCCCCCGCGTACGCCGAGTCCGCGGACGGCGTCGGCGACGTGGCCCGGTTCAATGGTCCCCAGGGAGCGGCGTTCGACGGGGACGGGCACCTCTACGTGGTCGACTGGAGCGACGGCACGATCCGCTCGGTGGAGGTCGCGACAGGCGCGGTGAAGACGCTGGCGGGCAACGCGGGGACGGCCGGCGACGCGGACGGGACGGGCGCGGCCGCGACCTTCTACGAGCCGACGTGGGTAACCTACGACGGCGCGGGTCACCTCTTCGTCTCGGACAGCGGCAACTTCGCCATTCGTCAGGTGGACGTCACGACGGGATCGGTGGCCACGCTGGCCGTCGAGGACTACGTGCCCCAGGGGCTGGCGTACGGGAGCCGCGGGGTGCTCTACGTGGTCGACTCGGCGTTCTCGAGCCTCCGCCAGGTTGACGTGAAAACGGGAGCGACGACCGTGCTTGCCGGGACGCTGGGGCGCGGCTGCGGGAGCGCGGACGGTGTGGGGACGGCGGCGACCTTCTGCGGGCCGCTCGGGCTGACCTACGACGGCGTGGGAAGCCTCTACGTGACCGACAACCAGATGGTGCGGCGCGTCGAGCTGGCGACGAAACGCGTGACGACGATCGCCGGCTCGGCGGGGGTGACGGGGAGCCGCGATGGCCTCGGCGCGGCGGCGCTCTTCGACCAGCCTTCGGCCCTCGCCTGCGACGGCGCCGGCAACCTGTACGTCGCCGACAGCTTCAACGGGACCGTCCGGCGCATCGTCCTGGCGACGGGGCAGGTGACCACCGAGGTCGGGCGTGCGAGCCAGTACGGGGTCGTCCTCGGTCCGCTGGCGTCCGCGCGCCTCAACGGTCCCGAAGGGCTCGCGGCGGGGCCGGCCGGTTCGCTCTTCATCACGGACATCGACGAGAACGTGGTGCTCGTCGCGCGCTGAGTCTCGCCGCTCACTCGTCGCGCTTCCTTTCGTCCCGGGCTCTCTCGTCCAGTCGATTCGCCACCAGCACGAGCCCCGCCGCGGCTCGCCCGAGCACGACGACGACCGCCGCGACGAGGCCGCCGCCGAGCACCCAGCCGAGGCCGACCAGGAGCGCGAGCACGACCATGCGCCCCTCGGTCGCGTCGTTGAGTCGCTCGAACAGCGAGTAGATCCCGACGATGATCGCCGCGACCGCCAGGACCCCGGCGACGAGCAGCGCCAGCACGTAGAGGAGCGACGCTAGACGAGCCGGGAGCGGCGGCTCGAGCGACCAGTCGAGGACGTCGCGCAGCGAGGGCGTCGCCGGCCACCGGCGAGGGAGCTCCTGCCCGGGCCGCGGCGGGGGCGGCATCGTGACGGGCAAGCCATGTGGGCGCGCGGCTGCGAACATCCGTCCGGAGTCCGGGCGCACGCCGGAGAGCGACGTGACGCGTCCCACGGCGTCCCTCTGGACCGTGAGGGTCAGCTCGAGCTCTGGCTCTCCGTCGGTCCCGCGGGTGTCCGCCGTGCCGGGTGGCGCGAGCGACGAGTACCGGGCGAGCACCAGGCGGATGTTCTCCCAGGCCCACTCGCCGACCATCGCCGCCTCCACGTCCGGCGGGAGCGCGCCGTGACGGAAGGCCTGCGACATCTGGGAGAGCGAGACCAGATCGGCCGTTTGCCGCCCGTCGGGAGCCCGCGCGACCCACGCGAGGGACGTCCACGTCAGCATGCCGGGGTCCGCCCGAAGCGGCGGTTGCATGGACTGATGGTTCGCCCCGGAAGCGAGAAGTGCAAGGGGGACGCGTTGCTCGACCGCGGCGCGCGGCCCGGCTACACCGGGACGGACGTGGCCGACTGGACGCCCTTTCTCCGCCCCGAGCTCCGTGAGCTTGCGTCGTACGTGCCGGCCGACCCGCCCGGGGTCCGCGTCCGCCTCGATGCCAACGAGGCCCCGCCGCTCTCGTCCGAGGGGGTGCGCGCGGCGGTGGCGCAGGCGATCGAGCGCACGGCCCTGTCGCGGTATCCGGACGCGCGAGCACGCGAGCTCAAGGCGCGGATCGCGGAGCGGACCGGGGCGCGCGCCGAGGAGCTGCTCGTCGGCACGGGGTCGGACGAGGTCATCTCGCTGGTTCTGACGGCGCTGGCCCGGCCGCAGGGGCGTGCGCCGCAAGCGGTGGTGCTCGCGCCAACGCCGACCTTCGTGATGTACCGCGTGACGTCGAAGGCTCACGGGCTCAAGCCCGTCGAGGTGCCTCTCGACGCGAGCTGGGATCTCGACGTGGCCTCGATGAAGCGCGCGGTGGAGATGATGCCGCCGAGCGTGGTGTTCGTCGCCAGCCCGAACAACCCGACGGGCAACCGGATGAGCGAGGACCGGATCGCCGCGCTCCTCGCGTGCACGGGGGACGCGCTGGTCGTGCTCGACGAGGCGTACGTCGACTATGCGGGGGAGTCGCTGCGCGGCTGGCGTGCAAAGCATCCGCGCCTCGCGATCCTGCGGACGCTGAGCAAGGTGGGGCTCGCGGCGCTCCGCATCGGGTGGCTCGAGGGCGACGAGGCGCTGGTGCGCGAGATCGACAAGGTGCGCCAGCCGTTCAACGTGAGCGCGACGAGTCAGGCGGCGGCGGCGGCGGTCCTGGCCGAGGCCTGGGACGAGGTGCGGGCGCACGTCGAGGGGGTGGTCCGCGAGCGGGGGCGCGTGACGGGCGCCATCGGGGCGATGGCCGGGTTCGACGTGCTACCCAGCAGCGCGAACTTCGTCTGGGTGGGGACGCCTCGCCCGGCGGCCGACGTGCACGCGGCGCTGCTCGCGCGGGGGATCCTCGTGCGGAGCTTCCATGCGGCCGGGGGACGCCTCGCGAACCGTCTCCGCATGACCATCGGCACGCCGGCCGAGAACGACGCGCTGCTCGATGCGCTGGGCGCGGCGGTCGCATGAGGCCCACGAGGGGAGCCCTCGCGGCGCTGCTGGTCTCGTCTGGCCTCGGTTGCGTGCACCCGTCGGTGGTCGAGCGTGCGTACGGCGGGAACGTGGTCGACGGGCACTACGTGTCCCCCGAGGCGTACGCGGCATTTCTGCGCGGGGCGATCGCCGAGGCGGAGCATCACCCGGAAGATGCGTTGAAGGCCTACACCGAGGCGGCGGAGCGGGATCCCGCGAGCCCCGAGCCGTGGACGAGGATGGCCGAGGTGTGGTGCTCGGCGGGGCAGGGGGACGCGGCGAGGGCCGAGCGGGCGCTCGCGCACGCGCTCGAGCTCGACTCGAGCTACGCGCGGGCGTGGGCGGTGAAGGCGGCGTGCGCGGCGGCGCGAAGCGATGCGGTGGGGGAGGGTGCGGCGGCGGCGCGTGCGGCCCAGCTCGATCCGCAAGGGGATGGCGCGAGCATTCTTCTCGCGCGAGCGAACGACGGGGGGCCTGCGGCGCCGACGTCGCGTGGGCTGCTCGTGGCGCTGACGGTGACGGCGGCCGATCCGGTGGCGGCGTGGAACGCCCTGGCGTCCTGGGCGGAGGCGCACGGGGACGTGGCCCTGTGGGCGCGAGCGCTGGTCGAGCTGGCCCGCATCGCGCCCGAGCGACGCGAGTCGTTCGCGCGCGCCGCCGAGGCCCTGGCGGGGGCGGGTGACGTGGGGGAGGCGAGGACGGTGGCGGCGGCAGCCCTCGAGGCGAGCGAGAGTCCGCTGCCGGCAAGGCTCCGCCTCGCTGCTCGCCTCGCGCTCGACGAGGCGATCGCGCGACGCGATTCGACCGCCGTGCGCCATCGTGCGACCCGGGGGCGATTGCCGCTCGACGAGGCCGCGGGTCGGGCGCTGCTCGGCGGAGAGCGTGCGCTCGCCCGGGATCTGGCGTCCACAGCCGCGGCGGCGGATCCGGGAGCCCTCGGCGCGCGCCTCGTGCTGGCGGTGGCCGACGGCGCGGACCTCCTCGGGGGCGCCGTCTCCGCGCGTCCCGGGGACACTCCTGCCTCCGGCGCTGCGCTCGTGGCGTTCGGCGCAGCCCTCATGCACGTCGCGTCCCCGGCGCAGGCTCGCGCCGCCCTGGGCTCCATGCCGAGAGGGGCCCTCGTCGCGGGTGACGACCGCGTGGTGCGCCCCGCCGTGGAGCTCGTCTCCCGCGGAGTGCTGCCCGACGAGGCGCTCCCTCCCGACGGTCTCGTCGAGCTCTTCGTGGTCAGAGGTCCGACGGCCGGGCCTCTCTCGGTGGCCCTGGATGACGCCGGGCTCGATTGGCGTCACCGGTATCTGGCCCTTGCGCTCACGCAGCCTGGGTCCCCCCTGATGCGCGAGCTCGCGGGTCGCCTCCGCGCCGTGTCTCCGACGGACCCCGTCGTCGCCGCAGCCACCGCGATCGCCCAGCTCGCCGAGGGCGGCCCCATCGCGCCCGATGCTCCGCGCGTCCTGCTCGGGCGAAACCCCGCAGATCCGCTGCTGGCAGCCGTCGCGCTGCGGCTCGCCGAGAAGGTAGGGGATGCGGATGTCGCGCGTCGGGCCCGTGAGACGCTGAGCGCCTTCGGCGCGCCTCGGCGGAGCGTCGAGTAGGCTTCGCCCGCCGTCGTCGGCTCGGTGCTCGCAGCCGAGGGCGGCTGCGGAGACTTGGCGACGGCCGCCAGGAGGCGCCCGTCGCCTTCGGACAGTCCTCGCCGCCCTCGGCTGCTGCGCTCCGATCCGACGACGGCGGGCTCTTGGGACCTGTTGACGCCTGAGCACATCGTGCCGACGCCTGTCCTGGTCCTGCTCACGTCTGAGCAGCTCGTGCCCACGACCCGGCAGCTCCTGCTCGTGCCCGAGCAGCTCCTGCTGATGCCGCTCTGGCCTCTTCTCCGACGGACGAGCCGCGCCCGCGGTCTACCCCTTGGCGAACGACCCCGCCGCGCTGATGGCGATGTCGAGGTAGTGCGTCGGCGTCAGCCCCAGGACGAGGACCAGGATGGCGCTCACGAGGAGCGCCGCCGTCACGTATCCCGAGCGCATCGGGACTGCCACCGGGGCGCCCGCCGCGGGTTCGCGCATGTACATGTAGACCATGACGCGGAGGTAGTAGTACGCGCCGATGACGCTGTTCACGAGGCCGAGGATCGACAGCCAGTAGAGCCCTCCGTCGATCGCCGCCCGGAAGACGAACCACTTGGCGAAGAACCCCGCCGTGGGAGGCACTCCTGCCAGCGAGAGCAGGAACAGCGAGAACGCCAGGGCCGCCGCGGGATGCCGCCTGCCGAGGCCGGAGAGATCGTCGTAGGTCACCGCCTCCTTGCCGCGGCTGCCGCAAAGGATGAGGGCGCCAAATGCTCCCGCCGTCGAGACCGTGTACGCGAGGAGATAGAAGAGCACGCTCGACACGCCACCGGCCGGATCACGCAGCATCGACGTCACGCCGACCAGCGCGTAGCCCGCGTGCGCGATGCTCGAGTAGGCGAGCATGCGCTTGACCGACTCCTGCCTCCCCGCGATGAGGTTGGCCACCGTCATCGTCAGGACCGCCAGCGTCGCCACCACCGGCGGCCAGCCGCTCGCCCAGGAGCGCCACGTCGCGTCGCCGAAGGCCAGCACCAGCACGCGCAGCAGCATCGCGAACGCGCCGGCCTTCACCGCCACGGCCATGAACGTCGTCGCCGGCGTCGGCGCGCCCTCGTAGGCGTCCGGCGTCCACGAGTGGAACGGCACCGCGCTCACCTTGAAGATGATGCCCACCAGCACCAGGACCGCGCCGACGATCAGCAGCGGGTTGTGCGCCGCCCCCGTCTGCGCCGCCGCCCCGATGCCCGCCAGATCCGTATGCCCCGTCGCGCCGTACACCAGCGCGAAGCCGTAGACGAGGATCGCCGCCGCAAAGGACCCGAGGAGGAAGTACTTGAGCGCTCCTTCGGCCGAGCGTGGGTTCGAGCGCCGGAACGCAGTCAGCGCGTAGGCGCCGATGCTCATCGTCTCGAGCCCCAGGAACAGGGTCAGCGCGTCGCCCGCGCCGGCGAGGACCATGGCGCCGAACGTCGCGAAGAGGAGGAGCGTGTAGAACTCGCCGTGATCGAGGTTGTGCTCCGGCAGGTAGCCGCCCGCGAGCAGCGCGGCGAGGCCGCCACCGAGGCAGAGCACCATGTCGAAGAAGAGCGAGAAGCGGTCGACGAGGAGCCAGGGGGCCAGCGAGGCGGCCTCCGGCAGATGCTCGACCCCGAACATCCACACCGCGCCCGCGAAGGCGGCGCCGGAGAATAGCACCATGGCCGTTCCGAGGGCGAGCCCGCCGGGGCGCCGGGAGAACGCGTCGACCATCATCAGCAGCAGGGCGCCGACGCCGACGACGCCGAGCGGAGAGAGCGCGAGGAGAAGGGACATGGCTCAGTGCTCTTTCGGGGCGTCGGGTCGGCGCGGGGCGAGCTTGATGGGCCCCTCGTAGAACTTCGGCGCGGGGTTGGTCTCGATGCGCGACTCGAAGTCGCTGGCCACCCGCTCCGCAGCCCCCTTGATCTGCGACAGAAAGATGTTTGGGAAGAGGCCGATGACGAAGATCAGCATCGCCAGCGGCGCCAGGGAGATGAGCTCGCGCGCCGTCACGTCCGGCAAGCGCTTGTTCTCCTTGTGGGTGACGGGGCCGAAGAACATCTTCTGCACCACCATCAGCATGTAGATCGCGCCGAGGACGACACCCATGGCCGCACCCATCGCCTGCACACCGGCGAAGCGTCCCAGGTGGTTCGACGTCGCCGTCCCCGTGATGACCATGAACTCGCCGATGAACCCGTTGGTGCCCGGCAGGCCCACGCTGGCGAGCGTGGCGATGACGAAGAGCGCGGCGTAGACCGGCATCGGCTTGGCGAGGCCGCCGAAGTCGTCGATGTGGCGCGTGTGGCGCCGGTCGTAGATGACGCCGAAGAGGAGGAAGAGCATCCCCGTCGACACACCGTGGTTGACCATCTGCAGCACGCCGCCCTCGATCGACGCCGACGTCAGCGCGAAGAGGCCGAGCATCACGTACCCCAGGTGCGCGACGGACGAGTACGCGATGAGGCGCTTCACGTCGTCTTGCTTCCAGGCGCAGAGGGCGCCGTAGATGATGCCGCCCAGCACGGCCACGCCGGCGAGGTTCGCCGCGAACTCGGAGCTCGCCTCCGGGAAGAGCCCCATCGAGAAGCGCAGGTACCCGTACGTCCCCATCTTGAGCATGACGGCGGCCAGCAGCACCGAGCCCGCCGTGGGCGCCTCCGTGTGCGCGTCCGGCAGCCAGGTGTGCACCGGGAACATGGGCACCTTGATGACGAAGGCGAGCGTGAACGCGCCCCACAGCCACATCTGCACGTGCCGCGGGATCATGAGCCGCTGGAGATCGAAGTAGTCGAAGCTCGGCACCCCGCCGTTCACCTGCGCGTACGCGTACGCCACGTAGAGGATGGCGCCGAGCATAAGCACCGACCCGAAGAACGTGTAGATGAAGAACTTGATCGCGCTGCGGATCCGGTTCGCCCCTCCCCAGACGCCGATCATGACGTACATGGGGATCAGCATCACTTCCCAGAAGATGTAGAAAACGAAGAGGTCGAGCGCGAGAAACGACCCGAGCATTCCGCCTTCGAGCAGGAGCAGGGCGAAGCACCAGTCCTTGATGCGCGTCTGGATGGGCGCGAACGACGCGTACGCAGCGATCGGCGTGATGACGACCGTCAGGATCACGAGCCACAGCGAGATGCCGTCGACGGCCAGGTGGTAGTGGATGCCGAAGCGCGGCAGCCAGAGCACGTCTTCGTTGAAGTGGTACGTGCGCCCCATCGACACCCGCAGGAGCGGCAGCGACAGCGCGAGCGTCCCGAGCATCACCAGCACGGTCGTCCAGCGCAGCGTCGTGTGCGACTGGCGCGGCGTGAAGAGGATGGCGACCGCGCCGATGATGGGCAGCCACACGATCCAGCTGAGGAGGTGGCCCGCCTCGGACGGTGCCGCCCGGACGCCCTCGGTGGCCGCCGCTGCGCCGGGCCACATGCGGACGACGAAGAGGGCGAGCAGCGCCGCCATCAGCGCGATGGGGCCGCGCACGTTCCAGCCATGCTGCCTCGGCACGAGCGCGGCGATGCCCGCAGCGGCGATCACCGGGACGGCATGGTCGAAGTAGAAGGCGGCGACGCCGCCCGCGAGGGCCAGCAGAAACAGCCACGCGAGCTGTCCCCCGCGGAACGAGATCGGTCCAGGCCGCGGTGTGGGGCTCGGCGTGGGATGCGAAGTGTCGACGATGGCCATCGATTTGCCTCAGAGCGAGGACGTCGGCTCTTCGGGCCGCGCCACATGAATGGTCTTCGTCCTCACGAGGCCGAACGAGTTGCGAACCTCGAGGTTCACGGTCTGCGTCTTGCCCGGCTCGACGTGCACCTTCAGCGTGCTGTCACCGCCGAAGTCCTTCTTCTCGGGCTTGCCGTCCCCGTCGGCGTCCCAGCGGTACGCGTACCCGACGCCCGGCGCCGCCGTGACGACGTAGTCGTCGTGACCCGCGTCGACCACCGTCGCGTCGGGGTGCGGCACCGCGAAGAACCAGCCGATCACCGCCAGGCCGACCACCATCATCGCCGCGTAGACGTGTACGACGCCGTTCTGGAACGCGCGCAGGATGGTCCCCGAGGCGGAGACCACCAGCGACGTGAACCGCGCGATGATGCCGTCGACCACCGACTTGTCGACGGCGGCCGCCGTCTCCGCGAGCGAGTCCACCGCGGCGATGACCGTCGCCTCGTAGAGCTCGTCGATGCGCCACTTGTCGAGGACGAGGCGGTAAAGCCTCGGCCACGACTGCGCGAGGCGCTTCGCCGGCTCGCCCCTCTTCGACATGTAGATCCACCAGGCCAGCGCCGTTCCGATGGAGAACGCGCCGATGCCGCCCAGCGCGAGCGGCCACTCCATGTGCTCGGCCCACGACGCGTCGTTGTTGTGCGCGAAGATGACCGCGCGCTCGGACGCTGCCTTGAACACCGGCTCCAGCCAGTGGTCCATCGGCCGCTCTTTGAGGATGCCGAAGCCCGGGTTGAGAACGCCCGCGAACAGCGAGAACGCCGCCAGGATGATGAGCGGGACGGTCATCTGCCACGGCGACTCGTGCGGCGGGTAGCCCGCCGTCGAGGGATCCTCGTGATGGGCGTGCTCGGGCGCGTCGTCGTCGTCCACGTGGTCGGCCGCCGGGATCGGCGCCGCGAGCTCGTGGCGCGCGAGCAGCGACGGGCGTCCTACCGTCCATCCCTTGAAGTCACCCCAGAACGTGAGGAAGTAGAGGCGGCACATGTAGAACGCCGTGAGCGTCGCCGCGGCGACGGCCATCGCGTAAAGCGCCGGCCCGATCCAGAGCGGCGGGGCATAGGTCCCCAGCTTGCGGAGGAGGCCGAGCCCGTTTTCCGGGTTCACCGTGCGGTCGACGAAGGCCCGGTAGAGGATCTCGTCCTTCGAGAAGAAGCCGCTCGTGAACGGCAGGCCGATGATTGCCGCCGTCGCCGCCGCGAACGTCCAGTGCGTCAG
>Ga0182030_10010446_pt1 | contig 18853 bp, 19 predicted proteins | sample 812S3MmetaG_FD_121299 | JGI IMG/M metagenome (GOLD analysis project Ga0182030, IMG submission 121299) | Permafrost microbial communities from Stordalen Mire, Sweden - 812S3M metaG (Illumina Assembly) | ecosystem: Environmental > Terrestrial > Soil > Wetlands > Permafrost | place: Sweden...
AGTCGAACACCGCATCGACCGCGATCCGCCGCTCGCCTTCCGGGCGCACCACGCCTTCCAGCATCTCGACTTCGCGTAGCGGAATGCCGAGTTTTTCGTAGGTCTTCAGGATCTCGGGATCGAGCTCGTCGAGCGAGCCGATCTCCTTCTTTTTCGGTGCGGAGTAATAATAGAGGTCCTGATAGTCGATCCTGGGATAGTCGACGCGCGCCCATTTCGGCTCGGTCATGGTCAGCCAGCGGCGATAGGCCTGCAGCCGCCATTCCAGCATCCAGGCCGGCTCGTTCTTCTTGGCTGAAATGTAGCGGACGATGTCTTCCGACAGGCCCTTCGGAGGCTTCTCGGATTCGATCACGGTCTCGAAACCGTACTTGTATTGTTCGACGTCGATACTTCGCACCCGTTCGACGGTATCCTGCACGGCTGCCATTGGTCACTCCACCCGTCGATTGGACGCCGGATGATGCCGGGCATGCCAATGCGTCATTAATTCCAGACCGTAATTTGGACGCGCGCGCATTGCGGCGCCTGCGATCGTTTCACGCACCCGCTGGTCCCTGCCGGCGACCACCGCCATCAGCAGCCTACCCAGCCGGGCGACCAGTTCAGCCAGCGCCGTGGTGTTGCTGCTGCGGCTTGCCATGGCGACGGTTCCTTACGCGGGCACGCAGGTATTTTCGACCGGGCACACCACCGCGCATTGCGGCGTGTCGAAATGTCCGACGCATTCGGTGCATTTCTTCGGATCGATGATGTACATGTCGTTCTTGAGACGAATGGCGGCGTTGGGACATTCGAATTCGCAGGCGCCGCATACCGTGCATTGCGAGGCAATGATTTTGTAGGCCATCTTCAGACTCCGAGAGAGCGCATCGACGCCGGATACGGCTTCCCTTTCAAGCGCCGTGCCAGAACCCACAGCTTTGATTTGGTTCGGCTATTTGCTGCTCAGCAAGACCGACGCGCTGTCGCGCCCACGACAGCCTGTCGCAAGTCCGACAGTCGGGATCAGCGCGCCTTGCAGCCCGAGTTGAGACCAGTTCGCGCCGGACGGCCCAGAGCCTTTTCGATCGCGACCGCGCACCATAAACGGTGGTCATTGCCCGGCTTGACCGGGCGACCCAGTAAACGTCGAGGGTTGCGATTAGACGCTGACCCCGTGATTACTGGATCGCCCCGTCAAGCCTGGCGATGACAGCTGGGGGTTGGCGCGGCATCCAGAACGATGAGGCCATAGGATACCGCAGCTGTGATTCGGCCCAACCGGAAAGCGCGCTAGAGGTGCTTGACCTCGATGCCGTGCTTCTTCAGCGCATAGCCGATCTGGCGCGGCGTCAGCCCGAGGATCCGGGCGGCCTTGGCCTGGACCCAGCCTGACTTCTCCATGGCCTGGATGAAGCGGTCCCGGTCCGGCATCTGGCCACGGCTTGCCGCCGCCTCTGCGGGCGCTGGAATCGATTCGACGGCGGGCTGGCTCGATGGCGAACCGGCATTTTCGGCGCCAGTGACGGCCGTGCGGGGCAGCACCGGCAGCGAAACCACCGGCCGCAGCCGAGCCGGCGCGATCTCCGAATGACTCTTCCACAGCAGCGCGGACAGGCATTCGTTCTTGCGACAGGCGAAATCGTCCATCACGATCGAGGGGCCGTGCGCCAGGGTCGCGGTGCGCTGCACGCAATTTTCCAGTTCACGCACGTTGCCCGGGAAGCCGCACCCCATCAGCACTTCCAGCGCACCGGCGTCGAGCGAAAGGGCGCGGCCGTTCTCCTCGTTGAAGCGCTTGAGAAACTCGCCGGCCAGCTGCGGGATGTCGCTGCGGCGGTCGCGCAGCGGCGGCATCAGCATCGGCACCACGCTGATGCGATAATACAGGTCGGCGCGGAATTCGTTGCGGGCCACCGCTTCCTCGAGATTCCTGTTGGTCGCCGTAACCACCCGCACGTCGACCTTGATGGTATGGTTGCCGCCGACGCGTTCGAATTCCTGTTCCTGCAAAACACGCAGCAGCTTGGCCTGGAAGGCGGGGGAGATCTCGCCGATCTCGTCGAGAAAGATCGTGCCCTTGTCGGCGAGCTCGAATCGCCCCTTGCGCGCGCTGATGGCGCCGGTAAAGGCTCCCTTCTCATGGCCGAACAGCTCGGATTCGAGCACCGATTCCGGCAATGCCGCACAGTTGATCTTGACGAACGGGCCCTTGGCGCGCGGCGACAGCTCGTGGATCGCCTTGGCGATCAGTTCCTTGCCGGTGCCGGATTCCCCGCGCAACAGCACGGTGGAATTGGATTTGGCCACGATCATGATCTTGTCGAGCAGAGAACGGAGCGCCGGACTGTCGCCGATGATGCCCTTGATCAGCACCTTCTTTCGCTCTCGCACCGGCTTGAGCTCCGACAATTCCTTCTGCAGACGGTGGCTTTCGGCCATCAGGCGGTCGCGATCCCGCGAAACCACCCGGTAGAGCTGCACGGTCTGGCCGATCAGATTGGCGATCATCGTCAGGAAGCGGACATCGGAATCCAGCCGAAATACCGACCGGCCGTCCCAGATCCGGTCGATGGTCAGCGTCCCGATGACCTTCGTTCCGATCCGGATCGGAACGCCGATGAATGATACCCGGATGCCGTCCGCCGCCCCCAGCGCAACCGCATCGGCCGCGAACATCGCATGGGTGGCGACGTCTTCCACGACCAAGGGGACCGCGGTGGCCACGATCTGCCCAATCACCCTTTCCGGAAGACGCGCGCGGTATCGTTCGTCGGTGCCTTCGTTCCAGCCAATACCAACCGTGATGTCGGGGACATCGTCGTCCGCCAGGAGCGAGATGATGCCGTGGCGCATTTGCAGGAACGACGACAGCACATTGAGAACGCTCGAAAGCGTGGTCTCCAGCCGGTTTGGCGCGTTGAGAATCTTCGAAATCTCGTAGATTCCCGTGAGCGCAATCTCGCTCAGGGGAACCGGCGCATGAGGATGCGCTGCCGCGTGTTCGACAACAAAGGCATCAGCCTGGGCCATGGTGATCTCTCCATCGTCCTGCGCGTTCCCTGCCGATTTTCTTGAAGAATTATCGATATCCTGTCTCATCTTCATATAAATGTCGTGCTCAACTTTACCGCATCGCTGTAGAACATAAGGGCGGCCAGTTGCATACTTATCGCGCGTGCTTGGCGAGGGATTTCGTGCTGCCCGATGCTGTTATCGGATTCCGCATTGATCTGGATCAATTCCGCGGGGCTAAACAAGCAGCAGCGCAAAGCATGCATTCCATCCAGAGCTGTCCTGAGTGCCGGGGAATTCAGACGTGTTGTCCGCCATTGATCTTGATTTCCTCGCCCGTGACGTAGCTCGCGGCGTCGGAGCACAGGAAGAAGACGACTTTGGCGACCTCTTCCGGTGTCCCAATTCGGCGCATCGGTATTACCGGCGCAAACAGCGCTTCGGTCTCCGCCGACAGGATATCGGTCTTGATCTCGCCGGGCGCGATGGCGTTGACGCGGATGCCGTGGGGCGCGAAATCATGCGCCATCTCCCGCGTCAGGCAGGCCAGCGCGGCCTTCGACGTCGCATACGCCGTCCCCGCGAACGGATGCACACGAGAGCCGACAATCGACGTTACATTAACTACGGCACCGCCGCCGCTCTTCAGTTCTTCGAACAGTCCGCGCGCCAGCAGGATCGGTGCGAGGAAATTGACATGGAAGACGTTCATCCAGGTATCGAGCGGCGTCGTCAGCGACGTCAACCGTCCGCCTTCGTCATTTTTCGGGGAGAGCCCGGCATTATTGATCAGCGCATGAAGCGGCAGGCCGCCGAGACGGTTCTTGATCTCGGCAATGGCCTCGGGCAGTGCGCGATGGTCGCCGAGGTCGACCTCGACGTGGTCGTCGGTCCCCGAGTCCCACGGACAAAGCTCGCTGTCGAACTTCTGCCGCGAACAGGTAATGATCCGCCAGCCTGCATCGGAGAACAGCTTGACGGTCGCGTGTCCGATGCCGCGTGAGGCGCCGGTCAGCACCATGGTCTTTTGCTCGGCTGCGGGCCGCTCGATCTTCGGGGCTACGCCGGGATAGGGACAGAGCACGATATTCTCCAGCGCCGATCCGACTCGGATCGCCGTTCGGCTGCGCCACTGCGCGTCTCGACGATCGGGCTGCGCTGCCGCCATTGGCAACACGAAGCGTCCATGGACTTTCCGATAGTGGAGGATTTGCATGATCCGGGCCAATCGGCGCAATCCGCTTTCCGCGAGGCAAGGCTGCCGGATTGGCAGCGGTTGCGGCCATTTATTGGGTTCGGAAGCGGGCACATGTCGATGTTCCGACACTGTCCGTTGCATTCGATACAAAGTGGCAAACCATCGGGCAACGGATTTCGTCGGCGATGCGGGGTAATGGCGGTACGGGTTGGTCCGGTTCCTGCACTGCCATGTCGGCTGGATATTCCGATTGGCGAACCGGAGGCGCGGCCATGCCGCTTTATAGTTTTCATTGTGCGAAATGTGACGGAGACGTTGAACTGCTGATCGGATTCTCCGAGACACCGGTCTGTCCAAGCTGCGGCAGCAAGAAGTTGCAGCGCCTGATGTCCCTTACGGCGCCGCAAGGCAAGAGCCGGGGCCTGATGAAATCCGCACGGGCGCAAGCGGCGCGCGAGGGCCATCTGAGCCATTTCAGCCGCACCGAACGGCGGCGCTGACCGATCGAGACGGCTGCTACGACAATCGATCAATCCGAGGTTATCTGGATTTCCGGCACCTCATCCGGCTCCGGAATGTCGAGCCCGTCTTCCTCGGCCAAGTCTATTCCGCTCAGACAGACGTCACCATCGTCGATGATGAGCGGAATCGGCGTCAGCGCCTGCCCCTGGCAGGGGCCGATGAAGCAATGCCCGGTATCCAGGTCGAACTGGGCATGGTGGTTGCCGCAGGTGATGAAATTGCCGTCTTCGTCCATGAACTCTCCGGGCACCGTATCCAGCCGCAAGCCCTGATGCGGACAGGCGTTTTCGAACCCGAAGAAGTTATTGCCCTTGCGTGTGATGAGAATGGGCCAGGGCCTGGCTCCGCCGCCCGGTTCCTTGCGCATCAGCATGAAGCCCGCCGCCTGGCCGTCATCCACCTGATAGGTGGCGCATATCGCAAAAAGCGTGTCCATCCGCGGGTTCCCTTCCAGCCACCCTCGACGCTTCGGCCAAAGGCGCGGAAGCGGAGATGCACCTCTCAGCAAGCGATGTGCCAGTCGCACTTTGTGCAGCAAGAGGAACAATTCCCGGCGATCACGCTTGAACCCGGTCCAGTGAGGCACGGACCGATGAGCGGCGATCACAAAAGACTGGCCTGCGATGTCCTGCGGATATTGCATGGCGCGCGAAGCCTGCCGCCGGCCGAGGCGATCGAAGCGCTGACACCATTTCTGGAGGCGATGCCCGCAGAAGTTTCCGGAGACGAACGTTGCGATGCCTCAGTCGCCGCCGTCAGGAAACTCGCGCGAAGTCTCGAGGAACACCACGCCGCATCGGACGATGTTTGGCAAGAGGCCATCGAAGCCACGCTCAGCTTTGCGAACGAGACCGAACAGTGACCGGGATCGCGCGCATGACCCGGATCCCCCGCGGCTCGGCATTTCGCTGTCCAACCACGGGATTCAAACCAAAAAGCGATCGGGACGGAGGCCGAATGTCCACCGGTGCGCTCGCCTCAAATCCGCTGGGATGAATCGTGTTTCCACTCCAGCCCCCGGCACTACCGAGCCGTGCGCCCTTCGTTCAGTTGCAGATCTGCACGTTGCCGCCGCCGCCCTCGCGCGGGCCGCCCTGCAGGGTGGTCCTGAACTCGAGATGACAGCCGCGCGCCACCGGGTGGCAACCACCGGTATCGCAAACGATTTGTCCCGCACCTGAGGCATGCGACCTGGTCGCGGCGGCTTCCTGTTTCGGGGGTTCGCGGGAAATCCGCTCCGGCTGCGAACCCTCATCGCGCCTGGCCACCGGCGTTTTGCCGCGCCGCTTCCGGCATTCATTGTCGTCGTCGAGGACCGAACCCTCGGCGCAGACGATCCTGCTGCAATGGTCGCCGTCGGCCTTGAAGCCGTGCTCGCAAACCAGTGGACAGACCCGCGACGGCTTGAGCCTGATCGCATCGAGCGCATCGGTAGAGGCGAGTTTGACGTCGAGCTTGTTTCCGGAATAGCGGTTGAACAGCGCCAGCGAGCGTTGCGACGCGGCGTTCCAGTCCCCATCGGCGTCCGCGGCAAGGCAACCGACACGACGCAACTCGGTCTGCACCGATCTGGCGATATCGGCTTGGGACGGCCCGCCGTCGAGCGCAGCCACGTTGGTCTGCCGCGGCGACGAAGGCGTCGCCGCCGCGGGCTGGTCGGTGACCGCGGCAGCACCGGCCGCGGCCGATTCGATGCGTTGTCGCTCGCCTTCAGCGACCTGGTCTTGCGCGGCCTGGCTGGCTTTTTCGGCTGCGAGCCGCGCCTGCTCGGCCGCTTTCGCGTCCGCTTCAGCCCTGGCCTGGACCTCCTTCTGGGCACCGGCGGCCGCAAGGCGCGCCCGCTCCGCCTCCGCGGCCTGCGCCTTTTCGGTCGCGGCCAGATGGGCTTCCTCGGTCGCGATCCTGTCGAGCTGGAGTTTGGCGAGGCTCGCGTAGAAGCCATCGGGATATTGCGCGAGGAAGGCGTCCAGCGCGGCCCTGTTGCCGATCTGCAGCGCCAGCTCGTAGTCGCGCCGCGCCTCGGCCTGGGAACCCGGCGCAGGCTGGGACGACGCGGCGGGAGCCGGCACCAGCGCCACATCGTCGCCGCCGAGAGAGCCGTAAACGAAAGGCTCCTGGCGATTGCCCGTGCTTTTCAGCACGTCGTCGCGCACGAAGCCAAGCGCCTTGCGTATATCGAGCCCGGGCGTCGTCAAGTGTTTCGCCAGCGCAATCGTGAACGGGCTGTTGCTGCCGTCGCCGTCCTGCGCAGTGGAACCGGCCTTCGCGGAATAGGCGATCAGCGTGTTCGGGCTGCCGGGCTCGATCTTGGCAAGGCCGCGGCCGATGGAGCGCGTGGCGACCGTCCGCTGCATGCCCTTGGCAAACGGATTGTCGCGGCAGGCATCGAGAATGACCAGCCGGAGCTGCTTGGCAGGCTCGACCGCAAGCAGGATCCGATCCAACGAGAACGCCTCGTCGTACACGTCGGTATCGCGTTCCAGCTTCGCGTCCACCGGGATCAGGTAGTTGGTGCCGTCGACCTCCATGCCGTGGCCGGCGTAATAGACCACCGCTATGTCGGCATCGCGCGCGCTGTCCGCGAAATCGCGGAGCGCCCGCCGCGTCTCCAGCGCCGAAAGATCGTGCCGGGAATCGACGACCTCGAAACCGGCCTGCTTCAGCTTTGCAGCGACCAGCGCCGCGTCATTGACCGGGTTCGAAAGCGGGGGCGCGTTCTGGTAGGTCGAATTGCCGAGCACCAGCGCGACGCGCTTTTCGGCGAAAGCCGGCTGACCGAGCATGCCGGACAAGATCGCCGCCAGCGCAATGATTGCGAAACGCCGCATCGGAAACCCCCTCGCGGGCAACAAAGATCCAACCTATCATTTCGGCCGCTGATCGCAATGTCCCCATGAAACCAAGCGCGAAACAGGCCGGCGCCCGTCGCCGTGTGCGGCCTGGGCTCCCGCGCGAAGATCGATCAAGCCGGTTTACACCGGGGTTTTTGTCGGCTTGGTTCGCAAGTCCTGGCAAGTATGATGAGCCGCAACGACGAGTCCCGGCTGCATAAAACCCGGCTTCCGCGAATCGTCCAATTCGCCGAGTATTTTGGGCGGTACCCCGATCAAGCGGCTGCGGGCCCACGCGGCGCGGGTAAGGCACAGGGAGCCGAGATGAACAGGTTTGCCCGTCTTCTACTTGTCGGAACCATGCTGCTCGGCCGGTACGCCTGGGCTACCGAGCCCTCCCCGGTCGCATTTGCGATGAGCGTGGTTTCCGAGCACGGCTCTCAAACCTTTGCCACGGTGAGCTATCCGGACAGGAACCTGATCGTCGAGTTCCGGCTCGAGCCCTACTCCGCCGGCAAGGCAAATGCGATCCGGGCCTTTGGCGAGATAGCCAAAAAAATCGCACAAGGCGCGTTCAGCAGATTCCCGAAGATCAGGAGCGTCCAGCTCATCGGCAACCTCGCGCTGCGCGACAAGCACGGCAACGATACCGTTGACCGCGCCGTCATGGCAAAGTTTTCAAAAGCGCACGCGGCGGCTGTCGATTGGGAAAACGTCGACCCCGCCAGCGTCGTCGAGATCGCCGACCAGCACTGGGTCGCGCCCGAGCTGGGCGCCGACAGGAAATGATGGGATGACCGGAGTATCGGCGCGCAAATCCTGACGCGATGCGCGTCGGTCAAATGGCTCAAAACCGGAATGGAGCGACCGAAACAGCTATCTTGCCATCCGGCGATTGCTGGACGGTGAAATTAACTTCCTTCGAGGCCTTGGTGTCGCCGACGGTCACAGACATGGAGCCGCGACATTCCAGCGCTCGCTTGTTCTCACGCGTCGACGTCGTCACTATCTTTTCGCCCAGAACATACAACGGCTGTTGCCCCGATTTTTCGGCGTTCGGGTTCGCTTCACCTGGTCCTGCCGTACTCGAATTCCTGGCGGCGTATTCAACCAGCGCATTTTTGTGGTCGTCTGAGACGGTCTGCAGCACGGCATTCCGGGTTTCGAAAGAATCGCACTCAGGCCTGTCCTCACAGCCACCGAGAGCGATCGGCAAGGCAAAACTCCAAAAGACCAACGGTCGCTTGCGAAAATACGGCATCGACGTCCGACATCCAGGTGTGGTTGGATCCCCGATCGGCAACCGATTTTAAGAAGCATTGTTCCAGGTGCCTTCCCGCCCGCCTTGGGAACCTCCGTTTCCAGGATCTGTTTCGGCAAGCCCTTGAACGAACTCTGCCGCAGCAGCCCTGCGAGGCGATATCGCGGTATACGACCCCGACGCCGCGACAGGCCCCGCCCGATTCCGGGAAGGCGGCTGCCGAGTCCGCGAATGCGACGCAGTGCCGATCGAACCGGCCTGCCGGCGCCCGACGCGCCGGCGCTGCCTGCCGGCGAAACCAGCCCGCTTCCAACACCGTATCTTTGCGAAATGGGATTCAGCAACTGGGCCTGTTCAGGGGGGCGCCCAAGGATTCGTCATGCCCGACCGCGCTCCCCTCGTATTTCGATGCCTGAAGCTGGTGACGTTCCTTTTGGTCTGGATAGCCATGGCATGGTCTGTGTGGCGATTGCTGCCTTGATGCAGGTGCGACCATCGGGCGCCATGGCAAAACCGCACCTCCATCGCTGGGCCTGCCGCGAATCATCGCTGATCCTGCTATCCATCCGGGGACGAACTCGCCTTGGGGATTCCGCAGTTGCAAAGCAATGTCGGCGCGCGCGCCTTTCAGAAAGCAAGGCTGCAAAAGCAGCTCAGGAAACAGGCCGAGACGTTGCTGGCGGCCGCGATATCAGCCTATCGCCAGGGCAAGTCATCGGACGTCCAGGCGCTGTGCCTGCGGATTCTCAAGGACCTTCCCGACCACTTTGATGCGCTGCACCTGCTCGGGGTTTCCCAATCGGATTGCCGGCAGTTCGAACAGGCCGAAACGACCCTGGCGCGCGCGGTGAGCGTCGCCCCGCGGTCGGCAGAAGCGCATTCCAATCTTGGAGTGGCGCTGTTCGAGCTGAAACGCTACGACGAGGCCCGCAAATGCCAGGAGAGGGCGGTCCTGCTCAGACCGAATTTTCCGACCGCACTGACGAATCTCGGCAACGTGCTGGGACGGATGGGGCTCGCCGATCAGGCCCTTGACGCTCACAACCGGGCCATCCAGGCCAAGCCCGACTATGTCGACGCCTATTGCAATCGCGGCATGGTGTTGTTGTTGCTCAATCGAAACGACGAGGCCGATCGGAGTTTTGATCGCGCGCTTACCTTTCAGCGCGACCATCTGCCGGCGACGATCGGCAAAGCTCTGGTGAGCTTCAACCTGCGCCACTACGACGCCGCAAAAACCGCCTTCGACGCCGTGCTCGCGAGCAGACCCGACGTTGCCATGGTCCGGGCCCACCGTGGGCGTCTGTTCTTCGAAATGAGCCAGATCGACGCGGCGAAGGCCGATTTTGACGCCGCACTCGCCCTTGATCCGCTGCTGGAAGCCGCCTGGCTGGGCAAGGCCCAGATCGGTATCCTCACCGGCAACGTCATGGGAGCCATCGGCGCCTGCATGAAAGCGCTCGAGCAGGATCCCGCCTCGACCAGCGCCATCATGTTTCTTGGCGTCTGCCACCGCATGCAGGGAGACATCGTGGCCTCGATCGAACACTTCGATCGGGCGCTGGCCATCAAGCCCGATCTCGAAGAGGCGATTACACGAAAGGTCTTCACTCTGGATTTTGCGCCCGATGCGGACTTTGCAGTCCATCAGGCGGCGAGACGCGCCTGGTGGGACGCCATTGGCCTCAAGCTGCCGCGGGCGGAGCCGCAGCGTCGAATTGCGGATCCGAACAAGCGCATCGTTGTCGGCTACGTATCCTCCGATTTCAGGTCTCATTCCGCGGCATGGGCCTTCATGCCGGTATTCCGGAACCATGATCGTCGAGACTTTGAAATCGTCTGCTATTCCTGCGCGCCGGTACAGGACGCCGTGACCGAAGAGTGTCGGTCGCTGGTCGACAACTGGGTCGATGCCTCGCAGCTTTCGGACGATCAGCTGGCGCGCCGAATTCAATCCGACGGCATCGATATCCTGGTCGATTTGTCGGGCCATACGGCGGGCAATCGGCTCGCCGTGTTCGCGCGCAAGCCTGCCCCCATTCAAGTCTCGGCCTGGGGACACGCCACCGGCACGGGACTGCCGACAATGGATTACCTGTTCTCCGACCCCGTTGTGATTCCGCAGCCGGTCCGGCATCTGTTCGCAGAAAAGATTTACGATTTGCCGTGCGCGATCACGACCGAAACGTTGCTCGATGCGCCATCGTCGGCGCTTCCAATGATCCGCAACGGGCATGTCACGTTCGGCGTATTCAACAGGATCGACAAGATATCCGATCAAGCGCTGGTGGTATGGTCGAAGCTCCTGCAACAGGTCGCAGGATCGACAATCGTCATCAAGAACGGCGCGCTCGACGATCCATTGCTGCGAGACGGTCTGATCGGACGCTTCCTCGCACATGGGATTTCGCAGGACCGCGTCAAGTGCATCGGCTTGACATCGCGGCGTGAGCATATAGCCGAGTTCGCCAACATCGACATTTCGCTCGATCCATTTCCGCAAAATGGCGGCGTCAGTACCTGGGAGTCGCTGCGGGCCGGCGTTCCGGTCGTCGCCAAACTCGGGCGCACGGTTTCGTCGCGCGCCGGGGGCGCCATCGTCAAAGCCGTCGGCCTCCACGACTGGGTGGCCGATGACGATGACGGCTATGTTGTGATCGCACGGACCTATGCTTCGATGGCTTCCCACCTGCAAGCCCTGCGTGCAAGCCTGCCCGCTGCGATCGCAGCCTCCGAGGCCGGCAACGGCGCGATCTATACGCGCCGGGTCGAGCAGGGCTATCGCCAATTCTGGCGCGACTATTGTGCCCGGCTCTGTGATTGACCGAACTGCGGCAGCAGCGGCGCAACGATCAGGCGACGGCCTGCCGGAGCGCCGGATGATCGTTGAGCATATCGTCCCTGATGGCCGCGGCCTGAACCGCGCGAAAGAGTATCACTGCAGTCTTCAGATCGTTGGCCTTCAGGCACAGCACCACGATCTGGCAAACCGCGGAATCGCGCAAAAGGTCGTCCGAAATCCTGATGGCGATTTCCATAGCGGTTTTGGCCGCGCCTTTGTATCGCCCTGCCTCGTGTTTATCCGCCTTGGTTTCCGCCCAGCCGCCGCGACGGCCTACTTTTTCAGCGCTCCCTGCGGCGGAATTGCAGATGCTGCGTATTTTATGCGCAGCTTCGATGTCGCCGATCGGCCACTCGATGTCCTCGTCCCAGATTTCCTTCTGCCTGCTTCGGTAGAACCAGCGCATCGCCACGCCCCCTGGAGATGATGTCCAAGCATAGATCGTCGCGGTGCAATTTCAATTATCAATCTACCTCGCTGCGGATACTAGGGCCGGCGGCCGAAGAAGGCATCGTCGAGCAGTCCGCGAATTGTCGCGCGCGTCGTCGGCCGGGGATTGTAATAGGGCGCCTCCATCACCAGGGATGCCGCGCGGTCGAGATCGTCTTGCTTCATTCCGATCTCCCGCAGCGAGACTGATGCGCCCAACTGCTTCGCCAGGTCGAAAATTCCGCCGGCGGCGTTCGACGTTTTCATGGCGCGCTCGATCCGGGCCATCGCCTCCGGCGCGGCCGCATAATTACAGGCCAGGGCATGCGGCAAAATCGCCGTGTGAGTCTCGGCATGCGGCAGGTTCCACGTGCCGCCGAGCACATGGCAGAGCTTGTGGTGCAGAGCCATGCTCGTGCTCCCGAGCACCGCCCCGCAAAGCCAGGCGCCATAGAGGCAGTCGCTGCGGCCGTCGAGATCGCCGGGGTTGTTCGCCACTTCGGTCATTCCATGCGTCAGCGCGCGGATCCCCTCCTCCGCCATCATGCCGGTGATCGGGTTGGCGTTCTCCGCATACAAGGCTTCGGCCGCATGCGCGATGGCATTGAAGCCGCTGGTGATCGACATCGCAACCGGCAGATCGATGGTCAGCAGCGGATCGTAGATCACGACCCTCGGCAGCACGCGCCGGTCGCGCCCGGTCTTTTTTAGCCCCGCTTCGGTCAGTCCATAGATCGGCGTCATTTCCGAGCCGGCATAGGTGGTAGGAATCGCCAATATCGGCAGCCCGGACTCCAGCGCAATGGCCTTGCCCAGTCCAACGGTCGATCCGCCGCCCGCGGCCACCACGCAATCGGCGCCGAGACGCGCCGCCTCGTCGCGCGCCTTGCGCGCGACCTCGATCGGGACGTGCATCACGGCGCGCGGGTAAATCCCGACGCTGAGCTGACCAAGGCGCTGCGAAATATTCGTCGCCAGTGCCTCCTGCTGCGGCGTCGACAACACCAGCGCGCGCCTCGCGCCGAGCCATTCGATTTCGCGCGGCAGATGTTCGACGGCGCCTGCTGCGAATACCACGCGCGACGGCGTCGCTTGGTAGACGAAGGATTTCATTTCGGTCTCCAACGGCTTGACCAGGCTAGCCTAACCGGAACGAGGCAGCTAAGCTACGAAGTGGGCGGCTATGAAAACCATTCCCGGCAAGCAAGGCGAAGATATCGACCTGCACGCACTTCGCGTGTTCGATGCGCTGTTTCGTGAACGAAGCCTGACACGCGCGGCGGAAGCGCTACGCACGCAGCAGCCGGCGCTGAGCAAGACGCTGGCGCGCCTGCGCCGCTATTTCGACGATCCCCTGTTCGTGCGCGTGTCCCTGCACATGGAGCCGACGGCAAAGGCGCTTGAACTGGAGAATCCGGTTCGCGCGCTGCTCGACGGCATGCATCGCCTTCGCAGCGAGCAAACCGCTTTCGACCCCGCTCAGTCGAACAGGACGTTCCGCGTGTTCACCCTCGACGCCGGCGTGATCGTGCTGCTCCCGGCGGTGATCGGGCTGCTGCTGGAGACGGCGCCCGGGGTAAGGTTGCGAGCTGCGCAAGTCGACCTGCAAGACCTCCACGTCGCGCTCGAATCGGGCGACATTGATCTTGCGATCGGAGAATTTCCGCTGCTGATCCCGGGGATTCGCCGGCAAAAGCTGTTTTCGGGCGGGCACATGTGCATTTTCCGGAAACGTCATCCGCGCCTCCACCGAGAGCCGCCGCTCGCCAAATTCATGGCGGAACGGCACATCTTCATCACGGCGGCCGGCACCGGCCATCCGCATCAGGTCGCGGAGCGATCGCTGGAGCAGCAAATTCCGGCACGCAATATCATTGCCCACGTTCCGAGCTTTACCGCAGCGGCCATCCTCGCCAAGACGACCGATGCGGTGGCAACCATGCCGGGCCCGGTCGCCATTGTACTTGCCCGCGAACTCGACATGCAACTGGCAACGCCGCCGATCAAACTGCCGGAATTCGAGATCGCCCAATACTGGCACGAGCGATTTGACCGAGACCCCGGCAATCAGTGGTTGCGGTCGGTCGTCAACGCCCAGTTCGGCGGCGGGAAACTGCCACGAAGCGGAAATCGTTCGGCCTAGACCGTCGAATTTTCCTCAGACAGCGACGCTTCCGACGAAGACTCGGCCGAATCTGCTTTCGCTGCCGGCTGCAGCACAAAATCATATTCCAGCAGCCAGAACGGCTGCCGGGATATCTGCCCGGTCGGCGTCGGGCTGCCGGCGGGAAACAGCCGAAACTCGGCGATCAACGGCGCCTTCACGCCGTAAACCACGTCGGTTTCGATGTAGGGGCAGGATTTCTTGAACAGATGAGTGATGACTTCGCGGTGGCCCGGCGCGCTGATCAGGAAATGCACGTGCGACGGTCGCATTGGGCTGATGTCGGTCCGCCGCATCAACTCGCCAACGCTGCCATCCAGCGGGATCGGATATGGCACCGGCAGCAAAGTCTGCACGATGAAAGAGCCATCTTGCCGGGATTTGAACACGCCGCGCATCCATGGCCCTGCACAGCCGCGCTGTGCCTCGTAAAGCCCGTCGGCGTCGGCCTGCCATATATCGAGCGTCGCGCCCGGAATCGGACGCCCCTGCAGATCGCGAACCGAACCGACGATAAAGCAACGCTCGCCGGACGCGCCATGGGCGATATCGCCGCCATGGTCCAGATTGGGCGAGTCCTGGATGTGAAAGGGGCCGGTGACGGTCGTCGGCGTAGCTCCGCCGGGCAAGCGGTGGTTGATGCAGTCGACGAGCATGCTGACGCCGACCACGTCGGAAGCGAGGATAAACTCCTGCCGCTTGTCGGTCGAAAGCTGTCCGGTGCGTGTCAGCCATTCGATCGCGGTGGTCCATTCGTGCTCGCTCGGCTCAATATCCCGAACGAATTCGTGCAGGTGCCTGATCATCGACTGCATGATCGTGCGCAACCGAGGGTCGGGGACCGCGCGCCATCGATCGAGAACGATGTCAGTGATATTGCTTTCCGTGACGTAGGGCATGGTTTCCTCCTGACGTGCTGCGCCGCCGATGGCGATCCGAAGTACGGGCTTCGCGCCCGCCCTCCGGATCCCGGAATCATCCGCGGCTTGCTAGATCCTGGGATCGAAAGCCGCCTCCTCGAGCCGGGCCACCTGCCCCGACGCGGCCTGCCCGCCCGAGGCGGCGTCCTGGGCGCGGGCGTAGGCCGCGGACGACTTGTATTCGGTCGAATCTTCCTTCAGTTCGATGCCGCAGACCTCCCTGGCAAACTTCGCGTAGTATCCGGAGCCTGAGAATTCCGCGCGCTGCATCGTCAGCGCCCGGATCGTCTGCAACGGCGTGCCGTTGAAGTTTTCGAACATGAACAGGCGCCCGCCCCAATCCGACAAATACAGATCGCGAACCACCCGACCGATCTTGAGCCGGTCGTGCGGCCGACCGCCCGGACCCGTGTTAAGGCGTTTCAGCCAGGGCCCGATCCTGGGGTCCTTCCATTGTTGTTCCGTCGGAAACATCAAGGCGCTGCGACCGCACAGGTCGAGCAACTCATGCATCATCGAGGAAAAGTGCTCGAGATAGTAGGCACGTCCGAAATCATAGATCAGGATGTTCGGCTTGTAGTGACCGCCAGGCGTCAGAAAGCCAAGCTCTTCGGAGGCGACCACATGGGCAATCATCGCTTGATGGAACCCGACAAATTTCGCCACCCGCACCTGAACCGCAGGAATCTTGCTGGTGCCGATGTGTTCGGTAATCAGGATGGCAAGACCGGCCATCAATTCGGCGCGCACCATCTGGCGGATGATCGCATGATAATGCAGCCAATCGAATACGCGTTGCGGATAAAGCTTGGCGTGATCCGGATTGCCGATATGAAAGACGTATTTCCACGGGATAAAGACGTGGTCGAACACCGTCAAATTGTCGAGTTCATCGCCTGACGATGCCAAGGGATGCTCGACGGCATCGTCCTTCACGGTGCTTTCCCGGCAGACCACGGTCACGCCCTTGGTATTGACCGGCGTCATGGCATAGATGATCTGCTCCGCCGGGATTCCCGGACGGAAAAACACGCCGATATGAATCCAGTCGGCAAAGGCGGTGCCGGTGCCGATCGCCTTGACGCCGTCGACCACGATCCCCTTGTCGTTGATTTCCAATACACGAAGCGCGGGCGACTTCGCCTGGGCTTCCGGACCGGACCGATCCGCCTGCGGATCGACAAACTGCGGCGAACAATTCAGGTCGTTGTCCCTCGCGAACCTGAAAAAATCGACGATGTTCCTGGCCAGCCCCCGACCTTCCGCTCCGATCGCGGACGTCTCCCAAGGCTGCGGATCGTCGACGTAAGTCAGCAGCGGATAGTTGTTGGTATCGGGCATGCGCGGGAACGACGTGCCGCCGATCTCGCGCATGACGGTTTCATGGTATTTGCGCTTTCGCTTCACCTCCTCCTTGTTGCGATGACCGAACCACTGCATCGAGCGGCTGACGCCGTCTTCGTCGAGGAAGGTGACTACGTCCTCCAGATCCTTGCGGTTGTGCAGGTCATAGAAATCGGCAAGACGACGGGCGTAGTCGCGGGTCTTCGGGTGGGTGGCGACATTGTCGATCTTCTCGTCACCAACCCAGACGTTGCGACCGTCATCGAGTGCTTCGAGATATTGCGCGCCAGTGCGTGGCATGTTCGTGTCCTGTTTTGTGTCCGCGATCCGAGCGTTAGGTGACGTCGCGAACGGTTGCGTAGTTGCGGCTATGGTAGATCAGGGGCTCACCGTCCGACGCATGGACGGAAGAGATGACTTCAGCGAACATCACGCTGTGGGTTCCGACTTCCCTGATGTCGGCGACCCGGCAATCCAGTGCGACGCGCGATTGGGTGCAGTAGGGCGATCCGGTGGCGAGCACGCCCCAGTGCGGCCCGGCGAAACGCTCGCTCATCGGTACCTGGCCGACGCCGGCGAACATCTGCGACAGCTCGACCTGTTCAGCGGCGAGGCTGCTGACGCAGAGCACGCCATTGGCCTTGATGATGGCGTTGGCGGCGCTCCTGCGGTTTACGCAAACCATGATGGTCGGCGGATCGTCGGTCACCGAGCAGACCGCCGAGCAGGTAAAGCCGGCAATCCCGTGCGCGCCGTCAGTCGAGACGATCGACACCGGGCAAGCGACCCGCGACAACGCCTCGCGAAACTGCTCGGCTGAAACCCGCATCGATCGCTCCAAAACCGGAATCTGGGTTCGCCGGTTGCCTAAGGCGTTGCCGTCTGCCGGCCGCACTTCCGTCTGCGCGAGCATTGTCCTCTCCATCAATTGTCGGGAGCTACCGCGAATCTCAAATGCATCGATGCAAGTAGATCTTCTTGTTGTTGTCACCAGCTTGTCGCAACAGCGTGCGCCGCGCTACTGAGGGCGCGGCTATTGGCATTATTGCCGTCGGGGAATGGAGCCTGACAGGCACGCCGCTGAAGAAGCCGAAGCCAGCAGGACGCTTTCCGGTGATGACCGCGACCTGCTTCGTCAACCCGCGCAGCGACGCGCTGCAGAAGGTCGGGCGGCGTCATCAGGAGCCATCTTCGCGCAATCGTGATCCGATACGGCGGGTTTTTTCAGCTGCAATGCCTACTTCCGGCTTGCATGGAACAAACCGGGGCGGGCGCGCCGAGCGCCGGTTGCCGCGCGCAACGAATGGAGAATGACGATGACCGGACTGAAGACGCTCGTCGCGGCCGCCCTGCTCTCGACCCTCCCGGCAGCGTCGGCACTTGCGCAGGCCGCCTTGGTCGATCCGGACGCTTATGAGGCGGAGTATCCAAACCGCGATCTGCTCAATGGAGGGCAGCTGACGCCTGCGGGCAGAATGGGCCTGGAGCTCACCGATGGCGCTGCGGCTGTTCATGCGGCAAACAACGCGCACGCGGAAATCAGCCGCGGTCCCTCCTTGCGGGCCAGGCACCTTGACGGCCGCCGCCATTACTCCCGGTGAATGCGGGCTCGCCCTGAACGTCGCCTGTCCCGCACCAGGGGCAGGCATCGGCGCGCCCTTTGTCGACATCGGCATGCCTTGTCGGATCGGTCGCGGCGCCAGGCCCCAGGCCGCTTCAGATGGTTCGGGCCACATCGGCGTCAGGACACTTCCATGAGACAGATCGTCAGCGCTGCTTTCGCGGCCGGGCTTGTGGTGTCATCGGGTGCAGAGGCGCAGACATCGGCTCCGGCCATCGCCGCACAGCCGCCGGCATCCGTGATTTCCACGGCACCGGCTCCGCCGGATGACACCATTCGGCAGGCCCTCGCGCGCAACGAAATCAGCTACGCCAACGTGTGGGCAGATGACAAAGGCCAGACTCACGTCGCCCGATGTGTGTTGAAAGGGCTGCAGTTGCACAGCTTCGCACCTCCTGCGGCCCCTTATGTGATGGGCATCGCCCCGGAAGATATCGAAAGCATCGTCTTTTCCGTGCTTCCGGCAGGATGGTTCGGGGACTGGCACCACGCCCCGGGACCGCAATGGGTGATTACGCTTTCGGGGCAGTGGGAAGTCCAGACCACGGATGGCAGCACGCTGCGCCAGGGTCCAGGCGAATTCCAGTTCAACTCGGATGAATCGTCCTACGCCGCGGCGCCGGGCGGCCATGTCGGACATACCGCACGGCTGGTGGGGTCCGATCCCAACGTCCGCATGATCATCACCCTCAAGAAGCGCCCCGGACAAAGCTACGCCAACCAG